>ENA-OQDC01001649-OQDC01001649.1-human-gut-metagenome-genome-assembly--contig:-NODE-1649-length-10601-cov-2.939756_pt1 | contig 10601 bp, 10 predicted proteins | sample MGYA00242770_ERZ504601 | MGnify/ENA primary metagenome ERZ504601 (study PRJEB26092, sample SAMD00036305) | human gut metagenome | host: Homo sapiens | study: EMG produced TPA metagenomics assembly of...
ATTCGTATCGTTTCCCAGATTAATTTGTTATATATAGTTATTTTACAATTGATATTAGATTTAATCATAGTGTATATCCGGTATTTATGAGTAATAGCATTTTTTATAATCAATAAATACTGGAATAAGTTAAGGAGGTTTAAATGCGTGAGAAATTAGAAACACTTTCAGTAAGCGTATTAAGGGATTTTGCAAAAGACAAGAAGATAAAGAACATATCTGCTATGAGAAAGAGTGAGCTTATTGATGCTATTATTGCAGCAGAGGAAAATGAGAGTACTGTGGGATATACTGATAATGAGGCAACTGTTAATACTGTTACTGAACGGACAGTTAATAATTCTGAAACAGCTAATACTAATAATGAAGCAATAAATAATACTAATAATAATGAAGCGGTGAATAATAATCACAGACAGCACCAGAACGAAAGATATGAGAAACGCCCATATCAGGAGCGTCAATATCAGGAACGTACATATCAGGAGCATACAGTTAATGAAGGTAAGGCTTCTTATGATGAAGCAAAAGAGCCAGAGATGGCGGATGGAATACTTGAAGTATTACAGGAAGGCTACGGATTTATAAGATGTGAGAATTTTCTTCCTGGCGAGAATGATGTGTATGTAGCACCATCACAGATAAGAAGATTTAACTTAAAGACAGGTGATATAATAAGAGGACCTAAGAAAGCCAAGACACAGGCTGAGAAGTTCTCCGCAATAATGTATGTTGAGTCTGTAAATGGACTTAATCCGGTTGTTGCACAGAGAAGAAAGGCGTTTGAAACGCTCACACCAATCTTTCCTAATGAAAGAATTCATCTTGAGAGGAATTCCAATACAATAGCGATGAGAATGGTTGATCTTATATCACCTATAGGCAAGGGGCAGCGTGGTATGATAGTATCACAGCCTAAGTCAGGTAAGACAACACTTCTTAAGCAGATTGCCAATGCGGTTACTAAGAACAACCCGGAAATGCACCTTATGATTCTCCTTATTGATGAAAGACCAGAGGAAGTTACAGATATTAAAGAGTCAATAACAGGTGATAACGTAGAGGTAATATATTCAACATTTGATGAACTTCCGGAAAGACACAAGAGAGTATCTGAGATGGTTATAGAAAGAGCTAAAAGACTTGTAGAACAGAAGCAGGACGTAATTATTCTTCTGGATAGTATTACAAGACTTGCAAGAGCCTATAATATGACAGTTCAGGCAAGTGGACGTACATTATCAGGTGGTCTTGACCCGGCGGCACTCCATATGCCTAAGAGAATTTTTTGGTGCAGCACGTAATATGAGAGAAGGCGGAAGTCTTACAATACTTGCAACAGCACTTGTTGAAACAGGAAGTAAAATGGATGACGTAGTATTTGAGGAATTCAAGGGAACAGGTAATATGGAACTTGTACTTGACAGAAAGTTATCCGAGAAGAGAGTATTCCCGGCAATAGACATAGCCAAGTCGGGTACAAGAAGAGAAGACCTTCTTCTTGATAAGGAAGAACTTGAGGCAGTAGACATAATGAGGAAGGCCCTTAACAGCCTTAAGACAGATGAAGCTGCAGAAAGAATACTTGACCTGTTCACCAAGACAAGAAATAATGATGAATTCGTAAAGACAATCATCAAGAACCGTTATGTATAAAAATATTATATATAAAATATAAAAGCTGCGTTTGTTAATTCGTATTAATATATGGAATATATGGAAGTTAAAAAATTGGTAAGATTTTTTGTAAGTTTTTAAAATTAGTACTTGCATTACATATATGTGTATGATACAATAACAAAGCTGTTTATCAAAATGATAAAAAGAAATAAGGATAAATCATATAAAGATATTGTAAAGAGGTGAAAGTAATGAGAGAAGGAATACATCCAGCATACTATCAGGCAAAGGTTGTTTGTAACTGTGGTAACGAATTCGTAACAGGTTCTACAAAGGAAGAAATTCACGTAGAAATTTGCTCAAAGTGCCATCCATTCTATACAGGACAGCAGAAGGCTACATCAGCTCGTGGACGTATTGATAAGTTCAACAGAAAGTATGGTGTTAATAACTAGTTATGAACATAAAGTTGAGGTTGTCAAGACCTCAACTTTTTTTTGCGCGAGTAACGATGAGAATAGGAATATATAATGCTGTGAATCCTGCTTGCAGGAATTCACGGTATTATATATTTCTATTCGAGGAGCACCGCGACAGTGACAGAAGCTTTTGCTTCTGGAACGGCATCGTTACGAGTTAGCCACAACGTAAACCGCTCACCCACCGCTATAACAGCCCCAAAGCTCTATAGCGAAGCGCCTAGAGCTTGTCGTCCGACAGGTCAATGAACAGGCACTCTACAGCAAAGCGCCTAGAGCCCGTCCGTATATCTAAGCCCGTCCGGTTTACACACATTGTCCGCTAACCTCACCAATATTCCATCAAACAAATTGGAGGTCCAAACTATGAAACCATCAGGTATAGGTGGTCAGGCAGTCATCGAGGGGATTATGATGCGCAATAAAGACAAATACTCTATTGCCGTAAGAAAGCCTGACAATGAAATCGAAGTTACCGTTAGAGAAAGTAAGGTTCTTACTGAAAAACATAAATGGATGAGTTACCCTGTAATAAGAGGTGTAGTAAGTTTCATAGACTCACTCATAACAGGAATATCAACAATCAACTACTCAGCATCATTTTATGATGATCCAGATGAGCAGAAGAAGACCAAGGCTGATGAAATCGGCAAATCAATATTCAAAGACAAGTTTGAATCAGTACTTATGGCACTTACAGTTATAGTGTCAGTATTTCTTGCAGTTGGTTTATTTATGCTTCTGCCATACTATGTATCAAGACTTGTTAAAGGATACGTTGCTTCAAAGACACTTCTTAATCTTATAGAAGGCCTAGTCAGAGTTGCAATATTCATACTATATCTTGTTCTTATATCATTGATGAAAGATATTAAAAGGACATTTATGTATCATGGTGCTGAACACAAATGTATCAATTGCATTGAGAATGGTGCAAGGCTTACAGTAGAAAATGTTATGAACAGTTCAAGATACCATAAAAGATGTGGAACAAGCTTTTTATTTATAGTAATGTTTATAAGTGTTGTATTCTTCATTTTCATAAGAGTTGACAATACAGCACTACAGATTGTTATAAGACTGCTTTTAGTTCCTGTAATTGCAGGCGTATCTTATGAATTTATAAGATGGGCAGGACGTAATGATAATGGGTTTACAGTTGCTTTAAGCAGACCGGGAATGTGGCTTCAGAAGCTCACAACAAGAGAACCTGATGAGGATATGGTAGAAGTTGCCATAAAGGCAGTTGAGGAAGTATTTGACTGGGAAGCATTTTTGAAGGAATATTATCAGACTTCACTTGATATGGAAGCTGATATTAAGGCGGCAGAAGCCAAGCTTGCCCTGACAGGTGAATTAATACATAAGCCTAAGAAGACAAGAAAGATTGATGCCAAGGAAGTTGCTATGGCAGAAACTTTGAAATCTGTTGAAAGTAAGTCACTTGCAGGTTCGGATAAAGATAGTTCTAAGTCAGATACAGAAAATGGTAATTCTGACACATTAAATTCAGATACAGATGTTGTGAAGACTGATACAACTGATACAGGCAATGTTGAAGCTGAGCCAGACACAGTAAATGCTGTTGATGACACAGACAATGGCAATTCAGATGAGGATAATGCTAAGTCAGACGGTGAGGCATTACAGGAAAATGCAGAGTCAGATGATAAAGCACAAGAAAGCACAGAAGCTGATAATGAAACGTCACAGGAAAATGCCGATGATGATTTACCTGAGGGCTTTGAGATAGAAAGACCACTACGAAACTGTTGAAAAAAATCAAGACAGAAACTGGAAGCAAATATGCTTTTACAACAGAAAACGTTCAGGAAGATATTGACGAGTCTGAGAATATGTCTGTTGAAGAAGTAGAAGCAGCTTTCGAGATAGAAGAGACAGAACAGGAAGAAGAAAATATCAGTGCTGACGAAGTGCCATTATTTAAGCAGAGAGATAGAGAATAAGGTAGACATATGCAGTTAGATAATGTTAAGACTTTAAGGGATGCTGTTAATTATGGAAAACAGTTTCTTGAGGATTTCGGTATAGAAAATGCCCAGTATGATGCAACCGAGCTGCTATTGCTTGTGATGGGCATTAGTAGAACACAATATCTTATTAATTCAATGGATAAGATAGATAGTGGAAAGCTTGCAGAATACGCAGAACTTATTAATAAAAGGGCAGAGCATATTCCTTTACAGCACATTACCGGAATTGTGAATTTCTATGGCAGGGAATATAAGGTTAATGCCAATGTGCTTATTCCAAGGCAGGATACAGAAATTCTTGTAGAAGAAGTTATGAAGCTGACTAACTCTGAAAGCCGTGTGCTTGATATGTGTACAGGTTCAGGCTGTATAATTATATCACTTGCTGCATCAGGGCATACTTCTGAAAATGGAGCTGTTGCCATAGATATATCAGATGATGCACTAAAAGTAGCTGACTATAATAAAAAGTATAATAATGCAGATTATATTAAGCTTATAAAGAGTGATATGTTTAGTTCTTCGGAATGTGAGCAATATAAAAATGAGGATAACAGATTTGATGTTATAGTATCTAATCCACCATATATACCTACTAAAGATATAGATGAATTATCAGAGGAAGTAAGGCTGCACGACCCTGTGCTTGCACTAGATGGTGATACGGACGGCCTTAAATTCTACAAGGCGATAACTAAACAGTCTGTAAATTATTTAAAAGAAAATGGATATTTATGTTATGAAATAGGTTATAATCAGGCAGAAGATGTCCGTAATATAATGGAACAGTGCGGCTATTCTGGCATTAAGGTTATAAAAGATCTTGCAGGACTTGACAGAGTTGTAATTGGCAGGCTTAATAATATTAATTAATACCGTTAAACGGAGAAATGGAGAAATACAGCAATGAGTATGTTTGACAGATTAGAAGATACATTACGCCGTTATGAAGATGTAACAGCGGAACTTGGCAATCCGGATATTGTAACTGATCAGGACAAGTTCAGAAAATATATGAAAGAACAGAGCAATCTTGCACCTATCGTTGAAGCTTACACAGAATATAAGGCAAGCAAGCAGAATATAGAGGACAGTCTTCAGATGATAAGTGAAGAAAGTGATGAGGAACTTTTAGAGATGGCAAGAGAAGAGCTTGCTGACTCTAAGAAGAAGGTTGAAGAATTAGAGAAGAAGCTTAAAATATTACTTCTTCCTAAAGATCCTAATGATGATAAAGATATCGTGGTTGAAATCAGAGCTGGTGCAGGTGGAGAAGAAGCAGCACTTTTTGCCGCAGAACTTTTCCGTATGTACTCACACTATGCAGATACTAAGGGCTGGAAGATAGAAGTGGTTAATGCTGATGAAACTGGTATCGGCGGTATGAAGGAAGTAGAATTTATGGTTAAGGGACAGGGTGCATACTCTGTTATGAAGTACGAAAGTGGTGTACACAGAGTACAGAGAGTTCCTGTAACAGAATCTAACGGAAGAATTCAGACTTCGACAGCTTCTGTAGCAGTTATGCCAGAGGCAGAGGAAGTTGATATCCAGATAGATGATAAGGATATCCGTATTGATGTTATGCGTGCCTCAGGTAATGGTGGACAGTGTGTCAACACAACTGACTCAGCAGTCCGTCTTACTCATTATCCTACAGGTATAGTTATCTACTCACAGACAGAAAAGTCACAGATACAGAAACAAAGAAAAAGGCTTTCGCACTCTTAAGGGCTAAGTTATATGACCTTGAAACACAGAAAGCACACGATGCAGAAGCAGATGCAAGAAGAAGCCAGATAGGTACTGGAGACAGAGCTGAGAAGATAAGAACTTACAACTTCCCACAGGGACGTGTAACAGACCATAGAATAGGTCTACACTTATAAGCTTGATAAGATTATGAATGGTGATATTCAGGAAATTATCGATGCCTGCATAGCAGCCGACCAGGCGGCTAAGCTTGCTAAGATGGGTGAGGAATAAAATATATAATAACAAGTTGTAATATATGCAGTAATTGCAGTTGTGTCTATGGGTGTAATCGTGTTTGTAAAAAGACGTAAGACAGCTTAATTGAAACACATCTATTCACATATATATGTAATATATATTTATAAATGTATATCAGACCAGTAAATTCTTAGTAGTTTACTGGTCTTTTTTATATTTAATAAAAAGTAATCATTTTAAAAGGCAGACTCTATTGTAGCTAGATGGAAAGAATACATAGCATAATGTCAGACCTTTTTTGCATTATTATATATTAATTATTGTATATTAAATGAGACTTATCGTACAAAGTGGCTATATTAAATAATTACAATATTAGCACAATCCATATCTTCGCCAAGATTGTATACACGACCGCTTGTTATGCCGACTACAGTAGGGCGCAGTATATAGCTGTTGTTGTTGCTTACAACCTTGGCTTTCTCGCCATTGCTTAATTCCACGATTGAGTCAACAGGGTACAGAATAATACTCTCAAGAAAGCTTTTCATAGCCTTGATGTCAAGCTCCTCTGTCATAGACATAATAAGCTCGATTGCATCTTTCTGGGAAAATGCTTTCTTGTAAGGACGTTCTGTGACAAGTGCATCATATATATCGGCAACTGCAAGTATTCTTGCATAAGGAGTTATTCTTGGAGCGTCAAATCCAAGAGGGTATCCATTGCCGTTAATCTTTTCATGGTGCTGTAGGACAGCCATACATATATTGTTATTAAATTCATTACGTTCCTGTAACATATGGTATCCAAATACAGAGTGCTGTTTCATAACAGCGAATTCTTCATCTGTAAGTCTGGCAGGTTTGTTAAGTATTGAAGCTGGTACTTTAGTCTTTCCGATATCGTGTAGAAGTCCGGATACACCAAGCTCATATATCTGCTTATCAGGCAGACACTGTTGTTTGCCGATAATCATAGCCATAGTTGCCACGTCAACACTGTGCTTGAAAGTGTATTCATCACTTGTCTTGAGTGTGCTTATATCAATTGCTATTGCATTGTTGGCATTAATAGCGTCCATCAGGTTAGAAGCGATGCTGTCAGCAGTGTCTGAGAGTTTTTCAGATTCTGTGTTAGCATATATGTATTGAATTCCTTCAGCGACACGGTTCTTGACACTGTCAGAAAGCTTTACCTTGGCAGGGTCATCTTTGTGGAGTCGTTCAATATGTTTCTTAGCCTCAGGAGTTATCATCTGCTCGATATTATCAGGTTCAGGTTCACCCTCCTGTATGTATACGTTCATAATGCCCATTCGTAAAAGAGAGTCAATTACATAATCGTCAAGAATAGAACCTCTCATAACGAGGTTTCGTCCTGTACGGTCCAGAATTGTCTGGTCAAGCTTCATTCCTGGTTTAAGCTGCCTGGTTCTCATAAAATGTCTAGTAATCATATTACTCCCCAATTCCTAATATAAATACTTAATTAAATGTCAAATCTTAGCTTAATATGAGTTTATTATACTATAGAATACCTGCTTTTTCTATAGAAGAAGTTCATTAATTTTCCACAAATATTAAAGAATTTCGCAGAAAATGCCAGAACTTTAAAGAACACAATGGCTAAGATGAATTCAGGGATTAGTGATATTTCAACTACAATAGATGAAAGTACCAAGGGTATTTAAGAAATTCTAATATATAAATTTAATATATAGCAGCTTCACACTATACTTAATCTTCCAAATGTAATATAATAGTTTAGATTAAGATAATTTAACTATATATTATGTTTGGAGGATTTTTATTTTGAAAAAGTCTAATGCAACAGCATTATTGCCGGTTTTAGTATTTCTGGTGCTATACCTTGGACTTGGCATTATATTTGAATATATATGTAAGATACCAATGGGATTTTATAACATACCTATTATTGTAGCATTTCTTGCGGCAATACTTGTAGCGTGTATACAGAACAGAGATGTATCTTTTGATGAAAAGTTACAGATTATGGCAGGCGGGCTTGCTGATAAGAATATTATAACTATGCTTCTTATATTCCTGACAGCAGGTGTGTTTGTAGGTGTTGTTGGAAGAAGCAGTGCAGAAAGTGTGGCATATTTTATGCTTAATCTTATACCAGCTAAGTTTGCAGTTGCAGTGCTTTTTATTGTTGCATGTTTTGTGTCAACAGCGATGGGTACATCAGTTGGGACGATAACGCTTATAACACCGATTGCGGCTGCGGTATCAGAGGCTTCTGGATTTAATATGGCACTATGTGTTGCATCTGTTATGGGCGGTGCGATGTTTGGTGATAACCTATCATTTATATCAGATACAACAATTGCGGCGTGCAATGGACAGGATTGTGCTATGAGAGACAAGTTCAGGGAGAACTTCTGGATTGCATTTCCGGCAGCGGTTGTCACACTTGTAATTATACTTATACTTTCATTTGGAACAGATATTTCAGGAAGAGTAACACACGAGTATAATCTTGTTCAGGTAATACCATATGTATTCGTGCTTATTGGTGGAATAGCAGGAATAAATGTATTCGTTGTGCTGCTGATAGGAATTGTAACAGGAACATTTATTATGCTTGTGACAGGTCATATTGGTGTATTTGAATTAATAACAAGTATGGGTTCGGGGCGTATCTGGAATGTTTGAAACCTGTATGGTTGCCATTCTTGTGTCTGCTATGTGTGCCTTAATAAGGGAATATGGCGGATTTACGGCACTTCTAGGCTGGATTAAAAGAACCTTTAAAGGAAAGAAAGGCGGACAGCTTGGTATGGGGCTTCTGGTCAGGGGCTATGGATATTGCAACAGCGAATAATACAGTAGCGATAGTTATGGCTAATCCAATCGCTAAGGAGATGGCAGCAGATTATGGAATATCCAATAGAAAAGCAGCTTCGCTTCTTGATACAATTTTCGTGTGTATTTCAGGGGGATTATTCCTTATGGAGCACAGATGCTTGTTGCTATATCAGCGGTTAATGAGCTTGGTTATGAGATGTCAGCATTTCAGATACTTCCGGTTCTTTTCTATCCGATGATGCTTCTTATAAGCTCGCTTATATGGATATTTATAATTCCTGCAGACAGATAAACTTAACTGGTAACGTTTTAACTTCACGCCAATTAATATGGAGGAGTTTTCTCATGGCTAAAGACACTAAGGATGGTAACAATTTAAACGCAAAAAAGCTATGTTAATAAAAAGTTGCTGCAGTGCTACTTGATTATATCAATGGTACATTTTGGCGGCATATATAATGGAACTTGTTAAGGGAAATAGAACGGCAGGATATGTGTTTGTATTTTCGATTATTCTTATTGTGCCGGTTATTATGGCAGCATTCGCATATAAGAAAAATGCTGAGAGTAAAATAGTCAGGTCAATTACGGCAATAGGCTATGGAATATTATATGCCTTTGTATTATGGACATCAGTAAGTATTCTTTCATTTACTTATGCAATTCCTATGATAATTGCAATATCTATGTTTGCAGATAAAAAGTATACCTTAAAGGTTGGTATTGCAAGTGCACTTATTAATATTGTATATATTATTATCCAATATGTTAATGTTGGAATAACAAGCAGTGATATGGTTGATTATGAAATACAGATTGCATTTATGACACTTGTTGTAGCATTTTCTTATATTACAACAGATGTACTTGGACATATATCAGCTTATAAGCTTGAGACAATTGAAGCAGAGAAGGCTAAGACTGATGATATGCTTGATAAGATAATCAAAGCTAATGATAACCTCTGCAAAGAGATTGACAATATCAATGATGAGTCAAAGAATATGCAGGAACAGGCGGAAGGAAGCCAGCTTGCAGTATCACAGATGGTATCAGGTGCTAATGAGCTTGCAGGAACAGTGCAGAACCAGCTTGAGATGACAGAGAGTATTGGGGAGCTTACAGAGAATGCAAGAACGATTATTGAGGATATCAAGAAGCAGTTCGATACAACAACAGATATTACTAAGACAGGCAATATCAATATAGAACAGCTTGAAAATGTATCAAAGAACAGCAGTGATATTGGCAGTGATGTAAGTGGTGCTATGAATGAGCTTACAGCTAAGACAGAAGAAGCTAAAGTGATTCTTGGAATGATTAACGGAATTACAAGACAGACAGCACTCCTTGCACTTAATGCAAGCATAGAAGCTGCGAGAGCAGGTGAGGCAGGAGCAGGTTTTGCAGTAGTTGCACAGCAGATTAAGCAGCTTGCAGAGGAGACACAAAAGTCAACAGAGGAGATAGAGAATATTATCGTAGCACTGGCAGAGCAGGCTGAGAAAGCTGGGTTTAGTGTTAATAATCTTCTTTCGGCCAATGAGAACCAGATGGAATTTAGTGAACCAGTCAAAGAAATCATTTGATGCGATAAGAGATGACATAAGGGATATTCAGGTAAAGATAGACGAAGAATACAATTATATGGATAATATCACAACAAGACAACAATGAAGTTACACAGCAGATAGAAAGCTTAGTGCATTCAGTGAAGAGCTTC
>ENA-OQDC01001650-OQDC01001650.1-human-gut-metagenome-genome-assembly--contig:-NODE-1650-length-10601-cov-1.802654_pt1 | contig 10601 bp, 8 predicted proteins | sample MGYA00242770_ERZ504601 | MGnify/ENA primary metagenome ERZ504601 (study PRJEB26092, sample SAMD00036305) | human gut metagenome | host: Homo sapiens | study: EMG produced TPA metagenomics assembly of...
GAACTGGAAGGGCTTTGCCAACTTAAAAACACCAATACACTTTTATCTGCCATCCGCCTATTAAAACAAGCAGGTTATCAACTTACCGAAAGCAATATACGCAAAGGATTCTCACAAGTATGTGAACTCACCGGCCTGATGGGAAGATGGCAAAAATTAGAAAGTGAACCGACTTTAATATGCGATACAGGACATAATGTAGGAGGTATTTCGTATATCATAGAACAATTAGAACATCAGAAATATGAACGATTACACATTGTAATAGGTATGGTAAACGACAAGGATATCAGTGGAGTATTGTCCATGCTTCCTAAAAATGCCACCTATTATTTTACCAAAGCCAGCGTAAAGCGTGCTTTATCCGAAAAAGAATTACAAAGCTTAGCGATGCAATCCGGGCTGCACGGAGATACTTATCCTGATGTAGAAACAGCTGTAACAGCCGCTAAAGAAAAGGCTAACAAAAATGACTTTATTTTTGTTGGAGGAAGCAGCTTTATCGTTGCGGATTTATTAAAATTTCACGTTTAGTCCGTTCACTTTTATAGAAAAAGTTTGGGAATACCGAAGAAAATCTTTTTATTTGCATTAGTTTTATACATAAAATAAAAAGATTTTCAATAACATGATAAACACATCTACTTCCGATGAGAATTTATGCGGCCTGAAACGGGCCGATTTTCAGACAACAGTGAACGGGAAACAAACAGACCTCTTCATTCTGAAAAATGAAAACGGAGCTGAAATAGCTGTCACCAAACTATGGTGGAGCAGTATTAAGCTATTATGGTTCCGGACAAAAAACGGTAAATATGCCAATGTCATTCAAGGACATGATAGTATAACCCATGTTATCAATAGCCACGAACCTTTCCTCAGTACTCTTATCGGTCGTTACGGAAACCGTATAGCAGGAGGCAAATTCATTTTAGAAGGGAAAGAATATTCACTGACTATCAACAATGGTCCCAACTCGCTGCATGGCGGTCCTACCGGATTTCATACCCGCATTTGGGATGCAGAACAGGAAACTCCCCAAAGCTTGAAATTGCATTATTTATCTGCTGATGGCGAAGAAGGATTTCCAGGAAATTTGGATATTCACGTAACGTACACTTTAAGTAATCAAAATGAATTCATCATTACTTACCACGCTACAACAGACAAAACAACATTGGTAAATCTTACTCACCACGGTTTTTTCAGCCTATCAGGCATTGCCAATCCTACGGCAACCGTTGATAACAACATCGTAACCATTAATGCTGATTTTTATACTCCGATAGATAATGTATCCATCCCTACAGGCGAAATTGCCAAAGTAGAAGGTACTCCTATGGATTTTCGTACTCCTCAAAGAGTAGACAGTAGAATCAATGACCCATTCGAACAGCTAGAATTCGGTGCCGGCTATGACCACTGCTATGTATTAAACAAACGTGAAGCAGGCACACTGAGTTTTGCAGCAAAATGTGTGGAGCCCGAAAGCGGTCGTAGCATGGAAGTATACACTACAGAGCCCGGTGTACAAGTTTATACTTCAAACTGGCACAATGGTTTCGAAGGTGCTCATGGAGCAACTTTCCCAGCAAGAAGTGCCATCTGTTTTGAAGCACAACATTTTCCTGATACGCCCAATAAAGGCCATTTCCCTTCTTGTGTTCTACATCCGGGGGAAACTTACAATCAAGTAACCATCTACAAATTTGGTGTAGAAAAATAATTTTATGAAATAACCTAATTAATAAAACTTATAATTTTTTCAAAACCATGAATCAACAAAAACAGAACGGTAATATCATCGCTATCATTACAATGTTCTTCCTTTTCGCGATGATTTCCTTCGTTACTAATCTTGCTGCGCCTTTCGGCACAATATGGAAAAACCAATATGCAGGTGCCAATACCTTGGGTATGATGGGAAATATGATGAATTTCCTTGCATATCTGTTTATGGGGATTCCTTCAGGTAATATGCTTGTAAAAATCGGATATAAAAAAACAGCCCTCATTGCCATGGCAGTAGGTTTCATCGGTTTGTTTATCCAATATATTTCCAGTTTGTTCGGTGCAGATATAGACGTATTCAATTTAGGAGAATATGCCATTAAAATGAATTTTATTATCTACCTGCTTGGTGCCTTCGTCTGTGGTTTTTGTGTATGTATGCTGAACACAGTAGTTAACCCGATGCTAAATCTTTTAGGTGGTGGTGGTAACAAAGGTAACCAATTAATCCAAGCCGGTTGGTGCTCTAAACTCATTGTCAGGTACTTTGACTCCGCTTTTCGTAGGTGCCTTGATTGGTTCTGTTACCCCTTCAAACAGCTATGTCAGATGTAGCTCCTCTGCTTTTCATCGCAATGGGTGTATTCGTATCAGCGTTTATCGCTCTTTCATTCATCGCCATTTCCAGAGCCTCATCTAAGAAAAGCAGGTCATGAAAAAGAGAAATTCTCTCATAGTCCTTGGAATTTCCGCCATACTGTATTAGGTGTAATCGGTATCTTTGTGTATGTAGGTATTGAAATCGGTATTCCAGGCACATTAAATTTCTATCTTGCCGACCCAACGGAAAAAGGTGCGGGCCTGCTTGCCAACGGTGCCGCTATCGGTGGTGCTATTGCTGCCATCTATTGGTTGCTCATGTTAGTGGGACGTTCTGCAAGTAGTGTCATCAGCGGTAAAGTAGCTACACGCACACAATTGATTGTTGTTTCCGCAACAGCTATCTGTTTTATATTAATCGCAATCTTCACTCCAAAAGAAATCACTGTCTCTATGCCGGGATATAGTGTAGAAAATGGATTCGAAATGGCCTCTGTACCTGTCAGTGCCCTATTTTTGGTACTTTGTGGTTTATGTACGTCCATTATGTGGGGAGGTATCTTCAACCTCGCTGTAGAAGGTTTAGGCAAATATACCGCACAAGCTTCAGGTATTTTTATGATGATGGTTGTCGGTGGCGGTATTTTCCCATTACTACAGCAATTCATTTCTGACGCTGTGGGATATATGGCCAGCTATTGGTTAATTATCGCTTTGCTTGCTTATCTGTTGTTCTATGGTTTGGTAGGATGCAAGAACGTAAACAAAGACATTCCTGTAGAATAATTATAAAAACATATAGTATTAACTTTAAACTATTAATATCATGGATATAGAATACGTAAGAAGTCGCTTCATCAAACATTTTGATGGCACAACAGGTTCAGTATATGCATCACCCGGACGTATTAACCTTATTGGAGAACATACCGACTATAACGGTGGTTTTGTCTTTCCCGGAGCAGTAGATAAAGGTATGATTGCTGAAATCAAACCTAATGGTACTGATAAGGTACGTGCTTATTCTATTGATCTAAAAGACTATGTAGAATTCGGCTTGAACGAAGAAGATGCCCCTAAAGCCAGTTGGGCAAGATATATTTTCGGCGTTTGCCGTGAAATGATCAAACGTGGTGTAGATGTGAAAGGTTTTGACACTGCTTTTGCGGGTGACGTACCTTTGGGTGCAGGTATGTCTTCATCTGCTGCATTGGAAAGTACGTATGCTTTCGCTATCAACGAACTTTTCGGTGACAACAAAATAGATAAATTTGAATTAGCCAAGGTAGGTCAGGCAACAGAACATAATTATTGTGGTGTAAATTGCGGTATTATGGATCAATTTGCATCTGTATTCGGAAAAGAAGGTAGTTTGATCCGTTTGGACTGTCGTTCATTGGAATATCAATACTTCCCGTTCAAACCGGAAGGTTACCGATTGGTATTGGTTGACTCGGTAGTCAAACACGAATTGGCTTCTTCTGCTTATAATAAACGTCGCCAAAGCTGCGAAGCTGCTGTAGCCGCCATCCAGAAAAAACATCCTCATGTAGAATTTTTACATGATTGTACAATGGAAATGTTGCAGGAAGCAAAAGCCGAGATCAGTGAAGAAGACTATATGCGTGCAGAATACGTCATTGAAGAAATCCAACGTGTACTTGATGTTTGCGATGCTTTGGAAAGAGGTGATTACGAAACCGTAGGACAGAAGATGTATGAAACTCACTATGGCATGAGTAAATTGTATGAAGTAAGCTGTGAAGAACTTGACTTCTTGAATGATGTTGCTTTCGACTGCGGTGTCACCGGTTCACGTGTCATGGGTGGAGGTTTCGGTGGATGTACAATCAACCTAGTTAAAAATGAACTATACGAAACATTCATCACCACTGCCAAAGAAAGATTCAAAGAGAAGTTCGGAAGAAGTCCCAAAGTTTACGATGTAGTCATCAGTGACGGTTCTCGCAAGCTGGTATAAAAAAGGATCTCAAATTCGCATAACATATGAAAAACCGACTTTGGAATTCAAAGCGGTTTTTTCCTTCTTTTATGCTATAAAAGAGTAGGAAATACACTTTTATGTGCACAACATACTCTTTTCATATCCAATGTATTAGTAATAGTGTTACTTTTACACCCAAAATCATATACTCTATTACTAATTAGTACTTTTATATCATGAAAAGCATGAAAAGAACCTTTCTGGGAACCGGTATCGCACTGACCTTGTTAAGTGCTTGCGCTCCCAAACAATCTCAAGAAACACTTACAAAGTCCGGATTAAACCCCACTAATTATGAAACAATAGTGGATGGCGTAAAACCTGTTAAACTGTATACGCTAAAGAATGCAGCCGGAATGGAAGTATGCGTAACTAATTTTGGCGGACGTATTGTATCTATCATGGTCCCCGACAAAAATGGAAATCTAAAAGATGTAGTGCTGGGTTTTGACAGCATTGCTGACTACCAAAATATACCAAGCGACTTCGGTGCTTCTATCGGACGCTATGCCAACCGCATTAATAAAGGAGTCATCGTAATGGATGGAGAAACCATTCAATTACCCCAAAATAATTTTGGTCACTGCCTGCATGGAGGTCCTAAAGGATGGCAATACCAAGTTTATGAAGCAAACCAATTAAACGACAGTACTATGACACTGACTATGAAGTCACCGGATGGAGATGCCAATTTTCCGGGAAATGTAACCGCTACTGTTACTTATGCACTGACAAGAGACAATGCCATCGACATAAATTACGAAGCGACAACTGACAAAAAGACTGTTATCAATATGACCAACCACTCTTATTTCAACTTGAGTGGAAATCCTGCCAATCCGGCCACCGACCATATTCTTTATGTAAATGCAGACAGCATCACTCCCGTTGACAGCACATTCATGACCACTGGAGAAATGATGGCAGTAACAGAAACTCCGTTTGATTTCAATACTCCTAAAACCATTGCCCCCGATGTGACTAACTTTGAAAACGAACAAATAAAATTCGGTAACGGCTTCGACCATAATTGGGTACTTAACACGAAAGGCGATATCAACCAGCTGGCTGCCAAACTGACCAGCCCTACTAGTGGTATCACTTTGGAAGTATATACTAATGAACCGGGAATACAAGTTTATACAGGCAACTTTTTGGATGGAACCGTAAAAGGGAAAAAGGGGAATTACTTATCCGCAACGCGCGTCTGTTTGTCTGGAAACACAGCACTATCCCGACAGCCCCAACAAATCACAATGGCCTTCTGTAATTCTGGAACCGGGACAGACCTATCACAGCCAATGTATCTTTAAATTCGGTGTTGAAAAATAATTGTTAAACTTTAAATATTTAATATCATGAATTGGAATTCACATGAATTCATCTGGCTGGACTGGACAATACTGGCAGTCGGCATTGTAGCTGTGATATGGGCGGTATGGCGCTCTGTACAAAAAGACAAACGCTCGCAACAAGGAGCAAGCAGTGAAGATTATCTATTTGGCAAAGGTGAGCCATGGTACATCATTGGTGCTGCTATCTTTGCAGCCAATATCGGTTCGGAACATCTGGTAGGTTTGGCAGGAACCGGTGCCAAATCCGGAGTAGGTATGGCACACTGGGAAATGCAAGGTTGGATGATTCTTCTTCTAGGATGGCTTTTTGTTCCATTCTACCAACTATTAAATAATAAAATGGGCAAAATCATTACCATGCCCGATTTCCTTAAATACCGTTATACCCCACGTACCGGTTCATGGCTTTCTATCATCACATTGATAGCCTACATTCTTACTAAAGTTAGTGTAACCGCCTATACCGGAGGTATCTTTTTGGAGTTTTTACTTGGACTTCCTTTTTGGTATGGGGCAATCGGACTTATTGTCCTGACCGGCATCTTCACCGTACTGAGTGGAATGAAAGGAGTAATGACCCTCTCAGCCATTCAAACCCCTATTTTAATCATTGGTTCTTTCTTGGTTCTTTTCCTGGGACTGTCAGCCTTGGGAGACGGTAATATTGCTACAGGATGGACAGAAATGATGGATCATGCGCGTAGCGCCATGAATATAGGAACAGACGGACACGCTTATGGTGCCAACCATATGTTTCACTGGACTGAAGCAGACCCGATGTATCAAGATTATCCTGGATTCTGGGTATTTATCGGAGCTTCCATCATCGGTTTCTGGTATTGGTGTACCGACCAGCATATCGTACAGCGTGTACTTGGACAGCGTAAAGGCGAAGATAATGATGTGGTAATGAAGCGTGCCCGCAGAGGTACTATTGCAGCCGGTTATTTTAAAATCCTGCCTGTCTTCATGTTTCTTATTCCGGGGATGGTAGCTGCCGCCTTGGCTGCAAAAGGTGAATTTGATATGTCAAATACAGATGCGGCTTTTGCTGTAATGGTAAAGGATGTTCTGCCTGCCGGTGTAAAAGGTATTGTAACTATCGGATTCATCTGCGCATTGGTTGCTTCACTGGCTGCTTTCTTTAATTCATGCGCCACACTTTTTACAGAAGACTTTTACAAGCCCATGTTTAAAACAAAAGTGAAGCTACTTATGTTATGGTAGGACGTATCGCCACCGTAGTTGTAGTTATCCTCGGCATGGCATGGATTCCTGTAATGATGAGCCTCGGCAGCCTTTACGACTACCTGCAAGGCATACAGTCCCTCCTTGCACCTGCAATGGTAGCCGTATTTGCACTTGGTATATTCTCCAAGAAAATCACTCCGAAAGCCGGTGAAACAGCCATGATTGTAGGTTTCCTAATTGGTATGCTCCGTTTGCTGACTAATATCCTCACCAATACCGGAAAAGATGTGATGACCGGCTGGTTTTGGGAAAATACAACTTGGTTTTGGCAGACAAACTGGCTTATTTTTGAAATATGGCTACTTGTATTCCTCTTGTTGTTAATGGTTGTTGTATCATGCTTCACTCCGGCTCCAACCGCCAAACAAGTGGAAGCCATCACCTTTACCGGCAGTTACAAGGAACTTATCAGAAAGAGTTGGAACAAATGGGATGTTATTACCTCTTTAGGTGTAGTTCTGCTTTGTGCACTATTCTATGCTTATTTCTGGTAAACCATAAATTAAAGGCTGTATGCTTTGAATTATCTTGAAGAATACAGCCTGTTAATTTTAAACCGACGCTAAACCATGACCACCTATTATAACATAAACCCTAAATTCTATGTATCTGTAGACTGTATCATTTTCGGTTTTGACGAAGGAGAATTAAAACTGCTTCTACTAAAACGAAATTTTGAACCGGCTATGGGAAAATGGTCTTTGATGGGAGGATTCGTACAAGAAGACGAAAGTGTAGACGCTGCCGCCAAACGGGTATTGGCAGAACTGACCGGATTGGAAAATGTATATATGGAACAAGTAGGCACATTTGGCGACTTAGAGCGCGATCCGGGAGAACGAGTCATATCAGTAGCCTATTATGCTTTAGTCAATGTAAATGAATATGACAGGGAACTAGTGCAGCAGCACAATGCCCATTGGACAAAAATAGACGAACTGCCACAGCTCATTTTCGACCATCCGATCATGATTTCCAAAGCACGTGAACTAATGAAGCACAAAGCATCATACAATCCAATTGGTTTTAACCTGCTGCCCGAACTGTTTACCCTGACACAGTTGCAAAATCTATATGAGGCAATCTATGGCGAACCGATGGACAAGCGGAAATTTCCGCAAGCGGGTTAGCCGAAATGGATTTTCATTGTAAAAAACAGATTGATAGACAAATCAGGTTCCCGACGAGGTGCTTATCTTTATAATTTAATGATAAGGCCTACAGAAAAGATCCGAAATTTAAACTTTAAAATAATGTGCCGATGCAATAATTTGCCAATTGACAAATTAGCAGATTGCCACATTACCCAATTATTCATTATGTTAGAAGCACTGAAAGAAAAAGTGTTCCATGCCAACCTGGATTTGGTGAAACACGGACTAGTTATTTTTACATGGGGAAATGTTTCTGCCATCGATCGTGAAACAGGTCTGGTAGTAATCAAACCCAGTGGCGTATCATACGATGATATGAAAGCTGAAGACATGGTTGTAGTAGATCTGGACGGCAACGTGGTAGAAGGTTCTCTTCGTCCGTCTTCAGATACTCCCACCCATGTAGTTCTATATAAAGCATTCCCCGAAATAGGTGGAGTGGTACATACCCACTCCACCTATGCTACCGCCTGGGCACAAGCCGGAATGGATATCCCCAATATCGGAACGACTCATGCCGATTATTTCCATGACGCCATTCCTTGTACCGCAGATATGACTGAAGAGGAAGTAAAAGGTGCCTACGAACAGGAAACAGGCAATGTGATTGTGAAACGTTTCAAGAACCTGAACCCTGTACATACTCCGGGAGTACTAGTAAAAAATCATGGTCCTTTTGCATGGGGAAAAGATGCCAATGATGCTGTACATAATGCAGTAGTCATGGAACAGGTAGCCAAAATGGCAAGTATCGCTTTTGCCGCCAACCCTCATTTAACGATGAATTCTTTATTAATAGAAAAGCATTTCAGCCGCAAACACGGCCCCAATGCCTATTATGGACAGAAATAAGAAACAAAGAAATTAATAACCCTTTTAAAATATAACATTATGGAAAAAGCATTTGATCAGTATGAAGTATGGTTTGTAACAGGAGCACAGCTTCTGTACGGAGGTGACGCAGTTATAGCAGTAGACGCTCACTCCAATGAAATGGTAAACGGACTGAACGAATCAGGGAAACTTCCTGTAAAAGTAGTATATAAAGGAACTGCCAACTCTTCCAAAGAAGTGGAAGCAGTGTTCAAAGCAGCCAACAACGATGAAAAATGTATCGGTGTCATCACTTGGATGCACACTTTCTCCCCAGCTAAAATGTGGATTCACGGTCTGCAACAGTTAAAGAAACCACTGTTACATCTACACACTCAATTCAATAAGGAAATTCCTTGGGATACCATGGATATGGACTTCATGAATCTGAATCAATCCGCCCATGGTGACCGCGAATTCGGACATATCTGTACCCGTATGCGCATCCGCCGCAAAGTAGTGGTAGGTTACTGGAAAGACGAAGACACCCAGCACAAGATTGCCGTTTGGATGCGCGTTTGTGCAGGTTGGGCAGACTCTCAGGATATGCTGATCATCCGTTTCGGCGATCAGATGAATAATGTAGCTGTAACTGACGGTGATAAAGTGGAAGCAGAACAACGTATGGGGTACCACGTAGATTACTGTCCGGCAAGCGAACTGATGGAATACCATAAAAACATCAAGGATACAGATGTAGAAGCACTTGTAGCAACTTACTTCAACGAATACGACCACGATGCTTCATTAGAAGATAAATCAACCGAAGCTTATCAGAAAGTATGGAACGCTGCAAAAGCCGAATTAGCTCTTCGTGCCATCCTTAAAGCCAAAGGCGCCAAAGGATTCAACTACTAATTTTTGATGATTTGGGCCAAACAGACGGCAGCTACTTCGATCAGATTCCGGGACTGGCTTCCCAGCGTCTGATGGCTGAAGGCTACGGATTCGGTGCGGAAGGTGACTGGAAATCAGCAGCTCTCTACCGCACTGTATGGGTGATGAACCAAGGACTTTCCCAAGGTTGTTCTTTCTTGGAAGATTACACATTGAACTTCGATGGTGCAAACAGTGCTATCCTGCAATCACATATGCTGGAAGTTTGTCCTCTTATCGCCGCTTCCAAACCACGTCTGGAAGTACACTTCCTAGGTATAGGTATTCGCAAGAGCCAGACAGCCCGTCTTGTATTCACTTCAAAAGTAGGTTCAGGTTGTACCGCCACTGTAGTAGACTTGGGTAACCGTTTCCGTCTGATCGTGAACGACGTAGAATGCATCGAACCGAAACCGTTGCCCAAATTACCGGTTGCTTCCGCCCTGTGGATTCCGATGCCTAATTTCGAAGTAGGTGCAGGCGCATGGATCCTGGCAGGTGGAACACATCATTCTTGCTTCTCTTATGATCTGACAGCAGAATATTGGGAAGACTATGCTGAAATTGCAGGTATCGAAATGATCCGTATTGACAAAGATACTACCATCAGCAACTTCAAGAAAGGATCTGCGACATGAAACGAAAGTCTACTATATGCTGAACAAAGCACTTTGCTAATTCATCCATGAAGAGGGGATGTGTCAAGGCTAATAAGATTCTTGCACATCCCACCTTATTTATCATCATTATTGTTGT
>ENA-OQDC01001652-OQDC01001652.1-human-gut-metagenome-genome-assembly--contig:-NODE-1652-length-10591-cov-7.002580_pt1 | contig 10591 bp, 10 predicted proteins | sample MGYA00242770_ERZ504601 | MGnify/ENA primary metagenome ERZ504601 (study PRJEB26092, sample SAMD00036305) | human gut metagenome | host: Homo sapiens | study: EMG produced TPA metagenomics assembly of...
AATCACAACATGTCGTTTGTCAATGATTTCGATACCAAAAACCTTCTTTTTTATTTTTTAGACCTTTATGTGTCTGATTTCTTCGAAAAAGATCAGCTATAGGTCAAAAAAAGTTTGAAGACATCTTTTTATCTTCAAACTTTTTTTGCATTTGTCTATATCTTTTCCGTCCTTAAAACCATCCAGTTTCCTTTCCAGACATACAGAATCATCAAAAGCATGCCCAAAAGCCATGAGGTCGGATAGCACATCATCACATGGCCGAGACTCTTTGCCCATGCCATGGTTCCTGCAATCCACATCACACGGAATCCGCATAATGATACCAGAAATACAATCATGGCCTGCATCGTCTTGCCGGTTCCTCTGATCGTTCCGCCAAGCACATGCAGGATTCCAAGCATCCAGTAAAACGGGCAGAAATATTTCATAATATATACACCATATTCCACCACCTTATGGTTCGTCGTAAAGACTCCGATTACCTGCGGAGCGAATATCAGCAGCACAATTCCGGTTATCACAGAATACCCGGCACCCATTGCTGTGGATATGTACATTCCTTTTCTGACCCTGTCTGCTTTCCCTGCACCAATATTCTGTCCGGCAAATGTAGTTGCCGCCATACTGATACTCAGTACCGGCAGGATATTAAATCCATCGATTTTTATATAAGCTGCAAAACCGGCCATAACTGTCGCTCCAAAACTATTCACACTTGCCTGCACGATCAGGTTTGAAAGCGAAATTACAATATTCTGGATTCCTGTCGGGATTCCGATGCGGATGATCTTCGAAAGCAGATGATCATAGCATCGGATCTCCTTAATCTTCAACTTATATACATCTTCACTTCTGATCAGAAATCCCCATATAAAAATGCATGATATCAACTGACTGATATCCGTAGCCAGTGCCGCGCCAACGATTCCAAGCTTCAGTCCGACAACCATGATCAGATCCAGGAATATATTTGAAATCGCCGCGATCATCAGGTAAACCAGGGAACGTCTGGAATTGCCCACCGCATTCAGAATACCTGCCGACATATTGTAAACTACCGAAAATAAACTTCCGCCAAAATATACCTGCAGATAGATTACCGACTGTTCAAATACCTTGTCCGGTGTTCCCATCAGGCGCAGCATCGATGGTGTCACTGTAATTCCGATTACAGTCAGAAGCACTCCTGCTACCAGCGCGATCGCCATCGTAGTATGTACGGCCTTCCTCACGCCTTCTGTATTTTTGGCCCCATAAAACTGCGAGATTACAACACCTGCACCAGTCGATGCTCCTATGCAGAAACCGATCAGCAGGTTAATGATCGCACCGCTGGATCCGACTGCTGCCAGTGCGTTACTTCCCACATAGTTGCCGACAATAATCGAATCCACCGTATTATACAGCTGCTGAAACAGATTCCCCAGAATCAGTGGAATTGCAAAGAATAGTATTTCTTTCCAAATTACTCCTTCGGTCATTGTTTTCATCTTTTTCATTTTCTTCTTCCTCTCTATTACCATTTCTTTTCATATTCCTGATTTTCACAGGATTTTTCACGATTTTCAATTAATATCACGAAAATATATTGACAAATGTACTCCTTTCAGTGTATAGTATCAACGTTGCATATCACTTATGCATGCTGCCTTGGCTCAGTCGGTAGAGCGTCGCCTTGGTAAGGCGGAGGTCGGCGGTTCGATTCCGCTAGGCAGCTTACAAGAGAAGTCCCGTAAAACTTTCAAATGATTGTTTTACGGGATTTTTTTATAATTAAAAATTCAGCCGATATTTATATCCTCTTTAGATTTATTTTTCCTTTTCCAGAATCTTCTGCATCTTTCCCTTGATTCTCTGAAGTGCATTATCAATCGTCTTTGGACTCCGGTCTAGAAGCTTTGCGATCGTCTTATAATCCGTTCCCATCAGATGAAGATACAGAACTCTGCGCTCCAGTTCACTTAATTCTTTTTCCAGACGTTCTTCCAACGTCTTCGCACGTTCCTGACTGACAAGCAGTTCTTCCGGATTCGTCTCATGTCCGGATTCCATTGTATCGATCAACGAGTTTTCCCCGTCTTCTCTTTCATACAGGGAAATATAACTGTTGAGCGGACTGTGTTTCTTTCTGTTTGAAGCTTCAATTGCCGAATACAACTGTCTTGTCACACATAGTCTTGCAAAGCTGAAGAAGGATGCTTCCTGATCCACATCGTAGTCCTGAACTGCTTTAAAAAGTCCGATCATCCCCTCCTGGATCAGATCATCCGTCTCACCGCCGAGCAGATACATTGCATTGGCTTCTTTTCTGACCAGATTCTTATATTTTTCCATCAGATAATCGATAATTCCCGTTTCTCCCATCCGGAGTCTGCGGATCAGTTCTTCATCTGTTAATTTTTTATACTCTGTCATACACTCCTCTGTCTCACAATCTCATATGCAAGGACGCCCGCTGCCACCGATGCATTCAGGGAATCGATATCCCCCTTCATCGGAATTCTTGCAGTAAAGTCACAGGTGTCTTTTACCAGACGTCCCACACCTTCGCCTTCATTACCAATTACGAGTCCGATCGGTCCTTTCATATTGACATCATACATGACATCCCCGTCCATATCGGCACATACGAACCACAGACCTTTTTTCTTCAAATCTTCCATCGTCTTTACCAGATTTGTTACTTTTGCAACCGGCGTATAATTCAGGGCCCCTGCGGAAGTTCTTGCTACGGTTGCCGTCAGTCCGACTGCCCGTCTCTTTGGTATGATCACACCGTGTGCCCCTGCCTGATTCGCAGTACGGATGATCGCACCGAGATTGTGCGGATCTTCAATATTATCCAGAATGATCAGAAACGGATCTTCTCCCTTTTCTTCTGCAAGCTTTAACATATCCTCTACCTCTGCATATTCATATGCAGCAACACTTGCGATCACTCCCTGATGTTTACCGGTCTCCGACAACTGGTTCAGACGGTCTTTTTCCACGAAATTCAATATCGTGTCATGCTTTCTTGCCTCACGGATGATGGATCTCACTGCACCATCCTGACATCCATCCAGTACATACAGCTTGTCTACCGGTTTTCCGGAACGAAATGCTTCCATAACGGCATTTCTTCCTTCTATGATACTTTCATTTACATTCTTATCGTGACTCATATTTGACACTCCTTATTATTCTTTGATACTGTCCAGACCTATTTTAACCAGTTCCAGCATTCTTTTCCACTCTTTTTTCAGATATAGATATCCAAGCAGAGCTTCAAATCCCGTCGCACGTCTGTAATCTGTAATCGACTGGTTCTTCGCCGGCGACACACTCTTGGCATTGCGGCCTCTTTTATAGACAGCATGTTCTTCTTCTGTCAGGTGTTCCTGCATCGTACGCATCATTTTCGACTGTGCGGACGCCTGGACATAAGAGCTGGTCTTCTGGTGCAGCTTCTGTACCTGACGGTTTCCTTCATTGATCACCAGGGATTTAATGATCAGATCATAAATGCAGTCTCCGATATATGCCAAAGTAAGAGGTGAATATTCTTTAATATCCACCTCTTTCATCTGGAAAATCTCCTGCATATAAGTGTCAAATCCCCACTCTACGCTCTTTTCCATTGTACTCCTTCTCTGGTATCCTTTAAGATGATACCCTTCTCTAACAGTTCATCACGGATTGCATCGGCTCTTGCAAAGTCTTTAGCCTTACGCGCTGCCTGACGCTCCTCGATCAGTTTCTCGATGTCTTCGTCCAGGATCTCTTCTTTCTTATCTACGATCAGTCCCAGAACTCCTGTTAACTTCACAAGCAAATCGAATAATTTCTGAAGATATTCTTTGGAACTTTCTGCATCGGTTGTTGTATTGATATATTTTACAAGGTCAAAGATTGCTGCAACGGCATCTGCTGTATTGAAGTCATCGTCCATTGCCTTTTCAAATCCTGCAACAAACTCTTCTGTTTTTGCAAAGTTTTCTGTCTCTGCATCTGTGATTGCTTCTGCTTCTGCTTTTGCATTTCCCATAAGGAACTTCAGATTATCTGCTGCATTTACGATACGCTCCAGACCATTCTTGGATGCTTCCATCAGGTCTGCGCTGAAGTTCAGCGGGCTTCTGTAGTGTGCACTCAGCATGAAGAAACGCAGTACCTGCAGATCATACTGTTCGCTGATCTCACGTACCGTACGGAAATTGCCAAGCGACTTACTCATCTTCCTGTTGTCAATATTAAGGAATGCATTGTGCATCCAGTATTTTGCAAATTCTTTGCCATTGGCAGCTTCGCTCTGTGCGATCTCATTTTCATGATGTGGGAATACAAGATCTTCTCCGCCGGCATGAATGTCGATCTGCTCTCCGAGATATTTCTTAGACATCTCTGAGCACTCGATGTGCCATCCCGGACGTCCTTCGCTCCACGGAGACTCCCATGCAGGCTCTCCTTCTTTCTTCGGTTTCCAAAGTACAAAATCCAGCGGATCTTCTTTCTCATCTTCTCCGGATACCAGAAGGGAACGTTCACCCGAACGAAGATCATCCAGATTCTTGTGCGAAAGCTTACCGTAATCTTTGAACTTTCTTGTACTGTAATATACGGTACCATTCTTCTCATATGCAAATCCTTTATCAATCAACGTCTGGATCATATCTACCATACCGCAAATTTCTTCCGTCGCAAGCGGATTCTTGGTTGCCGGTTTGATATTCATACCGTCCATATCTTTTTTACACTCTGCAATGTAACGTTTGGAAATCTCATCGGCTGTCACCCCTTCTTCGATGGCTTTTTTGATGATCTTATCGTCTACGTCTGTAAAGTTGGATACATAATTCACATCATATCCTTTGTATTCAAAATATCTCCTGACCGTGTCGAATACGATCATTGGTCTGGCATTTCCAATATGGATAAAGTTATATACGGTAGGCCCGCATACATACATCTTTACCTTTCCTTCTTCCAAAGGTATAAATTCTTCTTTTTTCTTTGTCATTGTATTAAAAATCTTCATTTTTCGCGTTCTCCTCCTCTTTTTCTTCCGGTATCGGATTCTCTTTTAAACATTGCATGCGTTTCTCCATCTCCTGGATCTGTCTGTGCATTCTTATGTTATCTGCCTGCAGTTCTCTGATATCATTTGAAATCGGATCCGGCAGATGCACCTGATCCATATCGAGTCTCGGTATCTTCTCATCATTCATCTTAACCACTCTGCCCGGCACACCTACAACTGTACAATTCGGCGGTACTTCTTCCAGTACTACCGATCCCGCTCCAATCTTGGAATTTTCTCCGATGGTAAATGAACCAAGAACCTTTGCTCCTGCACTCACCATAACGTTATCTCTCAGGGTCGGATGTCTCTTGCCTTGTTCTTTTCCGGTTCCTCCAAGTGTTACTCCTTGATACAAGGTAATATTATCTCCCAGTTCCGCAGTCTCTCCGATGATCACTCCGCTTCCGTGGTCGATAAATAATCCTTTTCCTATTGTTGCCCCCGGATGGATCTCGATTCCGGTCTTTCTTACTGCCCGTTGCGATACCCATCTGGCAAGAAAATAATGTTTCTTCAGATAGAGCTTATGTGCGATTCTGTAATGAAGAATTGCTTTGAAACTAGAATACAGGAATACTTCCATATTTGACTTGATCGCAGGATCCCGTTCCCGTATCACCTGAATTTCTTCATTGACATATGATATGATGCCCATCTATGATCTCTCCTTTTTATAAGTTTACCGCCTGTTCTGTATGCTTTGGTACAAAAAAAACTCCGTCTCCTGCTTTACACAAGAGACGAAGTATATCCGCGGTTCCACTCTTTTTAAAGAATACAGTTCTATTACCCGCATTCTTCTCTCAGTACACGTAACGTGTGTAATCCCGGATCCGGCTATGATGTTATCCTTCTTTCTCACCGGACCGACTCCCGGACGCACTTCACAAAAACTGTAATCGGAAACTGCTTTCAGCCGGTGACAGTTTCTCTCTTTCGACACAACACATCTGCTACTCTTTCCGTTCAAAGTCTTTCTCATATAGAATATATATTATGCGATATCATCTTTTTTGTCAACCAGTTTCCATCGGATCTCTGCTTTAAAAAGATCTGCTTCCGTCTCGATCCAGAACTTTCCTTTCTGAATTTCCACAAAACTCTTAACAATTGCAAGTCCGAGTCCGGATCCTTCGGTATTTCTTGCCGAATCGCCTCTGACAAAACGCTCCGTAATCTCTTCCGGATTAAATGTAAGCTCGGTGGCCGATACATTCTTCATCCGGAATACCGCCTCACCCTCTTCCGCAGCAATCTTCACGTATACTCTTGTATGAGGCATTGCATATTTCACTGCATTTCCGATCAGATTCTCGAATATCCGGTATGTCTTCTGTCCATCCAGCGCCACGATCACTTTCTCCTCCGGAATATCCAGACGGAAATCCAGATTCGCTTCCGTAATCTTTTCTTCCATTTCTAATTTCACCTGTTTAAAAAGATTCACAATATCCATCTCGATAATATTCAGGTTCACCGAACGGCTGCTCGCTTTACTGATTTCAAACAAATCTTCAATCAATGCTTTTAACCGGAGTGATTTTCTATCCAGTACATCAATGTATTCTTTCTGTCTTTCCGGATCATGTTCCATCTTCAGCAGATTCACATAGGTGATAATCGCAGTCAATGGAGTCTTCAGGTCATGCGAGACATTCGTCACCAGTTCGGTCTTCATCCGCTGGCTTTTCACTTCTTCATCTACCGCTTTCTTGAATCCGGTCTGTATCTTCTCAATCTCTTCTTTAAACGGCTCGAACACCCCCAGATTTTCATCAATCTCCACATCCAGATTTCCATCGGCAATCTCATTTGTCGCTTCTAACAGTCTGTGATAGTTTTTCTTTATTTCATTAAAATATTTCTTCAAAATAAAGTATAGAATTACCGAATATATGATCAGTGCCATAATTCCATAAAACCAGAAAATACTCGTCACTGCCAGAATGATAAAGTTCACAAGCACAATCCTCAGAATTGCCTTACTGCTTTTGTCTGTAAAGTCGATATCTGTAATGGTCTGATACAGCCTGTGTGCCATTTCTTTCACTTTCCGGTACAATCTTCCGCTGTCTCGTCCGACTCTTTCCGCTGCTGCCGGAGCTTCTTCCCTCAGCGTTTTCCACATACGCCACAACAGCGTCCGCTCTGTAACATACTTTCTGACACCAGTCTTCTGTATTTCACTGACACAGCTTGCTGCCCAGTATGTGACAGCAAATGCTGCAATCCAGATTGCGGCATCCATCGCCCCGGGCCTTCCCTTCGTCCTTGTTACAATCCAGTTCAGCTTATTGTCCAAAAGTCCCAGTCCTGTTACCGCAACGATAAAAACAATCTCAAACGGCTGTTGAAAAAGCTTTCTGCCTCCAATCCCCAGCGTATCACTTTGTGCAAGAATCCATGCTGCCACACCTACCGCTGCCATGCAGGCAAGCATCATATACCATGCATCATTCGGCGCTTCATCCCCGAACCAGTACCATTGGTTCAGATATTGTTCAATTCCGTTTTTCTTCATTCCATAGATATATGTACGGTTCTTCGGCGTCTTCAATTCGCCGCCGGCGGCATCCTCAACCGTCTCACTCCAGTTATCTATAATCTTTCTGAGAGCAATACTCTGCGTTGTCTTTTCACTGCTCTTTACAACTTTTACATCCAGATCTCCGTGTTCATCATAAGTCAGTACCATACCAAATGCATATTCTTTGAAACTGTCATCTGCCAGACCCTTTCCAGTATTCGCTGTGCTTCGTCCCAGGACTGCCCCTGATCCATCCTCAATCCTGTAATCCAGATATGGATATAACGCTTCATAATCCTCCATCCATACTTCTGCAGCATCACTGATCTCCTCCTGAGACATTTTTGCTTCTCCTGTCTTGGATGATATCTCCTGATTATAAAGGACATAACTGAATTCCAGAAAGCTTTCCAGATATTCCCTGTCCGAAAGTGAAGTTGTATAAGTCTTCTGCGCTTCACTGACTGCTTTTCTATATATCGTATGATAATTATATATCATGAAAAACGCTGCTCCAAGTATCGTCACAGCAGCAAAAAAAAGTCCCAGTTTACGCCTGTTTTTCAATTTTGTATCCAACGCCCCACACCACCTTTAAGTATTTTGGTTCTCTTGGATTCAACTCTATCTTTTCGCGGATATTTCTGACGTGCACCATGATCGTATCTGTATTGACCGCACGTTCATTCCATACCCTTTCGTAGATCTCCTCCGCAGAAAATACCCGTCCCGGACTCTTCACCAGAAGCAGCAGGATCTTATACTCAATCGGAGTCATCTTTACCGTTTCACCGTCAACTGTGACTTCTACATTATCCTCATTGATTTCCAGTCCGCCTATCGTATGGATTCTGGAATTTTCGTTCTTATCCTCCAGCCGTTCCATAAACCTGCGGTATCTGCGAAGCTGTGAATTGACTCTGGCAAGCAGTTCCATCGGAGTAAATGGCTTTGTCACATAATCGTCAGCCCCCATATTCAATCCCATGATCTTATCCACTTCTTCTGATTTTGCAGAAAGAAAAATCACCGGGAAATCATACTTCTCCCTGAGTTTTACGACCATAGAGATTCCATCCATTACCGGCATCATGATATCCACGATTGCCAGATGAATATCTTCCCTTTCTATAACATCCAGTCCTTCTGCACCATCAGCCGCCTGAAATACTTCATAACCCTGACTCTTCAGATATATCTCCACGCCTTCCCTGATTTCCTTGTCGTCTTCTACGACCAGTACATGATTCATCTCCATCACATTTTTCATCCTTTTCCTGATTCCAGCTTTTTCCTCTGTTATTATCATCCTATCCGGTATTTCTTAAGGGTGACTTCAGAAAATTCTAAAGAAAAACAAAAGATTCTTCTTTATACCGTTTCATTCAGATAAATCTGTGACAATGGAATGATCTTATCTAATTCTTCTTTCATTCGATCCGACATGACCGCATCACCGTCCGCACAGATTTCTTCTGCGGTCTTCACACCGAATACAAGGCTCGTAAGCGCCGCTACGGTGAGTGTTCCTTCACTGTTTTCCGGCTTTCCATCCATCAGCATCACTCCCGAAAATTCTGTCCCCGTAATCATGACACATCGGTTATTTTCTTTGATAACCGGATCTGTCACCGTAAAACATGTTCCCATAAATGTTTTGAGTCTCAAAGACATCAGCATCCGTCTGACATCTATGATACGGATCATAATCTTAGGTTTTTCCCCATCTACTTCTTCAGCCTCTGCTGCGATCTTAATATCTGTGACCGCTCCTTCTTTTTTATATATCTTTAACGTTCCTCCGTCACTTGCATATTCTTTGATCAGACGTTCATAATAAGCTGTATTTCTTTTTGCGTAGACCTGATACGACTGCGACAGCCTGCCTTCCATATAAACAGCCATTTTTTCTACATCTTCCACTGAGGCATCCGTCACATCTGTACCTTCTTCCACTTCCGCTTCCGAATCATAATATGCCCGATTCTGTTCATACACCGTCCGGAAATCAAATGGCAGATAGATGCTCTCCGATGCCGGCATCAGAAATGTAAATGTCTCTCCGTCTGCATACATATCATTTAACGCCTGTTTCAACATTCCCGCCATAAAGCCACGTTTCCGATATGATTTTCTCGTTGCAACAGCAACAATATAATTCACGTCTTTTCTGCTGCCGTTTACTGCAAGTTCGTACGGATTCAGATGCAGCATCGCCTGTATCTCCCCGTCTTCTTCTACCACATAAATCTGATTGTCTTTTACTTTTTCTTCGTAATAATAGTCAACAAAGTCTTTACTGTCTTCTGAAAACACTTCTTCGTACAGTTTTCTTGTATTCAGCTTTTCTCCTGTTTCCAGTTTTCTTATTTTCATTTTGATTTTCCTTCCCAACAAGTTTCTTATCTGTCCTGCGCTTTCATACATCCGCCGCATCCGGCACATCCGCCTTCTGCCGGTCCGACTCTGTAACTGTAATTAGCAATCGTATCCAGACTTACAATTGCCTGAGAAGAAATACCTTCTCCCGTTCCGGTAAATCCAAGTCCTTCCTCCGTTGTTGCCTTAATGTTCACCTGTTCAACTTCAATGTGCAGTGCTTCTGCCACATTTTTTCTCATCTGTTCAATGTGCGGTGCCATCTTCGGACGCTGTGCGATTGATCGTTGCATCGATATTGCCGATCACATATAATTTTTCATCAATTAATTTTCCTACTTCTTCCAGAAGTTTTATGCTGGACGCTCCCTTGTACGCCGGATCGGTATCCGGAAAGTGCTTTCCGATATCTCCAAGCGCCGCCGCCCCAAGAAGTGCATCCATGACCGCATGCAATAATACATCTGCATCCGAATGACCAAGAAGTCCCTTTTCATAAGGGATCTTTACTCCGCCAAGTATCAGATCTCTTCCGTCTACTAATTTATGTACATCATAGCCCATACCTACACGCATATATTATTCTCCTTCCTTTGTTTCTGCTTCTTCTGTTTCTGCTT
>ENA-OQDC01001655-OQDC01001655.1-human-gut-metagenome-genome-assembly--contig:-NODE-1655-length-10586-cov-3.158619_pt1 | contig 10586 bp, 12 predicted proteins | sample MGYA00242770_ERZ504601 | MGnify/ENA primary metagenome ERZ504601 (study PRJEB26092, sample SAMD00036305) | human gut metagenome | host: Homo sapiens | study: EMG produced TPA metagenomics assembly of...
AGGCTCTCGAACAGCTCCATGGTCCTGACGGGCGGGAACGCCCCCAGTGAGGAGAACAGAAAGCGCGGATTGGTGCGGACATGGTGCAGAAACTCCTCTGCGGTGCCAGTCGTTGGTCACATTGCAGCGCCCCTTCGCCCGTGACCAGGCATCTTCTGACCGGGCTTGTCGGTATGCTCCAGCACCGTTACCTGATGCCCCTGCCGCACAGCGGCCCCCGCCGCCATCAGCCCGGCCGCACCGGCCCCCACGATCAACACCTTTGCCATTCTGGTTCCTCCCGCAATTCACTGCCTGTCGAAATTTGTTCTAGTTTATCATACCAGAATCGGCACGCAATTGCAATCTGCATTCCTTTGGAAAGGCACAGAAAAGCGGCAGACAGTCGCGTCTGCCGCTTTGGGTCACTGCATCAGTTTTGCGGGGTCAAGATAACTGTCGTCCTGCTTCACTTCCAGGTGGATATGGCTTTCCTCGGCGCATTCACAGCTGACGCTGCCCACTTTGCCCAATGTCTGCCCGGCACTGACCGTCTCGCCCTCTTTCACCGCCGGGCTGGCCACGCCGCAGAGCCGCCAGACACGGCCCGCACTGTCCTTGATCGCCACAGTGGGGCCCCAGCTGCCATCGGAACCGGCCAGCACCACCGTGCCCGCCGTAGGACTCTGGACGGCGGCATCCTTTGCGCAGGCGTAGTCGATGCCGTTGTGGGTGCGCCAGTCGCCCAGGGTCTTGTTGTAGACCAGCTCATCGCCGCTGTATCCATTGAGCACCCTGCCAGAGACCGGCTGCGTGGAAGCAGGCGCTGCCGAACTGCTGGCAGGCGAGGATGCACCTTGCAGCGCGGATGGTTCGCGCACCGAGCCAGAGCCAGCCTGCGGCACAGAGGAGGCCGAAGATGCACTCCGCGATGCCGAGGAGGCCGCCTTGGGCACATTGCTTACACTGTTTGCGGCGGGTTCGGTCGGCCATTCCCATGTTGTTTCGTCCTCCTGTGGCGTGGTGGTGGAAAGCCCCTCATCGATGCCGGGGGCCGTGGATGTGCTGTCCGGTGTCTTCAGGCCCGAAAGGTTCTTGTCCAGCTCGTCGCGCACGGTGCGCACCGCCCAGACCCCCGCCGCCGCTGCCGCCACCAGACAGGCCAGCAGTGCCAGCGCAAACCCTTTGTCCCGCAGAAATTTCCTGATCTGTTCCATGTTCGTTACTCCAATCCGTCATGGTATCACTTGATTTTCTGATTGCAGTATGCGATTCCGGAACCGGGTTTATACACATTTTATAAAAAGAAAACCCTCTCCGTCAAAGCCTGCCGCTTTGACAGAGAGGGCAGAAGAAATACAAAGATCAGTTGCGGCGGCGGCTGTTGCCCATCAGACGGACAACATACAGGAAGATGTTGATGAAGTCCAGATACAGGGTCAGCGCGCCATAGATGGAAGCCTTTCGGCCATCTCAGCATCAGCGGAGTAGTAGCTGTACATCTGCTGCAGCTTCTGGGTATCGTAAGCGGTCAGCAGCATGAACACCACCAGACCGATGCCGCAGTAGAGCACCGAGCCGCCAAAGCCGAAGCCGAACAGCATCCCCACAAAGCCGGTGATGATCATGGCAACCAGAGCCATCATCAGGCGGGGCCCAGCCGTCAGATCCATTATGGTGGTGGTAGCCAGCTAAAACAGCCATCAGCCCAAAGTAGAGGGACGTTGCCAGCAGTGCCATGATCAGGGTGCTTGCCGAGAAAACGAGGAAATAGTAGCTCAGCACCATGCCGTTGAGCAGTGCATAACCGAAAAAGGTCGCGCGGGCAGCTCCCACCGACATGGTCTGCACCCGGGAGCTCAGCACGAATACCAGCGCCAGCTCCGCAATGGTCAGCACAAGATAGAGCGAATCGACCAAATAGATGAGCGAGGTCGTCGCAGTGAGATAGGCCATGGCGAAGGTGATGAGCAGGCCGCAGGCCATCCAGCGGTAGGTGCGGGTCATATAGTCCGATGCGCTCATCGTGGGCTCCGCATAGCCGCGGTCATAATTTCTGTAATCCATTGTGGAACTCCTCCAGTCTTTTTGCCGGGGCGGGCATTCCGCCTTGCTCCGGTCTACGTTTTATAGTATACTGCATAGAAATGAACGTTTCGTGAAAAAGGCTGTGATATTGTATGTCTCTTGGACTTTATCTGCATATTCCCTACTGTTTTTCCAAATGCCGGTACTGTGATTTCTATTCTGCCCCCGGCCAGCGCGGCGTGCCCACCCAGTATGTGGATGCCCTTCTGCGGGAGCTTGCCCGCTTTGCGCCGGAAGCGCCTCTTCACCCGGACACGATCTATTTTGGCGGCGGCACCCCCAGCCTGCTCTCCCCTGCCGATGCCGCCCGGCTCATTGCGGCGGCAGCTCCGGCACCCGGGGCGGAGATCACGCTGGAGGCCAACCCTGAGACCGTAACCGAGCAGACCCTGTGCGGTTTCCGGGAAGCCGGGGTGAACCGCATCTCTTTCGGGGTACAGTCGGCCCGGGACAGCCAGCTGAAAACGCTGGGCCGCCCCCACACCGCCCGGCAGGCCCGGGCAGCTTTTGCGGCAGCACGGCGGGCAGGCTTTACCAACATCAGCGGCGACATCATGCTGGCCCTGCCCCATTATACGCAGGCCGAATTCGACGAGACACTGGAGCTCATTGCGGAGGGCGGGGCAACGCACATCTCCGCTTACCTCTTAAAAATCGAACCGGATTCCGCTTTTGGCAGGCACCCGCCCGAGGGCCTGCCCTCCCCCGACGAAGCAGCAGACTTTTACCTCTACGCCGTGGAACACCTGGAGCACCACGGATACCGGCAGTATGAGATCTCGAACTTTGCAAAGCCCGGCTATGAGGGCAGGCACAACCTCATCTACTGGGACTGTGGGGATTACCTCGGCCTTGGCCCGGCGGCGCACTCCTGCATGGGCGGCAGACGATTCTATTACCCCGCCGACACCGAGGCCTTCCTGAACGACAAAGCAGCCCCCGTTATGGACGGAGGCTGCGGCGCAGAGGACTATCTCATTTTACAGCTGCGGCTGCGCAAGGGGCTGGATCTTGCCACCTATAAGGCCCGCTACGGGAAGGAGTTTTCCACCGCCCAGCTCGCCTTTGTGAAAAACTGCGTGAAGTCCGGCTATGCCACCTTCGATGGCAGCACCCTTGCCCTCACCCCCGCCGGTCTCATTGTGCAGAACAGCATTCTGGCGGAGCTGCTGTAAGCGGCTGTCCGGGCGTTCCCTAAGCAAGTGTCCGCTGGGGTGGGACCCTGTTGCCGCAGGCAATAGGGCGGGCGATGGAATGGCCCGTTTCACTTGCGTGGGAATGACCGGACAGCCGCCCCCTGCTTACGTCAGGTCAATGACCCTCCACCCCAGCTCCCGGATGGCTTCCCGGTCATGGGTAGCCAACAAAACAGCCCGTTCGCCGCGGCGCTCTTTCAGGAGCGCTGCGGCTTTTTTCATGGTCTCCGGGTCCATGCCGGTGAAGGGTTCGTCCAGCAGAAGGGTATCGCACCCGGCCCAGAGGGCGCGGAGCAGGGCCGCACGGCGCTTCTGCCCGCCGGAAAGCTTCCGGGCTGGCAGGGCAAGCGCCTGCTCATCATATCCAAATCGTTGAAAATCCGACACGATTTGCGTTTCGTATTGTGTTTTTCCCTCCGGAAGCACCAGTTCCACGTTCTGCACGGCGGTCAGCTGCGGGTAGAGCCGATCCTCCTGAAAGACAGCGCCAACCCGGCCCACGCCCTGTACCGTGCCGGAATCCGGCGCTTCCAGCCCCATCAGGATGCGGAGCAGGGTGGTCTTGCCCCAGCCGCTGGGGGCCCAGAGGATGGCAGGCTCCGCAAGGGTCAGATCCAGGTCTTCAAAGAGCATTTTCTCTCCAAAGCGTTTTGTCAAGCCGCAAATTTCCAGTTTGTTAATCATTTTCTGCCACATCCTCTCCCAGCACGCGGGCCACTGCCTTGTCCAGCAGGGCCAGGAACAGCTTCTCAAAGCCTGCGCTCAGCAGGATGATGACGAACGTCCAGGCGAACAGCTCCCCGGTGGAGAGTGTGATCTTTGCCCGGTAGAGGGCATCTCCGATGCTGCCATCGGGCAGGCCGATGACCTCGGCGGCCACACCGCTCTTCCAGCAGATGCCCAGCGCCACGCTGCACCCCTGCCGGAAGGCCGGCAGGATGGCGGGCAGCCAGATGGCTTTGACCCGCCGGACCAGCGGCAGGCGGAACACCTGTGCCATTTCCAGCAGCTGCACGTCCGCGCTCTCGATGCCGGTGCGCACGGCACTGTACAGCACGGGCAGGACCATCAGAAAGCTGATGAGGATGGAAAGCGACCGCCCGCTGACCCACACCAGCGCCAGAATGATGAAGCTGGCCACCGGCGTGGCCTTGACCAGCTGGATGACCGGGGCCAGCAGCGTATCCACCCAGGCCCAGCGCTCGGCAGCGGCCGCCAGCAGAACGCTGACCACCACGCCCAGCGCGAACCCCAGCAGGATATGCCCGGCACTGAACCCCACCCGCTGCCAGAAATCGACCTGTGGCAGCAGCTCCATCAGGGTGCCCGCCGCCTGAATGGGTGACACCAGAAAGACCTCCTGCCCGATGGCCATGGCCGCCGCCTGCCAGACGGCCAGCCAGAACATGGCCGCCGCCAGCAGCCCTGTGCGGCGTTTTTTTGTCTGTTTCATTTTACCTGCTCCGTTCTCACTCAAAAAGAGCCGTGCGGCTGCACGGCTCTCCTTTTTACCGGTTTACTGAAAACTGCGCTGGACGCTTCGCCAGAACACCTGACCGGGCGTGGCCTTGGTGTAGTAGAAGTTTGCATCCGGAAGCTTGCCGCCCACTGCAGCGGGGGAAGCATCATACAGCACCTTGAGGTAGGCGTTGACATCGGCCTTCATCTCGTCCCCCACACGGTAAACGATGTTGCACTGGGGCAGCGCCTTCTGGGCAATGGCCTTTTTGGCCACCACGCCGGTCTCCTCGCAGAGAGCCGCCGTACCGGCAATATCTGTCTGGGCGGCCTTGATGCTCTTCTCGTAATCCCGCAGGAAATTTGCCACGATGTCCGGGTTCTCTTTGGCGTACTCCGTGCGGACAACGGTGACACCCGTGATGAGCTGGGTGTCACAGACCTTGTTCCACTCCTTGGTCAGGTCCAGCACCACCCGCAGGCTGCTGTCCTTCAGCTGGGCGGCGGTCACATAGGGCTGGGGCAGAACGGCAATGGCATCCTTTTTGGAGGCGGCCATCTGGGCGGTCACCTCAGATGCCTCGCTGTAATACTCGATCTTCACATCCTTATCGGGGTCCAGGCCATTCTTGGTGAGCAGGTAGCGCAGAACATACTCCGGCGTGGTGCCCTTGCCGGTGGACAGGATAGTGCGGCCCTTCAGGTCGGCAAAACTGTGGACACTGTCGCCTTTTTCCACCACATACAGCACGCCCAGCGTGTTCACTGCCATCACCTGGATGCCGCCATTGGTCTTCTGGTAAAGGGTCGCGGCCAGGTTGGCAGGGATAGCGGCCATATCCAGTTCACCCTTGATGAGCTTGGGCACGATCTCGTCCGCTGCACCGTAGAGCTGCAGGTCGTAGTGCTGGCTGGCCTTGCCGCTGCGCTCCATATCCAGCAGATTGACCAGGCCCATGGTTGTGGGGCCCTTCAGACCCGCAATGCGCACGCCGCTTTTTGTTTTGGCGGCAGAAGCCCCGCATGGCCAGCAGGCTGATCATCAGCGCAGCCGACAGCAGCAGGGAGGTCAGTTTTTTTCATCATGGTTCAGATTCCTTCCTCTCTTTTGTTGTTTCCAACCAAGAAAACAAAAATTTTGATAAAATTTTTGCTAAAAATCATTTGCTTTACGCGCTCAAGTTTACTATAATGGAAGCTAAAAATACCGTTGCCCACGCAACGGAATTGCAGAACGGGCGGTGAGGGCCCGGGGAAAACCTCACGGAACTGACATGGAAAACTATCTGCCGCTGTTACAATCCACCTCTCTTTTTGCCGGGATCTCTGCCGGGGAACTGCGGCCCCCTGCTCAGTGAGCTGGGGGCCTGCGTCCGCAGTTATGGCCGGGGCGAGGCGCTGGTGCAGGCCGGGGCCCCCAGCCGCCGGGTCGGCGTTGTGCTGACCGGAAGCATCGAGGCCTACCGCCCGGCACCGGGCGGGGCACGGATCCCCATCACCCACATGGGGCCGGGGGGCGTGTTTGGCGACGTGCTGGGCGGTTCCAGCCTGGACAGCCCGGTCACGGTGGTGGCATCCGCCCCCTGCGAAGCCCTGCTTTTCCCCTACGAGAAGCTGCTCCAGCCGGACGGCTCCGCTGCCCGCCAGCGCCTGCTGCAGAATCTGGTGCGAACCATCAGCGATAAATATTTCCTGCTCTCCCGCCGGGTGGACCTGCTGGTGATGAAGACCCTGCGAGCCAAGGTCTGCGCCTACCTGCTCAGCGAGGCCGAGCAACAGGGCAGCATGACCTTTACCATCCCCTTCTCCCGCATCCAGCTGGCCGATTACCTCAACTGTGACCGCAGCGCCCTTTCCCGGGAGTTGAGCCTGATGCAGCGGGACGGCCTGCTGGATACCTACCGTTCCAGCTTCAAGCTGCTGGAGCCGGAGGCTCTGCGGCAGATGATATTATAAACCTCTCAGTCTCGCTTCGCTCGCCAGCTCCCCTAATAAGGGAGCCCTTGGCAGGCCGGGCAAGTCCGAGTATTTCGCCTGCGGCTCCAAAGGCTTTCGGCCCTTGCTGTTTCGGGTAGATTTCTATAAGATGAAAGTGATATGCAACTATGTCTAAACCAATTCTCTGGATCGTGATTCCCTGCTACAACGAGGAGCAGGTGCTGCCCATTACAGCGCCGATGTTCCTGCAAAAGATCACCAGCCTCACCGAAAAAGGCATGATCAGCGACAAGAGCCGGGTGCTGTTCGTCAACGATGGTTCCCGCGACAAGACCTGGGAGCTCATCTGCGGCTTTGCAAAGCAGGACGCGCATTTCATCGGCATTTCCCAGAGCCGGAACCGGGGCCATCAGAACGCCGTGCTGGCGGGCCTGATGGAGGCCCGCGCCAATAACTGCGACATCACCATCTCCATCGACTGTGATGGTCAGGACGACATCAACGCCATGGACGAGATGGTACAGAAATATCTGGACGGTGCCGAGGTGGTCTACGGCGTGCGCAGCCGCCGGGACACCGACACCTTCTTCAAGCGGTTCACTGCCGAGGGCTTCTACCACCTGATGAATGCCCTTGGCGCGGATATCGTGTTCAACCACGCCGACTACCGGCTCATCAGCGCCCGGGTGCTGGACAGCTTTGCCGACTACAAGGAGGTCAACATCTTCCTGCGCGGCATGGTGCCGCTGGTGGGCTTCAAGAGCGAGCAGGTGCTCTACGAGCGGCACGAGCGGCTGGCCGGTGAGAGCCACTATCCCCTGCGCAAAATGCTGGCATTGGCCTTTGATGGCATCACCAGCCTTTCCAACAAGCCCATCCGGCTCATCACCGGGGCAGGCATCGTGGTCAGCCTCATCAGCTTCATCGGCGTGATCTGGGCCATCGTGCAGGCGGCCATGGGCAGCGTGGTGGCCGGCTGGGCCTCCACCATCTGCATCGTCTGCTTTGTGGGCGGCGTGCAGCTGGTCTGCCTGGGTGTCATCGGCGAATACATCGGCAAGATCTATATGGAAACAAAGGCCCGCCCGCGCTACATCATCTCGGAGCGCACCTGGGCCCCCTATGAAAGGAAGTATCACGGATGAGCAAACAGAGCTGGCGGGGCAGCACCCTGCTGAACCCGGAACCGCCGGTGCTGGTCTCCTGCGGCGGGCTGGAGCAGCCCAACCTCATCACCATCGGCTGGACAGGCACCATCTGCACCCAGCCCAGCATGGTATCCATCAGCGTCCGCCCCGAACGGTACAGCCACCACCTCATCAAGGAGAGCGGACAATTTGCCATCAACCTGCCCACTGAACAGCTGGTGCGTGCGGTGGACTGGTGCGGTGTGAAGAGCGGCCGCGACAACGACAAGTTTGCCGCCTGTAAGCTCCACGCCGCCCCGGGCAGCGTTCTGACCGACTGCCCCATCCTGGAGGAGAGCCCGGTCAATCTGGAATGCAGGGTCACGCAGGTCATCCCGCTGGGCAGCCATGACCTGTTCCTGGCCGAAGTCGTGGCCTGCGATGTGGATGAGAGCCTGCTGGATGAAACGGCAAGCTCTGCCTGGACAAAGCAAGGCTGATCGTGTACAGCCACGGCGAGTACCTGAGCCTGGGCAAAAGCTGGGCACCTTCGGGTACAGCGTGCGGAAAAAGAGACCCGGAAACGGAAAAAATGATCTGACCTGCAAAGGGCGGGGCATCAGTGCAGTAATCTGGATGCCCCGCCTTTTTCCTGTTTTGTTCCCTTCCCCCAACAACAAAAGCCCCGCCGGCAGAGGGAATTGCCAGCAGGGCTCCGGTAATGTCAATATGAACTTAACCTGGCTCTCCTATCAGGAGAGCTGTCGAGCGGATGCGAGACGGAGTGGTTCAGTCCTCCGCACCCTCATCCAGGTTGCCCAGCTTCTTGGCCTGCTCCACCACAGCGGGCACCAGCATCTCGGGCAGGATCTCGTAGCGGGCAAACTCGGTGGTGAACCAGCCGCGGCCCTGGGTGATCTGCCGGATAAAGGTGGTAAAGTTGCTCAGCTCAGCCAGCGGGACCTCGGCAATGACGGTCTGCATGCCGTCCTCATCGGGTTCCATGCCCAGCACGCGGCCGCGGCGCTTGGTCACATCGCCCATGATATCGCCGGTGTTGTCGTTGGGGGACATGGGCCTTCAGGGTATGGATGGGCTCCAGAATGACGGGGCCTGCCTCGGGCATTGCAGCCTTATAGGCCAGCTTTGCAGCCATGATAAAGGCCATCTCGGAGCTGTCCACGGGGTGGTAGCTGCCATCCAGCAGGGTAGCCTTCAGGCCGACCACAGGATAACCGGCCAGCACGCCCTTTTCAGCGGCAAGGCGGACACCCTTTTCTACAGCCGGGAAGAAGTTCTTGGGCACGCTGCCGCCGAACACCTTCTCCTCAAACACGACCTGCTCGCTGTCGCAGGGCTCGAAGTTGATGACGACATCGCCGAACTGGCCGTGGCCGCCGGTCTGCTTCTTATGACGGCCCTGCTTCTGGCAGGCCTTGCGGATGGATTCACGGTAGGCAATGCGGGGAGCTTCCAGACCGATCTCCACGCCGAACTTATTCTTCAGCTTGGCCTTGACCACATCCAGATGCTGCTCACCCAGACCACCAATGATCTGCTGGTGGGTCTCTGCATTATTGACGTAGCTCAGGGTCGGATCTTCTTCCATCAGGCGGGCCAGCGCGCTGGAGATCTTGCCCTCATCGCCCTTTTTGGCCACGGTGACTGCCATGAACAGGCTGGGCAGCGGGAAGGCAGCGGCAGGCAGCTTGACCACGCGGGAAGCATCGCACAGGGTATCGCCGGTCTTTGCGCTGACCAGCTTTGCCACAGCGCCGATATCACCGGCACCGATGCCGTCGGTCTCGGTCTGCTTCTTGCCGATGACGGTCAGGGGCTTGCTGATCTTCTCGGTCTCGCCGGTGCGGGCGTTGACCAGAGCAGCGCCGCCGGTCACCTTGCCGCTGATCACGCGCAGGTAGCTCAACTTGCCCACGAACGGGTCAGCCACAGTCTTAAAGACATAGGCTGCGGTGGGCTCGGTCTCATCACAATGCAGCTCCACAGGCTCGCCGCTGGCATTCTCGGCCAGGATGGCGGCATCGTGCTGCGGGCTGGGCAGGAGCTTGTGCATATTGAACAGCAGCATATCCAATGCCTGCTGGTTGACGGCGCTGCCGCAGAACACGGGGGTGATCAGGCCGTCCTTAACGCCCTTGCGCATTCCCTCAACGATCTCCTCGGTGGTAAAGGGCTCGCCACCGAAGAACTTTTCCATCAGCTCATCGTCGGTCTCGGCAATGGCCTCGCTCATGGCCTCGATCAGGCCCTGGAAGCGGTGGCCGATATCGGGCAGCTCCACCTGGATCTGCTTGCCACTCTCATACTTGAAGGCTTTCTGGCTGAACAGGTTGATGTAGACAGGGGTGCCGTCGTCCAGCTTGGCGGGCACAACACAGGGGCAGACGGTGGAGCCGAACTTGATCTTCATCTCCTCCAGGATCTTGAAGTAGTTGGCATTTTCCAGGTCGCACTTGGAGATGAACACCATGGTGGCCTTGCCGTTCTTGCGGGCCAGCTGGAAGGCTTTCTCCGCGCCCACGGTCACGCCGCTGCGGCCGGAAACACACACCAGCACGCTCTCGGCAGCGCGGATGCCCTCATACTCACCTGCCTCAAAGTCGAACAGGCCCGGCGCATCGATCAGGTTGTACTTGATGCCTTCGTACTCCACCGGCACCACGGATGCCGACAGACTTGCCTTCCGCTTTGCTTCCTCAGGTCAAAGTCCGAATCGTGGTGCCGTCCTCAACACGGCCCATACGCTCTGCTGCGCCCGAAAAATAGACCAGTGCCTCAG
>ENA-OQDC01001656-OQDC01001656.1-human-gut-metagenome-genome-assembly--contig:-NODE-1656-length-10571-cov-2.969552_pt1 | contig 10571 bp, 10 predicted proteins | sample MGYA00242770_ERZ504601 | MGnify/ENA primary metagenome ERZ504601 (study PRJEB26092, sample SAMD00036305) | human gut metagenome | host: Homo sapiens | study: EMG produced TPA metagenomics assembly of...
ATGTGTGTGCGTACACAAGTGTTATGAAGCAGATATTTGACTTATATCAAGTATTATCGTACCTATCTTAAACTTTATCATAAAGGAAGGCATCTTCACTCATGTAGACGGCTATGGTCTTTAGCTTGATATAGTCTTCCGAGAGATAGATGAGTCCCTTGTTTCCCCATTTCTTACCCCATGAATTGCGGCAGACGTAATAGCGCTGCTTGCCTTCAACGAAAGAACCTATGATTTCCATCACGTGATCATCGGTAGTGCGGAGTTGTTCAAACTCCTTCTGACGTGACAATTGTGTTACAGGTCGCTCCGCTGGTCGAATATCTACATAGTTCTTCTTTGGTGTTTGGAAACCTGGTTCGCTGATGTCGCCTTCCCAGCAGACAGGGTGACCCTTTTCTACTGCATTTTGGATGTGGAGCATCATCTCGTCAAGAGGGAGGTTGAGAAAGGCATCGTGCATTCTGTTGTCTGGAACCTCAAGTGCGAAGTATTCCCTGAAAGGATGATGGGAGAAACTGGTGAGCGATACGTATTCTTCCGGATAGCATACGCTGTGGGCAAACTCCTGTGGGGTGTATTCGGCACCTAGCATGTGGACAGCCTTGGCGGGCATGTATCCTATTTCTGCATCAAAGAGATTGTTTAAATCTTCCTTGAGTTTGTCGATACCCGTCTTTTGGGAGATGGCACTGTCGCATAGCTTCTGTACCTTTCGGCAGAGCACCTTATAGTTTACATGCTTGGGATCTTCGTAACTGTCGTATGGTTGGGCACCATACTTATCTATATAATGTATAAGCATGGAAGCGGTGCCACGAAGGCTGATATCTTTCTTTCCCTGAGCAAAGTAATATTCCAGTGCCTGTTCCTGAAGCATCATGCGTGCCACGTAGGCAACGGACAGATTAACAGAGTCGCCCTTCATGATGTGCTCGCTTTCGATGGTTGCAAGCATGCCATACGCCCAGCAGAGTTCGCTTTCACCCTGATCTTTGATAGGGGTTGTATGGATCAGCTTGACTGATGCGGGCAGGTTGTCTATTTGATACTCTGACTGTTGATGACCAGAATCTCTCTTGTAGTTACAACTTGCAATCAGTACTATTGCTAAAAATGCTATAATAATTTTCTTCATACCTCTTTATATATAATATAGGTGTATAATCTTCTATGTTGATCTACTTATTTGGTATAAGTAATCTGGGCAGCAAAGATACAATTATTATTTGATTTAGAGTAAGCTAGAACTTGATTTCTTGCGTTAAGATTTCATAATGCCACCTATAACATAAAATAAATCTTGAATAATTTTGTATTGTCTTTATTTTGGCGTAACTTTGCACCCACAAATAGAAAAATTGCATTCATGAATACAAAGATAAACGAATTTGAAGTAATGGCGCCAGTAGGATCTCGCGAATCCCTTGCAGCTGCCATTCAAGCTGGAGCCGACTCTGTTTATTTCGGAATCGGTAAGTTGAATATGCGTTCTCACTCTGCCAATCAGTTTACTATTGACGATTTGCGTGAGATTGCTGCTACCTGCAATGAGCATGGCATCAAGACTTATCTTACCGTTAATACGGTAATCTATGATGACGACATTGAGACGATGAAAGAAATCATTGATGCTGCCAAGGAGGCTGGCATTTCTGCAGTAATCGCCAGTGACGTGGCTGTGATGAGCTATTGTAATGAGGTAGGTGAGGAAGTTCATTTATCCACACAGTTAAACATCTCTAATACAGAGGCTTTGAAGTTTTATGCACGTTTCGCAGATGTATCTGTATTGGCACGTGAATTAAACATGGATCAGGTGAAGCACATCCATGAGCAGATTGAGAAGCAGAATATCTGCGGTCCGATGGGCAAGCAGATTCGTATCGAAATGTTCTGTCATGGTGCTTTGTGCATGGCGGTTTCCGGTAAGTGCTACATGAGTCTTGCCAATGCCAATCGTTCTGCCAACCGTGGTGAGTGTGTGCAAATCTGCCGTCGCAGTTATACCGTTACTGATAATGAGACCGGTAACCAGTTGGAAATCGACAACAAGTATGTGATGAGTCCTAAGGACCTGAAGACCATCCGCTTCATCGACCGCATGATGGATGCTGGTGTTCGCGTCTTCAAGATTGAGGGTCGTGCCCGTGGTCCTGAATATGTATATACTGTAGTGAAATGCTATAAGGAAGCGATAGCTGCAGTTCTTGACGGCACCTTTACAGAAGAGAAGAAGGATGCCTGGGACGAAAAAACTTGCCACCGTATTCAACCGTGGTTTCTGGGATGGTTATTATCAGGGTCAGACTCTCGGTGAGTGGAATAAGCATTATGGTTCTGTGGCTACAGAGAAGAAGGTGCTTGTGGGTAAGGTGATGAAATATTTCTCTAAGTTGGGCGTGGCAGAGGTTGCCGTAGAGGCTTCAACCTTTGATAAGGGTGAGAAGCTTCTCATTACGGGTAACACTACCGGCGTGATGTATCTCAATGCCGATGAAATCCGTTACGACCTGAAGCCAGTGGAAACAGCGCAGCAGGGTTGGAGAGTTTCCGTTCCTGTGCCAGGCAAGGTTCGCCCTAACGATAAGCTCTATAAGTTGATTACAGTAAACGAAATTAAAGAAATAAAATAATGGCAACAATTAATGATTTGCAGGATGAAGTAGTTGAGGAGTTCCAGGATTTTACCGACTGGATGGACAAGTATCAGATGCTCATTGATTTGGGCAATGAACTGGCTCCTCTCGAAGAGAAATATAAGAACGAGCAGAACCTTATCGACGGTTGTCAGAGTCGTGTTTGGTTGCAGTGTGACTATGTAGATGGTAAGCTCGTCTTTACTGCCGATAGTGATGCGCTTATCGTGAAGGGCATCATCGCTCTCCTGATTCGCGTGTTGAGCGGTCATACTCCAACGGAGATTATGGATGCTGATCTCTATTTCGTAGAGAAGATTGGTTTGAAGGATCATTTGAGTCCTACTCGCAGTAATGGTCTTCTGGCGATGATTAAGCAGATACGTATGTACGCCTTGGCTTACAAAACAAAAGAAGCAGAAGGCAATGCGTAAATTAAGAACGATAGAGATGAATCGCCTCACCCTGGAGGAATTCAAGGAAGCTGAAAAACTTCCTTTGGTTGTTGTTCTCGATGATGTGCGATCCTTATATAATGTAGGAAGTGTCTTTCGCTCTTGCGATGCCTTCAGAGTTGAAGCGGTGTATCTTTGTGGTATTACCGCTACTCCTCCTAATGCCGAAATCCATAAGACGGCTCTGGGAGGCGAAGACAGTGTGGATTGGGAATACTTCAAGACTACAGAAGAAGCTGTAGAGAAGTTGAAGCAAAAAGGCTACTTTGTATATAGTATTGAGCAGGTAGAAGGTTCTACCAAGCTTCAGAACTTGCCGGAAGCCCACACTGAAGAAGAGAAGGGTTACGCTGTTATTTTTGGAAATGAAGTAAAAGGCGTAAAGCAGAACATCGTAGATATGAGTGATGGCTGCCTGGAAATTCCTCAGTTTGGTACAAAGCATTCCCTGAATGTCAGCGTTACTGCTGGTATTGTTGTCTGGGAGTTTGCCAACTCATTATTATCCATTAAAAAATGAGTACACGTTTTTTAAAAAAGGTTCTTCCGTTAAAGCTATACGTCTTACATGGTAAGCGTCTTCGCATTTAACGGAAAGAACCTAGTAAAATGACTTCTATATATACGATAGAAGTTGTTGGAAAAGACAGAAGAAATTGTTGGGAAATATAGTATCTAAGACCGCACATCAGCTGTTGTGCGGGCGTCTTTCGGCTGATGTGCGGTTTGTGATAGTATCTTTTCCTTATTTTATAGAGACATTATGTTGTAGTTTCTTTATTTTTTCGTACTTTTGCAAAAAAAAGAGAGGAATGAAAGAAAAGGTCATATATTTGTTGTTAATCCTCCTGATTCTTGCATCTTGTGCAGGAAACAGGAAGTATGATGATTTGATGCAACGGGCAGATAGCATCATGAATGTTAATGACGACTCAGCAACGGTTGCCATCCGGATGCTTGATGGAATAAAGCCCCAGCTACCAGAGTTTTCCATCGCAAAAATGCGCTATGAGTTGTTGCGTCATAAGGCGATGAACAAGGCTTGCATCACGTTCACATCTGATAGCGTGATGAAGGAAGTGGTGGATTATTATGACCATCATGGTTCGGCTAACGAGCGTATGCTTGCCAACTATGTCTTGGGCTGCGTGTACAGGGATATGCATGAGGCACCAATGGCATTGGAGTATTATAATAAAGCGACGGAGCAAGCCGATACCACTGCCGCAGATTGTGACTATGGCACGCTTTACAGGGTATATAGCCAGATGGGTTTTCTCTTTAGTAAGCAATATTTACCTTATCAAGAGTTGAATGCTTTTGATAAGGCGGAGAAGTATGCCTATTTGGCAAAAGATACATTGATGCAATTATTAATTACCAAAAATAAGGGAGAAGCTTAGGTTATTTAGGGAAAAAAGATTCGGTTATTGACTAGCAATTTACAGGCAGCGAAGTTGTTTAAAAAACATGGCAACGATTATGCAGCAGCCATTGCTTTTGGATGTAATTACGATTATTATATTGAAAAGAAAGATTCTATTAATGCAAAGAAAGCTTTTGAGGCTTACAACTCTACAGGATATGAAGGCAATTCTAATTATGAAGATGCCAAAGCGTATGTATTATACCAAAAGGGAACTTATTATCTGTTTGTAAATAAACAGGACTCTGCCTATGATAATCTATCCCTAAGTTTTAAAATATGTAAATCATATAGTATTAAAGCTGCTACGACCAAAGCCTTAGCTCAATATTATGCAAAGGTTAATCAACCGGCAATGGCTATGAAGTATGCCTTGCAAAGTTCTGAGTATAATGACTCTGACTTGATAGAAGCTAGAAAAACTCAGTTACAACAAGTTCAAGCTATGTACGATTATGGCAGAAATCAAGAAATAGCAAGAAGGGCGGAGCTGAAAGCAAAGCGAAGCACACAAATGAACTATATGATAGTTTTTGCTTGTGTCGTATTGTTCTTGTTCCTTTCTTATGTTTATAGAAAGCAGTTAGCTCTCAAGAAAAAGAGAATAGCAGCTTCAAAGCTGGTGTATGAGGACTGCTTGCTTAAACTTAAAAGGTTACAGGAAGAAAAAGCTCAACTTGTAGCTGAAAAAGACAAAAAACTGGCTCAAATTATAACAGAGAAAGAAAATGCAATCAGTAAATTAGTGTCAGAGATACATGATATACAAAACAGATACTCATTATCTTCGATGTCCGATGCTTATTTAGTTTTAAAGAATTCTTCCATTTACAAAAAAATCCAATGTATAGAAGCGCATCCTTTGGAAGAAATGACTGAGGAGGATTGGACGGAATTGGCTGATACGGTAGAGGAACTAATTCCTAACTTTATTCCTATGTTGAAGAACCGAGTCAGCGATAGAGATTATCGAATCTGCTTACTGATCAGACTCGGAATTCCTGCATCCTTAATGGCAAGACTTTTAAATCTATCTGATGCAGCAATCTCAAAAAGCAGGAAAACTATGTTGAAAAAGCTGTGTGGAAAGGTAGGAAAGCCCAAGGAATTTGATGAGTATGTGCTACATATCCCATAATTTTTGGCATGGTAAAATTTAGATAAAATACTCATAACCTTTTCATTTTTAGTGTATTTGGTGAATGGTAAAAAATAGGTAAAAAGTAAATTAATAATTTTCTTGCGCCTTTCCCTGCAATTTTGTACTTTTGTAGCGGAAATTAAAATAAAACAAGTAACAACTAAAAAGTTGAGATTATGAAGAAATTACTATTTTTTTTATTGTTATGCGCATCTCCTTTTGTAGCTAACGCTCAAATGGCAAATGCCGATCAGCCTGTAAAAGTTGCTAAAAAGGTACAGGTAGATAACGGTCTCATGGAATGTATTTATCATTATACCGTAATAGATAGAGATTTATCTACTTTTCGTGAATATGACCAAATATTGCAAATCGGTGATTCTATTTGCAAGTATGGAGATTATGGAGAATATCGATTGGATTCTGCCATGGCGACCATGCCTGTTGTGACAAATCGAGATTTTGAAGTATTATTTCGTAGATATAATCCAGAGTCAGATTGCATACTGCTACATATGAATTCTAATCGTTTGGATTTTTATGGTAGAGTTTGTATCGACCATTTTATTTACCATGAGCCAAAACCACAAATTAATTGGGAACTGTCAGATAGTACAAAAGAAGTATGTGGCTATTTGTGTCACCTTGCCACTTGCGAATTCAGAGGTCGTAAATGGCAAGTTTGGTACTCGGATATTCCATATAGTTTGGGACCTTGGAAGTTGAATGGTTTGCCAGGACTCATCTTGGAGGCTAGGTCTTTGGACAAAGACCATGTTTTCACGGCGATAACCGTGAGAAAGTCGCATGCTCCTATTCTTCGTCAAGAAAATGATGATTTTAAGACTACACGTGAACGCTTTAATAAGGCACTTCAGACTTATAAGGAAAATCCAATGAAATCTTGGCAGAATACACCTCTGGCTCCTAAAGACATGAATGGAAAGCCTTTGCCAGTTAAAAAGAGAAAGTTATTCTATAATCCTTTGGAAAAGGAATAGCAGCAAGGCAGTTTAATAAAAACAAAAGTTTTAGCATGAGTTTCATCAAGCATATTGGGATGGTTGTCCTTGCATTGCTAATAGCCTTGCCTCTCTCTGCCCAAACCACCCTTTCGGGAATGGTAAGGGACGAGTCGGGAAAAGCTCTTGGCAATGTAATGGTCAGAGCCTACAATCAACATAAGAAGTTGAAGCGTTATACGCAGACGAATAGACAAGGTGAATTCCATCTTGCCACCACTGCCCATGATTCTATCTCCAGTATCACCTTTTCGCGGTTGAGCTACGAGACGAAGACCATCTTGAGAAAGGACTTTGGAAAGCTCAAGAACATCACCTTGCACGATGAGGCAATCAATATCAAGGAGGTGGTGGTGAGAAGTGTGCCTATCCGCCAGAGCGGCGACACCTTGACTTATGATGTCAATGCCTTCAAGAAAGAAAAGGATAGAAGCATCGAGGATGTACTGAAGCGAATGCCAGGCATCAGCGTGGACAACACGGGAGGCATCTATTACCAAGGTGAGCGCATCAGTAAGTTTTTATATCGAAAACATGGACATGCTGTCGGGCAACTATACCTTGGCTACCAAGAATATCCGCCCTGACGACGTGGCTGCGGTGAATGTCTATGAAAACCACCAACCCATAAGAGCCTTGAAGAATGTCTCCTTCTCCGACAAGGCTGCGCTCAACCTGAAAATCAAGAACAACCGCAAGCTGAAGCCTATCGGGTATCTTCAGCAAGGACTGGGCTATGATGACCAGACGCTGTGGAAGAGTGATGTCTTCGCCATGCAAATCAACAAAAAGTCGCAGCAACTTTTGTCGATGAAGGCAAATGATACGGGCTTGACTTATAATACGTCGCAGTCTTTCGGACTCGACCAAGTTTCTGATTTCTCATCGTTTACTTGGGATGGAATCAGTCTTTCGGCACAAGATATTCCTAGTGTGTCTTTGAACCGATATGTTGACAATAAGTCGGGTGAAGGAGCTTTCAACTCTCTCTTCAAGCTGAAGGACAAACGAACGCTTACTCTCAATTTGCGCTATGCTGGTGATGACCTGCACTACCAAAACCAGAAAAAATCCAGTATCTTTGTGGATGACAACCAGTATCAAGACTTCTCAGAGAAGGTGCAGGCGGCAGTATATTCTAATTCTTTGATGGGAAAGATAAAACTGGAGAACAATACGGAGAAAGTATATTTCCTGGATGACTTTACCTTCAACTCCAAGTTCTATCACAAGCATTTTGGGTTGGAGGACAACTTTGATGGCGCACAAAAGCAAAAATCAGCCAATTATCAGCTAACCAACCAGTTTAGCTCCATCTATCACGTTGGGAAGAAAGTGTTTCAGTTGCAAAGCAATATCAAGTTCTCCAACACTCCTGTCAATCGTCTCCAAGCGGTTCCTACCGACAAGAGTTGGGAGATGTGGCAAAGTCTCAACGAGACTGCCTTCCAGACCGACGAGCATACCTCTTTCGGATGGCAACTCGGCAGACTCGTACAAATGGGCGTCAAGGTAAACTTCGAGTCTTATTACAATAAGATTCGTTTATCCCGACTTCGTTCCGAGGAGAAGCTAGCCAACACTTTTCAGGGCTATATGCTCAATACAAGCGTGGAGCCTTACTTCCAGATGGCTTGGAACCGGCTGACCTGGGAGGTGAGAGTTCCGTTGTCTCTGCTCAACATGCATTTCGAGAATGTGGGAGAGGACAAGGATTTTCGTCATGATGACACCTATGCCAATGTCAACACCACCCTCGCATGGAAAGTGACTAAGGGACTGAAGTTTAGGTTGAGAGGAGGTTCCCGATGCAATTTCGGTGACATATCCAATTTTGTTACTTCACCGATATTCTACACTTACAAGGATGCGACGACCAAGGGCACTGGTAGCTTGACCAATCGAAACTCTCTCTTTGCAAGCGGCCATCTCGACTTCCACAATACAATGGATGGCGTCTTTGCTTCGCTTATGGGCTTGATAACTCTCTCGCAAAACCAACTCGATGAGCCAAACGAGCGTATCGATGGGGATATCTACAACAAGGTGTCCAAGAAGAAAAATACCATGCTCGACAAGTCGCTCACTCTCAATGCCAGCAAGAATTTCCGTAGCACGGATACGTCTATCTCGCTGATGGCAAGTTTGGGAAATTACCATACTAATATTCTGTCGAAAGACAATGTGCTTAAACTCGTAAATGATCGTTATCTGGTAAATACCCGATTGGAACAGGCGTTTTGGAGCGACAAACTGAACTTGTCTTTGGAGTACTCTTATTACCAAATGCAAAATAGAGTGAAGGACTTGGGGACTACGATGCGAGAGCACCAAGGTAGCTTTGGGCTTTCTTTCTTCTTGTTAGAGGACTTGGAGTTGTTCGGCGATGTCAGCATGAACTGGCTCAAGGACGCAGACCATCAGGAGCATGAGAGCGATGCCAATGCTGGCATCCGATATAAAAAGAAGAGCATAGAGTTGGAGTTGCTAGCCCAAAACTTGACAAATCAAAGGGTTTATGTGGTCAATAAGCAGATAAAGGAGAGCAATTATCGATACATTTATCAGTTGCGTCCTATCGGATGCACTTTCAGCGTAAAATATAATTTCTAACAATCCAATAAGGATGATGACTTACTCGTCATCATCCTTATTGTTATCGGCTACGATTTGCGAACCTCTTACCTTGACCTTAATGACCTGATTAACCATTAGTATAGGTTAATAATCACAAAAAGTTACCCTAAGGTAAGTTACCTTTGGGTAACTTTTTGTATATTTGCAGGTGATACGAATGTAATAAAGCAGATAAAACGAATTTAATAAGAAGAATATGGCAGTATTTCAATCTCCTTTTCAGTTTGGTACTTTGGCTACCGAAGAGAATTTTATCGACCGAACGGAAGACAGGGCTTTGCTCAAGCAACTCCTGGCTTCCCATATCAACGTGATGCTCATTTCTCCACGTCGATGGGGAAAATCGTCGCTTGTCAAGAAGGCGATGACGGAACTGAGTGAAGAAGATAAGGAGGTGAGAATCTGCTATATAGATGCTTTCAGTATCGGCTCGGAAGCAGAATTCTATCGCACTTTTGCCAGTCAGGTCATAGCCTGTGCTTCTTCCAAGATAGAACGTTGGATAGAGGATGCCAAGAAGTTCTTGACGGGTGTGGTTCCACAAATAATAGTTAACGATCAGATTACGGATTTTGTGGCTTTCGACCTGAAGTTTGTTCCGCAAGAAAGAGATAAGATGGCGATTCTCCAATTGCCTGAGTTGCTGGCGAAGGAAAAGGGAATCAGGATTATCGTGTGCATAGATGAATTCCAGCAGTTGGCTAATCTCCCGGAATATAAGGATATGGAGGGCAAGATGCGCTCAGTATGGCAACAGCAGCAGTTGACCTCTTATTGCCTTTATGGCAGTAAACGCAATAGTTCTCTCTCGGTCTCAAGCAGGTATTGAACATCAATACCCCTATGTTTCAGAACGATACGGAAAATCTCAGTTCTACCCAGATAGAGTTGCTTAAGGCGATTGCTGATGGTGAGCAGCATTTCTCATCACAAGCAGTGAAGCAGGTGTATAATCTGGGTAATCCCAATACGATAGTTAAGAACAAGAAGATTCTTCAGAACGAGGATATCATAGAGAAGCAGAAAGCTGATTTTGTATTTGTTGATCCGATTTATCGTCTATGGTTTAAGGAAGAGTATTGCTAAAAGGCAGAAAAGGTTCTTCTGTTGAGCATTACCGCACAGCAGCTGGATTCCATCCGCACAACACTTGATGTGCATCTGCACAACAGCTGATATGCAAGCGCACAACAGCTGTTGTGCGGTTCAAGGTATTAACAATCTTGAAGACAGGTATTATATCTTCTGGCA
>ENA-OQDC01001657-OQDC01001657.1-human-gut-metagenome-genome-assembly--contig:-NODE-1657-length-10565-cov-4.446158_pt1 | contig 10565 bp, 10 predicted proteins | sample MGYA00242770_ERZ504601 | MGnify/ENA primary metagenome ERZ504601 (study PRJEB26092, sample SAMD00036305) | human gut metagenome | host: Homo sapiens | study: EMG produced TPA metagenomics assembly of...
CGCGGCGTAGGTCGAGCTGGTTCTGCTCGTAGAGTTGTATGGCGCGAAGCTTAACCCCCGATTGGGCGGCGAGCTGTTTTTGCGTTAGTCCGGCAGCCTTTCGTGCCGCCTTGAGGCCCTTTTTGTCTGCCTGGGCGTTGCTCCATTTATCGATGACAATCTGGGCGAATTTATCTTCGGAGGCCTCGTGGAGCGGATGGTACGAGCCGATGATCCAATCGAGCGAGGCGACTTCGAGTAACTCATTAAAGCCCAAGCCGCACATCCATTGTGTATAGGCCAAAACCCAGCCGCCCAATACTGAGGCGAACGGTCGAACGGATAGGTCTCCCTGCATTTGACGGGGGTCAGTCCCGCATGGGCGATAATATCGCGCGCGAGCTCGTCGCCCGCCATGCCGCAGACGACGCGAGGCATACCGCGCTCAAACTGTTTCATCTCAAAAGCGTTCGACAGGATCGCCGTCAACTCGGCTGGAGTCAGCCCTTGGTCACAGAGGGCAAAATCGACCGCCTCGCCCAGCGCTCTCATGGCATCCTCGAGATACATCTCACTGTAGGCGTAGGTCATCGCCCGTCATCCCCTCTCGAATGATATCGACGATACGGATTCCCTCAAATGGATTCTCGGCAAGTGGCTGCCGATATTCAATACTGGCTTCTAAGACTCTCCGAGTTCGGAAGTGCGGGGAAAGACCGAGTTCCGCCAACCAGACCCCGGTTATTCCCTTTCGCGACCTGCGTTTTTGACGCCAAAATTTGGTTTGTGCTCGGCTGGTTGCGATTTTCCCCGCACTTCCGGAAATGGGCGTTATGGCTGTGGTGTGCATGGTAAGAAAAGCACTGAGAAAAGGGCAATCAAGCGGCAGTCGGTAGTCTTGGGAAGCGTTATGGGTATTGCGGTGGCTGCAAGCCTTTACCGGATGAGGTCTGCCAGACACAACTCGCCCTTGGGGATTTTCGAAAGACGCCTGTATTCCCTGGCGGCGGTCGTAAGCGAATCAGCATCCCAATAACTTTTGAGGAAGCCTTCCCTCTTCACCTCGTGCATGCCGAGCTCCTGTTTGCAGAAGTCGCTCGGTTTCATGCGTCCGCCATGCCAGCGTCTCCACGCGCCTTCTCGAATGATGGCCAGTACCTCTATCTCAGGATGAGTTGCGTAGTTAGCCACCGGGAAACGGTCGGCGTACAGGTTGCCGAGTTTGAAGCGTTCTTTCCTCGAGTCCAGCACCCTGACGATGCAGACTGGCCAGTCATAGTCTAAGTTGAGGTAGTTATCTTGGATATCGGAGGCTTTGCGCAGGCGGGTGACGTCCACGACGTCGGCCTCTGAAAAGACGAGCGCGTCCGCCTCGAGGAGAATGTCCACGGCCACCTGTTCCGCTGTTCCCTCGCAGGTGATGATCGGATGACATCCCGCAAAGCGAAAACCGTTATCACCGCTCATCGGACACCTCCTCTGCGACGAGCTCTTTAAGCGCGCGCACGTCGGCGTAGCGCGGAGCGGTCCCCTTCACAAAGTTCGAGGCGAATACCTCCGATTTCTTGTTCTCGATGCGTTTCACGCGGTCGGCGTACTTCACCACGCGCGCACCGCTGTTGCGTCGGGCGAGAAAGAACACGTTGTCCTTGCGGTGCACGTGATCGAGGAGCTGCGGGTAGTGAGTCGAGAAAACCAGCGTCGCGCCGTTGGGGTTGGTCCCGCGGGCGGCAAACAGATCAAGCACGACGTTAACCAGTTGGCGGTTAAGGTGGTTCTCCACCTCGTCGACTAAAAGGTAGCCGCCGGAGCGCAGGACCCTCATCGCGCGCTGCACCAGCCCCAGTCCACGTACAGTGCCGGATGAGAGCACCTCGGTGAGCCCCCGCTCGGAGATCGTGATGGGCTCGCGACCTGTAAACGTCAGTACGAAGGCGCGACCGGAGTCCCGGACCTCGAGGTGCTCGATGCCAGAGTCGAAAACACGAAGCACGTCGTCGAGACCGTTGAATTGCTCAGTGAGGCGGAAGCCACCGTCGCGCAATGCCGTCGCTCGGATGCGATGGCCGAAGTCCTTGGCGAGCACAGCGGCTGCGACGGAAACGTCAGGCGGCGTAAGCGCCGCCCAAGAGTCCGGCATCTGAGCACGGTCGCACAGCGGGGACGCGAGTTTCTCGATTTCGGCCCAGGATGCCAGGGTCGAGCGCTTGAGGGCCTTGGCCGGCAGCGAAGAAATCACCTCATCGGAGAACGACAGCTCGGGACCGTCGTCGCCTCCTTCGACAGTCTGCAGCACCGACTCGAGCAAGTAAAGACGATCTGCGTGCCATATGACGCACTTGAGCTCGGACGGGCCGTCGAACGCGGCGGGGAACGTTGATGGGAGCCCGCCACCGCGCGCCGGAGAGCCGTCAACAATGCGGCAGGCGAGCTCCAGCAGGTTCAGTGCTGTCGTCTTTCCCGTAGCGTTAATTCCCGCCAGCGCGACGACGCTATTCACGTAGAGATGGTCCGCCAGTTCGAAAGCCGACTCATCGGAGGCCGTCACGCGGTCGGAGGCGAACAAATCGATATCGAATAACCCGTCTTCGAACATCGTGAGATGGTCGAAGCAAACCTTTAACAACTTCATCTCAAGCCTTTCGAATACTTGAAACAGAATTTATGGCTCAAGTATAACACATGAAGGATATCGCGAATTTAGCCTGCCGCTAGGCAGAAAAGGCTTATCCGTAGTGCCGACCTCGTCGATATGCAGGTTCAAATGCTTAGACATTTGATTCAAATCGTACAAAAATGGCGAGGTACGTACCTCGCCGATCTGGCACCTCCAAGACGACAGTCTCTTCGGTGGTTAAATTCTCTCACGCTTCAGGAGCTTTTAGAGCTGCATCGATTAGATCGGCGCCGTTGTCGAAGCGACCGGACTCCCTTGCTGCAAAGAATGCGTCACCTTCGCGGATGGCCTCGAGGTCTCCGGGTTGGGTTCTTTGGAAGGAAAAGTTTGAGGGCTAGTATTCGCAAGCTCCCCGTCCTGTTTACAGCACTTCATAGATGCCGCACCTCATCTTGCTCGATGCTTTTGCGGAAGGTCGGGCGCATGTGCTCTGGTGGGTTGGTGACGACATCCACCTTTCGCCCAAGTTCCATCTCGAGCTTATAGGAGAGTTCGTAAAGCGTGCCGAACGTCATGGTGTTGCCGCAGACTAGGCGCAAGTCAATACCGTCATCAGACGTTTGCTCGCCTCGGGCAAACGAGCCAAATAAATAGGCTTCGCTGACGTCGTATTGAGCCAGCACGCGGGAGGCGGCAGTGGATATGTCGGTAGTCGAAATCATGGGTTATTTGCCGTTCAACAGTAGAACGTCAGAGGGCCAGCGCCGAAATCGCCGGTCCGGCTTTTTGGCGTTCGGCGAGCTCGAAGATAAACGGGGCGTTTGATCTAACAAATTCGGTCAAGAAATTGAGGTCGTCAGCAGTAAATCCTTCGACGTTGAACCATTTGACCACAGGCAAGAAGCATTCCGCATGGTCAAAGCCAAAATCAAACGGGCGCTCGACAGCCATGCGAACGGTTCCGTCTTCTCTTGTCTCTGAGTATGCAACCTGGGTGCCATCATCAAGCTGAACGTAGCTCCAAAACATGACTACCTCCTCACTGTTTGCATTTGAGTATAAAGAACGGAGTGGATTTAACACGAGGTGAATTGAATTAATCCAATAAGACCCTAACCCTGCCGGCTGGCTGCACAAGCGATAGTCCTTGTTGCGGAAACGCATATGGCTGCACGTTAGACATTGCATGCATGAAAAAGCAACGCTCCCTTGCCGAAAGCGTTGCCCTTAAAGCTCCTACAGAGTTCTTGTATCGCAGCCAAGTGCGTCGTACCGCATCAGCAGCGATATGCGGCGCTCAGAAGCACTGTTCCCAGCAGGAATAGCGTTAAGAAGGCAGTTATCCAGTAGCCGTCGCCGGTCTTGGGAAGCGCCGGTGTTGTTGCCATAGTGGATTTGCGCTTGGTCGTCTTGCTGACTGTTGTCTTGGTGACCGTTGTCTTGGACGACGTAGCCGCGGGTTTCACCGCAGGATTTGTCGCCGGCCCCGTACCGGGTCGCCCTGAAGCAGGGTCGGCGCCACCAGTAGGCTCGCCCGTACCATCCCCCGGCACCTCGCTGCCGGGTGTATCGGTCTCCCCTGTCGGAACGGTGGCGCCATCGGGCTCGATCATCACGTGCGGTGCCACTGCCCCGCCAGCATCCACCACGCCGGCAGCGGCAAAGAATCCGCCTGCGGGCGTCACAAAGTGCGCGGCCACGAGCGATCCGCGATTGCAGGCAACGCCGGCATCCGTACCGGTCGCATCCAACCAGGACGCATCCACGACAAGTGTCTCGCTCGCAGGGTCGGCACCAAACCCCTCGTCGAGCAAGCACGCGCCATAAAAGCGCAAGCCCGCATCGGCGCCAGTGCCCGTGGCAGTAACGTGCCCACCGCCGCGTACGGTCAAGCTACCTGCGGCAACGCCGGCCACGGTCTGGTCAACAACGCCCGCCCCATCGGCCCTGGCATCGACCGTGCAGTCGTCCACCACCAGCGCCTGGGACACATGGATCCCGCATTGCGAACCCGTCGCCGTGAGCGAGCCGGAGCCGCGAAGCGTAAGGTTCCCCCCACACCTCCATGCCGCTCATGGAAATGTCCGCATCGGGCGCATACGTCTCGACCACGGAGTTTTGCCCCACAAGCGTCACCACCAGGTCGCCGTCGGCGCCGATGGCCTCGCCCGCATAGCCGGTTAGCTCCAGATGCTCTGCATCGGTCCAATCCCAACCGGGGCCCGACACGCCCGGCTCGCAGTACGTGACGCCTGCGATAAACAGGCTCTCCGCGCCCGCGGCATAAGAAGGCCCGCCCAGCAAAACGCATAGGCAGGCCATGGCAGTAAACAGAATGTAGTGACGGCAAGTGTGGAACGCGGCAGCAAACATAACCGCTCCGATCTTCGCTAGAACCAATGGAAGCTGTACCAGGAAATGACCTGGTAGCAGTAGCTATTAGTGTAGCGAGATCAGACAAGGGGCGAAGAAAATACCCGTGATCGATACCAGAAATTAGGTGTAAATCGTTTTGCCAGTCGGTGAAAGGAGGGGTTTAGTTGCGCAAATACACCAACGGCTGATTCCTAAATCAGCAACAAAGAGCTATTACCGATATCGAGTTGACAAAACCTTTCCTAGATAGCGCCACATGTCATGTTCTCGCAAGTTAAATACCGTTGAAGCAACGCCTTAATAATCGGGTAAATACCTGGGAAGCTATTCACGGAGTTCACTACGACTGAAGGATTTAAATAATGCATCAACTAATAATTCTTGGAAACGGATTTGACTTGACCTGCGGGTTAAAGTCCAAGTTCTCAGATTTTTACAACAACAGGACGAACGGAACAAAGTCAATTGAATCGATCCCTGAGAACGAAAGAAATGTCTGGGATCTGATACTTTCTGAAACGGGACAAAGCGACCCTTTGTGGTGCGATATTGAGAGACTCATTTATGTATATGTTTTCCAGGAAGACGGATTTGGTTCAAGACTGGACAGTATGTATAGCCTCACGGGATTGGCCGTTGACCTATCAAGCGCAACTCCATACCCGCGGCCAAAAGATGATTTATACAAATTTGTGTCGACTCGGCTCGGAAAAGAAGATGTATCCCAGGCGGAATTAACAAGCTTCCTTCTAACCTCGCTAAAAGATTACGAGCACATCTTTGCGAACTATCTCGAAGAACAAGTCGATAATAATAAAAAATACAGGGAAAAGGCTGTGGAGTATTATGCAGCCATTCGCAATGCCTGCATTGAAAAGGCCCAGCAAAAGAACTATGAAACATCTATCTTAAACTTCAACTATACAACCCCATTAATATCGGAAGATCCGCAGCTGGGAATTGTTGCTGCCCGGAATATTCATGGCTCACTGGACAGAACGGACACCATTTTCGGCATTGACGGAAAAGACGTTGCTGAAGACCATCCGGCGCTGCCGTTTACAAAAACATATAGGCTTATGTCATTAGTGCCATACGAAAGCGAAACTGCAAAACTCTGCGACAGCAATACCGGTTTCATTAAGATATTCGGACACTCGCTTTCTCGGGCTGACTATTCCTACTTCCAATCGATTTTTGACACCGTCAATCTATACGGTGGAGTTACTAAGCTTGTATTTCTATACAAAAAATATCCAAACAAGTCAGATAAAACAGTTGATGAGCAGGCAATTCGCGAAGATCTGTACTCACGCATATCGCATCTTCTGTATGAGTATGGAAGCACGCTTGACAATAAAGACCATGGAAAAAATCTCATGCATAAGCTTCTTCTAGAGCAAAGGTTGCTCATTAAAGACGTTGACGAGAATATATCGGTCTTACCTTCCAATATATGTTTGCTTTAGCACCTAATCCAGATTCGGCTCCCTAAGGTGGCAATTAAAGAGTAGGACCAGAGAACGTACGTGTATCTTTCAAAGCGTAATTAAAGGCTAATGGGGCTTTAGTAACCAAAAGAGGGTGTATCGGCGCAAGCCGATACACCCTCTTTCTACAAATGGACTTATGCACCAGGCCAGAGACGACGCAGCTGCCGCTCTCCCCTAGTCCCGCTTAAACAGATCCCTCGTGTAGACTTTGTCCGCCACGTCCGCGAGCTCGTCGCTCCAGCGGTTGGCCACGATCACGTCGCACTCCGTCTTGAAGGCCTCCAGGTCGTGGGTCACCTCGGAGCCGAAGAACTCCGGCGCGTCCAGCGTGGGCTCGTAGACCACCACGGGAACGCCCTTGGCCTTCACGCGCTTCATGACGCCCTGGATGGAGCTCGCGCGGAAGTTGTCGGAGTTGGACTTCATCGTCAGGCGGTAGACGCCCACGACCGGCCTCTCCTTGCCGGCGTACACGCGGTCCCACACCATCTGCAGCACCTCGTCGGCGACGAAGTCCTTGCGGGTGCGGTTGGCGTCCACGATGGCCTCGATAAGGTTCTGCGGCACGTCCTTGTAGTTGGCCAGCAGCTGCTTGGTGTCCTTGGGCAGGCAGTAGCCGCCGTAGCCGAAGCTGGGGTTGTTGTAGTGGCTGCCGATGCGCGGCTCCAGGCACACGCCGTCGATGACGTCGCGGGTGTTGAGGCCGCGGACCTCGCAGTAGGTGTCGAGCTCGTTGAAGTAGGCGACGCGCAGCGCCAGGTAGGTGTTGGCGAAGAGCTTGACGGCCTCGGCCTCGGTGGTGCCCAGCACGAGCTCCGGGATGCCCTTGGTACCGTCGGCATTCACACGCTCGAGCTCGGCGGGGTCGGCGCCCTGCGCGAGCAGGCCGGCGAAGCGCTCGGCGGCCGCCACGGCCTCGGCGTCGTCCTTCGGCGCGCCCACCACGATACGGCTGGGGTGCAGGTTGTCGTAGAGAGCCTTGCTCTCGCGCAGGAACTCCGGGCTGAAGAAGATCTTGCTGTCGCCCAGCCTCTCGCGAAGGCCCGCGGTGTAGCCGACGGGGATGGTCGACTTGATGACGATCCAGGCGTCCGGGTTCACCGAGCGCACGGCAGCGATGGCGGCCTCGACGGAGCTCGTGTCGAAGAAGTTCCTATCGCTGTCGTAGTTCGTCGGCGTGGCGATGACGGCGTAGTCGGCGCCCGTGTAGGCCTCGGCCACGTCGACCGTGGCGTGCAGGTCGAGCTCGCGCTCCCCCGACTTGGCCTCCGCCAGGAAGCGCTCGATCTCGTCGTCCTGGATGGGCGACTGGTAGTCGTTGATCTTCTCGACCTTCTCGGGCACGATGTCCAGCGCGTGCACCTCGTTGTGCTGCGAGAGCAGGACGGCGAGGGACAGGCCGACGTAGCCGGTACCGGCGACAGCGATCTTCATGTCATTCTCCAATTGTCAAAGAACAATAATTCGCATTAAAAATGGCCCCTGTTACAGGGCCATGATTTCCTAAATGTTGTAGTAGCGCTTATACCACTTGGCGAAGGCCCTCAGGCCGTCCTCGAGCGGCGTCGCGGGCTTGTAGCCCAGGTCGCGCTGGAGCGCCGTGGTGTCGGCGTAGGTGACGGGCACGTCACCTGGCTGCATGGGCACGAGTTGCTTGTGAGCCTCGAAGTCATAGTCAGCGGGCAGCACGCCCTCCTCCACCAGCACGCGCTGCAGCGTGTCGACGAAGTCGAGCAGATTCTCGGAGTGCGAGTTGCCGATGTTGTAGACGCGGTGCGCGGCGAGCGGCAGCCCGTCCTCGCCCATCTCCACCTCGGGCGCGGCGTCCATGACGCGCCTGACGCCCTCGACGATGTCGTCGACGTAGGTGAAGTCGCGGCGGCAGTCGCCCATGTTGAAGATCTTGATGGTGTCGCCGCGGCGCAGCTTCTCGGTGAAGCCGAAGTAGGCCATGTCGGGCCTGCCCATGGGACCGTACACGGTGAAGAAGCGCAGGCCGGTCGCCGGGATGGAGTAGAGCTTGGAGTAGGCGGCGGCCATGAGCTCGTTGGACTTCTTGGTGGCGGCGTAGAGCGACACCGGCGAGTCCACGCGGTCCTCCTCGGAGAACGGCACCTTCTTGTTGCCGCCGTAGACCGAGCTGGAGCTGGCGTAGACGAGGTGCTTGACCGGGTGGTGGCGGCAGGCCTCGAGGATGTTGAAGAAGCCGACGAGGTTGCTCTCGAGGTATGCGCGGGGATTCTCGATGGAGTAGCGGACACCGGCCTGGGCGGCGAGGTTTACCACAACGTCGAAGCCGTTCTCCGCGAACAGGCGCTCGATGAGGGCGGCATCGCACAGGTCGCCACGCACGAAGGTGAAGCGGCCGTCGGTTTCGGCCTCGGCCAGCATGCGCAGGCGCGCGTCCTTGATGCCGGGGTCGTAATAGCTGTTAAGGTTGTCGAGGCCGAGGATTGTGTCATCGGTCTCCTCGAGCAGCTTCTTGACGAGGAAGGCACCGATGAAGCCGGCCGCTCCGGTGACGAGAATTTTATTTGACATATCGCTCCTTTGGATGATCGAAATAACTAGTCGCGAATTGAAAGTACTGAATTGAGAAATGATGAAAATGAATCTATATAAGTGTCAGATTCAAAGAGTTTTAAGGCCTTTTCTAGCGCAGCTCGTTTCATGCTGGTCAACTCATGGTCAGTTAAATTGCATGCGCTTGTAATTCCGTCAAGAAGAGCTTGATTGCTTAAATCTGGGATAACAATTCCATCAATCATATTCTCGAGAATAAGATCGGCTCCTCCGACCGCGTTGCATAACATCGGAACACCGTTCGACATGCACTCAGCGAATTTTGTTGAAAATCCGGCGCGAGAATATAAATCAGGAGTTCTAAATAGAATTCCAAAGTCAGATTCTTGCAGCATTTTGATTACGCTGTCATGGGAAACACGACCGTGAAAATGAACCTTATTAGATCTGGCAATGTTTCCCATTAAACTGACTGCCTGGTTTAAATCAATTCCAATTACATCGAGTACTGGTTGAGTGATTGCAGGAATAGCGTCATTACTTATAAGCGAAATAAACTCTGTAAGTGAGTCTTTTCCCCCAGCGGGAGAACCTGCATAGACAAACTTGGTTATAGTTCTCCGATTCAATCCTTCTAAAGAGCAAGGGTCACTAAGTGAGTCTCCGGCCCTATTTAAGGGTGGTAAATAAAAAACCTTTGGATATCCTTGGGAGGAGTAAAGTGAATCGAAATGTTTTTTAAAAAAGGGCGAGATTGCGATAACTCCATCTAGCAATCTGTCCACTTCAGCCACCCGTTTAGAACGAGATTTCTCCACAAGCCAAGCAGCTAAATCTCCTGTAAATTTCGGAGTAAACCAATCGGTCTCATCAACGATTACGGGAACGTTAAAATCATGGCAATGATCTAAAACCCGTTTTGCAAGCTTATGTTGTATCCCGTAATAAATAACCAAGTCGGGCTGTATTTGATCGAAACATCGAGTGAAGGCTTTAAAGCTGAAGGAAGAAGAGATCCGCTCGTAATACTTTTTGGCTATTTGATGGTGCCCGAATTTCACCTCATACGGAAAATCAAAGGGATAGTCGTAATTACTGCTTATGGCGTTGGATGACGGCTCAATTATTCCAGCAAGAACAAAATGGACGTTGAAGCCACATTTAACCAGCAAATCGGAAATTGCGAAAGCATGTTTTGTAGGAGCATTATCCCCCGGAATTGATTGAACTAAATATAAAACCTGTTTATTCATTCTGTAGTTCATTCCTGATCGATTCATTAATACCGTTAACAAAAAACGGTTAATTCCGACGAAGGGACAATTTGTCCATAAGCAAATTAAATCCTTCGATATTCATCAGCTTAGATAGCACGATGTAACACCCTAAGGATCCGAGAGGGGCAACGATTAACGAAATAAGATTCCCGTTTGAAATGTGGATTAATAATAAGGCTCTGTTAGACCAAATTTGACACGATCGGCTGTTCGTCGAACCGGAAAATAATCGGGCTATCCCCGCCCATCGCGGTCCCCGCCCTCCCCGTCAGCCTTCCCCTCAGATCCCAGCCTGACGTC
>ENA-OQDC01001658-OQDC01001658.1-human-gut-metagenome-genome-assembly--contig:-NODE-1658-length-10564-cov-3.735748_pt1 | contig 10564 bp, 10 predicted proteins | sample MGYA00242770_ERZ504601 | MGnify/ENA primary metagenome ERZ504601 (study PRJEB26092, sample SAMD00036305) | human gut metagenome | host: Homo sapiens | study: EMG produced TPA metagenomics assembly of...
GGCAAATCCGTAGGATTTGACTGAGAGGGCGAGCCTGCTAACCACGAAGATACCGGACTTATTTAATTTAGCTTCTTGTGATGCGGTGCACTGTGGGCAGCAAAACACTTCCTCAGAACCGCCAAAAGCTCCCCCTTCGGGGGAGCTGGCAAAACCGTCAGGTTTTGACTGAGAGGGTTCTTTTTTAAGAGAAGTTCTCTGCGGTGGTTACTTCCACGATCTCGGTGCAGTAGGGCTTGAAGGCTTCCTTCACGGTGTCAAGGTCAAGGCCCAGCGCCTCGCAGGTCTCGGTGTTAATGGTGACGATGCCGTTATCAAAGGTCTGGTAGGGCAGGTCTGCGGTAGTCTTGCTGTCGCAGAGGATCTCCGCCACCATGTCGGCAGTGGCTTCGCCCAGCTGGACGTAATCCACGCCGTAGCCCACAAAGGCCCCGTTCAGTGCAAAGCTGTCGGCACCGGTGTAGTGCTGCACGCCTGCCTCGGTAAAGGTCTCGTAGATGGACAGCTCTGCGGTCATCACGGTGTTGTCGGTGGGGGTGAACACGGCCTTGACGCCGGAAGCGATCAGGGCTTCGGCAGCCATCTGCACCTCAGCGGTGGTGGTGCCGTTCTTCTCAATGTACTTGATGCCGTTGGCATCGCAGAAAGCCTTTGCATCGGCAATGGCCTGGGTGGAGGCATCCTGACTCAGGTCGTACAGCAGGCCGATGGTGTCAATATCCGGGTTGACAGCGGTGATCAGGTTCATGATGGCCTCGGTGTTCAGTGCGTCGGAGGTGCCGGTGATGTTCTCCTCGCCGTCAAAGCCTGCAGCGGCGGGGTCGGTGACAGCAGAGTAGACAACGGGGATATCGGTATCCTCCACAGCGGCCAGCATGGTTGCGGCGGTGGGGGTAGCCACAGCCACGATCACATCCACGCCGTCCCCTACGAGGTCGGCACCGATCTGGTTCAGGTTGGACTGGTCAGCCTGTGCATTTGCGTAGTAGTCGGCGTAGTCGAAGGTAACGCCCTTCTCTGCCCCCAGCTCATCCAGACGGCTCTCCACAGATTCCACGATCTGGTTGAGGGAAGCATGATCCACATAGTTGACGATGCCCACCTTGAAGGTCTGGCCGCCCTCGGCTGCTGCGGAAGCGGCAGCGGAAGAAGCAGTGGAAGATGCAGCCACGGTGCTGGAAGCGGAGCCGCCGCAGCCGGTGAATGCCAGTGCAGAAACGGCGGAAGCAGCCATAGCGGCCTTGAGGAAGCTGCGGCGGGAGATCATGGTAACGTTTTTCATAATAGCAAACTCCTTTCCCGGAGCGGGCGGCAAAAGTAAAAGACCCGCTCCCTTTGCGGGACGGGTCTTACAAATAAAAAACGACCCTGTCCCTGTGTGTTATCCACAAGGACAGGATCGGTAAAGTTCGATTCTGCGGTGCCACCTTGCTTGCCCTGCTTTGCAAACTGCAGAGCCTCTCACGGAGAGCCAACACTCCCCTGTCCTGTAACGGAGACTTCCGTCCAAAGCTACTAAGGCTTGCTGCCCATTTGCCCGGCCCTCGGCGGCCCACGAAGCTCTGCCCCGCTCTCGCCCGTTTTCACTGTCCGGGCTCACTGAAGATGCGCTGTGCAGGTTCTCTTCCGCCTCATCGGTTTGATTGCATTATACACTTTATTGGCATAAAGTCAAGAGGAAATTTCAAAAATTTCTTTTTCTACAGCACAAAGTCATTCTTCCGTGCATCAGGCCCGCTTTGTGCGGCGCTTGCGCCAGACGAAGTACGCCGTGTACGCCAGCCATACCACAATGCCGCCCAAAGTCAGCGCACGGCTCAGCCGGATGCCGTCGGGCTGGTAGACAAAATCGATGCTGTTTTCACCTGCCGGGCACAGCACAGCCATCAATCCCTCGTCCACCTCCACAATGTCGGCCTCCTGCCCGTTGACATAGGCTGTAAAGCCGTCATCGTAAGGCACGGAGAAGAACACGAGGTTCTCTTTTTCCAGCGTGATCTCGGCGTGGAAGCCCGAATTGTTCATCTGGAACACACTGGCAGCCGTGGCACGGCGCTCGCGGCAGTCCTGCACGTAGGACTCATAGTACAGCTCCTCCCGTCTGCCTTCCGGCAGATGGGTGAGGTACTTGCCGTAGACTGCAGCATCCTCGTCGGTAAGCACCAGTGCACGCATCAGGAGGTTTGCGCGGGTGGCCTTGGCTGTTTCTTCGTACTCGGTCTGGGTGAGGTAATAGTCATAGGCAAAGCCCATGGGCACGTAGTTCGTGTTGCGGTAGACCGCATAGCCGTCCTTTGCAAAGGCATATTCCCAGCCGTCGTCGGCTTCGTTTTCAAAGTCGGTCTGCTTTTCCGGCGTGGTGATAAGGTACTCCACACTCAAAAGGCCCCGCAGTGCATAATTGGAAAGCTCCGGCTCACTGCGCACATCCCGTTTGACCCCCAGCGCCGGGTAGAAGCTGAGGATGCTGGGGGCGGCGGTGCTGCCGAAATACTGCAGGCAGCTCTTATCCGAGCCACATACCGATGTTGTCGTGGATCTTGTACGTATCCACGCGGTAATCGCCTTCGGGCAGGTCGTTTTTCAACAGCAGGGCGCTTGTGTCCTGCTTCACAAGGTCGCTGTCGGTATACCACTGGCCGAACTTGCCAATGCCGATGTGCACCACGCTGAACAGGAAGGCAAACGCCAGCACTGCCGCCGTCAGGCGCTGGGCAAAGCGGCTGTCGCCCCGCCACTTCTGGCAGAGATAGCGGTACAGCAGCAGGCCCAGCAGGCCAAAGCCCAGCACCGCACAGTACTGACCGGGGTTCTTGAGCACGCCGAACGACCAGCTGCCGGTGTCGCTGTCCTGCACCGGCACCACCGCAAAGGCCACCGTGGCGATCATCAGCCAGCTGATGCCGCGGGCCGGGCTGTCCAGATCGGTGTTGTGGTCTTCCAGCGCGTTCACGGTCATTGCGGCCAGCACCAGCACCGGCATATAGTACCAGCGCGCATAGTAGCTGGAATTGAGGGCGTAGAACGCACTGTTCAGGATGGGCACCAGTGCGAACACGGCGCAGGTGCCCACGATGCGCTTTTTACTGTCGCCGCACTTTGCTTCCAGTAGGCCACGGCACCGGCCAGACTGCACAGCGGCAGATAGGCCGACATGCTGGTCCACTTGATCACGCCCTCCGACCAGATGGATGTGAGGTAAGGAGAATCCGGCGGCATGATCCAGCTGACGAGAATTGCAAGGTACTGCTGCACCTTGCTGTAGGTCAGAAAGCCCCAGCCGGAGGAAAGATCGATGGTGCGCGGGTTCTGCAAAATGGAGAGCACCGCAGGCACCAGCAGGATGCTGCCCATGGCAGCGCCCAGAACGCTTTCAAAGGCCAGCAGCCCGAACTTTTTTGCAGTGAGACGGAAGTCCCTTGTGCTGAGCTTGCAGATGAAGTAGATGGCCAGAAACACCACCTGACCGATGAAGAAGAAGTAGTTGTTGACAAGGTTCACCGCCACCCAGAACGCAAACCAGCTGCGACGGTCGTTGTAAAGGGCCTCGTCCAGCGACCACAGCAGATACGGGAACAGCGCCACCACATCTACAAAGTGGTTGAAGAACACATTGTATACCGTAAAGCCGGAGAAGGTATACAGACAGGCTCCCAGCACGGCGTAGTCGATATTTTTGACGTAGCGGCGCAGATACAGGTACGCACCGCCGCCCGCCACGGCAAACTTGAGCACCAGCAGCGGCACCATGAGGTAGGGCAGCCACCCCTGCGGGAAGAGCAGCGAGAACCAGAAGAACGGCGAGCCGTACAGGTAGAACGAATAGGCGTTCATCACGCCGCTGCCAAGGTCGGTAGCCCATGAGAAGGTATTGTGCACCGAGGTGAACGCACTGTCCGGGTAGCCTGTGCCCTTGATAAAGCCGTTCATATAGCGGTAAAAGCTGATCTGCTGGCTGTTGAAATCGCCTGCATAGTGGAAAAAGCCGCCGTCGATGATATAAAACGGCAGAAAGAACAGGGCCGCCGTGAGGGCACACAAGCCCACCGTCAGCCAGAATTTATCCTTTTTTTGTCCCAGCAGCTGCGGCTGCCGGGCAGTACCAGACCGCTCCATGGTTTCCTCTTTTCTCTGCCAAAGCGGCAGAAAGTTGGTTTGTTCTAGTATAGCACGAACACTGCGCAGAAAAAAGGGCTTGACAACGCTCTGCCGGACAGGTATGTTGGAGAAAAAAAGGAGGAAGCTGCCATGCTGTACCCGTTCAGCGCCCTGCTGGCGCGCATGAAATACATTACCCGCTGGAGCCTGATGCACTCCACCCGGGCCGAATCTCTCAGCGAGCACACCTGCGATACCGCCCTGCTGGCCCACATGCTTTGCCTGATCGCACGGCGGTACACCGGCACGCCCTGCCGCCCCAAAACGGTAGCAGTGGCGGCGCTGTACCACGACGCGCCGGAGATCATTACCGGCGACATGCCCACACCGGTCAAGTACAGCAGCCCCACCCTGCGGGATGCCTACAAGGCGTTGGAAACCGAGAGCGTGCGCTGCATGACCGGCCTTCTGCCGGACGAGTTGAGCGAAGAGCTGTCCCCGTTCATCTCCGGGGAACTGCTCACCGCCGAGGAAAAGCGCCTGCTGAAGGCCGCCGACCGGCTGAGCGCCCTCATCAAATGCACGGAGGAGCAGCGCAGCGGCAACCACGAGTTTGACGCGGCGCTGGCCCAGCAGAAAGCGGCCCTGCAGGCCATGCACTGCCCGGAAGCCGACTGGTTCATAGAGCACTGTCTGCCCTGTTACACCCAGAATCTGGATGAGCTGACCCGGCAGCAGTAATATTCCCCTTACGGAAACGGCACCTCGCGCACGTCGTCCGGGTCGATGCCCGCTTTGCGCTGCTCTTCAAAAACAGCATCGATCAGCTCGTCCAGATCTTCCAGATGGGTCAGGGTGCAGCAGTAGCGGCGCAGATTGGCCGCACCTTTCAGCCCCTTCATATAGTGCATGGTCTGAGAGCGGGCCTGCGGCATGGCGACGAACTCGCCCTTCTGCTCCACCATCTCCTCCACCTGACGGCGCAGCGCATTCATGCGGGCCTGCAGGTTGGGTGCCTTGGGTGCGGGCAGGCCTTCAATGGCGGCGTTCACCCGCTCAAAGAGCCACGGGTCGCCCAGCGCGCCCCGGGCGATCATCACGCCGTCACAGCCGGTGGCCTGCATCATCTCCACCGCATCCTCTGCCGAGTGGATGTCGCCGTTGCCCAGCACCGGCACTCTGACGGCATCCTTCACCCGGGCAATGATCTCCGGGTCGATGCCGGGGGTGTACATCTGCTCCCGGGTACGGGCGTGCACCGCAATGAGGGCTGCGCCGGCCTGCTCACAGGCCTTGGCACACTCCACTGCAGTGATGTGGTCGGCATCCCAGCCCTTGCGCATTTTCACGGTGACAGGCCGTTTTGTATTTGCCACAACCTGCTCCACGATGCGCCCGCAGCGGTCCGGGTCCAGCATCAGCTTGCTGCCTGCGCCGCCGGAAACGATTTTGGGGGCCGGGCAGCCCATGTTGATATCCACAAAGTCGAACTCGTACTGTTCGATGGCGGCGGTGGCTTCGCCCATGATCTCGGGCACTTCGCCAAAGATCTGCACGCCATAGGGTGCACCGTTGGGTTCGGCCTTGAGCAGGCTCACCGTCTTGTGGTCGCCGTACACCAGCGCCCGGCTGGACACCATTTCGCTCACAGTAAAGCCTGCACCGTGCTGGGCCATCAGGCGGCGGCAGGGTGCATCCGTAAAGCCCGCCATCGGGCCGAACACCGCCCGGTGCGGCAGGATGATATTGCCGATTTTCAAAGGTTCCATTGGTTGTTCCTCGCTGTTATCGAAAAAAAGCTCCCCCGCAGGGGAGCCAGATTTTTGGGGTACGAACCCTCTCAGTCACGGCTTGCGCCGTGCCAGCTCCCCCGAAAGGGGGAGCCTTTTCATCTGCCCGAAACAGGCTTCTTGCGGGTGAAGAAATCGTTTATCTTCATAGCGCATAAAGCTCGCCCTTCGGGAGAGCTGGCAAAACCGTAAGGTTTTGACTGAGAGGGTTTTTGCATGTTACATCTTCTCCGGCACGTTGATCTTGAACATGGTCAGCACGTTGAAGATGGCATTCTTCACGCCGATGCACAGAGCCAGACGTGCCTGCTGCACAGCGGGGTCTGCACCCTGAATGCGGCAGCTGCCGTAGAAGCGGTGGAAGGCGCTTGCCAGATCAATGACAAAGCGGTTGATGCGGCTGGGGTCGTACTTCTCGGCCGCCATGACGATCTCCTGCGGGAAGGCGGCCAGCATCCGGATCAGATCCATCTCGGAAGGCTCGGTGAGCAGGGTGGCATCCACCTTCTCGGCACCGGCAAACTGCACGCCCTCGCTCTCCATCTTTTTCCAGGATGGAGCAGATGCGGGCATGGGCATACTGCACATAGTACACCGGGTTATCGTTGTCGGTCTTGACAGCCTGATCGAGGTCAAAATCGATGCCGCTGCCTGCGTCGTGCATATTGAACAGGAAGCGTGCGCTGTCGATGGGCACCTCTTCCAGCAGGTCGGTCAGAGTGATGGCATTGCCGGTGCGCTTGGACATCCGCACAGGCTGGCCGTCGCGCATCAGGTTGACCATCTGCATCAGCACAACGTCCAGATCTTCGCCGTTCAGGCCGATGGCATCCATGGCACCCTTCATGCGGGCCACATGGCCGTGATGGTCTGCGCCCCAGACATCGATGGCCTTGGCAAAGCCACGGGTGGCCAGCTTATTGTAGTGGTAGGCGATATCGGCGGCAAAGTAGGTGGGGATGCCGTTGGCACGGACGAGCACTTCGTCCTTGGCCTCCTCCTCGGTTCCGTCCTCGGTCTTTTTCTTGTTCACCGTGCCGTACTTGGCAGCGTACTGGGCGCTGCGGTACATGATGGCACCGTCCTCCGCCTTATAGCATGCGCCCAGCTCCAGCAGCTTATCCACCACGGCCTTCACCGCGCCGGACTCGTGCAGGGTGCTCTCATGGAACCACACATCGTAGTCGATGCGGTACTTGCCCAGATCGCGCTTGAGGGCAGCAATGTTCTTGGGCAGAGCGTAGGCCACCAGTGCGTCCTTCAGGGCGGCAAAAGCCTCGCTCTCGAACAGAGTCTCCTCATCCATTCCCTTGCAAGCGGCAACGTACTTGTCGCCGTTCAGCTCGGCAAACTCACCGGCCAGCACCTTGATGTCGCCGCCCTGATAGCACTCGGCGGGCAGCGGATAGGCTTCCTCGCCGCAGTACTTCTGCAGGTAGCGCACGGCAAGGCTCTTGCCGAACTTCTGGATCTGGTTGCCGGCATCGTTGATATAGAACTCACGGGTCACATCATAGCCGGACCAGTCCAGCACAGCGGACAGACAGTCGCCCAGAGCACCGCCGCGGGCGTTGCCCATGTGCATGGGGCCGGTGGGGTTGGCGGAAACGAATTCCACATTGTACTTGGCACCCTTGCCGTGATCGGTGCGGCCATACTCCCTTGTTGGAGCAGGCACCCAGCACCACACTGGCCCAGAAGGACGGAGCCAAAAACAGGTTGATGAAGCCGGGGCCAGCCACTTCCACCTTGGCAAACACACTGTTCTCGATGGAGGGCAGATGTGCCAGCAGCGCATCCGCGATCATCTTGGGAGCCTTGCGCCAGCTGCGTGCACCGGCCATGGCGATGTTGGAGGCGATATCGCCGTTTTTGGTATCGGCGGGGATCTCCACGATGAAGGCGGGCAGCTCAGCTTCCGGCAGAGCACCATCGGCCATGGCGGCCTTGGCAGCAGCGGTCAGCAGAGCGCGTGCCTCGTCCAGCGCAGCCTGACGGGGGTTATGAATTATTGGGATGAGATTACTACTATTTTTGATTGGGCGCGTACTCATGTTACCTCAACTCTTTATATTTGTTGGGCGGCCCAAGCCGGGCTTTATCATTTCTATGGAGTTCCCAAATATCCGCTGAAACAAAAAATGTTTGGTATTTTCCGTCATCATATCAATGTACAGGGATTGCCCATATTCCGTGGTTTTGATGATGAGTTTTTTGTACCACATAGCCGTCATACCGAAATACACCGTGAGGATATTCTGAAAGTAAAAGAGTTGGCTTTAATAGCTGAGTCTGATGAGTCTGGGGTTTATATGGCTATGGCTCGTAATGGGCGTGAATTTTTTATTACCGGGCATTCGGAGTATTCTCCTTATACGCTTGATACGGAATATAAGCGTGATTTGGGGAAAGGGTTGCCTATTGAAATGCCTGTAAATTATTATAAGGACGATAATCCGGACAATGCCCCGGTGGTGCGTTGGCGCGGACATGCCAATTTGTTGTTTTCTAATTGGTTGAACTATTATGTATATCAGAAACCCCGTTTGATATAAATCAGATACGATGATCAGACAACGAAAAATAGAATTATTAGCTCCTGCTAAAAATCTGGAGTGCGGTATTGCAGCTGTTGATCACGGTGCTGATGCCATTTATATTGGTGCTCCCCGTTTCGGAGCACGTGCGGCTGCGGGGAATTCATTGGAGGATATCGCTGAGTTGGTGCGGTACGCTCATGTGTATAATGTCCGTATCTATGTGACGGTGAATACGATTCTGAAGGATGAGGAACTGAAGGATACGGAAAAAATGATTTGGGATTTATACCGTGCCGGAGTGGATGCTTTGATCGTGCAGGATATGGGATTGTTGGAATTGAATCTGCCACCTATACCGTTACATGCCAGCACACAGATGGATAATCGTACTCCTCAAAAAGTAAGATTCCTGGCTGAGGCAGGTTTCCGTCAGGTGGTATTGGCTCGTGAACTTTCTCTTGTTGAAATAGGAAATATCCATCATGCTTGTCCTGATGTGCCTTTGGAGGTATTTGTACATGGTGCTTTGTGTGTAAGCTATAGTGGACAATGTTATGTTAGTCAGGCTTGTTTCGGACGTAGTGCTAATCGGGGAGAATGTGCCCAGTTCTGTCGCCTTGCTTTTGATATGGTAGATGCGGACGGTAAATCTATAGTAAGGAATAAGCATTTATTGTCTCTGAAAGATTTGAATCAGAGCGAAGAGTTGGAGCAATTGCTGGATGCCGGAGCTTCTTCCCTGAAAATAGAGGGACGTTTGAAGGATGTATCTTACGTTAAAAATGTAACAGCTTATTATCGCCAGAAGCTGGATAGTGTTTTCAAACGTCGTAAAGAGTATATCCGTGCTTCATCGGGGAAAGTGAAATTAGAGTTCAAACCTCAATTGGATAAGAGTTTCAGTCGTGGTTTTACTAATTATTTTCTTTTTGACAGGAATAAGGATATTTTTTCTTTTGATACTCCCAAGTCTTTAGGGGAGGAGATGGGGACAGTGAAGGAAATTCGTGGTAATTATCTTACCGTAGCCGGAATCAAGTCTTTTAATAATGGAGATGGCGTCTGATTTTTTTGGATGAGACTGGTAAGTTGCAGGGATTTCGCATAAACCGGGTGGAGAATAATAAGTTATTTCCTCAAGAGATGCCTCGGATAAAGCCCCGTACGATACTTTATCGTAATTTTGATCAGGAATTTGAGAGGTTGATGTCGCGTAAATCAGCTGAAAGGAAAATTGCTGTCATTTTAAAATTGGCTGAAAATAATCGGGGCTTTACTCTGTCTCTGACCGATGAAGATGATCACAGTGCCAGTGTGGTGCTGGAAAGGGAGAAGGAACGTGCCCGTACTCCGCAGGAAGATAACTTGCGTACACAACTTGGAAAGTTAGGAAATACTCCATTTGAAGCGTCAGATATAGTGATTGACTGGTCGGACAATTGGTTTATTCCAGCTTCTATGCTTGCCGAACTTCGCCGTAAGGGAATAGAGAAACTGCTGGAAGTGCGCCGTATTAACTATCGGCAGGAAATTTACAAGTTGCCTCGAACGCATCATGCTTTTCCTGTGAATGAATTGACTTATTTGGGAAATGTGATGAATGCTGATGCTGTTTCCTTCTATAGGAATCATGGCGTGCAGCGTATTGCTCCGGCTTATGAAAAGGCTCCGGCAGAAGAAGCAGTATTGATGTTTTGCAAGCATTGTTTGCGTTATAGTATGGGATGGTGCCCCTCTTGGCATAAAGTGCGTTCTCCTTATAAGGAACCTTATTATCTGGTTAGCTCGGATAACAGGCGTTTCCGTTTAGAGTTTGATTGTAAGAATTGTCAGATGAAAGTCTATGCTGAAAAGTAAGTACATCGGATTACTGTTTTTGGTATTGGCTATTTTGATGGCTTGCCAATATCCTTCACCTGTTACTTCGAGTGAGGATATGCCGCAAAAGACAAGGGATTCTGCAATTATTTGGTGGAACGGCATTATACATTAAACAGTAATTTTGAGGTTACTTCAGATTCGCTTATGTTACAGCAACTACCATTGGTTGATGTGCTTCCTGTTTTTAAAGGAGAACGGCTGGTGGTAGCGGAGTTTATGATACAACCTGCTGATAGTGTGGATTCTGTATGGGTG
>ENA-OQDC01001663-OQDC01001663.1-human-gut-metagenome-genome-assembly--contig:-NODE-1663-length-10539-cov-3.219939_pt1 | contig 10539 bp, 9 predicted proteins | sample MGYA00242770_ERZ504601 | MGnify/ENA primary metagenome ERZ504601 (study PRJEB26092, sample SAMD00036305) | human gut metagenome | host: Homo sapiens | study: EMG produced TPA metagenomics assembly of...
AATGTTTTAGGCCATTTAGATTATATTGTAAGATATGGACCTTATGAGGATAAAACTGTTGATCATCAAAAATATCAAGATATTATAGATGAAATCTTTAAAACGCTTATTCAAAAAGGAAAAGGTATTGAAGTCAATACATCGGGATATCGAGATTTAAAAACATGTGGATTTCCTAATTTCGAACAGGTACAACGTTACTATGATTTAGGAGGACGTATTATTACCATTGGTACTGATAGTCATACAAGTGATCGTGTTGGTGAAAATTGTTTAAATGTAGCCAAAAAAATATCAGGAAATTGGTTTTGACGATGTCAGTACATTTACGACAAAGGAAAAAAGAGAATTAAACACAATGTTCATTTTTTTCTAGATATGGTATAATATAGAAACAAAAGGAGTGAAGAAGTATGGAATTATATACTAAAGAAAGTTTAAAAGAAGTTATTGAAAAATCAAAGGATGAATTTTATATGCCAAAGGCATTATTTGATCATTATAAAAGTTTAAGATTAGAAACAAAACTTGCTTATGTTTCAATTCTAGAAACAATGAAAAATAAAGCGGGTTATACAACTGAAAATACAGCTTATATTAAAGTGGATAATCCCCAAATTCAAATAAATCTTGCAAAACTTGCTAATAAAGAAGTTGATCAAGAAAAAGTAAATAAATATTTTAAAAGAATTTAGAAGAAGTTGAATTAATAAAGGTAGATAAACAAAATATTTTTGTTTATGATGTTTTATCATGATTCATTTTTTAACACAAAGATTTATTGAAAATTATGGTGATTATAAAAATCAAAAAGTAAGACAAGCTTATGGAACGTTATGTTCCATTTTGTCCATTATATGCAATATTGTTTTAGTTATTTTTAAAATAACAATTGGTTTAATTGTTCATTCGGTTGCTATCCAAGCAGATGGTTTAAATAACTTATCGGATGTAGGAAGTAATTTAGCTTCTTTATTTGGCTTTAAACTTGCTAATAAGCATCCTGATAAAGATCATCCCTATGGTCATGGACGTTATGAATATATTGCAGGAATGGTGATTGCTTTTTTAATTTTAGTAGTAGGTATTCAATCTTTAAAAGAATCAGTTGTTAAGATTTTTAATCCTGAAAAAGTTATGTTTTCATTTGTTGCAGTAGTGATTTTAATATTTTCTATTTTAGTGAAGTTATGGATGTATTATTTTAATAATCAAATTGGTAAAAAAATTGATTCATCATCTTTAAAAGCTGCAGGACAAGATAGTTTAAATGATGTTGTAACAACATTTGCAACACTTGTTTCTTTAATGCTTACATTGATAACTGATTTACCGGTTGATGGAATTATTGGGACAATTGTTTCTTTAATTGTTATTTTTGCAGGAATTAATGTATTTAAAGATACAATCAATCCTTTATTAGGATTGGCACCTGATAAAGCCTTGATAGATGACATTGAAAATTTTATTATGTCATATGATAAACCTTTAGGTATTCATGATTTAATGATGCATGATTATGGACCGGGAAGAATGTTTATGACACTTCATGTGGAAGTAGATTGTCAAGAAGATGTTATGAAAATTCATGAAGAAATCGATGATATTGAAAGAGCAATTCAAGAAAAATATCATATTCATACGACCATTCATTATGATCCAGTGGATGTGCATAATCCAAGGTTATTAGCTTTAAAACAACAAGTTTTAGAAATTGTAAAAGGAATAGATGAACATTATTCGATTCATGATTTTAGAATGGTTCCAGGAAAAATCATACAAATTTAATATTTGATGTTTTAATACCAGCTAATGATCAAATTAGTCATCAAATTTTAAAGAATAAAATAAGTGCAGAAGTCAAACAAATCAGTGATGAATATCATTGTGTCATTGAAATTGATCATGCTTTTGTTTAAAGAGGAGAAATCCTCTTTTTATTTATCGTGATACTTGTATATACATGATAAAATAATGTTTATGAGGAGCTAACTATATAAAATTCAAGTAATTTTTATGAAAAAGTTTGAAAAATTTAAAATTTTGAATTTTTGGTCAGAAATGTAAGAGAACATTGAAAAGTGAATAGTGATTTGTGTTTTATAGTACGACGAAAAGGACCTGCAATAAAGCAAGTCTATGTAAGTGGTTACATTATGTTGGTTACCTCAATAATTGAGGATCAAACTGTTGATTTGTTTTTAAAAGATGATAGATGATTCTAAGCAGCTTTCTTACACAATGTCCTTGAGCACAACGATGACCTTTACCTTGAGAAATCTTTAACTGATAATACTTTTTAAATACAGGGTTGTATTTTATGACAGGAAGTATTATCTGATACAGGGTCTTCCTTAAATATTTGGATCCTTTCTTGGTAATAGCTGTATGTTGTGCATTGAACTGACTTGATTCATAGTGTAAAGGTGCAACTCCTGCAAATTTAATGATTTGAGAAGGCTTAGAATAGTTGCTTATATCTCCTAATTCCGCTAGAATAGAAGTACCAGAGAAGTGAGATATTCCTGGTATGGATAGAATAGGAGAGTTATTTTGGATGGAGAACTCTTCTATTTTTTTATCTATTTCAGTTAGCTGTTCTTCAATCAGTTCTATTTGAGCGGTTAAATGTTTTATTTGAATAACTTCCGCTGATGAAAAAATCCCAATAGAAGATCTGGCACATTCTTTAAGTCTTTCAGGTGTTAAAGAAATACGATTGCCTCTGCCATCGATTTCAAAGCATTTACGGATGGTTCTGATATCTGTATTGGCGATATTTTCAGCACTACCAAATGTTTTAAGAATATTCATGTAGACAGTTCCATATTTGGACTTAAATAAGCTGTTAAATTCAGGAAAAACAATATCAATAGATTTTTGTAATCTGTTTTTATAAACATTTAATTCTTCTTTAAGATTGTGATGCTGTCTAGTCAGCTGTTTTTGTTCATAAAGGTCAAAGCTGTTGACTTTAGTGATACGATATTGTTTTTTACGCTCAGGAGTATCAAGAACATCACAGATATTGATTGTATCGAGCTTATCATTTTTAGTAATACCACCTTGCATCTTACGATTGAAATCAGTTGTTTTAGGATTAATTAAAGCAACAGTATATTGTAAGTCTAGAAGGTATTTCAACAAAGCAAAATGATAATGTCCCGTATCTTCCATACCAATAAGAATAGAATCTTTTGGATAAGATTTGATTTTTTGTACTAGAAAATCAAAACCTTCTTTGTCATTAGAAAAAGAAACAGGCTGAGAGATGGTCTCACCAGTTTGTTGATCCATGACATAAAAGAAATGTTTGTTTTTTCCAATGTCGATGCCAATTAATTTCATATGTAAAAAATCCTTTCAAAGTAAATTATGTGAAATGGTGTCCACAACACTTAAACCACAAAACCTGGTTCAAAATAGGAATTCAAAGACTCATCTAACTAATCATTGTTTAGGAATAAGGTGTGGTAAGAAACTCCTCAAAGTAGTCGAGCCACAAGGAATAAAATACAAATCCACATTCACATATTTCAATATTACAGAATACACAAAACGTAATCAATCGCGGATAAATAAGATTGATAGAAAGGAATGTATATTGTAGATGACTACTTAGAAGAGTCAATTACAATATACTAGGAATAATGAAATGAAAGGGAGAAATTTTTTATCATTAGCTATATCGATGTTTCTTTTATCTCCGGGGACAGTACTAGCAATAAATGATATAAATAATAATGAAAAGTTAGAAAACAGAGATGAATTAGTATCTTTGCAGGATGTTAATAATTTAGATCAGGATAACGAAGAAATAGGAAAAGATGAACTTGCTAAGGAATTTGAAGATCAAAGTGGAGTAGATTCATTTGAAAATGAGGATAATGGATTAGTAAGGTATCTTGCAAGTAATTATACAAGATCAGGAAATTACGTTGTTCATGGAAATGATGATAATGTATATTATGCTTATAATAGAGTAGGCTCTACATTTTATTTAAATAATGGAGGTATATCGACAACTTATAAAAAAGGTAAGAGAGATAATCGATACAGATACTGCTGTACAAACACATGTAGCAACTACTTTATTTAAAGAACCAGCATTTTCAAGTATGTATCGTACTAATACCACTATTCCAGCTGGATATTATACTGCTAAATATGTTGCAGGTTCATTTGTTTATGTTGAAACTGATTATGGGGATGGATGGATTAGTACAAGTTGTGATAATAATGGGAATTATATTAGTGGAGGAAGAATGACATTTTTAGATGTTCCAAGTAGTTTGTCGGTAGGAAGTGTCAATGGTATACCAATCTATCAAAAAATAATTCCTCGATATTCAGATGATGCACGAGCTGGTTATAGTATGAAACCAAAGTATATTACAATTCATAATACAGCAAGTTCGGGGAAAGGTGCTAATGCTCGTGCTCACGCTAATTTGCAGTATAATGGAAATAATAGAACGGCTTCTTGGCATTATACTGTAGATAATACAGAAATTTGGCAAAGTATTCCAATCAATGAAAATTCCTGGCACGCTGGTGATGGACAAGCAATGGGAAATTGTGGGTCGGTTTCTATTGAAATTTGTGAAAATTCAGATGGAAATTATGCACAAGCAGAAAGAAATGCGGCATACCTAAGCAGCTAGATTGTTATATGAATGTGGTTTACCAAGTGATGCGATAAGAATGCATAGAGATTGGAGTGGGAAAAACTGTCCACATAATACTATAGAAGGAACAAAAGGAACTATGGGATGGGAAAGCTTTAAGTCTTTAGTTGTTTCAGCATATAATAGCTATGCGCAAAACGATAGGAATACTAGCAATGTTGTTAATCAAGGTACGGGAAAGGCATCAAATGCACCAACTATTCAATATAATGCAAAAACTCAAAAAATTGGTTGGCAGAATCAAGTAACAGAACCAAATTCAACAGGAACAACGGGGAAAGATCACTTAAGCTATATCAATTAAAAATAAATTTATTAAATGTTCCATATTCAACTCACCTTTATGGAACAATAAAAAACTACAGCTGGACAAAAAAATTATGATAATATTGAAAATGATACATTGATAGGAATTGATGGAAAAGCAATGACACAAGTTAATTTTGGTTTAGAAAATGTTCCAGGTTATCATTTAGAATATCGTGTTCATAGTTCTAATTTAGGATGGCAATCATGGGTAAAACAGGGAAATAAAGCAGGTGAGGCAATATGAAATTCAAGCAATAGACTTTAAGCTAGTGAAAGATGATATATCAAGGTAACTGCTCCAAAGATTTATTATAATGGACATATTGCAGATAAAGGTTGGCTAAATTATGTTCCTGATTCACAAATAGGTGGAACCGTTGGAAAATCAATTTATTTGCAAGCGTTTCATTTGGGAATAGACAATGCAGAAGAATATAACCTTTCGGGAAAAGTATATGTAGATGGAAAAGGTTGGCAAAATTATGATGAAATAAATCCAAATACAGTTTTAGGTACAACAGGTCAAAATAAAGCAATTAAAGCTATAAATTTAAACTTGGATCTGCCAGGATATAGATTAGAATATCAAGTTCATTCATCAAACATCGGCTGGCAAAATTGGGTAAAATCGGGACAAATAGCAGGAGATGAAAAGAATAATATTGGAGCTATACGATTTAGATTGGTTGAAGACAATTCAAAAATATTACAAATTGTCTTTGATAAAAATGAGTTATATATGAATTTAAATTCAATATATCAATTAAAATCTAGAATCATTCCAGAAAATACAGTTATGGATAAAACATTATCTTGGGAATCAGACAATGAAGAAGTTGCGAATGTCGATCAAAATGGAAATATAACAGCCAATAAAGTAGGTGTAGCTATAATAACAGCAACATCTGTTAACGGATTAACAGCTTCATGTAAAATTAACGTTATAAAACCGATTACAAGTATAAAATTAGATAATGCTGATATTACAATAGAAAAGAATAAAGAAATAACATTAGGATTATCTATAGAACCAATGGATGCTACGGAGTCTTATACTTGGACAAGTAGTAATACAAATGTAGCAACAGTAGATGAAATGGAAAGTAAAAGCAGATAGGATGGCGGAGATACAACAATTACTGTCAAATCAAAAAATGGAAAAGAAGCAAAATGTCAAATACATGTCATTAAGTCATATTGATTCAATCACATTAAATAAAAAAGAGTTAAAAGTAGAAAAGACAAATAGTGAAACATTACAAGCGACGATCAATCCAAGCGATACAACAGATGATAAGACACTAACATGGAAAAGTGAAGATGAAAACATTGCAAAAGTAGATGGAAATGGAAAAGTAACAGGAGTAGGAACAGGAACTACAAATATTACAGTAACTACAAGCAATGGAAAGAGTGCAACATGTAAGGTAACAGTAGTCAGACAAACACCAAGTGTAAACTACAGTACACATGTCCAAGATATTGGATGGCAAGGATATGTCAAAGATGGAAGTACTGCAGGAACGACAGGACAGTCAAAGAGATTAGAAGCAATAAGAATCAAACTTTCCAATAATACATCCTATAATGGAACAATCCAATATCAGACACATATTCAAGACATTGGATGGCAAGGATGGAAAATGAACGATGACACTTCAGGAACGAGTGGACAAAGTAAAAGACTAGAAGCAATAAGAATCAAACTGACAGATGAATTAGCAGAAAACTATGATATCTACTATAGGGTGCATGCACAAGAATTTGGCTGGCTAGGCTGGGCAAAGAATGGAGAGAGTGCAGGGACAGCAGGATATTCATACAGACTGGAAGCAATAGAAGTCAAACTTGTAGAAAAAGGTGGAAAAGCACCAGGAAGTACACAGGATGCATACAGACAAAGATATGTAAGCTATCAGACACATGTTCAAGATATTGGATGGCAAGGAATAAAATATGATGGAGAAGAAGCGGGAACAAGCGGACAAAGTAAAAGACTAGAAGCCATCAATATCAGTTTAAGCAATCCATTATACAGTGGATCAATCGAATATCAAACACATGTCCAAGACGTTGGATGGCAAGGATGGAAAGCCAATGGACAAATGGCAGGAACAAGTGGACAAAGTAAAAGACTAGAAGCGATAAGAATCAAGCTAACAGGAGAGATGGCAAAACAATATGACATCTACTATAGAGTACATTCACAAGAATTTGGCTGGCTAGGCTGGGCAAAGAATGGAGAGAGTGCAGGAACGGAAGGATATTCATATAGACTTGAAGCAATCCAAATCCAACTTGTAAAAAAAGGAGGCAGTGCACCGGGAAGTACAAGTAATTGCTTCTATAAAAGATAAATAACCAAAAGGTAAATAATAGGCAACAGTACTAAACAACAGTTTTAGATACTGAACGACCAAATATTTACCTTTTTATATGTTAATAAATGTTGTAAACTTAAGTTAGGGAGGTGAGAATGTGAAAAAGACATTAAGCATTATAGTTTCTTTGCTATTGATTTTCAGTACTATTTTAAATGTAAAAGCTTTTGAAACAAATCAGATAGAAAATTCTTCTAATGAAGTAGTAGAAGATTATACAAATGATTCTTCTATAAATGAAGATGATTTACAAGATGTAGATCAAAATGAGAATACTGAAATAGTAGATGATAATGAAAACAGTGAAATTAATACTACTGAAGGGAACGATGAAATAACTAATCAAGTTACAACAAATTCACCAGAGGAAGTAATTACACCAAAAATAATGTATAAAACACATGTACAAGATTACGAATGGAGTAATTATATAAGTGAAGGCGTTTCTGGAACTGTTGGTAAATCAAAGAGACTAGAAGCTATTAAAATGAAGTTGGATTTAGGAAGTTATGAAGGATCCATTGAATATGCAACTCATATTCAAGATATTGGATGGACCAGTTTTGTATCAGATGATCAATTAATTGGAACAGAAGGAAAATCAAAAAGATTAGAAGCTATTAAGATTAAGCTAGTAGGAGATATAGCAAATTATTATGATGTGTATTATAGAGTACATATTCAAGATAATGGATGGCTTGATTGGGCTTGTAATGGAGCAAGCGCTGGTAGTGAAACTTATGGTAAACGAATTAGAAGGTATAGAAATTAAATTAATAAAAAAAGGTGACCAAATACCTGAAAACACGCAAAATCCATTTATTTATCCTGGATATATTTATTACTCAACACATGTACAAGACTATGGGTGGTTATCTAATAATTGGAGATGGAAAAACAAGTGGAACTTCAGGTCAATCCAAAAGAGTAGAAGCATTAAAGGTTTCATTATGTAATTTACCATATAGTGGTAATGTAGAATATAGTACTCATATTCAAGATATAGGATGGCAATCTTATCGAAAGAATGGTTCTATAAGTGGAACATCAGGTCAATCCAAAAGGGTAGAAGCTATAAAAATCAAACTCACTGGGGAAATAAGCAATTATTATGATGTCTATTATAGAGTACATGCACAAGATTTAGGATGGATGTCTTGGACTTGCAATGATTCTAAAGCAGGTACTGAAGGACTTGAATTAAGAGTAGAAGCAATTCAAATATGTTTAGTTGAAAAAGGTGAAAATGCGCCTGGAGATATTTCTAGACCTTTTGTTGAACAAGGAAAAGTGGAATATAGTTCACATGTACAAAATATTGGATGGCAAAATTATGTTAATAATGGTAATACAAGTGGAACTGTAGGGCAAGGGTTGAGATTAGAGGCTTTAAAAATCAAATTAGGTGATAATTCCTATGAAGGAAATATTGAATATAGTACACATGTACAAGATTATGGCTGGATGAATTATTCTAGTAATGATTCTATTTCAGGTACAATAGGACAATCAAAAAGAATAGAAGCTATTAAAATAAGACTTACAGGAGAAATTAGTAATTATTATGATGTTTTCTATAGGGTTCAATGTCAAGATTTTGGTTGGCTAGGATGGACATGTAATGATAGAATAGCTGGTACAACTGGTGGAGGCTATAGAATTGAATCAATTCAAATAAAACTATATCCTAAAAATATTACCAATCCAGGTATTTCTCATTTATCATGCATAACGTTTGAAGATAAAAATGGATTTTAAAGTATGTAAAGATGCAAATGGAACATTATATGAAGATGCTCAAGGATTGTTGGGTATGAAAAGCTCATATGTACTACGAGTAAATAAATCAACAAATGTTGTAACCGTATTAGCAGCTAATGGTACAGGCGATTATAATATTGCCTATAAAAGATTTGTTTGTTCAACAGGCAATGGGACACCATATGGAACATATTATACACCTGTAAAATACAGATGGAGATATTTAGTGGGTCCAAGCTATGGGCAATACTGCACCAGAATTGTAAATGGTATATTATTTCATTCATTACCATACGACAAACAAAATCCATATACATTACAAACGAGTGAATTTAATAAACTTGGAACAACTTGTTCGCATGGTTGCGTTAGATTGATGTGTAGAGATGCTAAATGGATTTATGATAATTGTAGTTTAGGAACAAGAGTTGATATTGTTAGTGGTGCAGATCCATTAAGTAAACCGAGTGCTCCCAAAATACCAGCAAATCAAAGATGGGATCCAACTGATCCAAATATCTAAATATAAAAGATGTAATTAATATTGTATTTGAAATATATATTATTTGCATCTTTTTTTTGATTATATAATATTCATAATAAATAAGAGTTTGACTATAAAGATTAAGTGACTTATAATCAGCTTGGTAAAAGTAATATTAATAAGGAAGTGAAAAAATGAAATTAGCGTTAGTAGTACCTTGTTATAATGAAGAAGAAGTATTAGAAGATACAGCAAAACAATTATGTGAATTATTTGATCAATTACATAAAAAAGGAAAAATTGATGAGGAAAGTTATATATTATTTGTAAATGACGGAAGTAAGGATCAGACATGGAATCTTATTTCAAAATTTAATGAACAAGAAAAATGGGTTGCAGGTTTAAATTTGGCTGCTAATGTAGGTCATCAAAATGCATTATATGCAGGATTAATGTCATCGTATAAAAATGTAGATGCAACTATTTCTATAGATGCTGATTTACAAGATGATATTAATGTTATAGAAAATATGATTGATGAATTTAATAAAGGAAATGATATTGTATATGGTGTTAGAAATGATAGAACATCAGATTCATTCTTTAAAAGATTCACAGCACAAAGTTTCTATAAATTAATGACAGTTATGGGTGTAAAAAGCGTATATAACCATGCGGATTTTAGATTAATGAGTGCAAGAGCAGTAGAACAATTAGGACATTATAAAGAAAGAAATTTATTTTTAAGAGGAATGGTACCATTAATTGGATATAATACATCTTGTGTTTATTATGCACGAAAAGAAAGAATGGCAGGGGAATCAAAATATCCATTAAAGAAAATGTTAAGTTTTGCATTTGATGGTATTACCTCATTTAGCATTAAGCCAATTACAATGATTAGTTGGGTGGGTTT
>ENA-OQDC01001664-OQDC01001664.1-human-gut-metagenome-genome-assembly--contig:-NODE-1664-length-10534-cov-12.884309_pt1 | contig 10534 bp, 9 predicted proteins | sample MGYA00242770_ERZ504601 | MGnify/ENA primary metagenome ERZ504601 (study PRJEB26092, sample SAMD00036305) | human gut metagenome | host: Homo sapiens | study: EMG produced TPA metagenomics assembly of...
TGAATAATAGTTACATCACAATAATAAAGGAAAAACGTACCGCTTTGAGCAGAAAACGCGTACCGCTAAATCAGAATGAATGTACCGACGATTTCAGAATAGGCGTACCGTTCGAGCAGAATTTGCACAGTAGATGGTTCCAGGATCGAACTTCCGAATTCAAAATCAACTTTTGATTTCTTTGGCAAAATGTCCAGCTATCCTGATCCAAACCGACGTTATACCATGGGACTGGCTTCCATAATTTATGATGTTCTGGATGATTATATCCTTCATGCATCTATCCATAAATTTCTTTCCTCTGAACGAGCAGCTGCATTAGAACATCTTAAAGTTCTTGAAGATATGAGACTATATAACAACAGTATTATTATTTTTGACAGAGGTTATTATTCAGAAGATATGTTCCGCTACTGTGTAGAGCATGGGCATCTCTGTGTTATGAGACTGAAAGAGGGAATCAATTTATCTAAAAAATGCAATGGTGATATATATCAACTGGAGATAATCTGCATTTTCTTTTCAAAGTGTGTAAATGAAAAGTATGTCTGCCAACCAAAAGAAGAAAGACAAACGAAGTGAAGGTGGTCGGAGGTCCGAACAGTACTGCAAATAATTAAAAAAGCTGTCTGGATTCCGGATGCACTTGCATCCGAAACAGGCAGCTTTTGTTGTATCAGTATTTAGTATTTAACCCTTGACCGCACCTGCGGAAACACCTTCTACAATGAATCTGGAAAGAAGAATGTAAACAATGATGACCGGGAAGATGGAAAAGGCGATCATTACATACACCTGTCCCATGTCAAACTTCAGGAAGTCTGCACTTCGAAGCTGTGCAATCAGTACGGGAAGTGTTTTCTTTTTATCTGAGTGAAGGACCAGCGCCGGAATGAAGTAATTATTCCAGCTCTGTACAAAGGTAAAAATTGCCTGCACAGCGATAGCCGGTTTCATAAGCGGGAATACGATTTTGTTAAAGGTATTAAATTCACCGGAACCGTCAATACGTGCTGCTTCCACAAGTTCCAGAGGAAGGTTGCTTTCCATGTACTGTTTCATATAGAAGAAAGTAACAGGAGCAGCAATACTTGGAACGATCAGTGGGACAAAGGAGTCGTCCAGACCTATTTTTCCCAACAGCTGAAGGAATCCAAGAGCAGTTACCTGAGTTGGGATCATCATGACTGCAAGGATAAAAGTAAACATAAATTTTTTTGCTTTAAAATTGTATGCATGGATAGCGTAAGCTGTCATTGTTGAAAAATAGGTGCATAAAACAGCTGAGCAGGTAGCAATGAAAATACTGTTGAACATACCATTCCATACAGGGAGTGTTCCTGCGAGAAGATTTTTCCAGTTCTCAATGAGATGTCCTCCGGGAATGGCTGTGAATCCCTTTTTCAGTGCGCCATTAGATCTGGTGGCATTGATAAACAGTACATAAAACCAGAACAGGCAGAAGAAGGAAATGATGATCAGTACGATATAGGCAAGGGTACGCTGACCTTTCATGCTCATTCCTTTTTTATTTTTGGAGTTTTTTTCATTCATTCTTCTCACCTCCATCAGTCTTTTATCTTATTAAAACGGAATACGATCAGGCTGAGTACTCCTGTGATAATGAACAGGAATACGGATAATGCACCACCCATTCCGTAGTTCTTGCTGAACAGATGCTTGTTCAGGAACATGATCAGTGTCATAGTGGAACGCATGGGGTCGCCGGTTCCGTTTGTCAGGATCTGAGGTACATCGAACATCTGCATGCCGCCGATCAGGGATGTAATCATAACATAGATCAGGATTGGACGAAGGAGTGGAAGAGTGATCTTTCTGAAAATCTGTGAGGAAGTTGCGCCGTCTACTTCAGCTGCCTCGTAAAGCGAGGAGTCAATTCCCATCATACCTGCCATAAGAAGAATAGTTGTATTTCCGAACCACATCAGAAAGTTCAGGACTGCAACAAGGGTTCTGGCACTCCAGGCATGGCTGAAAAAGGAATATGCCTGTTTCAGTATTCCTGACTGCATCAGCATTGCATTGATGGGACCGCCGTCTGCAAATAAGGTAAAGAATAACATTGCAAAGGCGGATGCCATGATCAGGTTTGGCAGATAAATAACTGTTTTGAAGAAGCGCTGTCCCTTAAGCCGGAGGCTTGGATTGGAGAACCAGGCAGCCAGGAGCAGGGAAACCAGGATCTGCGGGATAAATCCCATTACCCACATGATCATTGTGTTTTTAAAATAGATCCAGATATCACCACCCTGAAAGAGTTTTGCATAATTGGCAAGTCCCACAAAATTCGGTCCTATCTGCGTTAATCCAGATCTGTAATTTTCAAAGAAACTGTTATAAATTGTACTGATAAGCGGAACGAGCTGGAATATGAGATATACTACTACAAATGGTATCAGGAAGATATATCCCCATTTGTTATAGCTGACCGCTTTATGGTTATTATTCTTTGCCATTATCTTCCTCCATAGTCTGCTGTAATTCAAAGTGTGCCTGCCTGATGGTCAGGCAGGCACACAGGTTTTACTGTTTAATTGCTGTTTAATTAATAGGAAAGTTCCGGATACTTTTCTACAACTGCCTTATAGAACAGATCGAGAGCTTCATCATAAGATGCGTTGCCTTCGAAGTAGTTCTTCATAGCATTCTGGAATTCTTCGTTGCAGCCCTGATCATAGATGCTCATGTTACTCAGATCGATCTTATCAGCGCCTGCACAGAACATAGCCAGAGGATTCTGTCCACCAAGAACTGCATCGCCGTAGTTCTCATCTTTAGCCATTTCTTCCATGGCAGGTTTATTGTTTACGAAGTCATTATCAGCAGTAACGATTTCTTTCATAACGTCAACGTTAGTTGTCATCGTTCTCATGATATCAGCAACCAGTGTAGGATTGTCTGTGCCTGTAGCTGCTGTGATCCATGTTCCGCCCCAGTAGAAGCCCTGTGGTCCTTCTGTTGCAGCCCAGCCGCCATCTTTACCAACTGAACCATCCTGATCAGCACTCATGGAGAAGTCGATGAACCATGCAGGTCCGAAATATGAGAATACATTGCTGTCTTTGAAGAAGCCCTTGCTCCAGTCATCACTCCACAATTCATAGGTAGCTGTTTCTCCGGCATCAACCATTTCCTTGGACATATCTACCCAGTTTTTGATATTATCATCAACAGTGATCTTTCCGTCAACAACCCATGGGGAGGTAACATTATTAGAGAATACACGGTAGGCATCATTTACAGTAGAAGTCATCTGATAGCCTTTTTCCTTCAGCTCTTCAGCTGTTGATTTAAATGTATCCCAGTCTGCAACTTTCTTCTGAACATCTGCCGGATCATCGCTTCCGAATACTTCTTTTGCAATATCTCTTCTGTAGATCATAGCACCCGGGCAGCCCTGCCAGGAAAGACCTTTTAAGTTGCCATCTGAATCTGTCATAACATCTTTGGTGTACTGATACTGATCTGCAACTTCCTCATCTGTGATTCCCAGATCTGCCACAGACATTGTATAATCTGTATTTACATATTTCAGTGCATAATCGGCTTCAACAAGGAAGAGGTCGATTTTGTCATCTGCTGCTGCATCGGCCTGTTTCAGAAGAGTCTCATCCAGGTTGTTCTGATACGCATTGTCATCAGAAGGAGTGATGTTCCATACAACATCCACATCTCCAATCTTGCCATGAGTTCCGTCAACTTCTTCATATCCGGGATAGTGGTCAGTCAGACGGGATTTGAATTCTTCATTCCAGCAATAAATGTTTAAAACTTTACCTTCGTCTGCTGCTGCATCTTCAGCCCATGCAGGAACTGCTGTAAGGCCTGCAAGCATAGCTGCTGTTAATGTGATTGCCATAGCTTTTCTCTTCATCATGTTATTACCTCCCTGTAATGATTGATTTTCAGTTTTTGCCTGATATTTCCCCATATTGAGTTTTCAGTCTGGTCAGACTCCTGACTTGTGTTTTTTGTTTTTCGTTCCTAAATCGTTTTTGTAAGTTTATCGTAGCACGTTTTCAGAAAAAATCAAGTAGTTTTAGTTATATTTGCATAATTTATCCCTGTTGCACAAAAAAGAATTTATAATAATTTATTAATTTCACAAAAAGAAAGTTTTATTTATGCGAAAATTTTCATAATATTTTCGCATAAATGGAGATAATGATTGTGAGATTCCTGACAGGCAAAAATACGACAATTTTTGTAAAAAACTGAATGATACGGGAGATAGTCTGATTTGAACGAAGCAAGTAAGTTACCTGATTTAATTGTGAAAAGTAAAAAAACTAAACTTATTCGTTTTCGTAAAACTATTTTCTGTCTTTTGGATATCAGAAGGAGCTGGTATTCCTCCTGATACAAGCAAATCCCTCACTGATTATTGCTTTTTGCAACCTCCCAGAGGACTTACTTGATTCGGTTAAAATGCTGATATTTTGAGGAAAAAGTGAAAGAATAATAAAACAGGGCTGTCGTATGAACCAAAAGTTCATTGACGACAGCCCCGTTTTTAACAGAAATAACAGTTTCTGTACTTATTTGAAAGGGAAGATTATTTATTCTCTTCCTGTACTTCGATTTTGCGGATCGTTTTATTCTTGATTTCTTCTGTGATCGCTGCAAGGAAATCACCAAGGTCTTTCATTCCTTCATCACCGAGGTAACGGCTTCTTACGGAAACCTTGCCTTCTTCTTCCTCTTTGGCACCGACGATGAGCATATATGGAACTCTTGCAAGACGTGCTTCACGAATCTTGTAGCCCATTTTCTCGGAACGCTGGTCAACGGAGCAGCGGATTCCGTTTTCTTTTAACTGTGCTTCCACTTTGGCAGCATAGTCGTGGAATTTCTCAGAGATCGGAATTACACGAACCTGTTCTGGGCAGAGCCAAGTCGGGAACATACCTGCATATTTCTCAATCAGCCATGCCAGTGTTCGCTCATAGCATCCCATGGATGTACGGTGGATGATGTATGGACGCTGTTTCTCACCATTTTCATCGATGTAGTACATATCAAACTGTTCAGCAAGAAGAGCATCCCACTGGATCGTGATCATTGTATCTTCTTTTCCGTATACATTTTTGGCATTGATATCAACCTTAGGTCCGTAGAATGCAGCTTCTCCAACATCCTCTGTAAATGGAATGTTCAGTTCTTCAAGCATCTGGCGGATATGAGCTTCTGTCTGATTCCACACTTCTGCATCACCGATGTATTTCTCTCTGTTGTTCGGATCCCATTTAGAAAGGTGATAGGTTACGTCCTCTTCTACACCAAGAACCTGCAGGCAGTACTGTGCAAGTGCGATACAGTCTTTAAATTCTTTTACCATCTGGTCAGGTCTTACGATCAGATGACCTTCGGAGATCGTGAACTGACGTACACGTGTCAGACCATGCATTTCCCCGGAATCCTCATTACGGAACAGAGTGGATGTTTCACCGTAACGAAGAGGCAGATCACGATAGCTGTGCTGTTCTGCTTTGTATACATAGTACTGGAATGGGCATGTCATAGGACGAAGCGCAAATACTTCTTTGTCTGTTTCTTCGTCGCCGAGAACGAACATGCCCTCTTTGTAATGATCCCAGTGTCCGGAAATCTTGTAGAGGTCGCTCTTTGCCATTAACGGAGTTTTTGTTCTGATATATCCGCGTTTTGCTTCTTCGTCTTCAATCCAGCGCTGAAGCTCCTGCATCATGATCACACCGTTTGGCATGATAAGTGGAAGTCCCTGACCGATTACGTCTACAGTTGTGAAGATCTTCATCTCACGGCCAAGTTTGTTGTGGTCACGTCTTTTTGCTTCTTCCATCTGTTCCAGATGTTCTTTTAACTCATCCTTGGAAGCATAAGCTGTTCCGTAGATACGTGTGAGCATTGCGTTCTTTTCGCTGCCTCTCCAGTAAGCGCTGGAAGAGGAGAGAAGCTTGAATGCTTTTACACCCTTTACACTCATAAGGTGAGGACCTGCGCAGAGGTCTGTCCAGTCTCCCTGGGAATAGAAAGAGATTTCGGAGCCTTCCGGAAGATCTTCGATAAGTTCTACCTTGTATGGTTCATTTTTCTCCTGGAAGTATGCGATGGCATCTTCTCTTGATTTTGTGAAGCGTTCAATCTTAGCGCCTTTTTTGATGATCTTTTTCATTTCTTTTTCGATTGCATCCAGGTCATCACGGGAGAATGGAGGGCAGTCGAAATCATAGTAGAATCCTGTATCAATAGAAGGTCCGATAGCAACCTTTGCATCCGGGAATAAGGTCTGTACTGCCTGGGCAAGTACGTGGGATGCTGTATGGCGGAGAACTGCAAGTCCTTTTTCATCTTTTGCTGTCAGGATGTTTAATTCGCAGTCACTGTCAATAACTGTTCTCAGGTCTACAACTTCTCCGTTTACTTCTCCTGCACAGGCAGCACGTGCAAGTCCCTCGCTGATGTCGTAAGCAATGTCGATTACGGATTTTGCTTCAGCGTATTCTTTTTTTGAGCCGTCTTTTAATGTTACGATCATGATGATTATCTCCTTTACGTTAGTATGGATTTGCTATAGTTGCTGTTCACTGTTGATATCCCACGGAGCGTGCTGCTGAGAACGGAGTGAACAGTAACAGGTTTTTGTACTGCGAAGGGGTAAAAGAAAGAATAAAAAAATCCCCTACAGTACGGTTAAATACTGTAGGGGACGAGATAACATTACTCGCGGTTCCACCCCGGTTGTTCTGATACATTACTGATGGATAAATCATCTGATCAGAACCGCTTCATTCGATGGTAACGGAATCACCGGACTGTATTAAAGTCACTCAGAGGTGGTCTTCGGCTGGTTCGCGATGAAATGCTTGCACCGGTATACATTTCTCTCTGTAACGTTCCTCAGCGTACTCTTCTCTTCAACGTTTTGATTCTTCTTATCTTTTCTGCCGCCTATTATAAACTTGCAAAGTGGGTTTGTCAATCAGTAAAATGCAAAAAGTTGATTTACGAAAATAGAGATTAATGTTATACTGACGAAAGTGAAAAACAATAAAAAACATGAAAGGGATCAGATAAATGAGCAGATGGGAAGAAAATATACGTAAAGTAATACCATATACACCAGGCGAGCAGCCCAATCAGCCGGATATGATCAAGCTGAATACCAACGAGAATCCGTATCCACCGGCACCTGGAGTGGAGAAGGCGTTGAGGGAGATGGATACAGATACTATGAGACTTTATCCGGATCCTACAGCAGGAGAACTGGTACATGCCATTGCAAAGAATTACGGGCTGAAGGATGAACAGGTTTTTGTGGGAGTAGGTTCCGATGATGTGCTTGCCATGAGTTTCCTTACATTCTTTAATTCACAGAAGCCGGTTCTTTTTCCGGATATCACATATTCTTTTTATGATGTATGGGCAGACCTGTTTCGCATTCCATATGAGAGACCGGCACTGGATGAGAACTTTCATATAAGGAAGGAAGATTATTTCAGAGAAAACGGAGGAATTGTATTCCCGAATCCGAATGCGCCGACAGGTGTGGAGATGCCGCTGGAGGAAGTGGAGGATATTATCCGCCATAATCCGGATGTGATTGTGATCGTGGACGAGGCTTATGTGGATTTTGGTGGTCAGTCGGCGCTTCCATTGATTGAAAAATATGACAACCTTCTGGTCGTACAGACATTTTCCAAGTCGCGTTCTATGGCTGGGATGAGAATTGGTTTTGCGTGTGGAAATGAGAAACTGATCAGATTCCTGAATGATGTGAAGTATTCTTTTAATTCTTATACTATGGACCGTACAGCGATTGCTGCAGGTGTGGCGGCAGTTGAAGATAAAGCATATTTTGATGAGACATGTAATAAAATCATAGAGACAAGAGAATGGACAAAGAAAGAATTGAAGGCACTGGGATTCTCTTTTCAGGATTCTATGTCTAACTTTATTTTTGCTACGCATAAAACCTGCCCTGCGAAAGAACTTTTTGAGGTATTGAGAGGGCAGCATATTTATGTTCGTTACTTCCAGAAGAACAGAATTGACAATTTCCTTCGTATCACTGTTGGAACAAGGAAGAAATGCAGAAATTTATTGATTTTTGAAGGATTATCTGAAGTAAAAGTTAGGAGGTTTTATGGAAGCACTGGTACATTGGTTCTCGCAGAATCTGTCACAATATATTTCACCGGAAGGGGCAGTTTTTATTATTTCAATGATTCCGCTTTTGGAACTCAGGGGAGGATTGCTTGCAGCATCCTTACTTAAGATATCGGCTGCAAAGGCAATTCCACTGTGTATTGTTGGAAATATTATTCCTATTCCGTTTATTCTGATTGTTTATCAGACAGATTTTCAAGGTTTAAAAAAGACGAAACTCTTTCGGGGACTTGTTATGAAATTGGAAGACAGGGCAATGAGAAAAAGTGATCAGGTAAAGAAATATGAGTTTTGGGGACTGATGCTGTTTGTGGGAATTCCGCTTCCGGGAACAGGGGCATGGACAGGTTCTCTGATTGCATCTCTTCTGGAAATTGATATTAAGAAGTCCTCTCTGGCAATTTTTTGTGGCATTATTATGGCAACTGTCATTATGTATATTGTTTCTTATGGATTAGTGGGAAATCTGGTACATTAATTGTCTTCTTAAATAAGTGTTATTAATATCTGATTTACCGGAAATCCGGGGACATATTTTATGTCTCCGGATTTCTGCTTTTATGTCGATAATATCAGTTTTATGACGTATAAAACAGCTTGCCAATAATAAAGATTTGGAATAATATGGTATTGTCAATTATGAAGAAGATGTGCTAAGATAAATATAAAGATACCGGTGTGCAGACAGGATTACTACAGGAATTAACTTGTCGACACAGGAGCAGGAGTATAATTTTCCTGCGATATGCATTGCTGCAGATCTGATATTCGTGTCACTTCAGACAGATTATCCCACTAACTGTTACAGGAAAAGTTAATAAAGAATAAATTGCTCAGATACATAGGAAATCAGAAAAACAAAATAAAATAATTATCAATATTAACAATCAAAACAAAAAGCAGAGGATTATTTTATGAGAGAAAAGTATGAATCATTATCACTGGCAACTTTAAAGGATTTGGCAAAAGCCAGAGGATTAAAAGGGGTTTCAGCATTGAGAAAACCGGAATTGATCGAGAGAATGCTTCACGAAGATGAACTGGAAGGTGAGACAAAAAAACAGGAAACAGTCCGGGAGAAACCGCAGCAGAGTGAAGTGGAAGGTAACGGAGAGAGAATCCCCCAGTATAACAAAATACCGGAACGTACACAGTATCATGCCCCGGCAGAGGCAGTACAGCTTGACAGTGGAGAGAGAGCAGACGGAATCCTTGAGGTACTTCCGGATGGATATGGGTTTATCCGATGTGAGAATTATCTTCCGGGGGAAAATGATATTTATGTATCACCTTCTCAGATACGCAGATTTAACCTGAAAACAGGTGATATTATTAAGGGGAATATCCGTATCAAAACACAGGGAGAGAAATTCAGTGCCCTGCTATATGTGACCTCTATCAACGGATTCCATCCCAGTGAAGGGCAGAGACGATATAATTTTGAAGATATGACACCGATTTTTCCAAATGAGAGACTGATAATGGAAAGACCGGGCGGCACAGTTGCCATGAGGATCGTAGATCTGATCAGCCCTATCGGTAAAGGACAGAGAGGAATGATCGTATCTCCTCCGAAAGCCGGTAAGACAACTTTGCTGAAAGATGTGGCAAAGTCTATTCTGAGAAACAATCCGGACATGCATCTGATCATTCTTCTGATCGATGAGCGTCCTGAGGAGGTTACAGATATCAGGGAGGCCATCTGTGGCGATAATGTGGAAGTCATTTATTCTACATTTGATGAGCTTCCGGAACATCATAAACGTGTGTCTGAAATGGTAATAGAACGTGCACGTCGTCTGGTGGAACATAAAAAAGACGTTACAATTCTTCTTGATTCTATTACAAGACTGGCAAGGGCATACAACCTGATCATACCGCCGAGCGGACGAACTCTTTCCGGTGGTCTGGACCCTGCGGCCCTTCATATGCCGAAACGCTTTTTTGGTGCGGCCAGAAATATGAGAGAGGGCGGAAGCCTTACTATTCTTGCTACAGCGCTTGTGGATACGGGAAGTAAAATGGATGATGTAATTTATGAAGAATTTAAGGGAACCGGTAATATGGAACTGGTGCTTGACCGAAAACTGCAGGAAAAGCGGGTATTCCCTGCAATTGATATCCAGAAATCCGGTACAAGAAGAGAGGATCTGCTGCTGAGTAAAGAAGAACAGGAAGCGGTTTACATTATGCGAAAAGCCCTCAATGGAATGAAGTCAGAAGATGCGGTAGAAACAGATCCTGAATATGTTTACCCGTACAAAAATAATGCTGAATTTGTGCAGACTGTAAAAAAATCAGAAGTTTATCTGAAAACGTTGTAAAAAAACAGTTACATGTTCGCTACCGTTCTCAGTAACAAAAA
>ENA-OQDC01001665-OQDC01001665.1-human-gut-metagenome-genome-assembly--contig:-NODE-1665-length-10529-cov-2.517785_pt1 | contig 10529 bp, 12 predicted proteins | sample MGYA00242770_ERZ504601 | MGnify/ENA primary metagenome ERZ504601 (study PRJEB26092, sample SAMD00036305) | human gut metagenome | host: Homo sapiens | study: EMG produced TPA metagenomics assembly of...
TATTCGCAGACTCCTACCATATCAGCGATTGGTTACATGAATATTCTGACAGGACCTGGATGAATAAACATAATGTAAATGGGAATTCCAATCTGAATCCCAATTATAATTATTGGTCACTTTTCCGGATAGCCAAGAATCGAAAATAAAGATTTTAAGACGGCTTTGTTCTCCAGCTGGACTGATAACCGGACTGTATTGATCGGTGAAGGAAAGCCTGAGACTGATCATCTGAAAATAGATTATGTCTGTGATGGGTATGAATTGGATAAGAATCGTTTCCCTGCGAAGAAAGATGACCTTCATACTTTTTGATATTGACTCAGTTGTAATGCAAAGAAGCCGCTGCTTGTATCCGTGAGAATGCTCCTGATTTGAGTTGGGTGTATTTGTGGTATACCGATTCAGGTTTCCATATTTATGGTGATGGGGCTTTTATGGACCGTTATGTAAATAAGACAGATGATCTGGTTGGAATGATTTGGGAGGCAGTTCAATATCGTGAAAAGAAGTTTGATGAAGAATGGATGGTGATTGTGACAACAGACCATGGTCGTGGAGAAAGCGGACACCATCATGGTGGACAATTGGCCCGCGAACGTAGTGTATGGGTTTCAACCAATGTCCGTGCGTTGAATGCACAGTTTACCCGTCCTACTTTAGCTTTGGTAGATATACTTCCTACAATCTGCCGTTTTATGGATTTCCAGATGCCCAGAGATGTAGCTTTTGGAAAAAGATGGTATATCCTTCTATGGTCCTACGGATATTTATGAGCTGACAACCCATCCTTATGACAATCAGGTTACTTTATGCTGGAAAGGGGAAGGTGCCAAAGATGAAGCTGTTGTTTATATGGCTACAACCAATGCTTATAAAGAAGGAGGTAAGGATAACTGGTCAGAAATAGGCCGGGTAAAAGCCAATACAGGACGTTTTGTTGTGGATTTAGGAAAGTATCCGTCTTCCAAGTTTTATAAGTTTGTAGTGAAGACTCCAACAACTTCTTTGACCCGTTGGCTTCAGAAATAGTATTATGTCGTTATACTAAATGATTGCCTTGGATAAGCGAAGGATATAGAATACTAAATTAATTGATATTATGAAAACTAAATTGTTTTATGGCATTTTCATTGTGTTGAGTATGTGGGGATTATACTCTTGCAAACAAGCAGAGAAACCCATTAAATTTGCTATTGTTTCCGATCTTCATGCTCCCGATCTTCCTGATGGGCGTGAACGTATGCAGGCTGTAGTGGATGCAGCCAATGCAGAGAATGTAGACTTTTTGATTCAGTTGGGCGATTTTATTCGTCTGGACAGTGTCAGCCAGCCTTTGCAGAAAGTATGGGATCAGTATAAAGGAGAAAAGTATCATGTTCTGGGAAATCATGACCTGGATAAATATTCCAAAGAAGAGTTTGTTGCCGGATTCGGCATGCCGGGCCGTTATTATTCTTTTGACAAGGGTGATTTCCATTTTATTGTGCTTGACGGAAATAATTTGTTTGATGAGGGGAAATATATTCCTTATAATAAAGCCAATTATTATGTAGACAGCCGTAAGCGGGCCTTTATGGATCCTGAACAGATGGAATGGCTGAAAAAGGATCTGGCGGCGACAACCAAACGCTGCATTCTTTTTTCTCACCAGAGTATAGACAGAGCAATGAACAATGGATATGATGTACGCGATATTCTGGAAGCTGAAAACAAGAGAGCCGGATTTACAAAAGTCGTTGCTGCCTTTAGCGGTCACAATCACAGCAACTATACGGATGTGATTAACGGGATTACTTATGTTCAGATCAACAGTGCCTCGTATGTTTGGGCAGATTGTGAAACCCAGACTGAGAAGAGATATCCGGCAGAAATCAATGACAAATATTCTCTGTTGAAATATTCATTGACCTTCGACAAACCTTTGTATGGTATTGTGACACTTGATCATAACGGACTTTCCATGAAGGGTACGGAAGCAAAATTCTTGCCGCCGACTCCTTCAGAAATCGGCTTGCCGGAGAAGTTGGGCAGCTTTCCTTTGGTATCTTTCATAAAAGACGTGTTTGTTGATTTCAAAGATTAAGCTTTCATGAAAAGATCTTTATTGCTGTTTCTTCTTAATATATTGATTATAAGTTTTTTTCTCTCAAGAGGTGTTCTCTCTGTCCGATAATTCAGGACAGAGAGACATCTCTTCTTTTGTGGAAAAAGGACGGGAGAGAAAATCCGGCGACAGACGAATTTTCTGACAAATGAAGAGGACACCGGATTGGAGTCTTGTCAGGATAGTCTTGCCAGAGAGAATGAACTTACCTTCTCTGATAAGATCATGAAGGTAAAGGCAGAAAATACTTTTTCGTGATTCCACTTTTTATCATTGGTGCAGTTCGGTGATTAAGGGGGAAGACGGGAAATATCATTTGTTTTATTCCCGTTGGAAACGGACATACACTTTTTATGCCTGGCTGACTCATTCGACCATAGCACATGCTGTGGCAGATCATCCGGCTGGGCCTTATCACTATCAGAATACCGTTCTTGATTTCGAAAAGGATGTATACCGGAAAGGAGATATGATAACGGCTCATAATCCTAAGATTAAATATTTTGAAGGGAAATATTATCTTTATTTCTGCAGTACGTCTTTAGGCAGAGATATCTCTAATGAAGAGTTGATTGAGACTGCCCGGGGTGGTTATTCTCATAAGAACTGGCAGCCTTTGAGGGTCAATCAGCGTACGTTTGTTGCTTCTTCCGAGAGTCTGAATGGAGAATTTTCAATTGATGAAAAGCCTTTGCTGGAACCTGACGGACCGATTGAAACATTAGTTGTAAATCCTGCAATCGTACAAGGAGTTGATAAACGCTATTATTTGATTGTGAAAGGGGACAAGCCTGGTTCTACCAAATTTGAACGTAATCAGGCTGTTGCTGTTTCCAGTTATCCGGACAGGGGATTTGTTCTTCAGGATAAGCCGGTTATTCAGGACTGGGATACGGAGGACATGTCTTTATGGTGTGATCAGAAGAATTCTGTTTATTATGCTTGCTTTCATGCACATACTTATATAGGAATGATGGTTTCTTCCAATGGCCTGGACTGGAAGAAAGCTTTGGACTTCAAGATTATGAAAAAGGAGATTCCATTGTATGGGGGAGGTTGTATTTTGCCTGACCGGATGGAACGTCCCTTTGTTTTTTTTGAAAATAATGCTCCCAAAGTATTATCTTTGGCAGTGAAAAAAGCAGATGATGCATATATTGTTTTTGTTCCTTTAAAGTGAAAACCTTGCAAAGCGGTAAATAAGGAGGCCTTGCGCTGAAGGGAACATTTATTCTGATGAGAAATAAGGGTTATAAACATTTAAAGAATTTATATTATGAAAAAATTGTATTTAGTCGTTTGGAGCATCTTGTCATGCGTCCTTTTGTCTTGTAGTGGAAGTGAGAATGGAAAGTCTCTGCCGAATCCTCCGAAGCATATTGTTCTTGTCGGTTTCGACGGCTTGAGTTCATACAGCCTGAATAATGGTGCGGAAATGCCTCAGTTCCGCAGTATGATGCAGGATGGCTGTTACACTTTGGAGAACCGTTCGGTTCTTCCTTCTTCAAGTGCCGTCAACTGGGCTTCGATGTTTATGGGAGCAGGTCCGGAACTTCACGGATATACTGAGTGGGGTAGTTCTACACCTGACCTGCCTTCTCGGGTTCTCAACGAACATGGTATATTTCCGGATATCTACAGTGGTATCAGAGCCAAATATCCTGATGCAGAACTTGGTTTCTTCTATGAATGGAATGGCATGAAATATCTGGTTGATACTTTGGCCATTAATCATGTTCAGCCTTTGAATCTGTCTGCTGAAAACTCCAAAGAAGAACTGAAGGATGTATTGTCTTACCTCAAGGAGAAGAAACCGATGTTTTGTTCGGTTATTTTTCGGTGAGCCGGACGGTGCCGGACATAGCAAAGGTTGGGAATCAGAAGATTATTTTAAGATGCTGACTCATCTGGATCAGGCTCTGGCACTGATCGTATCTGCAGTGAAAGAGGCCGGAATGATGGACGAGACCGTATTTATACTCTCTGCCGATCATGGAGGAAAAGGAACCGGTCATGGCGGTAAGACGATGAATGAGATGCAGACACCGATTGTCTTTTTATGGAAAAGGTATCAAGCAGGGTGCTCAGATTACCGAAAGTACAATGGTGTATGATATTGCAGGTACTGTGGCATTTATGCTGGGAGTTGAACAACCGCAGGTATGGATTGCCCGACCTATCAAGAGTGCCTTTAATGAGAAGGTTTTAAAAAGTGACTGATATGAAACATTCTTTGGGAATTTTAGCTGTTCTTTTATGGAGCAGTGTCCAGATTTTTGCACAGACTGACTGGTATAATCCTTTTGGTAAAGGGGAAATCCCTGTACAGGGACGTTGCTGGAATGAAGAGATCGGTGCAAAATATCATCGTCTTCCGGACCGTGCAGAGAAGGTGGTACGGAAAGCTTTGTGGGATTTGTCCTGTCAGAGTGCAGGCTTGTATATTAAGTTCAAGACAAATGCATCGAAAATACAGGTGAAATACACGGTTACATCTGGCTTTTCTATGCCGCATATGCCGGCAACGGGAGTCAGTGGAGTCGATTTGTACATGAAGGATGCTGACGGACAGGCTTTATGGTGTGCCGGAAAATATTCTTTTGGAGATACGGTACGTTATACATATGATAATCTTACTTATCCTCGTCAGTCGGACAAAGGAAATGAATTCTGTCTCTACCTGCCTCTTTACAATGGAGTAAACCTGATGGAAATAGGTGTACCGGCCGGAAGTCATTTTGAGTTTGCTGCTCCGTCAAAGAAGAAGCCTGTAGTGATTTATGGAACATCCATTGCGCAGGGAGCATGCGCCTCGCGTCCCGGTATGGCCTGGACCAATATTCTGCAAAGAAAGCTCGATTTTCCTGTGGTCAATCTGGGATTTTCCGGAAACGGACGCTTAGAGGAGGAGTTTTTCAGACTGCTGGCTGAGACTGATGCGTCTTTGTTTGTTATCGACTGTATGCCTAATATGACAGAAGATGACCGGGTTGGACTGATTGCGGATCGGATGACGAAAGGAATACGCATATTGCGTGAAAAAAAGTCAGGCACCGATTCTGCTGGTTGAACATGACGGATATATGGGATATCGGGTTTCGGATGCGGAAAGAAGCAGGTTTGAAAAAACCAATGAACAGCTTCGTCTCTGCTATCAGGAACTCAAGCAGAAGGTGGATGGACTGTATTATATGACTTTTGAGGAACTGGGATTGAGCATGGACAGTCAGGTGGATGGAGTGCATGCTACTGACTTGGGTATGTTTCAGTATGCGGAAGCATATTCCCGGAAGATTGCAAAGATCCTGTTTCCGTAAGATCTTTTTTCCCACGATGAGGCAGAAGAATGTGGTAAACAGTAGTCTTCTGTCTGGTCATAACATCTGTTTACTCTAGGGTAAACAGATGTTTTCTTAGGATGAAACAGGAGTTTTTTCTAGCTGAAACTTTTTGTTCCACTAGCTGAAACAGAAAGTTCCACTAATAGAAAATAGAAGTTTCACCAGCAGAAAACAGGAGTTTCTTCAAGACGAAACAAAAGTTTCACCAGCATAATACAACAGAATCGTCTGTATTATGCCGATGAATCGTCCTTTTGATGCTGGCGGAAAGTATGGAGAAATTTAACTGTGTATTGTCATAATTGAAAAGATCTGATATATGAAAATAGGTTTGATTGGAGGATTGCTTTTAGTGCCTGCAGGTATATATGGGCAGACTAAAATGGAGAGTCCTAATATTGTGATTATTGAAGCGGATGATCTGGGCTTCGGAGATCTGAGCTGTTATGGTGCGACTGCCATTCAGACATCCGGAATGGATCGTCTGGCCAACGAGGGATTGCGTTTTACTGATGCTTATTGTACGGCGGCAACTTCTACTCCCAGCCGCTATTCTCTGTTGACGGGAATGTATCCTTGGAGTAATCCTCAGGCAAAGATTCTTCCGGGAAATGCTGCTCTGATCATAGATACTCACCGGATCACTTTGCCGAAGATGATGCGTTCTGCCGGATATGTAACCGGCGCTGTGGGAAAATGGCATCTTGGCCTTGGAGATGGTGCTGTGGATTGGAATCAGCCGATTTATCCGGGAGCCAAAGAAGTCGGCTATGATTATTCGTTCATACAGGCTGCCACTAATGACCGGGTTCCATGTATTTTTATTGAAAATGGAAAAGGAGTAGGTTTGTCTGCGGATGATCCGTTGTACGTAAATTATCGTATGAACTTTCCCGGAGAACCGACCGGCAAGGATAATCCGGAACTGTTACGGATGCATCCGAGTGTGGGGCATGGAGGATCGATCGTGAACGGAGTGCCGCGTATCGGATTCCAGAAGGGAGGCAAGGCTGCGCAATGGCGCGATGAAGACATGGCTGAGCTTTTCCTGGAGAAAGCCAAACATTTCCTTCAGGAAAATCAGAACCGTCCTTTCTTTCTTTATTATGGGCTTCATCAGCCTCATGTTCCCCGGGTTCCTAATGAACGGTTTGTCGGGAAAAGTGGCATGGGATCTCGCGGGGATGTGATTCTTGAAGCCGACTGGTGCGTTGAGGAATTCTTGAAGGAGCTGGACCGGCTGAATCTTACGGATAATACCCTGGTTATTCTGACCAGCGATAATGGTCCTGTTCTGGACGACGGATATCAGGATCAGGCTGAAGAGCTGGTAGGCAGTCACAAGCCTGCCGGGCCTTATCGGGGATGGAAAACAATGAGGTATGCCGGTGGTACCTGTATTCCTTTCATTGTACGTTGGCCGGGAGTTGTTGAACCGGGAGTATCAGATGCTTTTGTCTGTCAGATGGATTTGCTGGCTTCTTTGGCTTCTCTGGTGGGACAGAGTTATCCGGATCGTACCGACAGCCAGAATACTTTACAGACCTTCCTGGGAAAGAACAGAAAAGGGCGTAATGAGCTGGTTATTGAAGGTATGCTGGATTATGCTTACCGGCAAGGGGACTGGGTAATGATTCCTCCTTATCCCGGGGAAAACAGAACATACGAGTTGTATAATATCCGGAAAGATCCGGAACAGAAAAATGATTTGTCTGAATTGGAGCCTAAGGTATTGCGTCGGATGATGATGCGCTTTGAGGAACTGAAACGAGAAACAGGCAAGAAGACAAACTTTTAAGCCTGATCCTGTTTCAGGGGGATCTGAAATCCCCCTGAAATAGGACTCAGAAGCTTTCTTTGAATATTTTCAGGATAATGATATTTCCAGGCGCGTTCGGATGGGTTATTCTTTTCGCTGAACGATACGCATTCCCGGAGCCACACTTTCGGTGACCCAGATGTTTCCGCCTATAATTGCTCCGCGGCCGATGGTAATGCGTCCCAGGATAGTGGCATTGGAATAAACGATTACTTCATCTTCCAGGATAGGATGGCGTGGAATTCCCTTGATGGGATTGCCTTGTTCATCCAGCGGGAAACTTTTGGCTCCCAGGGTTACTCCCTGATAGAGCTTTACATGATTTCCGATGATACAGGTTGCTCCGATCACGACACCGGTACCATGGTCAATGGTAAAATGATGGCCGATCTGTGCTCCCGGATGGATGTCAATGCCGGTTTCTGAATGTGCCATTTCTGTAATGATGCGTGGAATTAACGGAACATTCAGCATATACAGTTCGTGAGCAATCCGGTAATTGGTTATGGCCCGGATGATGGGGGTAGCAACAGATGATTTCACCGAAACAGGTAGCTGCCGGATCTCCATAATAGGCTGCTTCTACATCTGTGGCCAATGTATGTCGGATGGATGGCAGCCGGCTGATGAATTTGTGCGGCCAGGCGGGTGGCACTTTCTCTGCAAGGTTCGTTCTCATTATTGTCCAGTCCATTGTTTTCCACTCCGAAACATAAGCCGGCCTGAATTTGCTCGGTCAGCAGACCAAACAGTTCTTCAATGTTAACTCCAATGTGGTAATTGATGGTACGGCTGTTGATGGCAGGATTACCGAAGTATCCTGGAAACAGAATGGCACGTGCCAGCTCCACAATGTGATGCAGTGTTTTTTCCGGAGGGCAAGGGTTCACCATCTTTGTATTGATGGAAAAGACCTTGATAGGACAGGCTGTCAGAAAGCTCGTCGACGGCTTGTGTCAGTATAGGAGTGTAATCAAATGGGCTCATAGGCTTGTTGATAAGTTTGTTATTTGGCAAAAATAGTGTATTTTTGCGTAAATATATTATGATATGGTAGTAAATAAGAAAAATCCGTTTGCTTTTAAGGCTAAGCAGGCAGGAAAAAAGAAAAGCAGTGGAAAACGTGTGGGCAAATCTCGTCCCGAGAAAGCAAATAATCAGTTGAACCGGAGGGTAAAATAAGTTGCCTGAAGGGAAAAGGCTGGATATAGAAAAACCACCATCGCTCGATATATCGTGGCAATGGTGGTTATAATTGTTTCTTGTTTTTTATTCGTCAGCCAGGGTAAAGTCCAGTTGTTTCTTTTCCAGATTAGCCCGTGCTACCTTGATCTTGACGGGATCTCCTAAGCTGAATTTGCGATGAAAGCGTCTTCCGATCAGACAATAGTTTTTCTCGTCAAACTCATAATAATCATTGCCCAGATCTCTCATCGGTATCATGCCCTCACATTTGTTTTCGTTGATTTCCACATACAGTCCCCATTCAGTTACTCCGGAAATCACTCCTTCAAAGACTTGTCCGATCCGTTCACTCATGAATTCCACTTGCTTGTACTTAATGGAAGCACGTTCTGCACTGGCGGCTGTCTGTTCCATGGCAGAACTGTGTTCACAAAGAGTTTCATATTTGTCTGCCTGAGCGGTTCTTCCTCCTGCCAGATAGCGGGTCAGCAACCGGTGAACCATCAAATCCGGATATCGGCGGATCGGTGAGGTGAAATGGGTATAAAAGTCAAATGCCAGTCCGTAATGCCCGATGTTATAGATTGAATAGCGGGCCTTCTGCATGGCTCGTAGGGAAACGGTTTCAATCAGATTCTGCTCTTTTTTGCCTTCAATGTCCCCCAACAGCCGGTTAATGGACTTGGATACTTCGTTTTTACTTCCTCCGGTACGGATCTTGTAGCCGAAGCGTGCAATAAACTGATTCAGATTATCCAGTTTATCCGGGTCCGGAAGGTCGTGGATACGGTAAGGGAATACTTTAGGCTTCCGGTTCTTAGGCACCTTACCAATGTGTTCAGCTACGGTCCGGTTGGCCAGCAACATAAACTCTTCGATCAGTTTGTTTGCTTCTTTGGAGAATTTGAAGTAGACGCTGACAGGTTTTCCCTTTTCGTCAATTTCAAACTTCACTTCGCAACGGTCGAAATTGATTGCTCCGGCAGCCAGTCGTTTCTCACGCAGGATTTGTGCGAGACGGTTCAGTTCCAGAACTTCTTCTTTATAGTCTCCTTCACCGGTTTCAATGATATTCTGGGCTTCTTCGTAAGTGAAACGTCTGTTGGAACGGATTACCGTATGACAGATGCGGTAATTTTTTACTTCTGCTTTTTCGTTCATATCGAAGATCACCGAATAGGCCAGTTTCTCTTCGTCAGGGCGGAGGGAGCAGATGAAGTTACACAAACGTTCTGGAAGCATCGGAATGGTGCGGTCTACCAGATATACGGAAGTGGCACGTTTGGCAGCTTCTTTATCAATAATGCTTCCTTCCTTGACATAGTGTGATACGTCTGCAATGTGCACACCGACTTCCCATAATCCGGGTTTCAGTTGTCTGATGGAAAGCGCATCGTCAAAGTCTTTTGCGTCTTTGGGGTCAATGGTAAATGTCACCACGTCGCGGAAATCTTCACGTTCGGCATAGTCTTCAGGAGTGATTTCAGCCGAAAGTTTGTCAGCTGCAGCTTCCACATTCTGCGGATAAGTGTAAGGCAAGCCATATTCCGCCAGAATCGCGTGCATTTCGGTAGTGTTGTCTCCGGCTTTTCCTAAGATATCAACAACCTCTCCGAACGGGATTTTTGGCTTCCTCCGGCCACTCTATGATTTTAACAACTGCTTTGTCTCCATCTTTTCCACCCTTCAGCTTTTCCTTGGGAATAAAAATATCGTTTGCCAGCGTGTTGGTTTCTGTCAGCAGGAATGCATAATTCTTGCTGACCTTCAAAGTGCCGACAAAGTTGGTTTCAGCTCTTTGAAGGATCTCTATAACCTGTCCTTCCAGTTCATGACGTTTCCGTTTGGCGCAAAGGCTGATTTTCACTTTGTCATTATTCATGGCATGTGCAGAATTGCGTTCTGCCACAAAGATGGGTTCTCCTCCTTCGTCCGGAATGAAAAGGTTCTTTCCGTTACTTTTCCGTTGGAAGGTTCCTGTGAGAATCTGACCTTTATCGTTAAGCTTGTAGCGTCCTTTTTCTGTTTCAATGGGAAATTATCCTCTGCCATTTCTTCGATGATTTCTGCGCAAAGC
>ENA-OQDC01001667-OQDC01001667.1-human-gut-metagenome-genome-assembly--contig:-NODE-1667-length-10513-cov-3.575197_pt1 | contig 10513 bp, 13 predicted proteins | sample MGYA00242770_ERZ504601 | MGnify/ENA primary metagenome ERZ504601 (study PRJEB26092, sample SAMD00036305) | human gut metagenome | host: Homo sapiens | study: EMG produced TPA metagenomics assembly of...
AAAACGGTTCAAGGACAAACTGTTCCTACAGTTGCTAATGCCTTATTAAGTAAAGCAACTAGACAGTACAAAAATCGTCAAGAAACAGGGAATGGTTCAACCTCTTGGACACCAGCTGGATGGCACCAGGTTCAAAATTTATCAGGAGAGTATAGCCATGCCGTAGATAGAGGCCATTTGCTAGGTTATGCACTGATAGGTGGTTTGAAAGGATTTGATGCCTCGACTTCAAATCCAGAGAATATTGCTGTTCAAACTGCTTGGGCAAATCAAGCATATAGCGATAGTTCTACAGGCCAAAACTATTATGAAAGCCTAGTACGAAAAGCTCTGGATAAAAACAAACGTGTTCGTTATCGTGTGACCCTGATTTATGAAGGAGAGAATCTCATTCCATCAGGAACACATCTTGAAGCTAAGTCAGCAGACGGCTCACTTGAGTTTAATGTCTTTGTTCCAAATGTACAAGAGGGAATTACACTAGATTACTATTCAGGAAAAGTAACGGTGAATTGAAGAAAAACGACTCCGAGTGGAGTCGTTTTTAGTATCTAGACAAATAAAAAACCACCCCAAGGTGAGTTTTTTTATTCACTAGCTTGCTCCCAATGTTTAGAGAGGTAGCGAGAGTAGCTAGAGATAGCAAAGTTAACCACGAAATAGGCTAAAGCCAGAATACCGTATAAAGTAAAGATTTGGCTTGGTTCGTAGTAACCACCCATCAGAATCTGGCTCTTACCAAACAATTCTTGCAAGGCGATAACAGAGTAAAGGAAAGAAGTATCCTTCACAACCGTTACGAATTGAGAAATGATAGATGGTAACATTTTACGAATAGCTTGTGGGAAGATAATATAAATAAAGATTTGTCTGTTGTTAAATCCTTGAGACAAGCCGGCTTCCGTTTGTCCATGGTCGATAGAGTTAAGTCCTCCACGAATGATTTCCGCCAAGGCAGCTGATGTGAAGACCGTGAACGAGGTAATACCTGCCGCTGTAGACTTGAGTTGGAAGACCAAGAAGATAATGAAAATCCAAAGCAAGTTAGGAACGTTACGAACGAACTCAACGTAGATAGAAGCAATCCAACGAAGAATAGGATTCTTTCCGTTACGCATGACCGCGAGAATAGTTCCAAATAAGGTAGACAGCACAATGATGAAGAAAGACAAGTAAAGGGTTGTCCACAGTCCTTGTGCCAAGAATTTAAGGTTAGTAGCTGATAAAACTTCTGACATAATGGACCTCCTTAGTAAGCTTTCTTATTTTGTTCTTCTTTACGACGTGCCCATGTGGCTAGAGGGAAACACATGATAAAGTAGAGGAAAGCAGCCCCAGCAAAGGCGGGCACGTAGTTAGTTGTATCATAAGCCCAAGCCTTAGCAGTGAACATGATATCTGCTCCAGAAATAATGGCAACCGTAGAAGTGTTTTTAATCAAGTTAACCACTTGGTTGGTCAATGGTGGCAAGATAGTACGGACAGCTTGAGGTAAGATAATGATACGCATGGTATCAGCGTAGGTGAACCCTTGAGACAAAGCTGCTTCTGTTTGACCTTTAGGAACTGCCTCGATACCTGTACGAATAATTTCAGAAATATAAGCTCCTGTGTAGACTCCTACACAAAGGATAGCCGTCAAGGAAGTTGGAATCATGACATTACCGTCAGTCAAAATCGAAATGCCATAAAAGACAACTACGAATTGTACCAGCAAAGGGGTATTTTGGAAGATTTCGACATAAACACGTGAAATACCACGAAGTACCTTGTTGTGAGTCGAACTCATAGCACCAAAAATCAATCCAAGTAGAAGTGCTACAATCAAGGCACCGATAGAAATGCCAAGGGTATATAAGAATCCTTTGGCAAATTGGCCAAAGTTAGCAAAGAAAGCAGCCCAACGTTCGAGAGCGAAAGGACTAACCATTTCAGTTAAAAGATACATAAATTCAGGACTCCTTTCTATTTATTTTCAGCCTTAGCAGGTTTCAAATTATATTTATCGTAGAGTTTTTGAAGACTTCCATCTTTTTGCCATTTAGCTATCAAATCGTTGGTATAGTCAATCAACTCTTGGTTAGACTTGCTTGAAGCAATACCATAATCTTGTGTTTTGAAACCTTCGTTCAATATTTTAGTTTTCTTACTTTCATATCCAGAGAGGATAGATTTATCCACTGAGAAAGCATCCACACGGTGGGCGTAAAGAGATACAGCCAATTCCGGGTAAGAACCAAGTTGAACGTAGTTGAACTTAAGATTATGGGCTGAGGCATATTCTTGCAAGGCGGCTTTAGTTGATGCCCCTTGAGCAACCCCGATAGTCTTACCATTCAAATCAGAGATTTTGTTAATACCTGAATCCTTTAGGACTAAGAAACCAATTTGATCATGGTAGTAAGGATTTGAGATGGCATAAGAAGCCTTACGTTCATCATTGATAGTATAAGTACCGATAAGTAAGTCAATAGTACCGTTATCCATAAGAGGTTCACGGGTTTGTGTCGTTACTGGAATGTAACTCACTTTTACTTTCAACTCATCAGCAATCTTTTTAGCAAGGTCAACTTCCATACCTTCATATCTATTGGTCTTAGCAGAATAGTAACCAAAGTTAGGGACATCTTGTTTAACACCAACATTAAGTGTTCCTCGATTAACGATCTTTTGGACGGCCTTACTATCTAGGAGTTTGCTAGTATCTTCTGCCTCAGTTTTGTGATTTGTGATCAGAAAAACAGTAGCAATCACCAAGCTTACGGCTGTTAGGTAACGTAAGAATTTTTTTGAAAATCATAGGCCACCTCCTTAGGCATCCACTGAGACTTTATCAGAGTGGTGGTTGATAATATTAGAGAGGAACTTAGCTACACGAGGTTCAGTTGGTTTGTCGAAGAAGCCATCGACATCCGTAGTGTCTACAAGGACCTGCCTTCAGCCATGAAAATCATACGGTCAGCCACACTACGAGCAAAGCCCATTTCGTGGGTAACAACTACCATGGTCATACCACCTTTGGCAAGTTTTTGCATAACAGCAAGAACATCACCGATAGACTCTGGGTCAAGAGCTGATGTCGGTTCGTCAAAAAGCAAAAGTTCAGGTTTCATGGCAAGACCACGAGCGATGGCGACACGTTGTTTTTGCCCACCAGAAAGCCTACCAGGATAAGAATCTTTCTTGTCCCACATGTTAACGTAGCGAAGGAATTTTTCAGCTGTCTTCTCCGCCTCTGCCTTACTAATTCCGAGAACCTTGATTGGTGCTAAGGTTACATTTTCAAGAACGGTTTTGTGAGGGTAGAGGTTGAAGTGTTGGAAGACCATACCTACTTCCTTACGCAATTCTACCAAGTCCTTAGCAGATGCCTCAGTAACATTATGTCCGTTAACGATCAGGGTACCCTCGTCGATTGGTTCCAAAGCATTGATAGTACGGATAAGGGTTGATTTCCCAGAACCAGAAGGTCCCAAGATAACCACAACCTGTCCTTTTTCAATTTCTAAATTGATATCACGAAGAGCATGATAGTCTCCGTAATATTTATTGACATTTTTAAATTCGATAAGTGCCATAAGAGCCTCCTATAATGGATTTGCTTGTTAGATTTTCTAACATGTTCATAATTTTTTAGTTTAGCATAAGATGAGTTTAAAGTCAAAAAATACGAATATTTTTGCGAAATGTTCGGCTTTTTATGATATGGTTAACTAATTTTACGATATAGATATAGCAAAAAAATCGGCATTAGGATGAGTACTGCCTTCACTAGCTTGTTACCATTGTTTGCTGGGGTAACGAGAGTTGTTATAGGTGGTAAAGTTAAGTACGAAACAAGTTAAAATGATGGTTAATTTCATATTTTGTAACTAAATGTACTAGAACTATTTATTCTACTGTAGGTGTTGTAAAAGTCAGAAATATTTAGTCTAAGGAAGGTTGGTGATTGCTCATTAATAAAAATGTAAAGAAAGCTTATATATCAGCCACAAAGGCATACTCGAAACTTGGTCCTTGACCTATTTTTGGTATAATATGTTTGATATGTAAAGTTTTTGGCTTTACTAAATTGAATGACTTAAGAAAACCGATGAGGTGTTTATATGAAAAAAAATTCTAGTTGTTGATGATGAAAGACCAATCTCCGATATCATCAAGTTTAACCTTACTAAGGAGGGTTATGAAGTGGTTACGGCCTTTGATGGGCGAGAAGCTTTGGAACAATTTGAAGCTAAAAAACCAGACTTGGTTATTCTGGACTTGATGTTGACCTGAACTGGATGGTTTGGAAATTGCCAAGGAAATCCGTAAAACGAGCCACACACCGATTATCATGCTTTCAGCTAAAGATAGTGAGTTTGATAAGGTTATCGGATTAGAAATTGGGGCAGTACGACTATGTGACTAAGCCATTTTCTAACCGTGAATTGTTGGCACGTATTAAAGCCCACTTGCGTCGTACAGAAACGATTGAAACTGCAGTAGAAGAGAGCTCTAACTCTGGCAAACAAGAAATTTCAATTGGTGAGTTGATTATTGTTCCGGATGCCTTTGTTGCTAAAAAACGTGGAAACGAAGTTGAGTTGACCCACCGTGAATTTGAGTTACTCTTCCATTTGGCAACTCATATGGGACAAGTTATGACGCGTGAACATTTGCTTGAAACCGTTTGGGGCTATGACTATTTTGGGGATGTTCGTACTGTGGACGTAACGATTCGTCGTCTGCGTGAAAAAATTGAAGATACACCTAGCCGTCCTGAATATATCTTGACGCGTCGTGGTGTCGGTTATTACATGAAGAATTATGACTAGTATTGGCTTAAATATTACAAGCTTTGAACTGGCCTTACTCTTTATGCTCCTCTTTGTTGCTTTCTATTTCATTTTTCTAGCTTATCGTGATTATCAACAGGTCAAAAATATCCGAAAGTTGACTAAGAGAGTCAAATCCCTTATGGCAGGTAATTATAATGAAAAATTATGCATAAAGGGAGATTCAGAGCTTTTAGAGCTAGCTAATAGCTTGAATGATTTGTCGGACGTCTTTCGTTTGACACATGAAAACTTGAATGATTTGTCGGACGTCTTTCGTTTGACACATGAAAATCTAATCCAGGAAAAAAACCGCTTATCATCTGTTCTTTCGTACATGAGTGACGGGGTTATTGCGACCAATCGCCTTGGTCAGATTACTATGATTAATAGTACTGCCCAACGCTTGTTGAATTTAGATCGCGAAACTGCGATTCAGATGTCTATTTTGGATATATTAGATGGTGAGAATCCCTATACCTATAGTGAATTGTTGTCTAAGACACCCGAAATCCATCTGTCGCGTCGAGATGCTAACGATGAATTTGTGACGCTACGTGTTAATTTTGCATTAATTCGTAAGGAATCTGGTTTTATTTCAGGTCTGGTAGCCGTTCTTCATGATGCCACTGAGCAGGAAAAAGAAGAGCGCGAACGCCGTCTCTTCGTATCAAATGTTAGTCACGAATTGCGGACGCCTTTAACTTCTGTGAAATCCTATCTTGAAGCGCTTGATGATGGTGCTCTCAACGAAGAGATTGCTCCAAACTTTATCAAAGTTTCTTTAGATGAAACCAACCGCATGATGCGTATGATTTCTGACCTCTTGGCATTATCTCGAATTGACAATAAAAGCACACAGCTTAATGTTGAAATGACAAACTTTACAGCCTTTATGACCTATATCTTGAATCGGTTTGGTCAAATTAAGAGTCAAGAAACTAATCCAGGTAAGTCTTATGAAATCATTCGAGATTACCCAGTAAACTCTATTTGGGTGGAAATTGATACTGATAAGATGACCCAGGTCATAGATAATATACTTAATAATGCCATCAAGTATTCTCCTGATGGTGGGAAAATTACAGTATCTATGAAAACGACAGACACTCAGTTGATTGTTTCTATTTCTGACCAAGGTTTAGGAATTCCTAAAAAAGATTTACCTCTGATTTTTGACCGTTTTTACCGTGTTGATAAGGCCAGAAGTCGTGCTCAGGGTGGAACAGGACTTGGCTTATCCATTGCAAAAGAAATTGTTAAACAACATAATGGCTTCATTTGGGCTAAGAGTGAGTATGGTAAGGGATCAACTTTTACAATTGTGCTTCCATATGACCAGGACGCAATGATGGTCGATGAATGGGAGATGTAGTAGAAATGACCTCAGAATTAGGGTTTAAATATAGTATTTTGGCTTCAGGGTCAACCGGGAATTCCTTTTATTTGGAAACTCCAGAAAAGAAGATTCTAGTGGATGCTGGTTTATCAGGAAAAAAAAATTACAAGTTTGCTAGCGGAGATTGACCGTGATCCAAGTGATCTTGATGCTATCTTAGTAACACATGAACACAAGGACCATATCCATGGTGTAGGTGTTTTAGCTCGTAAATACGGCATGGATATATACGCCAATGAGAAAACCTGGCAAATTATGGATAGTAAGAATATGCTAGGTAAGGTTGATAATAGTCAGAAACATATTTTTTCTCGCGGTAAGCTTCTAACCTTTGGTGATATCGACATTGAATCTTTCGGAGTTAGTCATGATGCCATTGATCCACAATTTTACCGCTTTATGAAAGACGGAAAGAGCTTTGTCATGTTGACGGATACAGGCTATGTTTCAGACCGTATGGCTGGTCTTATTGAAAATGCTGATGGCTATCTGATTGAATCTAATCATGATATTGAAATCTTGAGAGCAGGTTCTTATCCTTGGTCAACCAAGCAACGTATCCTCTCTGATCAGGGTCACTTGTGTAATGAGGATGGAGCCGATGCTATGATTCGTACCATCGGTAATAAAACTAAAAAGATTTATCTGGGTCACCTTTCTAAAGAAAATAATATCAAGGAATTGGCCTACATGACGATGGAAAATCAGTTGGCTCGCGCTGACTTTGGTGTTGGAACTGACTTTAAGATTTTTGGTACCTCACCAGATACGGCGACCCCACTAACAGATATTTAGAACAATAGCAGAAGAGCTGCACTAATAGTTTAGTGTGGCTTTTTAAAAGGATAGTATATGTGAAAATAATGTATCTCTCGCTAGGGATGGTGTCGCTTGGTTTGGGAATTCTTGGAATTCCTCTACCTATCTTACCCACAACACCTTTTCTACTTTTAGCCATCGCTTGTTTTACTAGAAGTTCCAAACGTTTTGAGAAATGGTTATATAATACCAAACTTTACCAAACTTATGTCGCCGATTTTCGAGAAACAAAATCGATTGCCAAAGAACGAAAGAAAAAATCATTATCCAAATCTATGTTTTGATGGGAATATCGATAGTTTTCGCGCCTATTATTTGGGTGAAAATTGTGCTCTTTTTCCTAACGCTCTTTATCACTTATTGCTTGTTTAAGCTTATTCCTGATAAAGACGGATAAAAGATAAAAAATGAGGCTTCCAAAAGGAAGTCTCATTTTAACTACTATCCATTAATGTTTGCTGCGTAATTTTTTACGGACTTTATAGGCAAAGTTGGCTAGGCCATAGAATGGGCTAACAGGAAGGTTGAATTCCCCAATGAATTGTTCAATGCGTGGGTTAAATTTTGACTTGAAATTGTACAAGCCGCCATCTAGAGAATTTTCAATTCCTCCCATGTTTTGCCACTCGGCACCGCGTTCGAAAGCGTGATTCGCAGTTTCAAACCATGTCAAAATGGCAGGTTGGTAACGACGATAGTCTTCGTCCATTCCCGCATATATATTCTCAGCTGTATTTCCAAATTCCAGAACTAAGGTACCTGAGAGTGGAACAATCTTGTTACCAGCATCAACCTTTTCTTGAAGGAAGGCGATTTCTTCTGAAAGTCTCTTGTACTCTTGTTTATTGTTCTCAATTTTTCCAGGTTTGGTTTTTTCTGTAAACTTGGCAGCGTCGGCAATATTCTTTTCAAGTTGTTTATTAAGATCTTTGAGGCGAGCTGGCAAATCTAGGGTTGAGAGTGTAATGTAAGAAGATTCTGGGTAAGTAGTTAACAACTTTTCATAGTAATCAATCCCACGAAGATGAATGTTCTTACGAGCCTCTGTTTTTTTCATCAGATCTGCAAATTGGTCTAGCAGCTCAGTGCCACCAAATTGAACTAAAATGCCTTTGTTTCGAGCAGTGCGAATAGCTTGCTTAGTACTCTTAGATAGCTGTTCCTCAGTAAAATCTTCCTTATAAATATTTGCTTGGAAGCGTGGTTGAATATTTTCAGCCATATCTTTGGTGAGGCCAGTCCATTCAACGCCCAGAGCTTGGATATCTTTGGCAATTGACAAAGTATCTTCATTGATGTTAACTTCTTGAGAAATCAAATTTTTAGTGACAAAGAGACTTGGATCAAATTTAACAAAGAGAGCACGTTTTGTTTTGGCATATTTTTTAAGTGAAGTTATGACAAAAGCTAACAACTCTTTATCCTGGTAGTCCATGATAGGACCGCGTGGAATGTAAATCATAGAGAATCCAAGAGGTAGTGGTTGAATAAGAACACTAGCGACGGCAACAAGTTTGTCATCTTGATAGAAACCTAGACGATCATTGCCCCAACTATCCTTGATTTTTGCCCATGAGCTACTTTGTAATAAGTTGGTTTGAGGACTATCAATAACAAAGCGGTCATGCTCAGAAGTGCTGAGTCCAATTTTATAGGTAAACATATTAGTCTAGAACCCACTTTCTAATAGCGTAAGCAACACCGGATTCATCATTTGATTTTGTGATGTATTTAGCAATTTTCTTGATTTCTGGATTTCCATTTTCCATAACGACAGGAGAACCGACGACCTCCAGCATGGCACGGTCATTTTCTTCGTCTCCAATAGCCATTGTTTCTTCTTTAGTGAGACTAAGTTTTTCAGCAAGGTGTGTAACCGCGATCCCTTTGTTGGCTGTTTTCTTGAGAATTTCTAGGTAAAATGGCGTTGATTTTACGATTGTAAAGCGATCATAAAATTCCTGTGGAAGTTTGGCAATGGCTGCATCAAGAATTTCAGGTTCGTCAATATACATGGCCTTAACAAACTCCTTGTCAGCCACCTCTTCAGGTGTACGATAGTAAATCGGCATATGAACAAGGGTAGACTCATGAACAGTGTAGCGACCAATGTTTCGATTACTTGTGTAGATACCATCTTTAGTAATAGCATGAGAATGAACGCCAAGCTTGTTAGCCAAAACCTCAATATCAAGGTAGTCTTCGTATGAAAGCGTCTCGCGAATCAATTCATTACCAGTAGAAGTCTCTTGAACGAGCCCTCCGTTAAAGGTGATGACATAGTCGCCATCTTGGTTAAGATTAAGTTCCTCAAGAAGTGGAAGTACGCCAGGAATAGGACGGCCAGTCGCAATAACGACCTTTACCCCAGCAGCCTTGGCATCTTGAATTGCTTGAAAGACTTCAGGTGTGACTTGACGTTGGCTATTCAAAAGAGTTCCGTCAATATCAACTGCAATTAGTTTAATAGACATAATAAGTACCTGTTCCGTTTAGTTAATTTCCCTTCTATTTTACTAAAATTTATCCGCTTTGTCATAGTTCTTCCTAAGAAAAATAATAGTGATGAGTCATTGGCAACAGATCAAAGCTCAATCTTAAAGAAAAACCACCTTAACTAAGAATTGCTCAAATGATTTTTAATTGGTAAAATAAGGTCAGACAAATAAAGGAGAGCTAAAATGATTCGAGCAACCAATCAATTGACAGAAAAAGAACGGAAGGATGCAAAAAACATTGATTGTCAGCTGCCAAGCCTAGGACCGAACCTATCGAGAACCTTATCTCTCCAATATGCTTAATTTCGATTTCAACACGCCAGCCTTTTTCCTTTTATTATCAAAATGGAGGTTGCTTGGTTTATTAACGGTTTATGCGGATAATGAAGATGTTGAACTAAGCATCCTAGTTCATCCCAATAATCGTCGTTAGGGCATTGCGCGTGCCTTGTTTAAGAGTTTCGAAGAAGAAACGGCATCTTATCCTATTCAATCAGTGACTTTTCAGATAGAGCGTGTTTTTCTAAATCGTCATTCTAGTCTGGCAAGCCATTGGTGGGTGATTGAGGATGAAGAGACGGAAACTTGGCTAGGGAGAGGTAGATTACCATGTGCTCTGGAATTCCCGTTTAGATGTTAAGGTGCTCTTAGCAGAACCCTTATCTGAATAATACTCAACATGACTGTTGAAAAGTCTATTTCACCACCAAGCCTTTCTGATGCGGAAGAAACTCTTGAGGTGACTCACAGATATATCGCTGAGGCCTTGAAAGATTCCGACAGCTTGCTTTACATCCTGCTCAAAGAAGGTAAAATCAGTCGTCAACCAATCTCATTGCGCAAAATGACAAGGTCTTTTCAAATTGCAGTAGAAGATGAGTCAATGATTGGACGACCTAAACGTTTAGTAATGAAAATATCGGCTTTGTCAAACAAACCCAAGGTGGTTACTTGAAATAGAAATGGTAGACGCAATACTG
>ENA-OQDC01001668-OQDC01001668.1-human-gut-metagenome-genome-assembly--contig:-NODE-1668-length-10506-cov-4.433279_pt1 | contig 10506 bp, 7 predicted proteins | sample MGYA00242770_ERZ504601 | MGnify/ENA primary metagenome ERZ504601 (study PRJEB26092, sample SAMD00036305) | human gut metagenome | host: Homo sapiens | study: EMG produced TPA metagenomics assembly of...
GTAGCGGATGCCTCTATGTGGTATAATATATAAGATTGAGTAAAGTATAGTATACTTAAATTTATTTGAATTTTATGATGAAGTATGAGCATGAGGTGTATGTATGTCAGAAGCAGTATTGAGTGTTAATCATTTATCTATAGGCTATGGCAGCCGCTGCGTTATCAGCGACGCCAGCTTTACTATCGGCAAGGGTGAGCTTGTTGGTATTATCGGCTGTAATGGTGCCGGCAAGAGTACTCTCTTGAAAACAATCCGCGGTATGCTGCCGAAGCAGAGCGGCGAGGTTTTATCTTTGATAAGCCTATGGAGGAATATACCGACAGAGATTTGGCGCGTGAGGTTGCTTATCTGCAGCAGCAGGTTGAAGTAGGCTTTGGTTACACTGGCCAGGACATTGTTATGGCGGGACGTTATCCCTATCTTAAATGGTGGGAGCGTGAAAGTGAGGACGATAAGCGTCTGGCGTTGGACTGCATGGAATATACCGGTACGCGCGATCTGGCGGAAAAGCCTGTAACAGAAGTTTCCGGCGGTCAGAAGCAGCGTATTCTGCTGGCGAAGGTTTTGGCGCAACAGACTCCTGTGCTGTTCCTCGATGAGCCTACTACCGGTCTGGACATGGTTTATCAGGAGGAGATTTTCCGCTTTGCGCGTGAGCTGGCGCTGATGGGCAAGACGGTGCTGATGGTTGTGCATGAGCTGAATCTGGCAGCCAAATACTGCAGCCGTATTCTGCTTTTAGGCGAGGGAAAGCTGTTGGCAGACGATACTCCGGAGCGCGTATTTACGGAAGCTTTGCTCAGCAGAGCATATGCAGCTGATATTGCCGTAAGCCGCAATCCGCTGAATAATAATCTGGAGATTACAACTCGTGTAGATGAGGCAAGTAAAGAAAAGGATGCAGCGTTACTGAAAAAGATTTGCTGCGAATAGGTGAAGTATGAGAATCTTATATATTCTGCTGGCACTGCTGTGCCTCGCACAGCAGGCCTTTGCGGGTGTGAAGCTGGAGGCAGTGTATCCATACAATCTGGATAAGAGTGCCGCACATGTAGTGCACGGCGGCAGCACAATGCCTTTGTTTATCAATATTACCGGCTTTGATGTACCGCATGAGCAGCCGGCGCATTTGCGTGTTATTTTACCGGAAGGCTTTAAGGCGCTTGCCAATGACAAATGGCGCCTGGGAAGCGCTGACGGCCGCCAGACGGCGGAGGCTGATTGGGTGCTGCCGGCGGATTTCGGACAGAGCTTTGATCTGCTGTACATTCAGCCACAGACGGACCTTGAGCGCGGCTCGAAGCAGCTGTTGGTTGAGGTCAGCGGTGAAGGCTGGAACGAGCGCAAGGAGCTGAGCTTTGACTATGAGCCGGCGGCAGCAGCAGCGGTAGCTGCAGAACCGACGCAGGGGAAGAAGCTGGACCGCAGCAAGTTCAACTGGTATATCCAGAGTGTTACTCTGCCGGTAGATAATTTGGGCAATAAGGATGACCGCGCGGCAGAAGGCGTGGTTTTTATCCGTGATACTACGCTCGAAGGCTTCCGTAACCGCATGACGGGCGACGGTGCGACGAACTGGTCGGCAGTGTTTAACCATCCTGCGACTTTTCTGGTGCTGGATATGCGCAATCCGCAACGCGATGTGCGCCTGCTGAAATTTAAGGCGGAGCTGATTGATAAAAAGACAGGTAAGGTTATGCCCGGTCTTTGTACCGCCGGCAAAAACAATGAGGATTCCGAGCATGGCTGGGCCGGTGATACCGGCAGCGTCAACGAAACTACGGCGCTGATTTCGCTGGACGGCAAGAAAACTCAGGCCTTTATCATTCCGTTATACGTAGATTATTTTACAGTGTTGGAGGGTGATTACAGCCTGCGTGTGACCGTAAGCGGCAACGGGCAGGAGAAGGTGCAGGAGGTACCGCTGACAATCGCCAAAAAGCATAATCTGGGACTTTTGGCAGTAGGTTTTTCCTTTATCTGCCTGCTGGCTGTGCTGGCCTTTAGCTACAAGCTGAAGGGCTGCATTTACCGCATCGGTGCGCGTGGTGCTATTACGGTGGCACTCTTTGCGGCGCTGGCCTTTGGCGGTATCACACTGCCGACAACGCTTATCGGTGATTTGCTGCATGTATTCTTAGGGCCTTTTTCCGGCTTGGTGACGGGTATTTTGAGCGGCATGCTGCTGTATTTGCTGGTAGTGGCGCTGCTGGTGCTCTTCCGTGCGCCGGGCGTGCTGACGTTGATGTATTTTGTCAAATATATGCTTGCCGGTCTGATGTTCGGACATTTTACGCCGTTAGGACTTTTGAGCATGTGTGTAAATGTAGCGATTCTGGAAGCGCTGCTGTATCTTTCCGGCTTCTACCGCAGGCAGGAGCTGGGCAAGGGCTATATGCTGTTTATCTGCCTGCTGATGGGCGTGGGTGACGCGCTTGTAACCTTCGTCAACATGGAGCAGATGATGTTCTTCTACCGTCTGTATTACGCAGATTGGTATTTGGCGCTGTACATGCTGGTCAATGGTTTGCTGTACAGCAGCATCGGCGCGTGGCTGGGTGCTAAGACCGGCAGCAAGCTGCAGCAGGTTATGGGGGAATAGAGATGCTGAAAATAGACAATTTATCTTATCGCTATCCCTCAAGGAAGCAGTTTACTTTAAAAAATTATCAACCTGACGCTGGCGGACGGTGAAATGCTGCTTTTGGCAGGTCGCAGCGGCTGTGGCAAGTCGACGCTGATTAAGGCTATCAGCGGCCTGTTGGGTAGTGAGGAGCGCGGCGAGCTGCAGGGAGCAATTTACCTGCAGGGTGAGGATATCAGCAAATGGCCGCCGGAAAAAACAGGCCAGTTGGTTGGTACTGTGTACCAGTCGCCTGATGACCAGCTATTTGCGATGACGGTGGCGGATGAAGTGGGCTTTGCATTGGAAAATCAGGGCGAGGAGCCGGAGATTATTGCGCGCAAGGTGAGCGAAACGCTGGAGCTGGTAGGCTTGGGCGGCTTTGAGGATTACAGTATCCACAAGCTGAGCGGCGGTCAGAGGCAGCGCTTGGCGTTGGCTTCAATTCTTGTTACCAGGCCGGGACTTTTGATTTTAGACGAGCCTGTCAGCCAGATGAATCCGCAGGGCGTGCAGAGCTTTATGCAGCTTTTGGTGCGCCTTAACCGCGAGGCAGGCATTGCTATTTTGATGATTGAGCATCGTGTAAACGAGCTTTGCAAATATTTTTCACGTCTGGCAGTAATGCAGGACGGACGTATTGTTTATGACGGTCTTGTTAAAGATGCCTGGAAGGCGATGACAGGGCGCACTGATTTGGGTTTGCGTGAACCGCAGACAGTAAAGCTGTGCCGTGCACTGCAGCTGTCGGAGCTGACGACGGACGAGGGCAGAATTGTGCAGATGCTGCATAGTGAATGCGAGCCTGCAGCTGCTGCGCAGGCACAGCCTGCAGGGCAGCAGCAGCCTCTTATCGAAGCGCGCGACTTGTATTACACCTATCCCGGCAGCAAGGAGCCGACGCTGAAGAAGCTGCAGTTTACGCTTTACCAGGGGCAGATTACAGCTATTATGGGCTTCAACGGTGCAGGCAAGAGTACGCTGATGAACCTTTTGGGCGGACTGACACAAACGCAGCAGGGAAGCATGCTGCTGGCAGGACAGCCCGTAGACAAGCAGCTAGGCAAAATCGGCTACTTGCGGCAGGAGCCTGATCTGATGCTGCTGGCGGATACGGTGCGTGAGGAGCTGTGCTGGAAGAACCACACGATTACGCAGGAGGAGCTGCAGCAACTCTTAGAGCATATGAATTTAGCGGAATACGCCGATGATTTTCCTTTGGCATTGAGCAAGGGACAGCGCCTGCGCGTTGTTTTGGGCGCTATGCTGGCGAAGAAGCCGGCGCTGCTGCTTTTGGACGAGCCTACGACAGGACAGGACGAACAAAGTCTGGCGGAAATCCGCCGTCTGCTTTTGGCTTATAAGGAGCAGGGGGGCAGCATTTTCATCTGTACGCATGATATGGAGCTGGCGGCACAGGTGGCCGACCGTGTAATTGTTTTGTGTGCGGGGCAGATTATTGCCGACGGCACGACAGAAGAGGTTTTGAGCAATAAGGAGCTGGTGGAGGCTGGCGGTCTTACACCGTCAGCGCTGCTGCCGGTGTGCGAGCAGGCGGGGCTTCCTCCCTGCATCACGGTAGAGGGGGTGAAGCGTTATGTCCGTAAGACAGCTGTGGGAAGGCACTGATGCAGCAGGTTGGGCACAGAAGCTCAACGGGCGTACTAAGCTTTTGTTCCTCTTCCTATTTGCTATTCTGATGATTACCGTGGATAATCCGCGGACACTCTTTATTTTATTTACGTTTACCTTAATACTGCATCTGGCAGCAAAAACTTCTATCTACAAATGGAAGGTGATGGCGATTCTGCTGCTCTTGGGCCTGTGGGGTTCCATGTTCAGCCAGGCGCTGTTTTTTGCGCAGACACCGCGCACACCGCTTTTCGTGCTGATTACGCCGGAGGCAGGCTTCATCGGCCAGCTTACGGGCGGACTTTTCATCTATCGCGAGGGCATTCTGTACGGTGCGGTTCAGGGCTTGCGCAGCGCCAGCATGCTGGCACTGGGACTTTTGGTCTGCTGGACGAGTGACCCGCGACAGCTGCTGCAGGCCTTGCTGGCCTGGAGACTGCCGCCGCAGATGGCGTTCATGCTGGTGACGGCGATTCGCTTTTTGCCGGTACTGGCAGCAGAAACAGGCGAGGTCATTACAGCGCTGCAGCTGCGCAGCGACAGCCAGAGCGGACGCACTGCTGTTCTGCGTCATTTGCCGTATATCGCCAAGCCTTTGTTGGCGCGCTGCCTGAGGCGTGCGCAGACGCTGGCACTTTCGGTTGTAAGCCGCGGCTTTTTCGCAGGCGGCACCGGCAGGCGACGCCAACAGTGGGAAGCACGCGAAAAGGCAAGCTGCCTGCTGCTGTTTGCAGTAGTGGTGGCAGTTGTTGGCAGTAAAATTATTTACCTGCTGTCGGAGCAGGGCTTCTACTTTGGCGTTTTCCGCCAAATCTATGATTGGACGGTGCTGTATCTATGAATAAGCTTAAAGGCTGGCTGGCACTTGTGCTGCTGCTGCTTTCCTGGTGCGCACTGTACTGGATTACCGGCAGCAGAACGCCATGGAACCAGTTTCATGTTAATAACGACGGCTCCGGCGTGAGCGTCTATCTGGGTGATATCCCGACGCAGAATTATGACCGCATGGGCTTTACGAAGGCAGTGGTGCGCTACGCCGCTGAGGAAGAAGGCTGGATTGTCGGAACGGAGCGTGGCGAGCTCTTCCTCTTTGACAACGAGGGACGCCAGAAATGGAAACGTTCTCTTGGCATAGGCAAACTGATTGCTCTGTGCCTTACGCCTAACGGCAAGCTGGCGATAGTAGGCGAGCAGAGCGCGGAGGGCAGGCTTTACGCCGTTGATGTGCACACAGGCGATATCTGCTGGCAGTATAAGAGTGCTGATTTCGTTGGCTCTGATGCTTCGCAGCGTTCCTATCCTTCCGTGGTGCATATCGCAGTCGATAAGGAAAACAACGTCTATGCCAATGCCTACCGTTTTTTGATGCGCAAGGACGGCAGCAGAGGCTATAATGCCAGGATGCTGGCGGTTAACGAGGAGGGCAGGCTGCTGTGGCAGTTTCCCAAGAACGAGGTTATCGACAGCTGGATAAACTGGTGCGATGTCAATGATAACAACGGCAGGGCTGTTTTTTCTACCTCTGCCTACGATTACCGCGAGGATATGAAGTATAAGGATACAATGTACTTCCTCGATAAAAGAACCGGCGAGCTGCTCAATTCGACGCATGTGCCGCCGATTCCACCGTTTGATAACACAGTTATGCGCGGCAGCCCCAACTACAGCGCGGACGGCAAATATCTGGCAGCAGGAGCCAGTGACGGACGCGGCATCTTGTTTGATGAGGCAGGCAAAATCCTGTGGACACGTTCCATTTCCAAGCCGCAGCAGGTGGATGGTGCATATGTCAATGCCAGCGGACGCGACGGCTTTGTAACACCCTACGGCGTGCTCTTTACCACGATTAACACCTTTAACCGTGAAAACTGGCAGCTGCCGACGCCGGTAGAGCACCCGAGCAATAACAGTATTTTTGTATTCAATACAGATGGTACCTTCCGCTATCAGTATATGGCAGACGGTACGATGGAGGAAATAGCCTTCGCCGGCAGGCTGGCGGCCTGCGCAGTGGGGCGCAACGTGCGCACACATAATTACAAGGCGCACGGAGCACTGGTGCTGGACCTGGAAACAGGCAAAAGGTACAGCTATTTTCCGACGAGGACCTTGCCAGGCAATTGGCATCTCGCCTGACGGACAGTGGCTGGCAGGCGTGGAAGCGCCGGCACTGACTCCCGATGGCAAGATTATCGGTGCTTACCGTTTACATATCTGGAAAAATAACGCAGGAGGAGCAAAGTAAATGTTGCAAAAAATAATTCATTATTATAAGCCCTATAAGCTGATTTTGCTTTTGGTGCTGATGGGCTCATGCTTCTCGGCCTTAATGGAGCTGCTGTTCCCTTATATCGTAAGGCAGATGCTTAATGTTCAGATTCCTCAAAAGAATATTGACGAGCTGCTTTACTGGGCTGGGATACTTTTAGCCTTATATTTTGTAAACTTCGGTCTGCTTTTTTCTATCAACTATTATGGTCATGTGATGAGTTCCGGCATTGAGAACGATATGCGTCGCGATTTGTTCGGACATATGGAAAAAATGTCCTTCCGCTTTTTTGATAATGCCCGTACAGGACAGCTGCTGTCGCGCATTACAAGCGATATCGTGGAAATCAGCGAGCTGACATTTAAAGGACCTAATGACCTTCTTGTCTGCACTATCAGTATGCTGGGTACTATTTTCATGATGCTGTATCTGAATCCGTATCTTGGCTCTATTATCGGTGCTATGCTGATTATTAAGGCGGCGCATTCTGTTTTCGTCAACAGAAAGATGAAGCGTGCCTTCCGCCGCAGTCGTGAAAAATCCGGTGAGGTTTCCGCGCAGGCAGAGGAGGCTCTGAGCGGTATCCGCCTGGTAAAGGCCTTTGCTAATGAACAGCTGGAGCTGGAGCGCTTTATGCGCAAGAGTAATGAGCTTTTGCGTGTGCGTACCGAATCATTTGCGATACTTTCATATTTTTCGGGAACTATTACCTTTTTTACCAACGCAACCAATCTGGTAGTTTTGGTTTGCGGTGGTATGATGGTTGCCAATGACCAGCTGGCGCTCAGCGATTTTGTTGCCTTCTTCCTTTATGTTAATATCTTTATGAAACCTGTTTTCCGTCTTCTGATGTTTACGGAAATGTACCAGCGTGGTATGGCCGGCTATCACCGCTTTAATGAGATGATGCAGCATAAGGTGGAGATTGACGATGCACCTGATGCGATTGCTGCAGGTGAGATTAAGGGCCGCATTACCTTTGAGAATGTAACCTTTGGTTATCTGCAGGATAAGCCGGTACTGAAGCATTTTGATCTGGACATCGCTCCCGGTGAAAAGGTGGCCTTTGTGGGTGCTACCGGTGCAGGCAAAACGACGCTGGCAAGCCTTTTGCTGCGCTTTTACGAGCCGACGCAGGGCAGAGTGCTGCTTGACGGCGTAGATATCAGAAAGTATAAGCAGAGCTACTTGCGTAACCATGTAGGCCTGGTGCAGCAGGATGTTTTCCTCTTCAGCGATTCGGTAAACTTTAATATTGCTTACGGCAAGATTAAGGCAAGCGAGCAGGAGATTGAGCAGGCTGCCAAGCTGGCGGCTGCTGATGACTTTATCAGCGCGCTGCCTGAGGGGTACGAAACCAAGGTGGGCGAGCGAGGCGTGAAGTTGAGCGGCGGCCAGAAGCAGCGTATTGCTATTGCCCGTGCCTTCTTGAAGAATCCGCCGGTGATGGTGTTTGACGAGGCGACCAGTGCGCTGGATACCAAAACGGAAAAGCAGATTCAGAAGTCACTGGATAAGCTGGCTGAAAGCCGCACTACGCTGATTATCGCACATCGTCTGTCGACGATTATCAACGCTGACAGAATTGTGGTGCTGCATAACGGTGAAATTGCGGAAATCGGCACACACAAGGAGCTTATGGCTTTGGATGGCATTTATAAACGCCTGTATGAGCTGGATGAACAGGATTAAGCTTAAAAATTAAATTTAAGCAGACGGAGCAGTTAGATTGCCTTTAGGGCAGATAATTGCTCCGTTTTTATGCTTACAGGACGCTTCTGACCCTTTGCGCTTATTGACATTCACAGGCAAAAATTATATAATTTTTTTATATGCAATCTTTGTTTGCTGCGGCCTTTTCCGCAGTAATGCAGTATTATTTTTCGAAGGAGCGAATGAACTACTATGAAATACATGACTGGTAACGAAATCCGCGAAAAGTTTTTGAAATTTTTCCAAGATAGAGGCCATCTTATGCTTCCGAGTGCATCCCTGATTCCTCAGGATGACCCGACTCTGCTGATTATCGGTGCTGGCATGGCACCATTTAAGCCGTTTTTCACCGGCAAAATGAAACCGCCTGCTACCCGCATCACCACCTGCCAAAAATGTGTGCGTACCGGTGATATTGAAAACGTTGGCCGCACTGCGCGCCACCATACCTATTTTGAAATGCTGGGCAACTTCTCCTTTGGCGATTACTTCAAAAAAGAGGTTATCCCCTGGAGCTGGGAGTTCCTGACCGAGGAGCTTGGCCTGCCTGCTGATAAGCTGTACATCACCATCCACACTGAGGATGATGAAGCTTTTGATATCTGGCACAATGTTGTAGGTGTTCCTGAAGACCACATTGTACGCCTGGCAGATAACTGGTGGGAAATCGGCAGCGGTCCGTGCGGCCCTGACTCCGAAATCCACATCGACCTCGGCCCTGAACGCGGCTGCGGCAAACCGACCTGCGGCCCCGGCTGTGACTGCGACCGCTTCCTGGAAATCTGGAACCTGGTATTCACCCAGTTCAACCAGATGCCGGATGGCACCTATCCGCCGCTGAAAAACAAGAACATTGACACCGGTGCAGGCTTAGAGCGTCTGGCAAGTGTTGTTCAAGGCAAGCCGTCCAACTTTGAAACTGACCTGATTTTCCCGATTATTGAATATGCAGCTAAGATTGCTAATGTTGAATATGGCAAGGACAAGGCTACCGACGTTTCCCTGAAGGTTATCGCTGACCATGTACGCAGCATGACCTTTATGATCGGCGATGGCATTCTTCCGTCCAACGAAGGCCGTGGCTATGTACTGCGTCGCATTCTGCGCCGTGCTATCCGTCACGCTCGTCTGCTGGGCATCAACGAGATGTTCCTGACCGGTGCTGTTGATGTTGTTATCGGCATGTTCGGTCACGCTTACCCCAACCTGGTAGAGAAGGCTGACTTCATCAAAAAGGTTGTGGAAATGGAAGAAACCAGCTTCCTGCGCACTCTGAAACAGGGCTGCGAGCTGCTGAACGAGGAGATTGAAAAGCTGAAGGCTGCAAACAAGACCGTGCTCGACGGTGCAACTGCCTTCAAGCTGAACGATACCTTTGGCTTCCCTTGGGAACTCACTGAAGAAATCCTGGAAGAAGCAGGCATGACTATGGATAAGAAGGCTTCGACGCTGCGCTGGAGGTTCAGCGTAAAATGGCGCGTGAAGCACGCAACGATAAAGAAGGCCGTCCGGTTGTTTATAACACCAGCGGCATCAATGTTGCTGAGCTGCAGGTTGACGAGGCTGCAACCGAAGCTAAGATTGTGAAGATGTATCCTGCGCATGATGCACAGCCGATGGAAAACGCTGCTGACGGCACTGATGTTGCTGTTATCTGCGACGTTACCGCTTTCCATGCTGAGGGCGGCGGCCAGCTGGGCGATATCGGTACTATTACCGCTCCTACCGGTGTTATCGCTGTAAATGTTACCAAGAAGCTGCCTGACGGCGCTGTTATTATGATCGGTTCCGTTACCGAAGGCACTGTTGCTGTAGGCGACGCTGTTACCTTTGCTGTAGACAAGGCACGCAAGATGGATATCGCGCGTAACCATACCGCAACCCATCTGCTGCATGCTGCTCTGAAACAGGTTCTGGGTGCCCATGTTAACCAGGCCGGCAGCTATGTCGGTCCGGACCGTCTGCGTTTTGACTTCTCCCACTTCTCTCAGGTTACTGCTGAGGAGCTGAAGAAAGTAGAGACTATTGTCAACGAGCAGGTGCTGGCTGGCAAGGCTGTTAATATTGAAGAGCTGCCGATTGAGGAAGCTAAGAAGAAGGGTGCTACTGCTCTCTTCGGTGAAAAAATACGGCAATATTGTTCGCGTTGTTACCGTTCCGGACTTCTCTATGGAGTTCTGCGGCGCAGCCATGTAAGCAATACCGCACAAATCGGTATGTTCAAAATCGTTAGCGAAGGCTCCAGCGGTGCAGGCGTGCGCCGTAT
>ENA-OQDC01001670-OQDC01001670.1-human-gut-metagenome-genome-assembly--contig:-NODE-1670-length-10493-cov-6.760178_pt1 | contig 10493 bp, 14 predicted proteins | sample MGYA00242770_ERZ504601 | MGnify/ENA primary metagenome ERZ504601 (study PRJEB26092, sample SAMD00036305) | human gut metagenome | host: Homo sapiens | study: EMG produced TPA metagenomics assembly of...
AATTTCATTGTATCTCTGCTCATTAGGTATTGTTCATACTTCGATTCAAGATCCTTTATTCTTTAAGAACTGATACATTTTTTCTAAATCAACCATTCAATATGGTTTTATCTGAGAATATGTATGAATTTTTACTTAACTTATTACCACTTCCGATAAAGACAGGTCCTACTGTTTCTAATGTAATCTGGTATTGTCTGTATGGTTCTATCATATATTCACCCCATAAATAAAGGCTTAGCATATCGATAAACAGGATGTACTCCTCCATCTGCTACATCATATATATCACCCTCATATTTATTCTTAACACAGGCTCCAGCCGCAATAACATATAGGTCCTTTTTTCTTCTATCATCGAACACCTGCGAAGATATAAAGCCACTTCTTTTATAATACTATATTTAGCTTCACTCAATGAATTAGTAATTTCACATTCCTTAGGCAGACTGACCGACAATGTCATATATAACCTGCTCTTTTCTGTTATCATATTTAACAATTCATCAGCATCGTCAGCTATCTGAATATCAAATCTTCCTAAGCCACTGCTTCTCTTTCCTCCAATACCACTATAACCTAATGATATTATGAGTTCCTCAACTTCTTTAAGTTCTTCATCATTATCATAACCAACTATTATATATAATCCATTTCCTTCGTTATAATAATATTCTCCAACTCTGTAAGGGACTGTTTCATCATTATTATTAATAGCAGCTGAAACCTTTATATTCTTCTTTCCAAATTCATCGAATTCCCTTATAATGTCTTCTGGCAATTCTCCATTAATATAATCCTGTATATAATCATATGGTATATACATCGATTTTTTTATATAATTTCATTTTTTGAAGATTCTCCACTTTCTTCATCTGAATGTTTAATATTACACATAGGCTTAGGTACATAATATATATCATCCATATATGGCATTGCATCCGAAAATACAATTTTCCCTGCTTTAACGTAACTGACTAATCTGCTAAGCTTATCTTCACTATGCTTAACAGCTTCTATACATAATGCAGAAAATAATGTATCTGCACAAAATGTATATTCAGTGTTATCAAGAGAACCATTACCAAAATGAACTCCCGTAGAGAACTTCAACTTATAAGCAATATATTTCATAGTATTCTCCATTCTAAATCTCACTTAAAAGCTCATTTATCTGTTTCTTAATATTTTCATCAACATCACCTATTACATTATCTGCCTTAAGATTGTAGAATTTAACTTTTCCATATCCTCTTGAACCACTTCCGCCAAGATAATCATATTGTAACATTCTCATAGCCTCTGCTATTACCTCGATATCTTCTTCAATCTCGCCTTCTTTTCCTGCCTCAACTTCATATATTATATCAACTCCAAACTGTAATCCCTTCACCGCTCTTTCAATCTGTCTTGGATTAGCTACTGCTGTTGCCCTGTTTATTGAATTTTCAAACTTAACCTCTGTTAAATTCTGTATTGCCACGATTTCTTATTTCGTCCTCATTTACTACAAACATATCTGATATTAATATCTTACTTGGTTTAACTTTTCCCTTATCATCTTTTTTAGCAGAACCAAATACTCTTGTTATACGTTCATCATCATTATTAGGATTAGCTTGAATTATTTCATTGTATCTCTTAGCAAGCAACGTTCTCATCTTTCCCTTTAATGAACTTCCCGGAATCATAGGTCTGTTAGTTCTTATATCTTTTATAACCGGGGCATCTACTGCTCCTATTGCTGAAAATGCTGAAGAACCACCGATATGCATACCTGTAACAACCTCTAATATACCTGTTATCTGAATTTTGAATACATAATTACCCCTCCTGTTTAGTCATCATTTTTGTTCATATATCTTTTAAAAGCAACTAATGCTTCCATATAATGATAAAATAAAATATAGTTATTCTTATTTCCTTTAATTTCTTTCATTATATCCAGCAAATCAGCCTCTTCTATTAAACTCTTAACTCCCTGTTCACGTCCTGCCTCATACATAAATCTAACCCTTAGATAATCAATTCTTGAGATTAATTCATCTGGTAATACATCTTCTTTGCAATCCAATGCCTGATTATAAATATCTGCTGTCAATTGCTCAAAAGGTTACGAACTTTTTGATGTAGTCACTAACTTATCCCTATATCTGACTCCATATCTTTCTTTGCATCTTTAACTAACTCTATAATCGCCTCTTCAGCTTTATCTACATAGTTATTCTCATTAATTCTCATCCCTGTGTTCCCCCATTTTGCGATGAATGTATGCGTAAAGATTAATTGCTGATTTTCAATTGTCTGCAATCCTGATCCGACTGAATCCACCTGTACATTTTCTGAGACAACTGTCTGTAGTTTTTCCTTTTTCGGTCCTTCCTCTGTCGGCTCCAGCCTGGAAAGAAGATACATCATTCTTGCAAAATTGATCTTCTCCTCATGTCCTCTTACCAACTCCATCATACGGTATAAGAAGGACATTCCTCTGGTTTCGTCAATACCTTCAAAAAATCACATAATGCCCTGTATTTTTCCTGAACAACTCCTTCTTCCAGTTCTTTCCATGAATAGGTTCCATCACTGATCTCTTTTTCTTCATCCCCGTCATCCACCAGATGAATCTCTCCATCCTGAAGTAATGTCACTGCAATTTTTTTCCGGCATTCTCTTTGACTCTGATTCCATCCTACCGGTTTCTTCGGCAATGGCAGCGATCGGATAAGAAAAATCATAAACACCGATGCCTGCTGAAATGCTTAATGTTCCCTGAGTATATTGTTCAAATTTTCTTCTCAGATCTACTGAAAGTTCAATAATATCATTCCATGCACCTACAATAAATACATCATCTCCTCCGGAATATACAATTGTAGCCTGTCTTTTCTTTCCACCATTTTTTCCTTCCAGTGAATATTCTCCATTTCCAGGATGAATCGAATATAATACTTGAAGAATAAGGATAACTGTCTGGATAAAGTAGCTGTTCTGGATAATGTCATATATCTGTCTCCATTTTTTGCATTATGGAATCCTGACACAATAGCCTGTCCAAGATTATCCACATCTGCTCTCAATACCCCGATTCTGCTGATGCCTTCAGCTTCCCGGGCAAATTCTTCAAATGTACTTCCTGTTGAATAATCTCCTACCCACAGTTTCGTAGCAATATGTTTTCCTGTATAAAGCTTATTTTTAGAATAGGATCGTACAAAATAATCGTCATTTTCCATTCGCCTGCACAGTTTTTTTTTGCATCGTCTGCAACCAGACAATATCCTCCCGGCAGCGGCATGGCATCTTCTCTTTCATCTGGATTTTCCAGTATAACGGAGAAGAAATCTGCATACAATACATTTTTTGAAAGCTTCTCTATTTTTCTGCACAGAGGGCAAACTCCCTCTTCATCTACATGTCCGATTTTTTTGCAAACCTTACATTCTCTGGAATAATCCTTGCTCTTTTCCGATTATTTAACCGAATTATTTCTCTCGCCGTATATCTGTGCTGTTTTTCGCAACGACAGCATTTTACTCATTTTCCTGAATAACTCTGTATAACTACCCTCCGGAACGTTTCTGAATGCATTCCCTGTACATTGCACATATCCAAAAGCAACAAAAAGATCTGTCTGAAACTGTTTCAATAACCATTCCTTCAATTCTTCCTGAAATTTTTGAATCTGCATAACAGTTTCCGTTGTATTTGCAAGAAGCAGATAACAATGTCCGCCTCCGGAATATAAAAGATTTGCCCTTGACAGTTGCAGTCTGTCTAAAAGAAGATCTATGATATGCTCCATCATAATTTCCAGGTAAAAAGACCTTGCACGCAAAGTTTTCAATGCATTTTTAGAGCTTATTGTATATATGAAACTCTGTATTCCTGAAATATCCATAGAACATAAGAGAAATGCGTTCCTGTCATAAAAATCCTTCTTATCAAATAATTCCGTCTTATAACTCAAATGATTTTCGTTTAAATAATCATATATGCAGCTAGAAATTGCCGCAGTCAATTTTACATGATCAAACAGGGAAATATCACTTAATTCTTCATTTGAAGTGGAGGATGGCATATAAGAAAGATTTGCTTCCATAACGGCCAGTAAGGAGTTCAGATATTCTTCACTCCAATTCATACCTCTGAAATTATCTAACATTCTCTGACAGATTTTCATATAGAATTCTCTGGAAAATGGCTTTTTCTCAGAAGCAGGATAATTAATCTTCCCCTGATCATCCATATCACCTGGCTGATAATAAAAAGCTTTGGTTATTTCCATTCAATACATTAAACACGCTCTGAAGCGGGACTGACAGATCAAAACCCTTTTCTTCAGTGTCTTCCTTTTTTCTCCTGTCTGCAAAGGCAGCTATATTATCTGCCAGATAAACGATGTACGCCAGATTATCCTCTTTCAGACGTGCACTTTTGATTTCTGAAAAGTGATGGTATCTTACACAGTCAAGAATCTCTTTATCCTCTATTTTTCCCTCTTCTTTAAGAAAATCATATCCTAATACACTATGATTTCTTCTGTCACTACCTTCCCGGTAAACTACTTTTCCTATGTCATGAAGCAGACTTCCTGTAATCAACTTAATTTTCTGGTCAATCATCTTCATTCCTCCTGACGTATTTCATTGCTCCCATTCCCATGCCTGTCTTAATTCCCACTCCGGCAAATTCTCCGAATTTAAATAACATTCTCAGATATCTTGCCATTGTTTCTGGTCCTCTAATATGAATACAGATACTTCCTGTAAAACCTGTGATCTGAACTTTCTCCAATGGAAATGGTACTGTCTGCAAACGGTACCGCACGATTTCACTCTGTTCAACAAGTGCCTCCAGTGTTTCCTCATCAAACATATCAAAAGCTTCTGAAACAGCACTGTATTTTCTCATAAGACTGGCATATATTAAGCCCAAATCCGGATATATTACATATTTTCCGTCACTTTTAAAAGCTGTGGGTGTCTGAAACTTTATCTCCAAATATTTCGGACATTTCTTCTCGTAAAACTCTGTGATAAGTTCATTATCATTTTTCAAGTGCATCCTTTTATTACATACAGAAATTGATAATCCTTTTTCTCAAAAAATATCTGTACATTCAGACAACGGCATAATTATATTTTCCTATATGCTTCTTCATTCAAAGTCTTTATTGTCCAGATGGTGCTGTTATTTTCCCTCGTGATACATTGACTATAAGGATTTAACTGGTTTCCATGTAGTCTGCTGCATATTCTGGAGAATATTTTCCATAATAACTCCCTGTAAATTTGATGACTGCCTGTAATTTATTTCTTTTGTTTCCAGTTCCATTTGTAATTCTGCATACATTGAAGCACCTCTACAGTAAGTATTTTTGTGTATTTTGTACTTTTTTTATATATTTTATGTCAAATCATTGTACATTATATCACTTTTCATATATAACGTCAATTTGTTTTACCATGAAGGTTACTATGAAGCTTACTATGCAGCCAGACAAAAACAGCCGGATAATCAGATAAACTATCTTAATTATCCGGCTATTTTTCCTGCTTCTTTTCTTACATTTACGTCTGCTTTTGTATAAAGTTTTGTCTCTGTATCATCATCCTCGCATTCCGGAGTTTTGAAATCAAATCTCCTGATCATAAATGCAAAGATCACATAATTAAAACTTTCTACAAATGATTATTCCACGTTTCACTACAAAATACATCAAAAAGCTCCATGGAGCTTCAGATTTTTCTAAAGTTCCAGGAGCCATTTTACGTTTGGACACTCTCATGCTCGCGCATGAATCTATATTTTATGTTAATTATGCATTCTTCTCAGCGATAGCTGCCTGTGCTGCTGCAAGACGAGCGATCGGTACACGGAATGGTGAGCAGGATACATAGTTAAGACCGATCTTGTGGCAGAATTCTACAGAAGACGGATCTCCACCATGCTCGCCGCAGATACCTACGTGAAGGTTCGGGTTAACCGGTTTGCCGAGTTCGATAGCCATCTTCATCAGCTTGCCAACGCCAACCTGATCCAGTTTTGCAAATGGATCGTTCTCGAAGATCTTAGCGTCATAGTATGCATTGAGGAATTTACCTGCATCATCACGGGAGAAGCCGTATGTCATCTGAGTAAGGTCGTTTGTACCGAAGCAGAAGAAGTCTGCCTCTTTAGCGATCTCATCAGCTGTAAGAGCTGCTCTCGGGATCTCGATCATTGTACCAACTTCATACTGAAGATCAGAACCAGCGGCTTTGATCTCAGCATCAGCTGTCTCAACTACGAATTTCTTAACATATTTAAGCTCTTTTACATCGCCAACAAGTGGGATCATGATTTCCGGTTTGATTGTCCAGTCCGGATGAGCTTTCTTAACTTCGATTGCTGCGCGGATAACTGCTGTTGTCTGCATCTTAGCGATTTCAGGATAAGTAACAGCAAGACGGCATCCACGATGTCCCATCATCGGGTTGAACTCATGAAGAGAAGCGATGATAGTCTTGATCTGATCTACAGTTTTGCCCTGAGCATCTGCAAGTTTCTTGATGTCAGCTTCATCTGTAGGAACGAACTCATGAAGAGGCGGATCCAGGAAACGGATAGTAACAGGGTTACCTTCCAGAGCTTCAAAGAGACCTTTGAAGTCATCCTGCTGATATGGAAGAACTTTTGCAAGTGCTTTTTCTCTCTCTTCTGCTGTTTCGGAGCAGATCATTTCACGGAATGCATCGATACGTCCCTCACCGAAGAACATATGCTCTGTACGGCAAAGACCGATGCCTTCTGCACCAAGCTCTACAGCTTTCTTAGCATCTGCAGGAGTATCTGCGTTTGTACGAACTTTCATTGTTCTGTACTTGTCAGCCCATGCCATGATGCGTCCGAACTCGCCGGCGATTGTAGCGTCTACAGTCGGGATGATTCCGTCGTAGATGTTACCGGTTGTACCATCGATGGAGATGAAGTCTCCTTCGTGGAATTCTTTACCAGCAAGTGTGAATTTCTTGTTTTCTTCGTCCATAGCGATATCACCGCATCCGGATACACAGCACTCACCCATACCACGGGCAACAACTGCTGCGTGAGATGTCATACCACCACGAACTGTCAGGATACCCTGAGCAGATTTCATACCTGTGATGTCTTCCGGAGATGTCTCAAGACGTACAAGTACGACTTTCTCTCCTCTTTCAGCCCATTCAACAGCGTCATCAGCTGTGAATACGATCTTACCGCAAGCAGCTCCAGGAGAAGCGCCAAGGCCTTTACCCATTGGTGTAGCAGCTTTCAGAGCAGCAGCATCAAACTGTGGGTGAAGAAGAGTATCAAGGTTACGTGGGTCGATCATAGCTACAGCTTCTTCTTCTGTTCTCATTCCCTCATCAACAAGGTCACAAGCGATCTTTAAAGCAGCCTGAGCTGTTCTCTTACCGTTACGTGTCTGAAGCATATACAGTTTACCATGCTCTACAGTAAACTCCATATCCTGCATGTCTCTGTAGTGTTTTTCAAGTGTTTCGCAAACCTGTTTGAACTGTACGAATGCTTCCGGGAATTTCTGTTCCATTTCGGAGATGTGCATAGGTGTACGAACACCGGCAACAACGTCTTCACCCTGAGCATTTGTAAGGAATTCACCAAACAGACCGTTAGCTCCTGTAGCAGGGTCACGTGTGAAGGCAACACCTGTACCACAGTCATCACCCATGTTACCAAATGCCATCATCTGTACGTTAACTGCAGTACCCCAGGAATATGGGATATCGTTGTCACGACGATATACGTTCGCACGTGGGTTGTCCCAGGAACGGAATACGGCTTTGATAGCACCCATTAACTGTTCCTTAGGATCAGTTGGGAAATCAGCACCGATTTTTGCTTTATATTCAGCTTTGAACTGTTCAGCTAATTCATGAAGGTCTTCTGCAGTAAGTTCAACATCCTGCTTAACACCTCTTTTAGCTTTCATCTCATCGATAAGTTCTTCGAAATATTTCTTTCCGACTTCCATAACTACATCAGAGTACATCTGGATGAATCTTCTGTAGCAGTCCCATGCCCAACGAGCATTGCCGGATTTTTCAGCAAGTACGTTAACAACGTCTTCATTTAAACCAAGGTTCAGGATAGTATCCATCATACCTGGCATAGAAGCTCTCGCACCAGAACGAACGGAAACAAGCAGAGGATTTTCTTTGTCACCGAATTTCTTTCCGGTAACTCCTTCCATTTTGGTGATTGCTTCCATGATCTGAGCCATGATCTCATCATTGATCTGTCTTCCGTCTTCATAGTACTGAGTACAAGCTTCTGTTGTGATTGTGAAGCCCTGAGGTACAGGAAGACCAAGGTTTGTCATTTCAGCAAGGTTGGCACCTTTACCACCCAGAAGGTTTCTCATATTAGCGTTACCTTCTGTAAACATGTAAACCCATTTTGCCATTTTACATTTTCCTCCTAAATTATTGTTCTTTTGTAACTATTCAGCATTCTGTTGTGAAGTAACTGAACAGCCACACCTTTCGCACATAAGTAAATATATGTTTCTTATACGCACATAATTATTTTATAGAATTTGTGTCATTTCGTCAAGGTTATTCTGCTAAAATTAGCTAAAATTTTTATACATTCTGCATAATGTGATTTATTTTATTATTCTTATTATTGTTAAGGTTTTCTCAGTCCTTTATTCTGGTCTTTATCCACATTTTCTCTCACATCTCATTATAACAGGAAAAAACGGGAAGCAAAACAGATAAGTTGATCTGCCCAGAGACAAATTGTCAAGGACTTTTTAATCAAATTCACAAAAAATCTACAAAATAGGTGCCAGAAGCACTATATGGCTCCTGACACCTCGTTTGATAGATTACATTTTTCCGTCCAGCAGGTCTTTGCAGAGATACGCATAATCTGGCAGCTGGTTGATATATGGCTCCCAGCGCCGCTTGATTTCGGCCAATTCCAGAGGGTCGGCTGCTTCCAGTGCATGATCGTTGCCCGTCATATACAAAACATCCATAGCAACATCATCCAAACACCTGCCGCAGAGATCAGCAGCTGATTCTATCCTGGTGCCAGTATCCACATAAAGCGGATTGACGCCAATCGCCAGCCAGACATAGCCTACCTTGTCCGACCAGAGCAGTTCAAAATCAGGGCTTTGCCGCAGATGTTCCGCAAAGACCTCCTTTACTCGTTCAATTTCATGCTTCTCTTTTTCTGTGTAAAGCATTTTCGTGTCCTCCTTGACAAAAATTTTGGTGCGTACCATCATCAGTTTAGCACAAGGCGGCTTCGTTTATCAGTCTGTCACATCTGCTGAATTTCATTTTTGAGCATACGCTTGATTTTATCGCTCATGGTTTCTGTGCTGGTATTGCTGAAATGGACATGAACCTTGTAGGTTGTCTTACCGATTTTCTTTACCATCGCTGGCGTGTTTTCCGGCGCTCTGGACGCAGTAGCGGCGTCTGCCACCTGCATAGTACGGGGTTCTCTGTTCATGGCGCTCCTTTCTCCGAACGGGTCTGTGCCGCCCGGTAAAAAATCAGTCTTGCTTACTGTTTACAATGTCTTTTGCTGCCTGTCGGGTAGCACCGGCATTTTCTTCCCTGAAATTCTTCCCGTCAAAAAGAATCGGCGCACACCGTTCCAGAATACGGTCATAGATACGGGCGTGGGCCAGATCAGGCGGGTTTTTCAGCTCGGACAGTTTCAAGTTTGTTGTGATAATCATGGGCCTGCGGCTGCGGTAGCGGCTGTCGATGACGAAAAACATCTGCTCCATAGCATATTCGGTACTGCGCTCTACACCCAGATCGTCAATGATAAGCAGGTCGTACTCATCAAAGCTGGCGATAAAGTCGGCCCTGTCCTCGGAAAACATCCCCGTCAGGCGGTTCAGAATGGTGGGAAAGTTCGTCATCAGCACAGGCACATCCCGGTCAAGCAGGGCGTTGGCGATGCAACCGGCGAAAAAGGACTTGCCGGTTCCCACATCCCCGAACAACAGCAGGCCGGTGTTGTTCTTGTAAGCCTCCTTCCAGTTCTCCACATAGGCGCGGGCCTTGTCCATCAGGGGATTTTGGCCGTTGTCGTTGGCAAAGGTGTAGTCGTACAGATAGCGGTCTTGCAGGCCCTGGGCCTTCCGGCGCTTGATACGCTCCATGCGGCGCTGCCGTTCCTCGGCGGCCTTGCGCTGTTCCTCGGCCTCCCGCTGGCACTGGCAGATACAGCGGGGCATGAAGTAGCCCGGTTTCCCAAAGCATGGCACAACGGTCTGCCTCTGGCCGCCGCACTTCTTACAGTGAATGAGGCCGTCTGCCGGGTCTATGTACTCGTCCCCGGCCAGTTCCATACCGGCGGCTGCCTTGTCGATCAGCGCCCGGATTTCTGCGGTAATCTCCATCATACGGTTTCATCCTCCTTTACGCTGTAATCCCGGTTGCGGGTGGGCGGGGCTGCTTTCTTCGCGTCCTCACCGG
>ENA-OQDC01001671-OQDC01001671.1-human-gut-metagenome-genome-assembly--contig:-NODE-1671-length-10489-cov-2.904555_pt1 | contig 10489 bp, 10 predicted proteins | sample MGYA00242770_ERZ504601 | MGnify/ENA primary metagenome ERZ504601 (study PRJEB26092, sample SAMD00036305) | human gut metagenome | host: Homo sapiens | study: EMG produced TPA metagenomics assembly of...
TGCGGCGATATCACCACCCTCGAGTATGACCTGACCGATGGCCGCCCGCTGGAGCGCAAGCACATCGTGACTACCCCTGCCAAGATCTGCGGCGTGCTGGGCATCACTGTGCCCGAGCAGACCATGATCGATATCCTGCAGCGCCTGGAGTTTACTGTGGATGTGCAGGCTGACGGCAGCTGGGATGTGTCTGCTCCTCTCTACCGTGAGGACGTGGAGAGCTTCCCCGATCTGGCGGAGGAGGTCATCCGTGAGTACGGCTATGACCACATCAACCCCACCTTCCTGAACACCGCCTCTGTCACCAACGGCGGCCTGAACTATGCACAGAAGCAGCAGCTCAAGACCAAGCGCCTGCTGGCTGCACAGGGCTTCTATGAGGCCTCCACCCTGGCCTTCTATTCCAACGCGGAGCTGGATATGCTGCACATCCCCGCTGAGGATGCTGCCCGCAAGGCCATCCGCATCCTGAACCCCATCAGCGAGAACCTGTCCATCATGCGCACCCTGCTGACCCCGTCCATGCTGAATGTCATCGTGGACAACCTCAAGAAGGGCAATGCCGAGGGCCGCCTGTTCGAGATGGCTCCCGTCTATCTGGCCAAGGAGCTGCCCATCAGCGAGCATCCCCATGAGCGTCAGACCCTCTGCATTGGTGCCTTTGGCCCCGAGGAGGACTTCTTCACCGTCAAGGGTGCAATGGAGGCGCTGGCCGCAGGCTTTGACCTGACCTTCACCTACGAGCGCGAGACCACCCCGTGGCTCCACCCCGGCATCAGCGCCGCTGTCTACTGCAACGGCAAGCGTCTGGGCGTGTTCGGTAAGCTCTCCAATGAGATCAACGGCGAGCTGGAGATCGCAAAGGACCAGAAGGACAGCCAGAACATCTATCTGGGTGAGCTGGACTATGAGGCTCTGATGTCCTGTGTGGACGGTGAGCTGCGCTATAAGCCGCTGAGCCCCTACGCTGCCGTCAAGCGTGACCTGGCCCTTGTCTGCGAGGAAAAGGTCACCTGCGGCGAGATCGAGGACACCATCAAGAAGGCAAGCTCCCTCATCACCGAGGTCAAGCTGTTCGATATCTACCGCGGCGCAAACCTGGGCGAGGGCAAGAAGAGCATGGCCTTCTCCCTGACCCTGTCTGACCCCAGCGCGGAGATCTCCGCTGATCAGGTCGAGCGCACCGTCAAGAAGGTGCTGGGCAACCTGAAGTTCAAGCTGGGCATTGAGATCCGGTAAACGGTGATCTTTTACACAGCACTATGAGTCTCCTCTGGGCGGGCATCCTGCTGGCCGCTGATGACACAGGCCTGACCGGCCTCTGGTTCGAGGGGCAGAAATACTTTGCCCGCACCCTGGATGCGGTGCATCAGGAGCAGGAGACCGCTGTGCTCTCCGAGGCCAGACGCTGGCTGGATGCTTATTTCGGCGGGCAGGAGCCGGACTTCACCCCGCCGCTCCATCCCGCTGGCTCTGCCTTTCAGCAGGAGGTGTGGGCGCTGCTGCGCCGCATCCCCTGCGGCCAGACCACGACCTATGGGGCACTGGCAAGGCAGCTGGCCGCAGAGCGCGGTCTTTCCCGGATGTCTGCGCAGGCTGTGGGCGGGGCTGTCGGTCACAATGTGATCTCTATCATCATTCCCTGCCACCGCGTTGTCGGAACAAACGGCAGCCTGACCGGATATGCAGGCGGCATCGATAAAAAAGCCGCGCTGCTGAGACTGGAAATGAAAATGACGCTGTAAGAAATGCAGCAAATGAAAAATCCGAACCTTTTCCCAACGGAAAGAGGTTCGGATTTTTCTTGTGTGGTGGAGGCGATGGGAGTCGAACCCATGTCCGAAAAGAGTTCAGCGTAGGTGTCTCCGGGTGCAGGCGATCTACAACATTCCCTCCGCGTCACGCCGGTCGTCAGGCTAACGCTTCAGTAGCTTCATGAGTTCCTGCCGGTCCGCAAAGCTTAGGTCCGTTCAGGTGCTGTGTCTAAAGGACGCCCCGGCCCCACACGACACAAGAGTGGGCGGAACGCGCAGCACTCAGGCTGCGAGCAACTGATAATTATTGTTGTCAGTTAATTTTTTGGAGGAGTTTAGAGCAGGTCCCCCACTGCTACCCGCTGCCCAGACCTCGCTCTCCCCGTCGAAACCTTTACGCCCCCATAAAACACACCTTGCGGTGTGGGTAAGCTTTGAAGTTTCCGGGCAGGAATGCTGCCTGAAATCAATAGTAAACGCCGTTGGATTTAACGGCCCGGTCGATGGAGCGCTTGGCATCACGCTTTGGCGGCATCTGCGCGCTTATCATAGAGCTTTTTGCCCTTGCACAGGCCCAGTTCCATTTTGACGCGGCCATGCTTGAAGTAGAGCGAAAGCGGCACAAGGGTGTAACCCTGCAGCTTGCACTGCTGGTGCAGCCGCCGGATCTCGTTCTTGTGGGCCAGCAGCCGCCGCACCCGCATGGGATCCTGATTGAAGATGTTGCCGTGGTCGTAGGGAGTGATGTGCATTCCCTTGACCAGCAGCTCGCCGTCCTCAATATCGACCCAGCTGTCTTTCAGGTTCACGCCGCCGGCACGCAGGCTCTTGACCTCAGTGCCCTTTAGCTCAACGCCGGTCTCCAGCGCTTCCAGAACGAAATACTCGTGGCGCGCTTCCCGGTTTGTGGCAATCGTCTTGGTTGCCGGACGCTCTTTGGTCGGTGCCATTCCGCGCGCCTCCTTTCTCGTTTTGGTATCGTTACGTTAGTATATCATATTTTTGTGGATTTTCAAGGCCGCTTTTTGAAGAAACTGTAAATCTTTCCCGCAAAAAACGCCTTACAGCTTTTTATAGCCCGCCGGTTCGTCCGCTGTACACCGCCGCTCCATCAGGTAGGTGTCCAGCCAGCGGCCGTGGCAGTCCCGGGCAATGCGCTCCCGGCGGCCCACCACGCGGAAGCCGCATTTCAGATGCAGGCCCCGGGAGGGGGCATTGTCCTGCAGTACCGTGGACTGCAGCGTCCAGTACCCGGCCTGTTCGGCCTCGCGGCAGAGCGCTGTGAGCAGGTGATAGCCCAGCCCCTTGCCCCGGAATTTCTCCCCGACATAGATGCTCACCTCGGCCACGCCGCGGTAGCACCAGCGGGGGTCTACCCGATGCAGGGCTGCCCAGCCGGCTACGACCCCATCGTCCAGCACCACCAGCCGGCATTCCCTGGTATGGGATGCGTCCCAGGCGGTGTAGGGCGGGCAGTTGGTCTGGAAGGTGGCGTGCTCGGTGGCAATGCCCTCCAGATATATTTTGGACACGGCAGTCCAATCCTCCGGCATCATGGGCCGGACTGTGATCTCACTCATATTCCTATCCTGACCGGAGCCGCAGTGCTCCGGTTTCCCCTCATTGCGTGTGCAATATCTCTTTTCAGTATAGCAGAATCTGCCGCAAATCACAATGGAAACCTGTTCACCTCAGGCCGGGCAGAGTGTCCGGAATCTGAATACCCGGCCCTCGGAAGCGCGGAGATCACAACGCATAGATTTTGCGGACAGATTTGTTTTGACAATACCGGCGGGTGTGATACAATAGAAAAAAACCAACCGGTGCCGCCTGTGCAGTCTCATATTATAGTCCTCTGTGTGGGAGAATGCAATCAGGGCGGTGCCGGGGGAAAGGAACGGAACATGAAACAGGCAAAACGAATCGTTGCGATGGTGCTGTGTCTGCTGGCTCTGCTGGCCCTGCCCGCCGGTGCCGTAATGGAAAAGGGAGAGCCCAACATCACGGCTCAGACCACCATGAAGGAAGTGCGCAGCAACCCGGGCATCAAGAACTCCGGCTTCTACACCTACTCGCAGGATAAGGACTGTCCGCCGGGTCAGGCCCTGTGGGAGATGACCACTGTGGAGGGCTACACCAACGAGTATGTGGCCGAAGGCTGCGCCAAGGGGCTGAATCTGGTCATTGAGAACTACAACAATGGCGTTCAGGTCACCCACTCGTTCTACACGGATGCGGAAAAGGCGGCGGACCGCACCAAAAAACAACACCGGCCTGTTCTATTTCCCGGCCAAGGCTGAAAATGCCAAGTTTGCGCTGATCCTGGCTGGCAGCGGTGCCAATGAGAGCGCCGAGCTGGAGGAGGGGGCCTGCACGGCCTGGCAGCTGCATGAGCTGGGCTATGCCGCCTTTATTCTGCGGTATCGCGTCTGGACGGATGCTTCCGATGACGCTCCGCTGGAGGACATCGGCCGGGCCATGCAGTACATTGAGGAACACGCTGCGGAGTTTGGCATCCAGCCGGAGCAGTACGCCATTGTGGGATATTCCATGGGCGGCCACCTGACGGGCCTGTTTGGCACGGAATCGGTGGGGTATAAGCATTACAATGTGCCCAAGCCCGCTGCCCTGCTGCTGGGCTACCCCATCAACGATATGACCTACATCAAGCCCATCTACCATGTCATTCAGGATATCGGTGCATACGGCCCCAAATACTATACCCGGAACCTTTCGGATGAGATCACGCCGGACTACCCCGCCACCTACCACTGGCACGGTGTGAATGACACGCTGCTGAAAGAGCTGGTCTACTGGCGGCAGGGACCGCAGCTGGAAGCTGCCCTGCAGGCCAATCACGTCAAGCATGTTTACCGGGTGTTCAACAATGCCCCTCACGTCTGCGGCATCGGCACAGGAACAGATGCCGAGAACTGGCTGGTGGAAGCCACTGCTTTCTGGGAAGAGCAGTGCGCCTGAGAGAAAGGATGAAACAGGATGAAAGATCTGAACGAAGCATTTGTGCATCTGAACGTCGGTCTGCCCGATGATGTGGAGCGGCTGAAGGCCGCAGGCTATTACAAAGAAGCAATGGCACGGATCGATGAATATCTGGCCGAGGACTGGACGGAGACCCAGAACAGCCCCCGCAGTCAGGGGGTGGAAATGCCGGAGTATGAGCAGCCCGCCAACCCTGTGCCCAACGGCGTGGACGCGCTGCGGGATGCCCTGCTGGTGCAGAAGGAGATCATGTGCCGTCTGCCGCAGGAATACTGCTGGAACGAGGCACAGGCCGTGGCCCGGATGCAGGGCCTTGTGCGGGATTTCACGGTGGAGGAGTTTCGCCAGCTGGTGCATGAGGGCCGGGTGGACTGGCGGTTTGTGGAAGGGGAGAAGCACTACCTTGACCGCTTTGCCGAGACGCTGATTGCCACCCACGCCGACCTTGCCGCCCGTCAGCTCGACCCGCCCGCCCCGGCCGCGCTGGCCCGGGAGCGCCGCCGCCGCATCCATGACCAGATGGAACGGGAAGGGCAGGCCAGTGCCCGCATCACGCTGAAGACCAGCGTGGGAATGTCGGATGAGGCCTTTGCCGCCGCTCTGGCCAAGGCAAAGGCAGAGGGCCGGGAGAGCGTGCACGTCCGAGCCTGGCTGCCCATCCCGGCGGAGTGCCTGGCCCAGAGCGAGATCGAGCTGCAGAGCTTTACCGAGCAGCCGGGCCGCATCGCCGATGCAAACGCCCCCCAGCGCACCGTCTGCTGGGAGGCTGATCTGACCGAAAACCGCCGCTTCGGGGTGCAGTACCGTTACAAGACAACGGCAGTCTATGCTGACCCGCTGGACTTTGTGCCTGCACCGGAACAGCCGACCTTTGATACCGAGGAGCAGGCCCCGCATATCGTGTTCACGCCCTACCTGCGGGCGCTGGCCGCGCAGCTGACCGAAGGGATCACCGACCCGGCGGAAAAGGCAAAGCGCATCTATGATTACGTTACCCTGAACGTGCGGTATCACTATCAGCCCGCCTACTTTGTGCAGGACTGCCTGCCCGACCGCTGCGCACGGAACCGGCGCGGTGACTGCGGCATTATGGCCCTGACCTTCATCACCCTCTGCCGTCTGGTGGGCATTCCGGCCCGCTGGCAGAGCGGCCTGTCGGTGTCGCCCACCGGTGTGGGCTGCCACGACTGGGCCATGTTCTACATTGCCCCCAAGGGCTGGATGTATGCCGACTGCTCGTTTGGTGCCTCCATGGCACGGCAGGGCGAGGAAGAGCTGCGCCGCCACTACTTCGGCAGCCTGGACACCGGGCGTATGGTGGCAAACCGCGCCTTTGAGGCACCCTTTGACCCGCCGATGTACGGGTTCCGCTCCGACCCCTATGATAACCAGTCGGGCGAGTGCGAGGTGGACGGCGTGGGCCTTTATGGCGATGCGCTGGATACCCGGAAAGAATTGGTCGATTTCGAGGACTTATAATCAATGGAATTTTTAGCTGGATTGTACACCCTGCTGCTGGTCACCATCTGCCTGCTGCTGGCAGCGGTGCTCTGGAAACTGAACAAGCCCCGGAACGGGGGAGACTACGAGGAGCTCAAGCGTTGGATGCAGCAGCAGCTCGATGCACAGGCAAAAGACTTTGCGGCCAGACAGGCGGCAATGGCGGAGCAGAATTACACCGCCATCCGCAGTGTCAGTGAGACATTGCAGACCTCAGTGCAGAGCATGAGCACTACACTGGCACAGGGCCAGAGCGGCCAGCAGCAGATCCTGACCCAGCGGCTCCAGAGTCTGGAGGCCGCCAACACCCAGAAGCTGGAAGAGCTGCGCAAGACCCTTGCGGAAAACATGACCGCCCTGCAGGCCGAGAACGCCAAAAAGCTGGATGAGATCCGCCACACTGTGGACGAGCAACTGCAGGATGCCCTGCAGAAGCGGGTGACCGAGAGCTTCAAGGCTGTGAATGACCAGCTGGAACAGGTGTACAAGGGGCTGGGCGAGATGCAGAACCTTGCCGCCGATGTGGGCGGGCTGAAGCAGGTGCTCTCGGGCGTTAAGACCCGCGGCATTCTGGGTGAGATCCAGCTGGGAGCCATTCTGGAAGAGATCCTTGCCCCGGAACAGTACGACACCAATGTGGCCACCATTCCGGGCAGCACCCAGCGGGTAGAATATGCCATCAGGATGCCGGGTGCGGACGGCGGCACGGTCTGGCTGCCCATCGACTCCAAATTCCCCGGCGATACCTACGCGCACTTGCAGGATGCCCAGGCCTCCGGCGATGCGCAGGCGGTGGAGAATGCCCGCCATGCGCTGGAACTGGTGCTGCGGAGCGAGGCAAAGGACATCCGGGAAAAGTATGTGGAACCGCCCTACACCACGACCTTTGGCATTCTCTTCCTGCCTTTTGAGGGGCTGTACGCCGAGGTGGTGAACGCCGGTCTGCTGGAGGTGCTGCAGCGGGATTATCAGGTGAACATTGCAGGCCCCAGCACCATGGCAGCCCTGCTCAACAGCCTGCAGATGGGCTTCAAGACCCTTGCCATCCAGAAGCGCTCCGGCGAGGTCTGGCAGCTGCTGGGTGCCGTTAAGACGGAGTTCGACAAGTTCGGGCAGGGGCTCTCCAAGATGCAGCAGCGCCTGCGCCAGACCGATGAAGAGCTGGACAACCTCATTGGTGTCCGCAGCCGGGCCATCAGCCGCAAGCTCCGCAGTGTCCAGAGCCTGGATGATGCCAGCGCGGCAGCCCTGCTGGAGCTGGACAACGAGCCCGGCCGGCCGGTGGCAGCAAGACTGCCGGAGGAGCTTGAATAATCTTTAACAATGTGCTATACTAGGAACCGCTATTAGTATTATGCTGCCGCTTTTCCGGCACAGCAATATGGATAGAGAGGATGTCTGCTATGAGCGTGAAAAAGATCAGCGAAGCCATTCTGGGCGTGGGTGTGGACGATACCACCATTGACCTGTTCGAGAGCCAGTATCCGGTGCCCACCGGCGTGAGCTATAATTCCTATGTCATTCTGGACGAAAAGACCGCCATTCTGGATACGGTGGACAACCGTGCCACGGAGCCCTGGCTTGCCAACCTGACCGAGGCACTGGCCGGACGCAAGCCGGATTACCTGGTGGTCAGCCACATGGAGCCTGACCACGGTGCCAACATCGCCAGACTGGCCGCCCTCTACCCGGAAATGCAGGTGGTGGGCAACGCCAAAACTTTCCTGTATATGGATCAGTTCTTTGGGGCGGATGCCGTTGCCAAGGAGCGCCGCGTGGTGGTGAAGGACGGCGAGAGCCTGAGCCTGGGTACCCACACCCTGACCTTTGTGTTTGCCCCCATGGTGCACTGGCCCGAGGTCATGGTGAGCTATGAGAGCAGTGAAAAGGTGCTCTTCTCTGCGGACGGCTTTGGCCGGTTTGGTGCAGTGGCCAGGTTTGACGAAAACGCCGACTGGGCCAGCGAGGCCCGCCGCTACTACCTGAACATCGTGGGCAAGTACGGTCCGCAGGTGCAGGCTCTGCTGAAAAAGGCCGCCGCGCTGGATATCGCCACCATCTGCCCCCTGCACGGCCCCGTGCTGACCGGCGATCTGAGCAAGTACCTGAACTACTATGACCTGTGGTCCAGTTACAAGGCCGAGGAGCCGGAGAAGATCCTGGTGGCCAGCGCTTCCATCCACGGCCACACCAGAGCCGCCGCCCACACCATGGCTGAGAAGCTGCGCGCCAAGGGTGCCAAGGTGGTGGAGATGGATCTGACCCGCACCGATGTCTCCTATGCCGTCACTGAGGCCTTCCGCTGCGGCCGGATCGTGCTGGCCTGCGCCACCTACGATGGCTTCCTCTTCCCGCCGATGGAGAATCTGCTGGCACACCTCAAGACCAAGAACTTCCAGGCCGCACCGTTGGCCTGATGGAGAACGGCACCTGGGCCCCCATGGCTGCAAAGCTGATGCGTGCCGAGCTGGACGGCATGAAGAACATCACCGTCTGTGATGCCGTTGTGACCATCCGCTCTGCCGCCAATGCCGCCGCTGAGGCACAGATGGATGTGCTGGCTGACGAGCTGCTGGCAAAGTAACGAATCGACCCCATAAAAAGAACGAACGCCTGCCGAGTGAGAAAAGCCCGGCAGGCGTTCGTTTTGTCTATGCGGGAGGTATAGCAGAGTAGCATCTTCGCACAGGGGTAGGCGGCAAAGTCTTTTTTGTGTGGAGTTCGCCTTTCTTTGTCAGAACAAATCGTACCGCTCCATCGTCTCGGCTTTGCGGGAGTCGTGCTTCTCGTAGTAGCCGATCAGGGTGCCGCTTGCATCCCGCAGGGCTACCATGTAGACATCGCGGTCGTGCTTTGCGTTGTGATAGGTATAGACGATGTTGTGGCTGGCATCCGCCGCGAACCACTCGACCACCTTGCGGATGGCTTCCACCGAATGGGGGTTGTGGCAGGTCAGAAGGCTTTTGCCCAGCAGGGAAGCGCCGCCGTATTTTTTGTAATCCACCACGGCGGCAGGATTCATGTAAATGATGATGTGGTTCAGATTGCAGATGACCACCGATTCGCGGTCCTGGTCGATGATGCTTTTGAAATAGGCGTTCAGGTCTGCCATGATGCTGCTCCTTCTTTATTCTTATCCAGTGCGTCGAACTGCCTGACGATCTGCGGGTCCTTCAGCTTGATGACCTTGCCGGTGAGGTAGTGCAGGGTGTTCTCCTCCGGGATATCCAGGAAGCTGATGCGGACGGCGCAGAGAGCCTGCGTCCGGGTACCGGTGCGCTCGTTCATCTTGCGGTTGCCGTATTTGATATCTCCCAGCACCGGCTTGCCCAGATAGGCCAGATGCGCGCGGATCTGGTGGGTGCGGCCCGTGACCAAGCCGATCCTGCACAGGGCAAAAGGCCCGGCAGTGCGCAGCACGTCCACATCGGTGATGATCTGCTTGCGGCGCTCATCCTGAGATTGGTGGGCATGGATGCTGACCTTGTTGTTCTTTTCGTCGTGCTCCCACCAGGCCGTGAACCGCCCGCTCTGGGGGATGCCCACGGTGATGGTGTAGTATTCCTTTTTGAGCAGGTCGGTGCGGATGATCTCGTTCATGTCCCGCAGGGCGGCGTAGCTCTTGGCAGCGATGACAAGGCCCTCGGTGCCACGGTCCAGCCGGTTGCAGATGCCGGGCTTGAAGCGGTTCTCGCCGCCTGCGTCATACTCGCCCTTCTGGGCCAGATACTGGGTGAATGCGTCCACAAGGTTGGCATCGCCGGTGCGGTCGCTGTGGCAGAGCAGGTGGGTGGGCTTGTACAGCACGGCAATGTTCTCGTCCTCGTAGATGACGGTCACCTTGGGCTGGTTCTGCTGCTTTTTGGGGGCAGGCTTGCGGGCTGCAGGCTTTGCGCCCTCGGGCGGGAAGAATTCATCGTTGATGTACAGCTCAATGAGGTCGCCCGCCTTGAGCCGATCCTCGGGGGCTCCCTTTTTGCCGTTGACCTTGACCCGCTTGTTGCGGAAGCTCTTGTACAGCAGGCTGGTGGGGAGATCGCGGGTCACGCTCTGGACAAAGCGGGAAAGCCGCACGCCCTCGTCGTTTGCGGTGGCAGTAAATTGTTTCATAAAATCGTTCCTTTTGTTGGATGAAAGACAAGCCCTCTCCGTCTTTGCTTCGCAAATCCACCTCTCCCAAAGGGAGAGGCAATGCATCTCCCGGGTTCAGTACATGCTGACCGAGAGCCACAAGG
>ENA-OQDC01001673-OQDC01001673.1-human-gut-metagenome-genome-assembly--contig:-NODE-1673-length-10480-cov-6.920603_pt1 | contig 10480 bp, 11 predicted proteins | sample MGYA00242770_ERZ504601 | MGnify/ENA primary metagenome ERZ504601 (study PRJEB26092, sample SAMD00036305) | human gut metagenome | host: Homo sapiens | study: EMG produced TPA metagenomics assembly of...
TGGAATTGAATTTGTGGATTATGATATTTCATTTAAAGGCATTTGCCCGAAATGCAGGGAGAAGGTAAAGGAGGAACAGCATGGATAGGAAAGCAATGTATAAGTTGAGTTATGGACTGTTTATATTGACCGCTAAAGAAGCATAAATGTATTAAGATAGGATTATACCAATGAAAGAAGAACTAAGTATAGATATCATCGGACTTGTAGGAGCCTGTTCTTATGCTTTGGACTGTATAGAAGCAGAGTTTGTAAATATCAAAAACAAACATGGAAAAAGAGTGGCTTATATAAGTATACGTATGGCAGAATATTGGAAAATTCAAGGTGATGAGTTACAAGATTTAGCCATGTGTGCTTTACTGCATGATAATGCTTTGACACAATATATTTCGGAAGAACTGAAAAAGGATTCCGTCATTAATTGTAAAAAAGATTTATCCGAGAAAAAAACAAATCTTCATTGTATTTATGGTGAAAAAAATATTACTAAAATTCCATTTAAAACAGATGTGTCAAATGTGATTTTGTAATCATCATGAACATGCCGATGGAATCAGGTCCTTTTCAAAAAAAAGTGGAATGAAATTCCGTTGTTTGCAATAGGATTAATTCATCTTGCAGATACCATTGATATTATAGGAAATAACATGGAAACTGGAAATAACAGTTGGAATTTTATATGTCAGTTTCTTTTGAAAAATAAGGATGGATTATTCGATTCAGAATGTGTGAATGCCTTTTTTTCATGCATTCACACATTTCGAATCTTTTACGTGTTTAAGTAATAATTCTTTTGAAATGAAGCTATGGGAGATTATCCCAAGACAAAAACAGGTTTTCGATTGGAAAACGTGTAAAAATGTCGCAGATTTTTTTGCAAAGATTGTAGATTATAAATCTTCTTTTACAAGCAGACATTCTATAGGAGTGGCTGAAAAAGCAGCTCTTTTTGCTCAATATATAGGATTTGATTCTATTAATGTGCAAAAAATGTATCTGGCTGGTGCACTGCATGATATTGGGAAAATGGCAGTAGACAATGAAATTTTAGAAAAACCGGATAAGCTTACGGATGATGAATTTTCAAAAATGAAGAATCATGCTGGTTATACATATATTATATTATCAGAAGTTGAAGATTTTGAAGAAATACGAGATTGGGCGTCTTTCCATCATGAAAAATTAAATGGAAAAGGGTATCCTTTTGGAAAAACCGCAGCTGAATTAAATGAACCGGAACGTATTATGGCATGTATTGATATTTATCAGGCATTAACCGAGGACAGACCATATAAGAAAGGTTTATCGCACGAAAAAACGTGTGAGATGCTCGATGACATGGCACAGAAAGGTTTTGTTGATTTTGATATTTCCAAGAAAATTAGGGAATGTTTTGGTGGAATTTAACATTAAAAACGAGAAAATATAGGAAATTTATGAGAAATGCTTTTGCCTATTATGATCAGATAGTATAGAACAGGTTCATAAAACAAATAAAACTGAAAGTAGAATTAATTTATGTATGAAATGAAACCAGAACAATATTTATGAATTAGGCTGAACGCATGGATGCTATCCTGTATTGCACAGGTGGCATCCATTTTGTCTTTGCCTGAATTCTTTTATTATTGTAGTAATCTATATATTCTTCAACAGCTTTTGAAAAGTGAGCACTAAATAAAATAGTATTGTTGATGCAATAAGAGACACTCTTGATTGCAATCCGGTATTTTAGGAAAATGTGGTAAGTGTAAATCAGATGATTGGCATTATGATGGGAAGCATAGCTGTATTTGGAATTATTTATTATTTTGTTACATTGCTGCCAGAGGGGGAAGGTAGATGATACAATTAAAGTTACCAAAAGGTAACTTGATGGCAGATTTAAATTAGGAGATAGACATGGAAAGCAAAGAAAAGAACACAAAGGAAAAAATATTGGAAGAAGCCTTAAAGTTATTTGCACAGAGTGGATATATGGGAACATCCATGAATGATATTGCTTCAAAACTTGGAGTAACCAAGGCTGCATTGTATAAGCATTATAAAAGCAAGCAGGAGATATTGGACAGTATTATTGAAAAGATGAATGAATTGGATATTGCAAGAGTAAAGCAGTATGAAATGCCGGAGGGTGATCTGGAAAAGGTTACAGCCGAGTATAAAGAAACGGCATTTGATAAGATCAAGCAGTATCTTGCGAGCGGACCATTAACTTATATGGAAGCTTTGTTTTCAAGAATGCTGGGAGATGCAGGAAAAGCCAGACAGACAGCACTTGATTTTTATGGACCTATTTTTTTACTTTACAGCATATATGATGGAACAGAAAACAAGAGCCATGTGATAAAGCTACTGGAAGAGCATATGGATCATTTTTTACAGGAAATGCAGATAAGATGAAAGGGTGAAACGATTTGATCGATGATTCAGAACGAGTATCTTTACAGAATTTGAAGGCAGTTACTGAGTGGTACAAAAGCATTAATTAGGCTCAGTTGAATTATGCATAACGTTACAGTATAGAAGAAGTGATACTATGAAAGTAGAAATAGTGGAGAGATTTATGGAATATATTAAAGTGACAAACGAGAATATAGACAAAGAGCACATATGCTGTGCTATTTCCAATAACAACGATATTCAGGTGTCATCCAAAAAAGAATGGTTAAAAGAGCAATTTAGGGAGGGGCTTGTTTTTCTGAAAAGTAGTAGAACGGGGGAAGTGCTTTATTGAGTATCTGCCTGCTGAAAATGCATGGAATCCGATTACTGCAGATGGCTATATGTATATTGACTGCCTGTGGGTAGCCGGTTCTTTCAAAGGACATGGTTATGGAGCAGATCTGCTGGATGCCTGTATGGAGGACAGTAAGAGCAAGGGGAAAAAAGGGCTGTGTATATTATCTTCCGGAAAGAAAAAAACATTTTTGTCAGATCCAAAATTCCTGCGGTATAAGGGATTCAAGGTTTGCGATGAAGCGGACAACGGGATTCAGTTATGGTATTTGCCATTTGCAGCAGATGCGCCTTTGCCTGAATTTAAGGAATGTGCCAGACATCCCCATATCGAGGAGAAGGGCTATGTTTTATATTATACCAGCCAGTGTCCGTTTAATGCGAAATATGTTCCGATTGTAGAAGAAGTTGCAAGAGAAAATGGCGTATCATTCCGGGCTATTCATTTACAGAGTAAAGAAGAAGCGCAGAATGCACCTACTCCGGTTACAACTTATGCGTTGTTTTATGATGGGGCATATTTAACCAACGAGCAGATGAATGACAGGAAATTTTTGAAATTGTTATCAAAGTAAATGAAAAATAGATGGAAGCTGTAATCCTGGAATATTTTCATTTGTGAGCGTTCCAAATATTGTTGGCTGTGTCGGAGCTGCAATCATAATTATTGCAGCAATAGCAACACCAATAGCAAAATCACAGCATATGCGTGAGATATGGTTTTATGTAATGTCCGGCGGAGTGATGCTAAAGATTGTAGTTATGGAAATCGCAAGAATTATACAGATGTTTTAGAGAAAGTAAAATTGCATGATAAAAGTGCTCTTTATCTGCCACGGCAGGGTTTAAGAAACGTGGCGAAAGCCATGATTTAATAGGGCTTCTTGGATGAAAGTGTAGAATTTTACACCTTTGGAAGATCGGATCGGTATAGTTAGAATAGTAAAGACGTGGGATGAATCTTTGCGTCATTTTTTTAGATTGTGTAATTACAATGTTGCTTGTAAAAATCAAATAACATATGATAAATTATAAATGTGACGTAAAAAGAGTCACATTTATAAAAAGGTGATTAATGTGAAAGAAATTTTTGGAAAAAATATACGGCAAAATGTAATAATGACGGAGAATAAAGAGGTATATAAAAAGCTTCCGTTAGCATATCGTGGAAGGTATGATATTTTTACAGTCGAGACGAATGGTGCGTTATGGATGGCTATTCATCCAAAAGATGATGTCGGACTTGTTATGTTACGTAGAGACAGAGCTGGCGTAGAAAAAATGACAGGATTAAATTGTGCAATATTTCTTGATCGAACAACATTTTATATAAAGGAAAAAAATGATGGAAGAAGGAATTCCTTTTGTAATAGAAGGGAAGCAGGTATTTCTCCCATTTATTGGATATTTGCTGAGTAAGGAAAATGAAAGAGAATTGGCACCAGTTCATTTGATTTCATTTTTGACGCAAAAAATGCTTCTGATGGCTATTTATGAACGATGGAATGAAGTGAAAGTATCTGATGCAGCAAAACGAATAGGAGTGTCAACAAAATCTGCAAGCCGGTGTTTTGATGAACTGGAATATTTAAATATTGATGTGTTGGGCATGAAAGGTAAATCAAGAGTAATAAATATTCCGAATGACCGAAAACAAGTATGGCAGCAAATTGAAAATGTATTAAGAAATCCGGTGATTCGAAGATTTGTTCTGAGAGAAGATATGAAACTAGAAAAGAAAGCAGGTATTTCTGCTTTATGTGAGTATTCTCTTTTGTCAGATAATGTTTATCCTACTTATGCAGTAACAAAGAAAGAGTTGAAAGATAGTGCAGTGAAAGTGGAAAAACAAGTGAGTGAATTGGAAGAAATTGGCTGTGTTGTTTTGGAACTGGGATATTTTATTGATTTTTTAGGAAAAGGATTTCAAGATCCTTTGAGCGTAGTATTGTCACTTACAGGAGAAGAGCAAGAAGAGGAACGGGTAGATATTTCTATTAATGAGATGTTGGAGGAATATGTATGGTCAAAGGATTAGATACATTTCAGAAGTACTTTGCAGATTATGAAGAACAGTATGTTTTAATAGGTGGCGCAGCCTGTGATATTCTATTTGAAAGCAATGAAGTAAATTTCAGGGCTACAAGAGATCTGGATATGGTTTTGATTGTTGAAGCACTAACTCCGGAGTTTGGAGAAAAATTTTGGGAGTTTATCGTTGATGGAAAATATAGAAACAAAGCGACAAACGGTAGCAATCCTCAATTTTATAGGTTTGATAAACCAGAAGACGATGAATTTCCGAAAATGATTGAATTGTTTTGTAGAAGTGATTTTAAATTAAAAAATGCAAAAGGAATTACTCCAATTCATATTGATGATGAAGTCTCCAGTTTGTCTGCAATTCTTCTGAATGATGATTACTATAAGGCACTACTCAATGGAAAAGAAGTGAGAAATGGACTTTCTGTTTTAAGACCAGAATATATCATTCTTTTTAAAGCAAAAGCGTATCTTGATTTGCAAAAGCGAAAAGATTCAGGCGAAAAAGTGGATTCCAGTGACATAAAGAAGCATAAAAAAGATGTTTTGCGTATTGCTTCGGAGCTTATGCTTGAAAAAGTAGAAGAATTGCCGATAGCAGTAGATGCCGATATACATAGTTTTATTGACTTGTTGGAGCAGGAACCATTTGATCAAAATTCATTGAAAAGATATGGGCTAAAAAATGAGAATGTTGTAGAATTGTTGAAGCGAGTATTCGGGTAAAAATATGGTGTGGTATGTAGTTGATATGTAACCTATTTTTACACCTTTTGCGGACAGCCTTATGCGAAAATAAACCAACTTATGCCAGAAAGCAAAAATTTATATAGGCTTACAAAGCCCGGAATAGCAAGAAAAACTAAGAAATGCGAGGTTATACAACAATGATAAAAATCCTATTCATCTGCCACGGCAGTGTTTAATGGATGCTGTGAAAGCCTAGGCTTTAAAGGATTTTTTGATGATTGACGAATAATTTACACCTTATTTATACCTTTGGAAGACCGGATCGGAATAATAGAGAAATAAAGAAATAGATAAATATAACAGGAAGCAATTTTGTCATATTGGAAATAATTAAAATTTGCTGAACCGTGTTGATTTTATTGATTGAGTATAATAAAAGTAAGAACAGAAACTTCCATGTTTGAAGCGGTTACCAGAATTGACAAAGAAATGCAAGTTAGCCAATCCGGTAGTCCAGCATATTTTTTCATTGTCACCCGACGTTTTTACAAAACATATACTTATTCCGTTTGATGCGTCATTCTTGTTCTGAAAACAGGAACAGAATCCTTACAGCGACTGTAAGTGTTATTTATTGTGCTTCTGTGCTATCATTTACCCAGAAATGGATAGGAGGCATTCACATGAAACCAATTTTGAATATTGAAAATCTTACCAAAGTCTATGGGACGTTGCCAAACCAGACGAGAGCACTGAACGGAATCACTTTTCAGGTCATGCCGGGAGAGTTTCTCGGTATTATGGGAAGCAGTGGTTCCGGTAAATCCACGCTTCTCAACTGTATTGCAACTGTGATTCAGCCTACAGGTGGAAGCATTCAGGTGGAGGGAGATACTCTGCAATCCCTCAAGGAAAAGGCTCTTGCCGAGTACCGTGGCAAAAAAGTTGGTTATCTATTCCAGAACTTTGAATTGCTGGACAACCTGACTGGCAGGGAAAATATCCTGCTCCCGACTTCCTTGCATGGGGTAGCCGAAACAGAAAGCAGCCAGCGGCTGAAGCAGTTGGCTGACTATCTGGAAATTTCTGATGTTCTGGATAAGTTTCCGTCCAAGATGTCCGGTGGCCAGCGTCAGCGTGTTGCGGCAGCAAGGGCTCTGATCTTACATCCCCAAATGATCCTTGCCGATGAACCGACGGGTGCGCTGGATTCTAAGAACGCAAGAAGTCTTATGGAGAAGCTGTCCGGCCTGAATCGTGACGAACAAGCTACGATCCTGATGGTAACCCATGATTCCAATGCCGCCAGCTTCTGTAAGCGCATCCTGTTCATCCAGGATGGCGTGATCTTTCATGAGCTTCGGCGTGGAGACGAAAGCCAGCAGGAGTTCTACGGGCGCATCCTGAAGGTGATGGCGCAACTGGGAGGGGGCAGCGCAAATGTTCTCTAATCTCATTCTTCGGAACAGCCGCCGCAGCCGAAAGGAAAACGGTCTGTTTTTCAGCTCCCTGGTGATTTCTATTGTTGCCTTTTACATGATTCTTTCCATCTCCACTCAAGATGTGATGCTCTTTTTGCAGAAAATGGAGAGTGACGCAGTTGACAAACTCCTGCTTCTGATTCCTGCGTTTTATGGGATGACCCTCGGTATTCTGTTCTTTTTGATCTATTTTGCCTGCAAGTATCAGTTCGAGCGCAGACGGCATGAGTTTGGTGTTTATCTAATGTTGGGGATGCGTAGAAGTAAACTGTTTGGTATGCTTCTGGCGGAAGATTTCCTGACCAGTATTCTTGCCATGCTCATAGGCTTACCTGTGGCTGTGGTGCTTTCAGAAATTGTCAGTCTTGTCACCGCCAAGCTGGTAGGCATGGGGATCATCGGTCATCAGTTTTCTTTATCCTGGTCTGCGATTGAATGGACGCTGGCAGGATTTCTGGCAATTAAGCTGACGGCACTTCTGATTTTGAGTGGACGAATCAGCCGCCAGGAGATCGGTACTTTGCTATCCCAGCCAACGAACCGCCCCAAAAAGCAAATGCCATCTGTTATCTATGGACTGGCTGCTATATGCGGAAGTGTGATGTTGGCAGTGGCTTACTACATGGCGATTCAGGGAATTGCATGGACAAAGGTAAGTATGATGGGACTGACTTTGCTGTTGGGCATAGTTGGTACGATGCTGCTTTTCTATGGGATGCGTGCGCTGATTGCTTTGATTGTTAAGAAAGGAAAAGGAAATAAGCAGCTTCATGTATTTACCTTCCGGCAGATTCAGGAGAATGTCATTCATCAGTCAAACTCCATGGCCATCAGCTCCCTGCTGATTCTGGCGGCGCTGTGTTGTTTTGGTGCGGGCGTAGGAATTGCAGGAACGAATAACCTGTCTTCTGGCCATGTAATCGACTATACTTTTGAAGATCATACTGCAGAAGATTCATCGCAGGTTCTTCCGAATATAAAGGCAGTCCTGAAAGAAAACAGTTTGGAAAATCAATTTTCAGAGCTTTTTGAAATGAGGGTTGGGCGTATTCGCACCACAGAAGATTATGATAATGCCTACAGCATGGACGCTGTTATGGACTCTCTTCGGAGCCTGCCCCAGTCGGAAGACCGGGATGTCCTTCTGAACAATCTTGGTTATGCCACATACCCATATTTGATTTGTTTATCGGACTATAATCGTTTGTTGGAATTGTCCGGCAATCCGGCTCTCCAATTAGGCGAAAAGGAGGCCGCTGTCTATATTGATACAGAGTTTACTACGGTAAGCCGTACCGCAATGCTGAACCAAGTATTGGCCGGGCAGCCCAAGGTGGAACTGGATGGTAGTCCGATTCATCTTACAGGAGAGGTTCAGTCTGTGAATTTGGTCACGGACCGTTCTATAACCTTGTCCTTTGCATTGATTCTTCCGGATGAAGCATTCCTATATTATAGTCAGGGAATGTATGATACCTATGTCAATGCGGTGCTCAGTGAGCAAGCTCTGAATGGAAATAGCCTTATGACTGCATATTTGGATTTGAACGAGAAGCTGGACGAAACTGACATTGAATATGAAAGCTATCTTCAGAATATGGGTCGTCAGCTTTTCTACACCATAGCATCCAGTTATATTACCCTCTATCTTGCGATTGTTTTCCTGGTAGTTGCCAACACCATCGTGGGTGTTCAGTTCCTGATGAGTCAGCAGAAAACCGGGCGCAGATACCAGACTCTGATCCGCCTGGGAGCTACTTACGAAACCCTTTGCCAGTCTGCTGGAAAGCAAATTACCTGGTTTATGGGACTTCCTGTATTGGTTGCGGCTGTCAGCAGTTTGTTTGGAGTCAGGGCGTTATTTACAGGGATACTCTCGTCCCGAACCCGTGGGACAGTGGCTGAAATGATGTTTGTATCTGCTGCTATGATTTTGCTGCTTTGCGTGATAGAATATATTTATATGAGAGTGGTCAAGCGCTCCAGTGATCGGTATTTGCTGACACTGATGCAGCCACAGAGAGAAGAATAATTTGGAAGGAGGTGCTGCCGTGAAAAGAATTGCTGTTGTGGAAGATGAAGTCTATATGCGGGAAGAACTCTGCAATATGCTTCAAAAGGACGGGTATCTTGCGGAGGCAATCACCGAGTTGGAAGATGCCGCTCGGCTCCTATGATGCAAAAATTGTTTTCATCGGACCATGTGCTGCAAAAAAACTTGAAGCAAGTCGCAAAAGTATAAGAAGTGATGTAGACTTTGTTCTTACATTTGAAGAAGTTATGGGTATGTTTGAAGCTAAAGGTATCGATTTAGCACAAGCTACTGTTGATGAACCATTTAACGAAGGAACTGCAAATGGTCGTGGATTTGCCGTTAGTGGCGGTGTTGCAAACGCAGTAAAACAATGCATTCAGGAAAAACACCCTGATATGGAAGTGTTGATTGATTCTGCAGAGGGATTGAAAAACTGTCGTACAATGTTAATGATGGCAAAAGCTGGAAAACGTAATGGATACCTGTTAGAAGGTATGGCATGTCCTGGTGGATGTGTTGCTGGAGCAGGAACATTACAGCCAGTTATGAAATCAAGTGCTCTTGTAAAAAAATTACAAGTGATGCTGAAAAGAAACTTGCATTTGAAAGTGAATATCTAGATAACCTGGAATTAATTAGCGAAAATTAAAAAGGAAAATTTAAAAAGCATTGTGAAGTTCAAAGTAATTCACAATGCTTTTTTTCATAAGAGGAATAAACAAATGTTCCTCTTTTATTTTATCTTTTGTTTATAAAAGCTTCGATTTTCTAAAGCAAAAATTCTTGGTGTAAATTCACCTTCCTGTACACCACTTAATGCTTTCTCTATAGTATTCATGCGGGCATCGATGTTATCAATCAAATAGAGCATCTCAGCTTCTGGAAGCATTGGGAGTACAGGTGAACCATACTCATACTGTCCATGATGTGACAAAATCATATGTCTTAAAAGCATTGTTTCCTCCTCTTTTTCCAAGTGAAGTTCTTTTGCTTTTTCATATACTATTGCCTGCATGATACTAATATGTCCAAGCAGTTTTCCCTGTACTGTGTATTCACTTACTAAAGCTCCACTCAGCTCTATTAGCTTTCCTAAATCATGAAGGATAACTCCCCCAAATAATACATCTTTATTTAACAACGGATACTGCTTGCATAAATGATCTGCTAAATCCAGCATTCCAAACTACATGTGTAGCCAATCCTCCCGAAAAATCATGATGGTTTTTCGTTGCAGCAGGATAATCAAAGAAATCTTTTTCATAGTCATTGACTACTTCTAAAACAATTTTATAAATTGTCTGATTTTTAATCTCGCTGATTCTTTCATATAGACGCTGTTTTAATTCTTCTTTACTTATTGAACCTGATTTCACAAATTCATTAATATCTATCTCATTTTTATCCACAACTTCCATTTTATTTACACGAAACTGTAATTGTTTTTGATGACAAAGGACATCTCCCTGCACATTTACTATCATACCTG
>ENA-OQDC01001675-OQDC01001675.1-human-gut-metagenome-genome-assembly--contig:-NODE-1675-length-10465-cov-4.375024_pt1 | contig 10465 bp, 10 predicted proteins | sample MGYA00242770_ERZ504601 | MGnify/ENA primary metagenome ERZ504601 (study PRJEB26092, sample SAMD00036305) | human gut metagenome | host: Homo sapiens | study: EMG produced TPA metagenomics assembly of...
AGGGAAACGTCTGGAGAGCATGTCGCAGAAGCTTTTGAGCTGATATATCTGCGCCGGCATGATATTGAAAAGCGCGGGTCATATGGCAGATCTTGTGCAGAGGTGGTAAAGGTTGTTGAGCCTGCATACGAAAACAGGCATCTTACTATAGAAACAGAGATAGAGGATACTGTGCTGACCGTGAATAGAGAGCTTCTGGTTACAGCACTTGTCAATATGATGGATAATGCAAGGAAAGCGTCAGAAGAAGGTCAGCAGGTTGAGGTTACAGGAAAATTTGTGGACAATAGGGATTGTAATATATCTAAAGATAAAACGGATATAGGCGAAGCCGAATCAGCAGATGACAGGAAATGTATGAGGGCATATGAAATCTGCATAATTGATCACGGAATTGGAATGACTAAAGAGCAGGCAGAAAGAATTTGTGATGAGTTTTATATGGCAGACAAATCCAGAGCAAGAAAAAGAGGGCGGTGCCGGAATCGGAATGTCGCTTGTTGCAATCATTTTAGAGCACCATAATGCAGTACTTTCAGTGGAAAGTGAACCCGGATGCGGAACAACGATGAGGATTTTGCTTCCGTGGTAATCTGAACGCAATATAGATATAAAAAATGATAAATTCGTAAAATTTAAAGGAAGATATGAAAAAAGACAGCTTCAAATTAATAATAATGTCTGTTGCAGTAATCTGTATAGTAATAGCAGGCATCATGGTGCCTGGCATAGTGCTTGAGGCAAACCAGAAAAGTGAACATGATCATGTGGCGAAGGTTCCTAAAAGCTATCTGCCTTCAGGCTCTGTAATGGCAAAGGAAGCATCTGCCAATCTGAAATTGTCGGAGAAGCTCTCGCTCATAGATGGGCAGTGGGACAGCACGACAGATGATGCTGCCTCTTATGAGATGGATGAGCAGGATTATCAGGCAGTTGCCACATGCAGAAAAAGCATGGAAAAGCTTTATGACGAAAAGCTCTATCCTGTAAATCTTTCACCTGACTACTCTAACTGGTATACGTGGGAGGCAGCAGCGAAAAAAGCATCGGATAATACCTTTAACACATATACGGCATATTACTGGATAATCAGGTTTGAGAAGTATGATGGTACACAAAATCATACAATCTGGATGCTTGAGGATGGGACAATCATTATGGCAAAAGCACATATGAAGGATATTAGTGATATGAGTGAATATAAAGAGGTTTTGCAGGCAGATGATGAATCACAGGCAGAAAATGATTTGTCTGCTTACAAAGGATATTTTGACTACAGCGGGATAGATTTTTCAAAGCTTAAACTGATATCACAGACAACAGCAGTTGAGCAAAAAAATAATGAAAGCTATGAGGTGCTGCAGTTTTTACAGGAAAATGAATATGTATATGCGATTCATGAGAAGTGATATAGACCCGGTTTGCATAAGTATGTGCAGACCGGGTTTTTATAATAAAAATGCAATGTATGATACAAAAAGTTTACAACTGACATATATACTCATTATAACAACATGGAACACAAAAAAATGGAGAGCCGCATATGGATAAAAGGGGTAACATATCTTCACGAAATATGAGATTATTTGCAGCAATTATGACACTCATCGAGGCACTTGTCCTCACATCACTCACAGGCTGTGCCGGTAAAAAGGTGGATTATGGTGTGGACACGGAGGTAAAGGAGCAAAAGAACGCTTCTAAGATATCTGATTTAAGGACTGACAAGCCATGGGTCGAAAATATAACTGTCCAGACAAAAAAAGGAGATGTAACCCCTGGGAATCGATGCCAAAATACTGGTGCCGGATTGTGAAACCATGCATGTTGTTGGAGTGGAGGATGTGAAGCTCGATACAGAGTACAAGAAAAGGTTTTTAGATGCGTACTTTGGTGGTGGAGAGTATTATTATCATGATTTAGAGCATTATACAGTTGATGAATTGAATTCTTATATAGATTTAAAATCCAGGGAGCTGAATGAAATGAATAGCAGGGATGATGTGGATGATAGTACAAAACAGGAGCTGGTACAGCAAATGGAGCAGGATTTATCAGGTTATCGGGATTTACTGACTGATGCGAAAAATCTCGTATACAATTGCTTCTGATTTACAAAGCTGTGATGAGTATGCCGGCTATAAAGGAGATACATTTTGTGAGGTAACATTTGAAGAGCATTGTGTAAATGCTTATGTCTTTAAGCTCGATGGAAAATATTACGGACCACCTTTCATTTAAGGAGGAAAAATTATGCCGTTCGATCACACAAAAATAGAGCCAAAATGGCAAAAATATTGGGACGAAAACAAAACATTTAAAACAGATTGTTATGATGATTCAAAACCTAAATATTATTGTATGGATATGTTCCCATATCCATCTGGAAATGGTTTACATGTAGGACATCCTGAAGGATATACTGCAACAGATATCGTATCAAGAATGAAAAGAATGCAAGGATATAATGTATTACATCCAATGGGATTTGATTCATTTGGATTACCTGCTGAACAATTTGCAATTCAAACAGGTCATCATCCTGCAGAATTTACAAAGAAAAATATTGATGTTTTTAGAAAACAAATTAAATCATTAGGATTTTCTTATGATTGGGATCGTGAAATTGCAACAAGTGATCCAGAATATTATAAATGGACACAATGGATCTTTACAAAATTATATGATCAAGGATTAGCTTATATTGATGAAATTCCAGTTAACTGGTGTCCAGAATTAAAAGCCGTTCTTGCAAATGAAGAAGTTATTGATGGTAAGAGTGAACGTGGAGGGTATCCTGTTATTCGTAAACCAATGCGTCAATGGGTTTTAAAAATCACTGAATATGCAGAAAGATTATTGGCTGATTTAGATGATTTAGATTGGCCAGAAGCTACAAAACAAATGCAACGTAACTGGATTGGTAAATCTATTGGGGCAAATGTTGATTTCAAAATTGATGGAACAAATAAAGTATTTACAGTTTTTACAACACGTTGTGATACATTATTTGGGGCAACATACTGTGTTATGGCACCAGAACATCCATATGTTGAAGAAATTACAACCGAAGCACAAAAAGCAGATGTTGAAGCTTATAAAGAAAGCTGTGCAAGTAAATCTGACTTAGAAAGAACAGAACTTAATAAAGATAAAACAGGTGTCTTTACTGGAGCTTATGCAATCAATCCAGTAAATGGTAAAAAAATCCCAATTTGGATTTCTGATTATGTACTTGCAAGTTATGGTACAGGAGCTATCATGGCTGTTCCAGCACATGATGATCGTGACTATGAATTTGCTAAAAAATTCGGTATTGAAATCATTCCAGTATTAGAAGGTGGAAATATCGAAGAAGAAGCTTATACAGAAGATGGTGTTCATATTAACTCTGAATGGCTAAATGGTCTTGGAAAACAAGAAGCTATTGATAAAATGGTAGATTGGTTACAAGAACATCATTGTGGACAAAAGAAAGTATCTTATAAATTAAGAGATTGGTTATTCTCAAGACAACGTTATTGGGGTGAACCAATTCCTATCGTTCATATGGAAGATGGAACAATGCGTACAGTTCCAGTAGAAGAACTTCCATTAGAATTACCAGCAACTAAAAACTTCCAACCTCATGATAGTGGTGAATCGCCACTTGCTAATTGTGAAGATTGGTTAGAAGTAGAAATTGATGGACAAAAAGGACGTCGTGAAACAAATACAATGCCTCAATGGGCTGGGTCATGTTGGTATTATATTCGTTATATTGATCCACATAATAGTGAACAAATTTGTGATCCAAAATTATTAGATAAATGGTTACCAGTTGATTTATATGTAGGTGGAGCAGAACATGCGGTATTACACTTATTATATTCTCGTTTCTGGCATAAAGTTCTTTATGATTGTGGTGTTGTTAAATGTAAAGAACCATGGCAACGTTTAGTACACCAAGGTATGATTTTAGGAGATAACAACGAAAAAATGTCTAAATCAAGAGGTAACGTTGTTAACCCTGATGATATCGTTGCTAGTCATGGTGCAGATTCACTTCGTTTATATGAAATGTTTATGGGACCACTTGAAGCTTCACTTCCATGGTCAACAAATGGATTAGATGGTTCTCGTAAATGGTTAGATCGTGTTTATCGTTTAATGATTGAAACTGGAAAATTATCTGATGAAAATGATCATAGTCTTGATCGTGTATATCATCAAACAGTTAAAAAAGTTACAGATGATTTTGAAAAATTAGGTTTCAATACAGCTATTTCACAAATGATGATTTTCATCAATGAATGTTATAAAGCAGACCATGTATATAAAGAATATGCTGAAAACTTTATTAAAATGCTTTCATGTATTGCTCCACATATCTGTGAAGAAATGTGGCAACAATTAGGACACAATGATTCAATTGCTTATGAACCATGGCCAACATATGATGAAAAAATGTTAGTTAGTGATACTGTTCAAATGGGTATCCAAGTTAATGGTAAATTAAGAGCTAAAATTGAAGTTGCTAAAGATGCAGATGATGAAGCTGTTAAAGAATTAGCATTCCAACAAGAAAACGTTAAAGCACATACTGACAGTAAAGATATCGTTAAAGTAATTGTGGTTAAAAATAAAATTGTAAACATTGTCGTTAAATAAAATATTACAAATATTTAAGTAGAGATACGTCTCAAAAACCTTGAAAAATCAAGTTTTTTGAAAAAGTGTCTCTACTTTTTTGTGAATATATGTATTTTTTTGGGTGACAAATAAAATAAAATCTTTATGAGAATGTCATGAAATAATGGTTAAAGCTAGGAAATTGTTAAATTTTTATTGATTAAACTAACAATAGGTAGTAATATAACTAACATAAGGAAGTGGATAGATATGGAGAGGAAAGAAGAAATTATTCAGGCGACACTTATGTTAGCGTCTAAAAATGGAATAGACAATGTTTCAATGTCACAAATAGCGACGCAATTAGGGATAAAGAAACCATCATTGTATAATCATTTCCGTTCGAAGGATGAAATTGTAAAGGCAATGTATGATTATTTAAGAACACAAGCAAAAGAAAAACTAAAAATAACGGATCTTGATTATGGAAAACTTGTCAAAGATAAAGTCAGAAGAAGTTTTAAAATAATGGTTCATAATTATTGTTAAGATGAGTACACAAAGTGAAATGTTTTCGTTTTATAAAATCATTTATTCCACACGCACATACAAATGTTGTGGCTGCTCAAATTATGTGTGAGGAAACAGAAAAAATGATTTTAGCAACAAAAAATCTTTTTTATGCATTACAAGTTCATCTAAAAATATTTGTAAAAGACATTGATCAGGCAGCTATCTCTTTTACAATGACAATACATTCTTTGATTGATTATCAATTAGATAGGAAAAGTGCAGGAAATAAATTTAACGAGGATATATTAGATAATTATATTTGTTGGTTTAGTAAGGAATTTGGTGGTAAAGATGAAAAGAACATTGATTAATTATTTAGGAATTTGGGGGATTATATCTTTGATTTCTTACACGCTGGCGGTTGTCAAAACCAACAACAAAGAACAACGTATCATGAAAGATATAGATCATAAGCTAAGTCGTGAAATTGTAAATACAGCAAAAGCACATGATATCTCAGTAATCAAATTAGAGCGACTTCAAAACATCCGCTCTACGACAAGAACAAGTCGAAAAAACAATCATAGCCTGCATACATGGTCGTTCTATAGACTAGCTACATTTATAGAATACAAAGCAAAACTGGCAGGCATAGAAGTTGAGTATGTAGATCCAGCGTATACAAGTCAGATCTGTCCGATATGTGGAAGAATCCAACATGCAAAAGACAGGAATTATATATGCAGATGTGGATATCAAACACACAGGGATCTGCTAGGAGCTATAAATATATGCAACTCAACTGAGTATATTGGTAACAGATATACTGCCTAGAGAACTATAGGTTCTGCTCTAGGAAGGGTAATGGCATACCCCTATCTTGCACTGCGACCTATCAGAAACGAACTGGTCAGCCAACAATGTTGGCAGGTAGCAAGAATCCCCTGTCTTTAGACATGGGGAGTGTCAAAACAATAATATTTAGTGAATGTAGTATGTTAGAATGTAATAAAGATCTTGAACTTTATTATTTAGATTCTTTTAAAATAGTACATGAAAAGTAGACTCTTTATAAAAGTCTGCTTTTTAAATTACATTTTTTGGTGTATTCTTAACAATAAAAAGAGTAAAATAGGCTTTGGAGGTGAGACTATGTTGTTGTTTGGACATAGAGGTTATAGTGATCAATATTCTGAAAATACAATGTTAGCTTTTTCAAAAGCTATTGAAAGTGGATTTGATGGTATTGAAACAGATGTGCATAAAACAAAAGATGGTGTTCTTGTTTTATGTCATGATGAAAAAATCAATCGAACAAGTGATGGAAAAGGTTATATTAAAGATATGACTTATGAAGAGCTTTGTGCATATAATTTTGGAACAAAAGAAAATCCTCAAAGAATTCCTTTGTTGAAAGAATTATTGGAATTATGTAAAGGAAAAAATGTAAAGATCAACTTAGAAATTAAAACAAATAAAATTCAATATCCAGGAATAGAACTAGAAAGCTATCAAATGATCAAAGAAATGGGGATGCTAGATCAAGTTTTCTTTTCAAGTTTTTATGTTGATTCTCTTTATAAATTAAGAGCAATTGATTCATCTTTATATTTAGGTTATCTTTTTGAAGATGATTATGAAAAAAATAAACAATTATGTTTAACACAAAAATTTCATGTACATGCACGTGAAGATTTTCTAGATGAAGATGAAATTGCACTCTTTTTAAAAGCTGGATTAGACATCAATACATGGGGTGTAAAGAACCGTTTTAGATATGCTTATTTTAAGGAAAAAGGTGTCAATATTGTTATTGCAAATAAAAATTTTAAGAAATTAAAAATGTAATCGCTTACGTTATTTTTTCACATCAAACAAGCGATAATGCTTGTTTTTTGTATGTTTTTCATGTAAGATGGTTGTGTACAAATGAAAAATTTCACAATAGTTATGGAGGAAATAAAATGGCAGAAAAAAAAACCCGTACAACAAGCTGTCCCAACTGAAGCAGAAACTGATGCTCATGTTGATGACCTTGTAAACAAAGCTTTAAAAGCTTTAGAAGAATTTGAAGATTTTACACAAGAACAAGTAGACTACATCGTCGCTAAATGCTCTGTAGCTGGACTAGACCATCATGGTATTTTAGCTGAAGCTGCAGTTAACGAAACAGGACGTGGAGTATTTGAAGATAAAGCTGTTAAAAACTTATTTGCATGTGAATATGTTACTAACAATTTACGTCATTTAAAAACAGTAGGGATCATCAATGAAGATCCATTAACTGGTATTACTGAAATTGCTGAACCAGTAGGTGTTGTTTGTGGTATCGTTCCAACAACTAACCCAACTTCAACAGTAATTTTCAAATCATTAATCGCTTTAAAAACAAGAAACCCAATCATTTTCTCGTTCCACCCAAGCGCTCATGAAAGTTCAAAACAAGCTGCTATCGTAATTAGAGATGCTGCTATTGCTGCTGGTGCACCAGAAAACTGTATCCAATGGTTATCAATTAAATCTATGTATGCTACTAATGCATTAATGAATCACCCAGGTGTTGCAACTATCTTAGCAACTGGTGGTAACGCAATGGTTAAAGCTGCATATTCATGTGGAAAACCTGCTTTAGGTGTAGGTGCTGGTAACGTACCTGCATATGTTGAAAAAACATGTGTATTACCAAGAGCTGTAAATGATATCGTATTATCAAAATCTTTCGACAATGGTATGATTTGTGCTTCTGAACAAGCAGCAATCGTTGACCAAGAAATCTACAGTGATTTCATGAAAGAAATTAAAAGATTCCATGTTTACTTTGTAAATAAAGAAGAAAAAGCTAAACTTGAAAAATTCATGTTTGGTGCAGAAGCTTATTCAGACAATGTTGCTCAAGCTAAATTAAATCCAAATGTTGTAGGTAAACCTGCTGAATGGATTGCTGAACAAGCTGGATTCAAAGTGCCTGCTGAAACACAAATTATCTGTGCTGAATGTAAAGAAGTAGGACCAAATGAACCATTAACTAGAGAAAAATTATCTCCAGTATTAGCTATCTTAAAAGCTAAAAGCACTGATGATGGTATCGCTAAAGCAGCTGCAATGGTTGAATTTAACGGTTTAGGTCACTCTGCTGCAATTCATACAGAAGATCATGAAATTTCTAAAAAATTCGGACATGCATGTAAAGCAATCCGTATCATTGAAAACGCTCCATCAACATTCGGTGGTATTGGATCAGTATATAATGCATTCATTCCATCATTAACATTAGGTTGTGGTTCTTACGGACATAACTCAGTATCTAACAACGTAAGTGCTGTTAACTTAATCAATATTAAGAGAATAGGGAGACGTAATAACAATATGCAATGGGTTAAACTTCCTCCAAAAGTATACTTTGAAAAGAATTCAATTAGATACTTAAGAGATATGAAACATATGGAAAAAGCCATGATCGTTACTGATAGAAGTATGGTAAATCTTGGTTATGTTGAAAAAATCGAAGACGTTATTAGAAGAAGACGTAATCATGTAGATATCGAATTATTCTTTGATGTTGAACCAGATCCAAGTATTGATACTGTAAGAGAAGGGGTAGAATTAATGAGAAAATTCGAACCTGATTGTATCATTGCTTTAGGTGGGGGATCATCAATGGATGCTGCTAAAGTTATGTGGTTAATGTATGAAAACCCAGAAGTTAACTTTGATGATATCAAACAAAAATTCATGGATATCAGAAAACGTGCTTTCAAATTCCCTGAATTAGGTAAAAAAGCAAAAATGATCTGTATCCCAACTACATCAGGAACTGGATCAGAAGTTACTCCTTTCGCAGTTATCACTGATAAGAAAGAAAACAAAAAATATCCATTAACTGACTATGCTTTAACACCAACTATCGCTATCGTTGATCCTGAATTCGTAATGTCATTACCAGGAGCAATCGCTGCTGATACAGGTATCGACGTATTAACTCATGCGGTTGAAGCTTACGTTTCAATCTTAGCATCTGACTTTACTGATGGATGGGCTAAACAAGCTGTTAAATTAGTATTTGAATACTTAGAAGAATCAGTTAAGAAAGGTACTCCAATTGCTAGAGAAAAAATGCATAATGCTGCAACTATCGCAGGTATGGCATTCGCAAATGCATTCTTAGGAATGAACCACTCATTAGCTCATAAAATTGGTGGAGAATGGCATATTCCTCATGGTAGAACAAATGGTATCTTATTACCACACGTAATTAGATATAACGGAACTATTCCAACTAAATTAAATATCTGGCCAAAAATTGAAAACTATAAAGCTGATGTTAAATTCATGGAATTAGCTCAATTAATTGGATTAAATCCTAAAACTCCAGCTGAAGGTGTTGAAATGTTCGCTGATGCTTGTGAAGAATTATGTCACAAAGTAGGTGTTGCATCTAACGTAGAATCTCAAGGTATCTCAAGAGAAGCTTGGGAAGAATCAGTTCATAGAATTGCTATGAATGCTTACGAAGATCAATGTACACCAGCTAACCCTAGAATGCCTATGGTTAAAGATATGGAAGATATCTTACGTAAAATTTACGATTACAAAAATAAATTTGATAAATAATAGTTAAGGTAGGCATGTCCTACCTTTTCTTTTTTATATTTTTTTGTAACGGAATTTATTCACATTTTATTATGAACAACAAAAAGAAGACTTTGAACTATATGCACAATTAGCAAATTATGAAACGCAGTTTTATGAGTAAGAATTTCTCTTAAGAGAAAGTTCATAATGAATTCATATAAAATTGTTATATTAATCATGTCAGATGAAGACAATATAATAAACAAGTATAAGTGACCCCTCATCCCAAAAAATCACTTATATGCAAGGAAAGGAATATTGTTCCATTTTTTTGTGTAAAAATAATAAATTTATTATTGCAATAAATATTTAATATTGTTAGAATAAGAAAGGGCAATACAGTGTCTTCCATAGGAAGGCACTTTTTATTTTTATAGATACTAGAGGAGGATAGAAAATGGCTAAATACATATTTGTAACAGGTGGAGTTGTGTCTGGTCTTGGTAAAGGGTTAACAGCTGCATCTTTAGGAAGAATATTAAAACAAAGAGGACAAAAAGTCTTCATGCAAAAATTAGATCCGTATATTAACGTTGATCCAGGAACAATGTCACCTTATCAACATGGGGAAGTATTTGTTACTGCAGATGGGGCAGAAACAGACTTAGACTTAGGACATTATGAAAGATTTATTGATGAACAACTAAATAAAAACTCATCAATTACAACAGGTAGAATTTATAGTAACGTTATTTCAAAAGAAAGACGT
>ENA-OQDC01001681-OQDC01001681.1-human-gut-metagenome-genome-assembly--contig:-NODE-1681-length-10445-cov-5.407346_pt1 | contig 10445 bp, 10 predicted proteins | sample MGYA00242770_ERZ504601 | MGnify/ENA primary metagenome ERZ504601 (study PRJEB26092, sample SAMD00036305) | human gut metagenome | host: Homo sapiens | study: EMG produced TPA metagenomics assembly of...
TCATTCACGGATGTGAAAATCCTAATGGCAATATGTCATACCAACTACTTCCCTTATTATAATAAAATAAGTGTAGATGTTAGAGTTAATTACTCTCTAACAACTACACTTTTATGGTACTAAATGGAAATATCTGACAGAGTCATCCTTGCAGGACTGATTTATTTCATGAAATTGAAAGGAGGTTCGGATTCGGCATTTACGCCGGATCTGGATCCAAATGCGAAGACCCAGACGGCGGAAGATACCAGCGGCGGCGAAAGCAAAGACCCGGACAAAGATAAGGATAAAGGAACACCGGGCGGTGGGAACGGACAGGGCTCGGGCAAGAAAAATCACTAATTCCAGTGCAGTGAACTTTGAGGGAAGCTGGAACAATCTGTTGCTCCAGCAGAAATATTATCGGTATAATGATGGATATTCTTACAGTCAGTGGATCAGAGATATGCGCTCCGGCAAAACAGACGGCAGGTTCTCAGTCGCCATCCACGGCGTTGAATCTACCATCTCCTACAAGAGCATCACCAGCATGCCGGGCTGGTACGTGATCGTAGAGCTTGCAAACCAGGACATCTCAGACATCACCCAGCAGTTCTCACTGCTTGGAGGAATCTTCGGCAGCATCCTGGGGCGTTACGGGGGAGATGAATTCGTAGTCTGCCTGAGAGGTGTCACCCGGAACGAAGCTTATACCTATATGCAGGAATTCCAGAGCTGGCTCACTCCTCTGACTCTGAGCACAGGAGAAGAAGCAGAGCTTTCTGTCAGCGCCGGCGGTGCCGCATATCCGAATCAGGGGGAAGACTTTGTATCTCTGTGCCGAAAGGCAGACGCAGCACTGTATGAGGTGAAACGGAACGGTAAGGGAGATTTTAGGATGAAAGACTGATATGAGCCAGATAGCAGACTGGCTTACGGTAATCGAACATAATTATTTCATTCTATGGCACCGGAAATCTGCAGGCACTTCTTAGGGTGTCTATGATCAGTTTGCTTTCTATATTATTACAGATTGGAATACATGCAACGCTTGGATGGAATACAAAGGAAGTTGATGAAAAAGTCAGAGATTCCGTGAGAGATGGTAAGAACCGGAAAGTAAAAATGATGCTTCGTTATGAGTGGATTTACAGAAAGCCTGAAAAAAGGTATTCACGAAACGAATATAGTGTATGACGGAAGAGGTGTTGGCAAGTATGCAACACCTCTTTGTGAGTTATTCTACTCAGTCAATTTCATAACGCATCATTACTCAAATACTACATTTTTGCAAAGCACCTGGTCAAATGTGGTATGTAAATCCCGTCCCTGTTCATCATCTCCCGGCTCAATTACATTTTTCAAACATGTATCATACAATACTTCTGCTCTCTTATTCTCTGTAAACCATTGATAAGAAACATCACTCTGCTCCTGCCAGCTGTCCAACGCAGTTTCAGGCCGTCTTGCACATATGCCCACATATTAGCAGGCATGACCTTTTCCCAATTAGCCGGTACATATTCTGGAAATGTAAACCCCTCGTATTTTGCAACAGAAAAAAGATAAACAGTATATAACAGTTGACAACAGTTGACAACAAGTGCTATGCTGATTATATACTGTTTACAACAGGAGGAAGCATATGAAGATTATAATCAATAATTCGTCGATGGTACCAATCTATGAACAAATCATGGAGCAGATCAAAGCACAGATTATCTCCGGAGAATTAAAAGAAAATGATATATTGCCGTCCGTGAGAACGATGGCAAAGGAACTGAAGATCAGTGCACTTACTGTGAAGAAAGCATATGACAATCTGGAAGCGGAAGGCATGACAGTCACGGTTCATGGGAAGGGAACTTATGTTGCGGCATCCAATACACAGCTGATGGAAGAAGAACGCAGAAAAGAAGTTGAGACAGATCTGGAAGCAGCGATCCAGAAGGGAAGGCGCTGCGGAATGAAAGAGGAAGAGATTCGTTCATTATTTGAACTCATCATGGAGGATGAATACTTATGTTAGAAATCAAAGGGGTTAAGAAAAGCTACGGCGAATTTCAGTTAGACTGTTCATTAAATGTAGAAAAAGGAAGAATTACTGGTCTGGTCGGAGAGAACGGAGCCGGTAAGAGTACTTTATTCAAAGCAATGCTCGGACTTATTTCTTATGATGGCGGCGAGATAAAGATCATGGGAAAAACACCGGAACAGTTAGGTGAAAAAGAGAAAGAAGAGTTGGGAGTTGTTCTGGCAGAAGCCGGATTCAGCGGTTATTTGAAAGGGAAAGATGTTGAGGCAGTTCTGGCAAGATTGTATCCAGGATTTGAAGCAGAAAAATTCCATCTGATGTGTGACAGATATCAGATTCCGTTGAATAAATTTATAAAAGAGTATTCAACAGGTACGAAAGCAAAATTGAATCTGATCATTGCATTGACACACCAGGCAAAATTTCTAATGATGGACGAGCCGACAGCAGGACTTGATGTCGGAGCAAGGGAAGCGATGCTGGACATTTTAAGAGAATATATGGAAGAAGAGCCGGAGAGAAGCATCCTGATCAGTTCACATATTTCTTCGGATCTGGAGCATCTGTGTGATGACATCTATGTGATTCATAAAGGAAAGATTGTACTTCATGAAGAGATGGATAAGATTCTTGAAAAATATGCGGTGCTGAAAGTCAGTGAGGCGCAATATCAGGCAGTGGATAAAAGTTACATTTTGAAAGAAAAAAAGAGAACTTTGGAATTTCCTGCCTGACGAACGAGAAGCAGTATTATATAGAAAATTATCCGGAGATCGTAGTGGAGAGCGGCTCACTTGATCAGGTGATTCTTATGTTGACAGGAGGCGAGAGATAATGAAAGGAATCAGAGGACTGCTGGAAAAGGATTTTCGGTTGTTTTTCCGGCAAGGCAGCAATCTTTTTCTGATGTTGGCGTTTATGGCATTATTCTTTATACTAACGGGAAAAACAGGAGCTACTTTCATTGCAATGTATATTCCATCCGTTATGGCAGTATATTCAGGGAATACGATCAGTTATGATGAAAATGAACATGGCTACACGTATTTATTTTCTTTACCTGTAAACAAAAAAATATATGTCAGAGAAAAATACATGTTTTCCTTTATTATGACAGTGTTTGGATGGGGGATTGGAGTAATCTGTGCAGGAATTGCTGTATTCATAAAGCCGGGAGAAGTTTTTGATTTGGAAATGTTGGCAATGGAGCTGATCACAATTTTTGTGTTTCAGGCGATTGCGGGGATTGTGATTGCAATTCGGTTAAGGTTTGCAGGAGAGAAAGGACGATTTGCACTGCCAATTGCAGTTTTAATTGTTTTTGCAAGTTGTTATATAATTGGATTTTTTGTGAGGGCCAACTCGGGATTAAAAGAAAGTATTTCGTATATGATAGGAGAAACAGGCGATTTTGGAATCGCGATTGCACTGATTGTATTAAGTCTGATTGTATGGTTTGCTTCGTATAAGTACAGTATGAGAGTTATGAAAAAGAAAGAGTTTTAACAATTATAAGGACTCAGACACAAAGCATTCTGATATTCCAGGAGGGTTCGCACAATTGACAAAAGAAGGATATTTCCGACTGACCGGAAGACTGAAGCGAATCCTGTGATCGATCGGAGCAGATAAGACACCGTCAAGAGTTTATCCGATGGAAATTGAAAATGTATTGAGCAGGCATTCTGCCGTGGATAAATGTGCGGTAGTAGGAAGAAATAGAAACGGCAGAAAAATCGAAAATATAAAAAATATAGAAAAGTAAGAGCAAGAAAAATTTTGTTTGACTTTTTGAAAAAGAGGCAATATAATTACAAGAAACGAGTAGCAAGTAAGCGTAAATCCAGTTTACCGGCTACTCGTTTTTGTTTTGCAAAAAGTAAATATCGCCATGAAAAAGTGTGTAGCGTGTCAGCGTAAGTCCAGCTTATATGACAGGGTACGCACTTTTTTTGTGTCAAAAAGAAAGGAGTTTAAACGAAATGGCGGAAAGCAACAAGATGAAGGAGATGCCGGTGAATAAGCTGATGGTCCAGATGGGAATCCCGATGATCTTATCCATGGCATTGCAGGCAGTCTATAACATAGTAGACAGTGCGTTTGTGGGAAATATGAGAGTAGGCAGTGAAGCAGCACTAAATGCTTTGACACTGGTATTTCCGGTGCAGATGCTTATGGTGGCAGTGGGGATTGGAACCGGTGTAGGAACCAATGCACTTCTTGCAAGGACACTTGGACAGGGGAACAGTAAAAAAGCTGCAAAGGTAGCAGGAAACAGTCTGTTTCTTGGCATGATTATTTATGTGGTCTGCTTATTGTTTGGTATCTTTGGGGTGAAAGCATATATTTCATCGCAGACAGTAGATGCAGAAGTATTGGAGATGGGAGTCAGCTATCTGAGGATATGCTGCGTAATCTCTTTTGGTATTATTTTCTTTTCTTATTTGAAAAGTTATTGCAGGCAACAGGACGTTCTCTTTATTCCACGATTGGACAGGTGGTTGGCGCAGTTGTAAATATCATTCTTGATCCGATCATGATCTATGGTATTGGACCTTGCCCGGAAATGGGAGTGAAAGGAGCGGCTTATGCAACTGTAATTGGTCAGGTAGCATCCGCAGTATTACTGCTTATTTTTCATATCAAATTCAATAAGGAATTCAAGCATGGGGCGAAATACATGAAGCCGGATGGCAGAATTATCAAGGAGATCTATACAATCGGATTTCCGGCAATCATTGCACAGGCATTGATGTCCATTATGGTTTATGTGATGAATCTGATCCTGAAGTTCAATCCGTCAGCACAGACAGCTTATGGATTATTTTATAAAGTTCAGCAGTTTGTACTGTTTCTTGCTTTCGGTCTGCGAGATGCGATCACTCCGATCATTGCATTTGCTTATGGAATGAGAAGCAAAAAGAGAATTCAGGATGGAATCAAATATGGTCTGATCTATACGGTTATATTAATGATTCTGGGAATTGTAATTACAGAGATTTTTCCAGGGGGATTTGCAATGCTGTTTAATGCAGGGGCGTCCAGAGAATATTTTATCGGAGCAATGAGGATAATCTCAGTAAGCTTCTTGTTTGCCGGAATCAATGTTGCTTATCAGGGCATTTATCAGGCATTGAATGGTGGCGTGGAATCACTGGTTATTTCGCTTCTGAGACAGTTTATTATTATTCTGCCGCTGGCTGGAATTTTTTCCGTGTTTGTCAGAAATGGTGAGATGACAGTTTCGCTGATCTGGTGGGCATTTCCAATTACTGAAATTATTTCATGCTTTGTAGGATATGTGTTCTTGAAGAGAATCAGTAAAAATAAAGTTGATGTTTTGAATTAAGGAGGAATCAGAGATGGGAAAAAGAATCATTACAATCAGCAGAGAATTTGGAAGTGGCGGACGTTTTATCGGAGAAGAAACAGCGAAGAAACTTGGGATTACTTATTATGATAAAAATATCATTAATGAGATTGCAGAGAAGTCTGGTTTATCTCCGGAATATGTCCGGGAAAGTGCAGAATTATCTCCGAAGAAAGGATTATTTGCATATGCATTTGCCGGACGTGATATCACAGGAAAATCCATAGAAGACATGGTGTATGAGGCGCAGAGAAAGGTTATTTTAGAACTGGCTGATAGGGAATCTTGTATAATTATCGGAAGAAATGCAGATTATATCCTGAAGGATCGGGATGATGTATTGAACGTATTTATCCATGGGGATATGCCGGAAAAAACACAGCGTATTATGGACTTATATAATGTAGGAGAAAAGGAAGCTGTCAAAATGATGGCAGATACGGATAAAAGGCGTATGACGAATTATAATTTTTACACCGATCAGAAATGGGGAAAGGCCAGTAATTATACGTTGTGTCTGAACAGCTCGAAGCTTGGATATAACAGATGTGAGAAGATTATTATGGAGTGTAGTTGTAATCCTTGATGAGGCAACTGCTTACACAGATCCAGAAAACGAGGCGATCCTGCAGAATTCTATCGTAAAACTGGGAGCAGGGAACACGCTTTTTCTGTTCATCCATCTGCCGGACCAGAAGATCCATGGCAGTTTTGGCAATCGGAGAATCGGGATGATTGAAGTATCTTGATATTGTAGTTTTTGAAAAATTGGTGTATTCCGCAATATCTGCAAAAGTTACCTGTAATATCTTTTGGTATAACAATTCTCATGAAAAAACGCAATGCTAAAATAACTGATTACTTAACTGGTTAATTTAATACACAAAAGTGTTGACAGAAAGAGATGGATATAGTATTATCGAACTATAAAGTAACCGGTTACGTGACCGGTTATACACGAAGGGTTAATAGAGGAATGGAGGAAGAAGTGCATGAAACTTATCTACAGGATATGAACAGCAAATATGTTTATCCAATTATCTTTCAATTAAACAGAAATACTTTGATCAATGTCAGAAGTCAGTGAGTGAAGAAAAATAACGATACGAACAACAGGAGAATTTGCATGAGTGAGATGTTAGAAAAGGCTAGAAAATATGAAGAAGAACAAGGAAAGCAGATAAAAGCAGAAGACAGACCGGCTTTTCATGTGAGTCCATATGTCGGATGGATGAATGATCCGAATGGATTTTCATATTATCAGGGTGAATACCATTTATTTTATCAGTATTATCCATATGATACACACTGGGACAGTATGCATTGGGGGCATGTGGTAAGTAAAGACTTATTACATTGGAAATATCTTCCAGCAGCTCTTGCACCAGATGAAGAATACGATAAGGGTGGATGTTTTTCGGGAAGTGCAATAGAGTTGGATGACGGTAGACAATTGCTTATGTATACAGCCGTAGATCATGAAACATTAGAAGATGGAAGTAAAAGAGATATACAGACACAGGCGGTAGCTGTCGGAGACGGAAGAGATTATGTAAAATATGAGAAGAATCCGGTTTTAACAGAAAAGGATCTTCCGGAAGGTGCAAGTAAAGTAGATTTCCGTGATCCAAAAATCTGGAAAGGAAAAGATGGAAACTTCTATTGTGTGATCGGAAGCAGACCGGCAGACGGAAGTGGACAGATTCTTCTTTATAGAAGTGAAAACGGATTTGACTGGAAATTTGTCAGCATCCTTGCAAAAAATAAGAAACGTTTTGGAAAGATGTGGGAATGTCCGGATTTCTTTGAACTGGATGGAAAACACGTTCTTTTGACCAGTCCACAGGATATGCTGCCGGAAGGCTTGGAATATCATAATGGAAATGGCACTTTATGTATCATAGGAGAAATGGACAAGGATACATATACCTTAAAAGAGCAGTTTACGCAGTCTGTGGATTATGGAATTGATTTTTATGCAATGCAGACGGTGAAAGCATCGGATGGCCGCAGAATTATGATTGGCTGGATGCAGAACTGGGACACACTGGCTCATCGTGATAATGATTCGAAGTGGTTTGCACAAATGAGTCTGCCGAGAGAATTATCTGTGAAAAACGGAAGACTTTATCAAACGCCGATTAAAGAACTTGATGCAATGCGTAAAAACAGAGTTGAGTACAACAATGTAGTAATAAATAATGATACGATCTCATTAGATAAAATCGAAGGACGAACGATAGATATGGAGCTTGTGATACGTCCGGAAGATAAAGAAAATGGCTATAAGAAATTCGCATTACGTTTTGTACAGAATGAGAGGTTTCATACAGAATTGTGCTTCCGCCCGGATGAGTCTGTCCTGAAAATTGACAGAAAATTTTCGGGAAACGAACGAGCATTGGTTCATCAGAGAAGATGTCTGGTAAATGGAGATGCCGATGAATTAAAGCTTCGTGTGGTTTTGGATAGATTTAGCGTAGAAATATTTATCAATGATGGCGAGCAGGTTATGTCGGCTGTCATATTTACAGAACAAGAGGCAAAAGGAATTTCATTCTTTGCTGAAGGTGCAGCTAAAATAGATATAGTGAAATATGATTTGGTTTAGAAAATGCATGATAAAACTTGCATAGAGTTTGAAGACGCATGGATAATGATAGGGGGGATTCCTAAAACGGGAATCTCCTTTGCAGTATAGGAGCATAGAGTATTGATGATAGAGGAAAGAAGAAAAAAATATGAGAAGGAACTGCATGAAAAATATCTGCAGTTATATCACAATGAACAATGTTATGAAGAACTAATGCAGATGCTGGAAGAAGCTTATCAGAACAGACCAGCGGAGCTTAGGCGATTAGATGACAGAAGAGAGAAAGAACCAAACTGGTATCGTAACAGAACCATGCTTGGAATGACGATGTATCCGAAGTTGTTTGCGGGTGGATTAAAAGGTGTGATAGAACACTTGGATTATCTGTCAGAGCAGAAGATTACCTATCTTCATTTAATGCCGCTTTTAAAGATGCCTCATCCATATAATGATGGTGGGTATGCGGTGGAAGATTTCAAGCAGGTCGATCCGGAAATAGGAACAAACGAAGAGTTAAAAAGACTGACAAAAGAGCTGAGAAAGCGTGGCATCAGCTTATGTCTGGATGTAGTTATGAATCATACGGCAGATACACATGAGTGGGCGATACGAGCCAAGAGAGGCGAACAGGAATATATGGATCGCTATCAGTGCTATGAGACGCGAGAACTTCCGGATCAATTTGAAAAGACAATGCCGCAGGTGTTTCCGGAAACTGCTCCGGGAAATTTCACATGGTGTGAAGAGATGCACAGACATGTACTGACAACATTCTATCCTTATCAATGGGATTTGAATTATCATAATCCGAAAGTATTTAATGAAATGATTGGGAATATCCTGTATCTGGCAAATCTCGGAGTAGAAGTCTTTCGTATTGATGCAGTTCCTTATATCTGGAAAGAATTAGGAACAAATTGTAGAAATCTTCCACAAGTGCATCTTATTGTACGAATGTTACGAATGATTCTTGAGATGGTTTGTCCTGGTGTAATCCTGAAAGGCGAGGTTGTTATGGAACCAAAGGAACTTCCGGTTTACTTTGGAACAGAAAACGAACCGGAATGTCATATGTTATACGGAGTTTCCAGCATGGTAAATCTCTGGGCAGCACTGGCTACGAGGGACACAAGGATGTTGAAACACCAGATGGATGTGATCCACAGTCTTCCGAAGAATTGTTATTTTGTCAATTACCTTCGCTGTCATGATGATATTGGCTGGGGCTTGGATGAAGAGCAGGAGAAGAAGCTGGAGATAGATCCGATTCAGCACAAGGAATATTTATATCATTTCTTCGAGGGAACATATCCGTACAGCTTTGCTTGCGGAGAGCTGTATAATTACGATCCGGTGACCAAAGATGCCAGAAGCTGTGGAACAACCGCAAGCCTGTGTGGAATCGAAAAAGGCGGATTTGAAGGGGATTTAGAGCAGGTGAAACAAGGAATCCAAAGAGTGCTCATGATGCATGCAGCATGTATGAGTATGGAAGGATTTATAATGCTTTCATCCGGGGACGAGATTGGTCAGGTAAATGATTATGATTATAAGAAAAACCCGGATATTGCTGAGGATAGCAGGTATCTGCACCGCAGTTTGTTCCGGTGGGACAATGCAGACAAGAGAAAAGAAGCAGGTACTGTACAGTATGAAATTTGGCATGGCCTGAAGCAGATGGAAGAAATGAGGCGTCAGGAGGATTGTTTTGGTGAGACTGCCAGTATTTCTACCTGGGACACAGGAAATTATGCGGTTTTTGCAATCAGAAGAACAGTAGGAAATGAAGAATTAATCTGTCTGGCTAATTTTCAGAATATGGGCAGAATGCATGGCTGAACTGTCTGGAAGGTGAATATGAGGATTTATTTACAGGAGAAAAACTGGAAATGAATTCGGTATGGATGAATCCTTATCAGTACAGATGGTGCGTGAAAAAATAGGAATCTTATGAAAAAAGCAATGTCAGATTTGTCGTAAATGTCGTAAATTTGTGGTCAAAAAATGATGAGAAATGGATATCTGATCCTGAATCTCACCTATAAATCCGGTGAGCAGATGGAGCAACTTGGCAAGTATGGTTTTCTTCGCAGAGATGGAAATCCGTAAAACGAAAAAGAAGTAAAGGCCAGAATCGAAAAATGAGGGATAAAATTTCTCAGATGTTTTTACTTGGAAGTCTTTCGGGGATTGCAGTGCTAGGAGATGTAATCAGAGAATATCTGCTTGTGAATTTAATTGTGTTATTTGTGTTTGTCAATATGGGAATCATACTGATTAGAATGTATCTTCGGAAGAGTATGTAAATTATTATTTCAATGACCAGATGAGGGTATAAATTGCATTCCAAGTGCAGTGAATATAATGCGCATGAACATGAAATTTTAAATATTATGAAAACAAAATTTGGTTGATTAACCAGGTAAAAGTGATATACTGAATGCATAAGAAAAGAAACCGTGTGGAAT
>ENA-OQDC01001682-OQDC01001682.1-human-gut-metagenome-genome-assembly--contig:-NODE-1682-length-10437-cov-4.086906_pt1 | contig 10437 bp, 13 predicted proteins | sample MGYA00242770_ERZ504601 | MGnify/ENA primary metagenome ERZ504601 (study PRJEB26092, sample SAMD00036305) | human gut metagenome | host: Homo sapiens | study: EMG produced TPA metagenomics assembly of...
AGAAGGAACAACTGAATATTATGATAAAAAAACTAGAAAAATGTTTAACGAATACAACCATTAAAGAACTCGTTGTCGGAAGTGAACATCATTTATTACAAGCAGCTAGAAATATGATCATTGATGATGAACAATTTATTGCTGAATCTAAAAGATTGCTCAAGATCTATTTGCTGTCAGCAAATATGTTGAAGAAATGCCTAATAGTAATTTAATGTTTGTTGAATGTAAAGTAGATGGAGAAAAGATGATTCTCAATCATGAAGTTAAATTATAAAGTGACCCCTATTTCTATTGTGGAAGAAGTAGATGGTAAAAGATTATTAAATTGTTAATAGACAAAGTCTTCCACCTAAAACTTCAGCTGTTGAAGAAAGCGATTATTATCAATGTTGATAAAAACACAGTTTCTTTAATTGAAAAAAGATTTCAAATAGATGGAAAACCAGGCTATTATCTTAATGAACAAATATATTAAAGGTGAACCTAAATTAACAGATAAACAAAAAATGAGTATTGTCAATAAAGTCGTTAAAAAAGTCGATAGTGAATATAATGATTTTTGAAGGTGATCCTACAGCTATGGTCAAAAAAGAAATGATTGATTTAGTAATGGAACATTTACCGTTAAAACCAATGGAAATTGCGAAGAAGGTCATGGGTGATGATTATAATGCACAAGAAGAAGTTGAAACGATTATGAGAGATCTAGGAATTGAAGAAGATGATGAAATTGTTAATGTCCCACTTTCATTAGATCGTATGTCAAGATGTAAATTGGTTTTAGATGATGATCGTATTATTGAATTAAATGTTGAAGATTATTTAAATCATGAAAATATTACAACCGAAACAGATATGTCAGGATATTCAACAATTACTTTAAATAATATTAAGGATATTAAGATTAAATAAAGACAAGAAGTTTTCTTTATGATAGAATAAACAGGCATATAATGAAAGGAAATAGATAAATGAGTAAAGTAATTAAATTAGGTAACTATAAAGGAATTGAATTCAAAGTAGAAAAAGTACCTGTATCAAATGAAGAAGTTGAACAACAAATTCAAATGATTTTAGCTCAATCAAGTCAAACAGAAGAAAAAGATGGAGATACTGTTGAAAACGGAGATATCGCTACAATTGATTTTGTTGGTTTAAAAGATGATGTTGCTTTTGAAGGCGGAACAGGAAATGATTATGATTTAGAAATTGGTTCAGGATCATTTATTCCAGGGTTTGAAGAACAAATGATTGGTATGAAAGTTAATGAAACAAGAGATTTAAACTTAACTTTCCCAGAAAATTATCAAGCAGAAGATTTAGCTGGACAAGATGTTGTTTTCAAAGTAACAGTTAAAAAATTATCTGTAAAAAAGAAGCTGAATTAAATGATGATTTTGTTGAAGGTTTAGGTGTACCTGAAATTAAAACAGTTGAAGATTTAAAAGCTTATATTAATGAAGGTTTACAACAACAACATGATCAACAATATGAAGCACAAAAAGAAAATACAATTTTTGATGCTTTCATGACAGATAGTGAAGTTGAATTAGATGATGATGCAATTGATGAGGCATTAGATAGACAAATGTCTTATATGGCGAATCAAATGATGGCTCAAGGAATTCAATTAGATCAATACTTACAAATGACAGGTATGGATGAAGAAAAATTAAGAGAACAAATGAAACCATCTGCTACTCAACAAGCTAAATTAGAAGCTTTAATTGATGAAATTATTGCTGTTGAAAATATTGTTGTTACTGAAGAAGTTTTAGATGAACAATTAAATATGGTTGGACAAGCTAATCAAATGACTAAAGAACAAGTATTAGAAAAAATTGATTTAGAAGGATTCAAAAGAGATTTATCTCGTATGCAAGCAAGCCGTATTATTGTAAATAATGCAGTTGAAAAATAATGAAAATTCCACGATTATAGTGGAGTTTTTTATTATACTGTATAAAAATAAGTTTTTTCATTGATATTTAGTTTGGTTAATGTAAAATAGGTTGAGTAATTAAAGAAAAAGGGTAAAATATCTATCTGTATTAAGGGGATTTCATTTTTTATGAAAATCATTGTTTTGGGAGCCGGTAAAGTCGGAAAAACACTTATTAAACATATGTCAAATGAAGATCATGATATTATTGTTGTTGATCAAAATGCAACTAAAGTAGAAGAAGTTGTAAACCAATATGATGTTATAGGTGTTGTAGGTAATGGCGGTTCATATGACATTTTAATGGAGGCAGGAGCTGAAGATGCTAACCTTATTATTTGTGTAACTGCTTCAGATGAATTAAATATTTTAGCAGGATTAATGGCTAAAAAAATGGGAACAAGACACACTATTGCACGTGTTAGAAATCCTGATTATTCATCGCAACGTGATTTTATGAGAAATCAATTAGGTTTTTCAATGATTGTTAATCCTGAACTTGAAGCAGCAAGTGAAATTTGTCGTGTTTTATCTTTTCCTTCAGCTGTTAAAGTGGATGCTTTTTCAAGAGGAAAAGTTGAGCTTGCTGAATTCTTTGTGGAAGATCATAGTCGTTTAAATGGAGTTGAATTAAATCAATTACATAAAATTACAAGTGCTTTTTCAGCTGTAGCAACGTGTTTAAATAACGTTGGTCCAGGAATGAATGTTGTTGGTCCAGTAGGAAATTTCTCATCATTATCGGATGTATCAAAACTTGTTTTATCTTTTGATATGTTAGCAGGATGACTTGAAATATTCCTAATGTTATTATTATTTTCTCCATCTCAATGGAGAAAATAGACTCTTTAGAAGTCCTTAGTGGACTTCTTTTAAAATATTGAAAATTATTTATTAGGAGATCTCGAAAGAGGTCTTTTTGCATTTCACACCCTAAAAACGACATTTCGCGCCAATTACAAAAAAATAACAATTAGAAAAAGTAAAATAAAAGCATAGGAGGAAATGAATAATATTCAAAGAAAGGGGATAGGGAAAATGAAAATATATAAGAAAAGTGATAGCATGTATACTGACATTAATGATGTTCTTTGCACAAATGCCAGTCAATGTATTTGCGGCTAATCAAAAGAATAATATACCACTTGATATTGTCTTGGTTTTAGATGTTTCAGGGGGTATGGAAGATCCTATAACTTCAACTGATACTACTAAAAGGATTACAATTTTAAAAGATTCAATTAATCAATTTATTGAGGAATTTGCTAAAAATAATTCAAAACAGAGTGATGAAAAATATCAAAGTAGAATTTCGATTATTAAATTTTCAGGGAAAATACCTGATAATGCAGATAAAATAGGAAATGATACTTATCAAGAAAATCGTAATACGTATAATTATACGCAAATCATGAGTGGCTTCTTTACTGCCACAAATGACAATAAAGCAAAGTTAGAAGATGTTGTAAATAGCATTAGTCCTGCAGGGGCAACACGTTCAGATTTTGCAATGGAATTAGCATTAAAACAAATTAATCAAAGTAAAAATGATGAAAGTAGAAAAGATGCCAAAAGAATTGTTTTTTTGTAACGGATGGTCAGCCAACGACTTTTAATAATTTTGATGATGATGTCGCAAATGGAGCAATTAATACATCAAAAGAAATAAAAAAAGATGCAGAAGTTTATACATTTGGAATGTTTTCTTTAACTGATCCATCTATTACTGGACATGTAGGAAGTGGTAGTTGGTCAGATGCAGAAAAGTTTAATGCTTATATGCATGGAGTTTCTAGTAATTACTCAGATGCCCAAAGTTATAAAAACTTAGGAACTAGAGCAGAAAATAGTGCTTATTATATGGGAGCTAAAAGCTCAAAAGAGGCTACAGCAATATTTGATAGTGTTATAGCTAAATTATTAAGTATGACATATGCTGGTGCAGATTATACAGATGTAGATGCAGCTATTAAAAGAGCAAATTCACTTAATAAAGATAATTATAAAGATTTTTCAAAGGTAGAGGATGCTATTAACGCAGTCAATCGTGATAAAGATATTACTGAACAAGAGGTTGTTAATGGCTATGCAGATGCTATTAATGAAGCAATTGATCAATTAAGAATATAAAGCTGCAGATTATACAGAAGTAGATAAAGCTATTGAAAAAGCAAATAAACTTAATAAAGATAACTATAAAGATTTTTCAAAGGTAGAAGATTGCTATTAAAACAGTTGTAACGTAGTAAAAATATAACAGAACAAAGATGAAAGTAGATGCTATGGCAAAAGCCAATCAATGATGCAATTGATGACATTAGTATTCCAATTAAAAATCAAATATGATTCTAATGGTGGAACAGGAACAATGGCTAAATCCAACTGTTGAATTAGATAAGGAATTTATTTTCCAAAAATGTGAATATGTTGCTCCAAATGGAAAACATTTTAAAGGTTGGCAAGTAGACAATACTGTTTATAAAGTAGGAGATAAAAGAGTATTTACTAAAGATGATCAAAATAAGGAAATTAAAGCAGTTTGGGAAGAACATACTTTTGATCAAAAATTAAAAGAAGTCAATGGAGTAAGTACTTTAAAAGACAAAGCAACATGTACAACAAATGCTATCTATTATAAAAGCTGTGCTTGTGGTCAAGTAAGTACTACAGAAACATTTGAAGATAAAGATACAAAATTAGGACATGAATATACAAAACAAATAAAAGATTCAAAATACTTAAAATCTCAAGGAAGTAACTGTCAAGAACATGATGTATATTGGTATGCATGTTCAAGATGTGATGTAAGTGCTAAAGATGATGAAAATGCACAAGATAAGTATTATGAATCTGCAGAAGTAGGAAATCATGTATTCTCTAAAGATTGGCATAAAGATTCTAATAATCATTGGCATTCATGCACAGTTCCAGGATGTAATGAAGTTTCAGATAAAGGAAATCATGTGTATAATCAAGAAGTTGAAAGTAGTGAATATTTAGCGACTCCAGCTACTTGTATGACACCTGCTAGATATTATAAGAGTTGTATTTGTGGAGCAAAAGGTACAGAAGCATTTGCAGCAACAGGTAGTCATTTAGGACATGCTTATATAGAAGTTAAGAATCCACAATTTTTAAGAGAAAAAGCAACTAATTGTAAGGAACACGATACATATTGGTATGTATGTTCAAGATGTGGAAAAACATCAAAAACAATCAATAAATATTATGAAGATAAGGATTCTAAAGGAGAACATATATCAAGTGATTGGATCATTGATCAACAACCAACAGTAGCTAAAGAAGGATCAAAACATAAAGAATGTACAGTATGTAAAGAAGTGTTAGAAACAGAAAAGATTGCTAAGTTAGAAAATGTGAAAACTGAAACAAAGAAAGAAGAAAACAGCTTCTAAAAAAGAAATAAAAGTAGAAAAGTAAAAAAGCTGTAAACAACAGGAGATAATACAAATAGTATTGTGCCAATAGTTTTACTAGGTATAAGCTTATTAGGAATTTATATGATTGTAATGAAAAAAGTATGTTACGTTAGAAAGTAAAAGAGAGAAGATTTGGTTCTTCTCTTTTTGTTATAATGGATAAGAGGTGATACATAATGCAGATAATAGTGATTATCATTTTTTGTAATTATATTATTCATATTTTTACTTTTAAGTTTATCAAGTGATGAAGATCAAAAAAGAATTGCAGGGAAAGAAGGAGAATTACAAGCAAAGAAGATATTAAATCATTATTTAAATGAAAATGGTTTGTTATTGAAATATTATTGTTATGGTTCATTAAAAAGCATTGAAGAAGCCACAAATTATCTTCATTGTAGTCGAAGACAATTACAAAGAATCTTAAAGAAACTTTGTGATGAAGGAAAAATGATTAAAGAAGGTAAAGGAAAGTATAAAATAAAGGGGTGAAATTTTTCACCCCTTAAAATTAAGCATTTAACATTTTGTTAGCAAGTTTTTTAGCCACAACGACTAATAAAACAGCAACTGCAGCAAGAATAGCTGAACCAATGAATCCCATCACATAAGATCCTGTAGCATCAAAGAAACTTGCGGAAATCTTAGGACCAACGAAAGCCCCAATACCATAACCAATAAAGATCAAACCATAGTTTCTATTATAATATTTAGAACCAAAGATTGTTTTAACCATTGGTGCGAAAACAACAAGTAATCCACCAAATGAGAAACCAACTAAAGCAATACAAGCGACAAAGTATGCAAATGAATGAGCTACTGTTAACATAAGCATTGAAATACCATTTAAAATCAAGACAAGAATTAAAGAATTCCATCCTTTTAACTTATCATAAATAACACCAAATGATAAACGACCAAACATATTAAATAAAGTCATTAAACTTACACATAAAGCTGCATCCATCGCTGATAAACCAATTTGAGTTTGAGCAATTGGTGATGTTGCAGAAACCATCATTGTTCCAGCGGCATTAGCGAAAATAAACATTACTAATAATACCCAGAAGATTGGAGTTTTAACCATTTGAGGAATATTATAATCTTTTGTATGTAATTCTTTGCTTTGTTGTGCACTTGGTACCCAACCTTCAGGAGTCCATCCATCAGGACAAGGAACGATCATCCAAGCAACAGCTCCAACACCGATTAAGAATACAACACCTAAAATTTTACAAGCCATTGGTGCTCCAAAGTTATCAATTAACATTTGAGCGATAGGTGACATAATGAAAGGTCCACAAGCAGCTCCAGCTTGAACTAAACCAGAGATAGAACCACTTTTATCTGGGAACCATTTTAATGCTGTTGGTAAACATGCAGGATAAATTGTTCCAGCACCAGCACCAGCAATGACACCATAAGCAATATATAAGAATGGAATAGATGAAGCAAAACCAGTTAAGATCCATCCTCCAGCAAATAAAACTAAACCAATATAAATTGCGACTCTTGGTTGTAATTTTTCAGCTAAAATACCACCAAGGAAACCTACTGCACAGTAGATAAACATATAAATTGTGTATGCCATTGAAAAATCTGAATTACTCCATCCAAATTGATTACAAAATGGCAAACAGAATAAACTAAAGAAGGCAGTGGCAGAAGTGAATAAACTTTGAATCCAAACTCCTGCAAAAACACGCCAACGTGTTGCTTTTGTAATTTTCATATTCTCTTTTCTCCCTTTATTATTGTAAAGTACCTAAATCAAGTGGTACACCTTGTCCATTAAATTTACCAGCTTCTCTACTAGTTCCTAACCAGTAAACCATACTAGCGATATCTTCTACTTCAAGGAATGGAACTCCTGCATACATTTCTTCAACAGATTTGAAATCTTTACCAGTTAAATCATTAATGAATTTAACATAATCCATTGTTTCACACATTGGAGTTTTAACTTTAGTAGGACATAAAGCATTAACAATAATTCCTTTAGAACCCACTTCTTTAGCAAGAGTTTTAGTTAATCCTAAAATACCCCATTTACTCATACAATAAGTAGCTAATTGAGGAGTACCATATAAACCAGAAGTTGATGAAATATTAATAATACGACCAAATCCTTGTTTTAACATATATTGAGCAGCATATTTATCAGTACGCCAAGTACCAATTAAGTTAATATCCATTACTTTTTCAACTTGTTCATCAGTTAATTCCCAAGTATAACCGAAGTTAATAACACCAGCATTAGCAATCACAACATCTAAACGACCAAATGTTTCCCATGCTGAAGCAAATAATGCTTCCATATCTTCAGTAGAAGTAATGTTTGCTTTTTTAGCTAAAACTTTTGCTCCTTTTGCTTCACAACTAGCAATTGTTTCTTTAAATGCTTCATGAGATGGATTTAACATATCAGCCAAAATAACATTAAATCCGTTTTCAGCATATTTGTAGGCATGAGCACGACCTTGTCCCATTGCTCCACCTGTAATAAGAATCAAACTTTTTTTTCTTCCATAATTTTTCTCTCCCTTTGTTATTTATTTAACATCACATGTTATTTTTTTAACAAAGTCATTTTAAACTCTCAAACGATTTGAGAGTCAAGGGGGTAAAAAAGTGTCAAATAAGGTCAAAAAAGAGGAAAATATGTTATAATTTGGTGAAAACTTTAAAACAATTTGAAGGTTGGGGGATTATGTACAATACTTATACAATAGGAGAACTTGCTAAAATACTAGGAATTACAGCTGAAACAATTCGTTATTATGAAAGAAAAGGAATCATTGCGCCCATCCATGATCAAGAAACAGGATATCGCTATTATACAACTTGGGATCTTCATATGCTGATTCGTGCACGTTGTTATCTTGGCTTTGGATTATCAATTGAAGAAACAGCGGGAATACTCCAAAGTAAGTCTTTAGAAGAAATTGATGAGTTATTAGAAAAACAAGAACAAGTCATTGAAAAGAATATTATCTATCAAATGAATTTATTAAAAAGATTACGTTCAAATCGTAAACTGATTAGTCGAAGTGAAAACCTGAATTTCACTTTACAAAAAAGACCTGGGATTTATCGTATTGATACCCAAAAGTGTTATACGATTGATTTAAAAAAAGAAGAACGTGAAGAACTAAAGGGTTTTTGTCAAAAGATTCCTTTTGTTTTTTCTACGGCACTTTTTCCTAAAGAACATATTGAAAATGAAAATAAGGAATTCTACTATGGAATAGGGGTAGAGGAAGAATTTGCGGGAGTACTTGATATTAAGGAAAGTGAATATGTTCATTACTATCCTGAACAGTTATGTCTTTATATGTGCGTTCCTTCTCGTTCGAGTCAAATACTGACATATGAGGTTTTACAGCCCGCCTTTGATTATATGGAAAAAAATAATCTCCAACTCGCAGGAGATGTGATTTCTCAAGTGGTTTCAATGTGGAAACCAGAAGACGAATATTTTAATTATCATACAATTTGGATTCCAGTCCAATAAAAAAGCAATTTCAACCGAAATTGCTTTTTATCTTGATCTTTGTAATGATTTTTTAAGAATAGAATCATCGATGAAGCGAATATATGTTTCTAATGTCTTTTGTCCATAAGTAAAACGTAATTTTGTTTTCTTTGGATAAGTCACTCTTTTAATTTTTCTATAATCAAATAAAACACGACCAATTAAAACTTGTTTTTGTCCAAAGAAAATAATCCATTGAATCATTAAATAGAAAACAAAAGAATAAATTGTTAAAGCATTTAATGGTAAATAAACACTGTCAACATCTCCACTTAATAAATGCGTAATCATGTAATAAATACAATAAACAAGCATTACTAAATAAATAACAATAATGATTGCATAGAATATTTTTCCTTGCATGTTTAAACCACAAACCATGGTATCATCTTTCTTCTTTGTTTTAATAATTGTAGCTACGAAATTAATGACAAGATAAGTAATCCACACTAAAATAACAGCTACTAAAATAGGTAATAAATATTTTAAATCTCCCATAAAAGACGCTCCTTTAAATAATTACCTTATTATTATACAAGAAAAAACAAAAATAGTATAGTTAAAAAATAAAGACAATCAGACTTTATGTTATAATGTGGGTAAATTAAGAAAGAGGAAATACCATGGAAATAACAAAAGAAATATTAGAAAGCATTTTAGATGCTTATAGTTATGAAATTGTTTTTGTTGATCGTCAACATATTGTACGTTATATGAATAAAACTGCAAAGAAACGCTATGGTGATCGTGTACAAATTAACCAAAGCTTATTTAATTGTCATAATGAAAATTCTAAAAAGAAAATCGAAGAATTTTTAAAAAGAGCAGATAATGGTGAAGATGAAATGTTTGAAACGTATAATATGAAAACAGGTGAAAGAGAATTCTTTGTACCTGTTAGAGATTCTAATAAACACGTCATTGGTTATTTTGAAAGACATGAGATGCCTTGGGATGAAAGCAATCCTAAAGTTCCTGTAACTGAATATTGGAAACATAGAAGATAGCTTGAAAGCTATCTTCTTTTAAAAATGTCTTGCATAATATTCATCAAAGGTTAATCCGCTTTTTTCAATCTTTTGAGCAAGTTCTTTACCAACGTAACGGATGTGCCAAGCTTCATAACTGTATCCTGTTAAATTTTCTTTATCTTTAGGATAACGTAAAATAAAACCATAGTTGCTTAACTGACTTAAAAACCATTGGTATTGAGGATGATTTTCAACTTCTTCGTATTTATATTGATCTAAAGCAATATCTAATCCTAGACCTGTTGTATGTTCACTATGACCAGGACGTGAACAAGTTTCATCAGCTCTTTCTACACTATAAGTTTCTACCATATGATTATAGATTTCTTTTTGCCAAGTTGTTGAACGATATCCAGAACTTACATATAATTCAAATCCTTTGTTTAAACAAGCTTGTTTTAAAGCTTGAAAATCATCATAAACAACTTTTCTTGCGGTATGCTTACTATAAGGTTTGCCATAAGTTCCAGCGTTTGTATTAATATC
>ENA-OQDC01001683-OQDC01001683.1-human-gut-metagenome-genome-assembly--contig:-NODE-1683-length-10434-cov-5.410886_pt1 | contig 10434 bp, 9 predicted proteins | sample MGYA00242770_ERZ504601 | MGnify/ENA primary metagenome ERZ504601 (study PRJEB26092, sample SAMD00036305) | human gut metagenome | host: Homo sapiens | study: EMG produced TPA metagenomics assembly of...
CTGATCCTGCACGTAACCGGCCGGCATGGAGAAGTTCTGGGCATAGATGAGCTGCGCCAGCGTTTCAATGTCCAGCTGCTTTGTCACATCGGCCTGTGCCAGAGCGTTGGTCTTGGCCGTCTCGTACTCTGCCTTGGCAGCCTCCAGCTGCTTTTCGTACTCGTTCAGCATTTCACGCGCTTCGGTGAACTGCATATAGGCGTTGAGCTGCTGCTGGGAGAAGCTGCCCAGTGCGCCGGAGAACTCGGTCATCAGCTGGGGCACATTGTCCATGGCCTTGATGGTGCTTTCCAGCGTGTTATAGACCACATTCAGGCTTTCCGGCAGCTGCATCTCATTGGCAAGATCCTCTGCGGTGCTGCCTTCGGAGCCGGTCTCGGTATTCACGCGCTCCTGCAGCTTCTGCAGGGCGGTAGTGAGCTTATCGGTAATGGTGCGCAGCTCAGCCACAATATCGATCAGAGAGTCGATATCCCGCATACCGGTCTCGTTGAACTTGTCCATGACCTTCTGCAGACCGTCGCGCACCTCGATCAGGGCCTGCTGGATCTCAGGCTCCTTGACCACAGCGATCAGGCTGTTCACACTTTCCAGAAGAGCCTGCGCCTGCGCGCGCACCGTTTCCACTGCGGCGCCCACCTCGGTGCTCATCTGGCTCATGACCGAGTTGGACACCGTATTGCCAAAGTTTTTCAGCTGCTTTTCGTATTCCCTGCGTCCGGCGGTGATCTGTGCCTCGGCGCTTTCCAGCTGGGAGCGGGCTGCAGCCAGCTGGGTATCGATCAGTTCCAGCAGCTTTGCGTTGATCTCGTCGATCTTATCCTGATTGAGCTGCACCTGCACCAGCTTTTCCACCAGACCGCTGGACGAAACGCTGGACACACCGCCCTTGCGCTGCACTTCCGGCACAAGGGTGTTCTGGATAAACTCAGAAAGCTCGTACTGGTCGGCACCTTCGCGGCTGACAGCCACCGTCATGAAAGCGTTCATGTTCAGGCTGTACTCAATGATGGAGGGGGTCAGGCAGGTGCTGGGCAGGTCGCTTTTGGCCTGATCCAGCTTGTTGGACACCTTGACCAGCGCGCTGTTCATATCCGTATCCTCGGTAAACTCCATCAGCAGCAGGCTGTAGTTTTCTGCCGATGTTGCGGTGATCTTGGACACGCCCGGCACTGTGAGCGAGTTCTGCAGCACATCCGAGACCTCGCTCTCCACGCGCTCCGGGCTTGCGCCGGGATACACGGTGACCACCATCAGATACGGTGTGTTCACGTTGGGCAGCAGGTTCGTATCCATCTTTGTGACCGCCACAAAGCCCAGGATCAGGATCATGACCACTGCAACCAGCACCGTAAACGGCTTTTTGACACTGAATTTTTCCATTTTCTCCTACCGTTTCTCTGCCTTGCCGCAAAGCAGGACAGCTGCTTTCCCTGCGGGAAAGGCTACACTTCAACATTTTTATTATACACGCAAGCCCCCGCCTTGCAAGAGCGGGGTGGGATTCTTTTGCGATTCTTTGGATACTTTCGCAAGATTTTAACATTTGCCGTTCCGTTTTTCCATTTTCCGGCTGCGGGTGCGACCAAATTCGGTCAGTCTTCCTTTATGGATACGCGGCAGCAGGGCAGATTGTTGCACCTTTTTAAAATTTTTCTGCTGAAGCGCCAGAGCCGCTTTTTGTTTTTTGCGTGGAAATGTGCATTTGAATATGTTATACTAGAGTACAGAATGGATCAGCAGGCTCTTTTTCGGGCCTTATCCTATAGATTCGACCAATAAAAACGAGGAACACTATGAAAAAAGTCATCTCCGTCCGTTTCAAAGAGAACGGCAAAAGCTATTATTTTGATCCCGCCGGGGCCGACATCAAAACCGGCGAATATGTGATCGTGGAGACCGCCCGCGGCGTTGAGTGCGGCGAGGTGGTGCAGGGCGTGAGGGAGATCGCCGATGCGGCAGTGCCCAAGGCCCTCAAGCCCATTACCCGCATGGCCGACAGCGTGGATATCCGCCGGATGCGCCAGAACCGTGAGGACGAAAAGCGCGCCTACCGCACCTGTCAGGAATGCATTGCCCGCCACGGCCTGGAAATGAAGCTTGTGGAGGCCGAGTATACCCTAGACCGCTCCAAGATCATGTTCTACTTTACCGCCGATGGCCGCGTGGACTTCCGCGAGCTGGTCAAGGATCTGGCCGGCATCTTCCACACCCGCATCGAGCTGCGCCAGATCGGCGTGCGGGACGAGAGCAAGATGATCGGCGGCCTGGGCATCTGCGGCCAGCCCTTCTGCTGCAGCCGCTTTTTAAAGGACTTCCAGCCCGTCTCCATCAAGATGGCCAAGGAGCAGGGCCTTTCGCTGAACCCCACCAAGATCAGCGGTGCCTGCGGCCGGCTGATGTGCTGCCTTGCCTACGAGGAAAGCGCCTACGAGTACCTGAACAGCATCATGCCCATGGTGGGCAGCACCGTGCGCACGCCGGACGGTCTTGGCACCGTGCTGGAGGTGAACCCGGTTTCCGGCTATCTGCGGGTGCGCTGCGGCACCGAGAGCCTTTCGCCCCGTTACTATAAGGTGGGTGTGTGCGAATATATCAGCGGCGGCAAGCGTGCGCCCCGCCGCCCGGACCCGGACGACGATTACTCCGGCGTGCGCAACCCGGCCCCGGTGGTGGCTTCCTCCGACGATGGCGAAAAGCGCTGCGCGGGCGGCGGCTGCGGCCGGAAGCGCGCTGCCGAAAAGGAGTGAGGGACGCGCCGGAGGTTCTGAGGAGTTAGTCTGCTAAAACTAACTGTTCTTCGTGATTTTTGCCAAAAAACTCCTGCAAATTTGGCCATAAGTTAGCCTGTGCTTTTGTGCAACCCAACAAAAAACAGACTTTTGTGTTTTTCGGGTCACGGTTAGTCTTGCCTTTTCTCACCTGCTTTGTTAAAATGCAGGCAAGGATATGATTTCCGGAGAGACATGCACAGCCGTGCCATACATGACTCTTCATACAATACTTCGGGCACGGAGATAAAAAGGAGAGTTTATTATGGCACACAAGGTTTCTGACGCATGTGTTGGCTGCGGCGCTTGCGAGGGCGCTTGCCCGGTTGGCGCTATCACCGTTGATGGTGTTGCTTCTGTGAACGCAGACGCTTGCATCGACTGCGGCGCTTGCGAGGGTGCTTGCCCCACCGGTGCTATCACTGCTGAATAATTTTAGCAGCTGCACAAAAAACGCATCAAAAGCAGCAGGCCTGTCCAAAGCAGGTCTGCTGCCTTTTTTGTTTTGCAGTAATTCGCACAAATTCCCCGAGCAATTCCACGCATTTTTTTGAGAGGGTACGGCACACTTATCTATGGAACATTCTACCGAAGTCTTGTATAATAGAACTATGGTTTATTGCTCGCCGGAGCATCGTTTTGGCTCCGACGCGCTGCTGCTGGCCCGTTTCTGTGAGCCAAAGCGCGCCCAGAAGGCCGCAGACCTGTGCTCCGGCTGCGGCATCGTGGCGCTGGAATGGCACGACCGCGGCCACCGCGGCCCCTGCATGGGGCTGGAGCTGCAGCCCGAGGGCAGCGCTCTGCTTTCCGCTGCGGTACAGGAGCAGGACATCGGGCACATTGAGCCTGTCTGTGCCGACCTGCGCGCTTTCCGGCAGGGCGAGGGCAGTTTTGACGTGTGTGCGTGCAATCCGCCCTATTTCACGGATGGGCCCCAAAGCCAAAACGCAGCCCACGCCCTTGCCCGGCACGAGAACACCTGCACACTGGACGATGTGTGCCAGTGTGCGTTCCGCCTTTTGAAGGACGGTGGGCGCTTTGCGCTGTGCCACCGGCCGGAACGGCTGGCGGAGGTGCTGGCGGTGCTGCGGGCCAACCGGCTGGAGCCGAAGCGGCTGGCCTTTGTAAAGAACAAGGCGGACGGCGCGCCATGGCTCTTCCTTGTGGAAGCGCAGAAGAACCGCAAGACCGGCCTGCGGGTGGAGCCGGATGTGTTGATCAGCGCCGGTGCGGCGTTATATGGGAGGTAAACTATGGCAGGAACTCTTTATATCGTGGCAACGCCCATCGGCAATCTGGACGATATGCCGCCGCGCGTAGCAGCCACCTTTGGCGCGGCAGACTTTATTGCCGCCGAGGACACCCGTGTGACCATGAAGCTGCTGAACTTTCTGGGCCTGAAAAAGCCCATGGTCAGCTACTATGAGCACGCCCTGCAGAAGGGTGAGGGCATCCTGCGCCGCATTGAAGCAGGCGAGAGCTGTGCCCTGTGCAGTGATGCGGGCATGCCCTGCGTTTCCGACCCGGGCGAGGTGATCGTGCGGGACGCACTGGCCCGGGGCATCAAAGTGGTGCCGGTGCCGGCGGCTTCCGCCTGCGTCACAGCGCTGGCCGTGTCCGGGCAGGACACCTCCCGCTGGGTGTTCGAGGGCTTTCTGCCTGTGAACCGCAAGCAGAAAAAAGAGCGGCTGGCTGAGCTTTTGCAGGAAAAGCGCACCACCATCTTTTACGAAGCGCCCCACAAGCTGCGCACCACGCTGGACGATCTGGCCAATGCCTTTGGCGCAGACCGCAGCATCACCCTGTGCCGGGAGCTGACAAAGCTGCACGAGGATATCTGGAAGACTACCCTCGGCGAGGCGGTGGAGCACTACAAGACCAACGAGCCGCGCGGCGAGTATGTGCTGGTGATGGCCGGTGCGCCGGAGACCGCCGACCCGGAGCAGGAGCTGACGCTGGAGCAGGCAGCGCATCGGGCGCTGGAGCTGACCGGGCAGGGCTTTGGCCCCACCGCCGCAGCCAAGGCGGCGGCACAGGGCACACCTTATTCTAAAAGCGAAGTGTACAAGCAGCTGCTGGTATTGCAACAGGGCCAGCAGGCTGGTGAATGACAGCATCTCAGGTAAACGGTAATAGAGGAGGACCCCTTTTGTGACAAAGCTTCTGGTTTTGAGCGACAGCCACGGCGGACGCACCGCCATTGAGCGTGTGCTGATGAAAGAGAGCAAAAGCATCGATGCCCTGATCTTTCTGGGCGACGGCCTGCGGGATCTGGAACTGGCTCTGACGCTGTGCCCCAAGCTGCGGGCCTACTCGGTGGCGGGCAACTGCGATTACGGCGCACTGGAACCCACCGATGGCCTTGCCGCCTTTGACGGCGTGGTGATCTTTTACACTCACGGTCATATGTACGGTGTGAAATACGATCTGGATACGCTGGCAGATGCCGCATCTGCCCGGGGTGCCGAGGTGGCGCTGTTCGGTCACACCCACATCCCCCATGCAGAGACCCGCAGCAAGGTGTTTTTGTTCAACCCCGGCTCCTGCGGCCGGTGTTACACCGGGCCGGACACCTACGGCATCCTGACGCTGGACGAAGGCAAAGTGACCGCCTATGAACATAAAGAGGTACCCAAACAATGAGCATCAATGAGGTGCGCTATCTGCCGGAATGCGGCAGCACCAACGCTTACGTGAAGGAGCATTTTGAAGAGTTTGGCCCGGTGGGTGCGGTGTATACCGAGAACCAGACCGCAGGCCGGGGCCGTCTGGGCCGCAGCTGGGTGAACGCCGAGGGCAAGGCCCTGTATTATACAGTAGCCATCCGGGAACCGCTGGCCCAGCCTGCCACCCTGCCGCTGCTGGCAAGCCTTGCCGTGCGCACCCAGCTCAAGCTGCGCTACGGCGTGGACTGCCAGATCAAGTGGCCCAACGACCTTCTGCTCAACGGCAAAAAGATCGTGGGCATCCTGTGCGAGGGCGTGAGCTACGGCTACCAGCAGCAGGGCCGGGGCATTTTGTGCGGCATCGGCATCAATCTGGCCCAGCCGCAGAGCTACTTTGATGCCGCCGGTCTGCCCAACGGCACCTCGCTGGCGCTGCAGGGCGCAAAGGTGGATCTTTCCACCGACCCCGCATGGCTGGCCGAGGGCCTGACCGACTTTGGCTTTGACCGCAACATGTATGTGTTTGCCCGCGATGGCTTTGCACCCTTCCGGGAGGAATACAAGGCCGCCTGCGTCAATCTGGGCCGCCGGGTCACCTTCGACCTGCCGGACGGCGGGCAGGGTGCAGGCGAAGCCGTCGATGTGGACGAAGAGGGCCGTCTGGTGGTGCGCACCGACAGCGGCGAAGTGCACGTTTTTACCGGCGAAGTATCGGTGCACGGCATCTACGGTGCCGTGTAAAAGCACTCTTTATCATAAAATATCACCGCAGGGAACTGATGAGGGCGCAGGACAGCCGCGACAGGTAAACCCTCTCAGTCACGGCTTACGCCGTGCCAGACTCCCCCTTTTGTCACCTGCGGTGACATCCGTTCCCCTCTTTGTCACCTGCGGTGACATTTCTCCCCGGCCGGGGAGAATCTGTCCCGGAGCGGGGGAAGTCTTTCCTCTCAGGGGGAGCTTTTTGCTATCCTCCGGACAGGCGCGCACGCTGTTAAAAGGCATTCTTTTCCTGCAGAACTGTTCTTCATGTGCGCACAGTTTTGGAATTATATGGAAATTTTTCGCACGCTTTTGCCCAAATTTCCCGCAAAATGCTTGAATAAACGAATTTTTTGTAAATTTCTTGTGTACATTTCCAGTTGCCAATTCAGTCATACTTTAGTATAATAGAGTACGTGCCAGCGTGTCCTTTTGGATGGGATGCGCGTGTTTAGGAAATCGGAAAACGGACAGCACAAGCGCCCTGCCCCCAAAAGCAAGGCGCTTGTGCTGTCGCAAGGAGTGCAAGCATGAAAGATCAAGAATCCTTCAAGCCGTATATTCCTGCGGAAAAGATCACCGCAGAAATGACGGCGACCTCTGTGATCATGGGCATCATCCTGTCTGTGGTCTTCGGCGCTGCAAATGCCTATCTGGGCCTGCGCGTCGGCATGACTGTTTCTGCCTCCATCCCGGCAGCAGTCATTTCTATGGGCGTGATCCGCGTCCTGCTCAAGAAGAACTCCATTCTGGAGAGCAACATGGTGCAGACCATCGGTTCCGCAGGCGAGAGCCTGGCCGCCGGTGCCATCTTCACCATGCCCGCACTGTTCCTGTGGGCAAAAGAGGGCCTGTGCGACAAGCCCAGCATCCTGGAGATCACCCTGATCGCCCTGTGCGGCGGCATTCTGGGCGTTCTGTTCATGGTGCCCCTGCGCAACGCCCTGATCGTCAAGGAACACGCCACCCTGCTGTACCCGGAAGGCACCGCCTGTGCAGACGTTCTGCTGGCCGGTGAAGAGGGCGGTGCAAACGCCTCCACCGTGTTCTCCGGCATGGGTCTGGCAGCCATCTTCAAGTTCATCGTCGATGGCCTGAAGATGATCCCCGCCGACATTGCCGTGGCCTTCAGCTCCTTCAAGGGTGCTCTGGGCATGGAAGTGTACCCCGCTCTGCTGGGCGTGGGCTACATCGTCGGCCCCAAGACCGCTTCCTACATGTTCACCGGTTCTCTGGTGGGCTGGATGGTCATTATCCCGCTGATCTGCCTGTTCGGCGCAAACATCTCCCTGTACCCGGCAGCAGCCGGCACCACCATTGCTGATCTGTATGCAGCAGGCGGTGCAGACGCTATCTGGTCCAACTACGTCAAGTATATCGGCGCAGGTGCCATTGCTACCGGCGGTATCATCTCGCTGATCAAGAGCCTGCCTCTGATCGCATCCACCTTCCGTGATGCCATGAAGAGCATGAAGGGCGGCAGTGCTTCCGGCACCTCCCGTACCGAGAAGGACCTGCCCATGCCCTTTATTCTGGGCGGCATCCTGCTCATCATCCTCATCATCTGGCTGGCTCCGGCCATCCCCGTCAGCCCGCTGGGTGCTCTGCTGATCGTCATCTTCGGCTTCTTCTTCTCCACCGTCTCTGCACGTATGGTCGGCATGATCGGCAGTTCCAACAACCCGGTCTCCGGCATGACCATTGCCACCCTGCTGATCGCTACCATGATCCTGAAGGCCACCGGCAACGTTGGCATCGAGGGCATGATCGGCTCCATGGCCATCGCCTCTGTCATCTGCATCTGCGCTGCCATTGCTGCGGATACCTCTCAGGACCTGAAGACCGGCTACCTGCTGGGTGCGACCCCGGTCAAGCAGCAGATCGGTGAGCTGATCGGCGTGATTGCCGCCGGTCTGGCCATCGGTGGTGTGCTGTACCTGCTGGACAGCGCATGGGGCTACGGCGGTGCCGAGGTCCCCGCACCGCAGGCTACCCTGATGAAGATGATCGTCGAGGGCATCATGGGCGGCAACCTGCCCTGGAACCTGGTGTTCACCGGTGTGTTCCTTGCCATTGCTCTGGAGGTCCTGCGCATCCCCGTGATGCCGTTCGCCATCGGCCTGTATCTGCCCATCTACCTGAACACCTCCATCATGATCGGCGGTGTTGTGCGCTGGTTCATGGACAGCCGCAAGAATGTTGACGCGAAGCTCAAGGAAGAGCAGACCACCCGCGGCACCCTGTTCTGTGCCGGTATGATCGCAGGCGAGGGCCTTGTGGGCATCCTGCTGGCTGTGTTTGCCGTGTTCGGCATCAGCACTGCCCTGAGCATTGATCTGGGCAACATTGGCGGCGTGGTCCTGATGATCGTGATGATCGCATGCCTGCTGGCCTTCTCCATGAAGAAAAAGAAGAACTGATGAGTAAGAAAAAGCAGTCCATCAACTATCTGGACCTCATTCCGCAGCGGGCGGAAACCCTGCGCTGGCACACAGACGAAGCCACCGGCCTTATCACCCTTGAGGTGGAGAACACCGGTGTGTTCAATACGATCGCGCAAAAAGTGTTCCATAAACCGCGCACCACACAGGTGCATCTGGACGAGACCGGCAGCTATCTCTGGCCGCTGATCGACGGCCAGAAGACCGTTGCACAGCTTGCTGACTGCATGAAGCAGCAGTTCGGCGAAAAGGCCGAACCCCTGTACCCGCGCATCATCAAGTATTTCCAGATTGTGGAATCTTACCACTTTATCAAGTTCCTCAACCAATAAGCACAAAAGAAGCGGCGCTCAGAGCCTGTTGCAAGGCACTGAGCGCCGCTTTTCTTATTCTTTTTTGCCGCTCCAATCTACCGCATCTGCGGCCATGGCATTTTATCTTCTGCGCCTTCTCTTTTTGAGGCTCAGCGATCCGCCGCCCGCGGCAAGAGTGACCGCCGTTAATGCAGCGAGGATGAACACCAGTGCACACAGCAGAAGCACTGTCGCCTTCATGTCGGTGCGGAAGTCGGAGACGTACTCCCGGTGGGTCACAAGGTCTACCGTGCCCACCTCATCGCCGTCCAGATACACGGTGGCCGAGCCGATCACACTGCCGCTCTTGACGGTGGCCGCAATGCTCTCCGGCAGGTCGAAGGAGTAGGTGACGATATCGTCTGCGTGGCCATAGCCGCTGACCGGTGCGGCAGCATACAGCTCCACTGCCGGTTCGGTGCGGCACTTGGTCAGCGCCACGGTGGTGATCTCGGTCTGGGTGTCCACCAGCGGGCGGTCGGCAAAGCTGGCAAAGGCCCAGTCGAACAGATCATCGCACTCGGCAAAGAGGTGGTCCGGCGTATCGCAGCCAAGGATCACCAGCCCGTAGGTGTGGCCGTCCTTTTCCGCAAAGGCCACGATGCAGCGGCCTGCCAGCGTGGTAAAGCCGCCCTTGACCCACCGGACATACTCCCGGTAGTTGGCGCTCTCGCTGTTCATCAGGCTGTTGGAGCTGCTGATGGTGTGCTCAGCCTTGCGGAGGTTCGTGGCCGGCAGGACATAGCTGGCGGTGCCCGCCACCTGTGCAAAGGTCTGGTTTGCCGCACAGGCAGCGGCGATCTTTGCCAGATCCTGCGCGGTGGACACGTTGCCGTAGTCAAACAGGCCGTGGGCACAGGTAAAGTTCGTGCCGGTGCAGCCCAGCTCCTGGGCACGGACGTTCATCTGCTTGACGAAATCCAGCACGCTGCCGCCCACATCGTAGGCAATGACGCTGGCGGCGTCGTTGGCGCTGACGATGAGCATGGCGTTCAGCAGGTCGATGCGGCGCACCGTCTCGCCGATGCGCAGGCCCATGGTGGTGCCGTTGGCGTTCTGGATATCCCGGGAACTCCTGGGTCAGCGCGGTGGGCACGGTCACTTCACCGTTCAGATCCTTGCCGCTTTCCAGCAGCAGCAGGGCCGTCATGAGCTTGGTCAGGCTGGCAACATACTGCTGCTGGTCAGCATTCTGGTTCAGGATGGTCTTGCCGGTGTCGGCGTTGAACAGGTACACCGCCTCGGTCTCGCTGGCGGTCTGGATGGGCATGGGATATACCGCAAGGCCCGGCAGTGCAGCAGCAGCGGCCAGTGCCAGCGTGAGCACCAGCGCCGTCATGCGGCGGAAGATGGTGTTTTTGAACATGAGCGTGCCCCCTTGTATCTGCTTGCCGACGCACGGCAAAAATTTTTGTTTTGAAACAGCTCCTACTTGCCGGAA
>ENA-OQDC01001684-OQDC01001684.1-human-gut-metagenome-genome-assembly--contig:-NODE-1684-length-10434-cov-4.080819_pt1 | contig 10434 bp, 10 predicted proteins | sample MGYA00242770_ERZ504601 | MGnify/ENA primary metagenome ERZ504601 (study PRJEB26092, sample SAMD00036305) | human gut metagenome | host: Homo sapiens | study: EMG produced TPA metagenomics assembly of...
AAGCAGCTGAGATGATGGAAGTTGCAGATACAGATACTCTGGAATTTGACGGAAAGAAAGTCAGAGATGCAGAGAGTGGCAAAGAAGTTTCATTAGTGGACATCGCAACAGCATCTATGTGCAACAATAATGAAACTTTCCAAGTGACAGAGACAAACAGTTCTCCAGTATCCCCACCACCATTTATGGTAGGAATGGTTGAGATTGAGCTTGATAAAGAGACAGGACATATTGAAATCTTAGATTATGTCGCAGTCGTAGATTGTGGAACACCAGTCAATCCAAATCTTGCAAGAGTTCAGGTAGAAGGCGGGCTCGGTCAGGGAATCGGAATGGCATTGTATGAGGGTGTTGATTACACACCAAATGGATATGTAAAACAAAATTCTTTCATGCAGTACAAAGTTCCAGCAAGAGTCGATGTTGGAAAGCTTCGTGTAGAATTCGAGAGCAGTTATGAGCCAACAGGGCCATTTGGAGCAAAATCTATCGGAGAGATCGTTATCAACACACCATCTCCAGCATTAGCCCATGCCGTATTTAATGCAACCGGATTATGGATCCGAGAATTGCCGATCACCAGTGAAAAGATCGTTATGGGATTATTGGAGAAAGAATAATATAACATGGATAAAATAAAAGCAGCGGTCATTTATCTTGCATCAGGAAACAGCAAACGTTTCGGTCAGGAGAATAAATTATTGCAAATGATCGGAACCAAGCCAATGTATCGTTATGGATTGGACCGATTGATCGATCTATGCAAAGATCATGAAGGGTTTGAGATCATTGTTGTCACACAGTATCAGGAAATTATGAAGCAAACACAATACGACCCAATAACGACAGTGTTTTGTCCAGAAAGTAAATATGGGATTTCATGGTCGATCAAAGCAGGGATCAAAGCAGCGAAAGATGCAGAATTCTATACATTTTTCGTAGCAGACCAGCCCAATATGACAAGAGAGACAATCGAAAGATTTCTCTCTTTTATGGCAGATGAATCTTGTGAACTTGGCTGTGTCAGAACAGAAGAAAACCTTGGGAATCCCGTATGGTTCTCAAAGAAATATAAACGAGAATTGTTATCGCTTACAAAAGATCAAGGTGGCAAGAAAATCCTCAAAAAACACATAGAAAATGCCAGATTTTTCAAGGTATTGGAAGAAACTGAACTTTGCGATATAGATTATACCAAAAGAAATGCAAGCAATGCTTGCAAAGCGAAGGAAAAAGTGTTAAAATATTATTTAAAATACAAAAGAGCGTGGAGGCCAAGTGATGGAATTATTAAAAGAGAGAATTCGAAAAGATGGAGTCGTGAAAGAAGGAAATGTCCTCAAAGTAGACCGCATTTTTGAATCATCAGATGGATGTAAAATTATTCCGTGAGATCGGTAAAGAATTTAAGAAACGTTTTGAAGGCGAAGATATCAATAAGATCCTTACGATCGAAGCATCAGGAATCGGAATCGCCTGTGTTGTGGCAGAGATTTTTGATGTACCAGTCGTATTTGCAAAGAAAACACAGACAAAGAACATCGCAGGAGATGTATATACAACAAAGGTAGAATCATTCACACATGGAAGAGTCTACGACATCATTGTATCCAAAGAATTCTTAGGAGAAGGAGATCATGTATTGCTGATCGACGATTTCCTTGCTAACGGTAAAGCCTTAGAAGGATTAGCGAAATTAGTCAAAGATTCCGGAGCAGAACTGATCGGAGCAGGAGTCGTGATCGAGAAAGGATTCCAGCCAGGTGGAGATTTCTTAAGAAAACAGACACACTTAGAATCTCTTGCGATCGTAGATGCTATGGACGAAAAAACAGGAGAGATTACATTCCGTGAGTAATCTCTTTGACGTTTTTGTAGGTAGTCTTGGTGTTGTATTAACAGTACCGATCACAGCATTGATCGCATCATTTCTTGCAGTGCGCAAAAAATAAATTTTATAATTCATAAAATAAATCATAAATACGGTCTATGGATTTTATAAAAAACATCTATAAATCTATTGACACAATATCAAAATTAATGTATCGTAAAAACATCAAAACAAGGAGAACAAAGATGACAACAAGTAAGATGAACAATTGCACATTCTATTACTTTAGCTTTCAGGGTTATTATTTTTATCCTGACTATTTTTGTTGCAATGAATCATCGCCAAAGCTTATGTCACTTTAAACAGACAAAGTAAAATATTTAAGGCATGCATTCTTGCAACAGAGTGCATGCCTTTTCTTTTTCTAAAGGTACCGTAGAAAAAAGCTGCACACTTTGCATGGAACACACATATTGCATAGCCGGGAAAGGACAAAGAACATGATTATTATTTTAAAGAAACAGGCGGAAGAGGCACAGATCAATGCATTAAAGAAAGAGATGACAGACCAGGGATTAGGAATTCATGAATCTGAAGGTGTGAATACAAGAATCCTGGGATTAGTAGGAGATACTTCTATTGTAGATATGCGTCACATTATGGCAAACAGCATTGTTGAAAATGTACAGCGTATTCAGGAACCATACAAGAAAGCCAACAGAAAATTCCATCCAAATGATACAATTGTCGATGTAAGTGGAGTAAAAGTCGGAGGAGGAAATTTTCAGGTAATCGCAGGTCCATGTTCCATAGAGACAAAAGAACAGATCACAGAAGTAGCAAATGATGTGAAAAATTCCGGTGCAGGGCTTTTAAGAGGAGGAGCTTTCAAACCAAGAACTTCTCCATACTCTTTCCAGGGACTCCATGGTGACGGATTAAAATTATTATTAGAAGCAAAGAAAGCAACAGGACTTCCAGTTGTCACAGAAATCATGGATGCGAGTCACCTTCCATTATTCGAGGATGTTGACCTGATTCAGGTTGGGGCAAGAAATATGCAGAACTTTGAATTATTAAAAGAATTAGGAAAGATTGACAAACCAATCCTTTTGAAACGCGGACTTGCAGCAACAATTGAAGAGTGGCTTATGAGTGCAGAATATATTATGGCAGGAGGAAATGAAAATGTAATCCTTTGTGAAAGAGGAATCAGAACATATGAGACAGCAACAAGAAATACTTTAGATCTGTCTGCCATTCCTGTTATCAAGAAGAAATCACATCTTCCAGTAATGGTTGACCCATCTCACGCAACAGGAATCCGAGAGATGGTAGAACCACTGTCATTAGCAGCGATCGCAGCAGGAGCAGACGGACTTATGGTAGAAGTTCATAATAATCCAGCAAAAGCACTATGTGACGGACCACAGTCATTGACACCAGAGCAGTTTGACAGTTTAATGAATAAAGTAAATAAAACAAGACAGTTTTTTGAAACATTATAAATATCTTGCTGACAACAGCAAATTGGGATATACTATAGCTAAATAAAGAAAAAGATAACCCGGGAATCTAAGGATTTCCGGGTGTTTGTCAGTGTGACAAAATGACTTTGATTTAAGAAAAGGAGAAGCATTTTATGAAAGTAATCGTTGGACTGGGAAATCCAGGAAAGAAATATGATAATACAAGACACAATATTGGATTTGAAGCCCTTGATTATATTGCAGACAAAGAAGGCATAAATATAAATACAGGGAAATATAAGGCATTGATTGGAACAGGTTATATGGGAGGAGAGAAAGTTCTTCTTGTAAAACCACAGACATTTATGAACTTAAGCGGGGAAAGTCTACGTCCGATCATGGATTTTTATAAATTAGAACCAGAAGATTTTATTATCATTCATGACGATATAGATCTTGATGTCGGCAGATTACGCATCCGAAGAAAAGGAAGTGCCGGTGGCCATAATGGATTAAAAAGTATTATCAATCATTTAGGAAGCATGGATTTTCCAAGAGTGAAGATTGGTGTCGGAGAGAAACCAAAAGGATACGATCTGGCAGATTATGTGTTAGGACATTTTACAAAACAGGAACAGGCAATTTTTGCGGAACGTTTTGATGAAGTGTACGATGCCGTACAGCTGATCGTTATGGGCGACATCACAGAAGCGATGAATCGCCACAATAAGAAAAAGCAGGGATAAAAAGTGTTAAAACATATATTAAAAGATGATCCGGTATATAGACAGCTAAAAGATGGAATTGAAGACTACAGAGGTCCTATTCTGGTGTCAGGATGTACGGATACGGCTAAATGGCATCTTACAAGTCTGATCGGAAATAAAAAGAAAAACAATTTAAGATCATTATTGTGCCAGATGAAAATAAGGCAAGACAGTGGGTGGAAGCAAGTCATTTCTTTGGAGAAAAAGCACAGTATATTCCAGCAAAAGATCCATTATTTTATAATAGCAGACTGTTCATGAAATGCGATTGCAAGAGATCGTATGCTGGCGATCAAAAGATCCTTGATGATAAATGTGGAATATTTTGTTATGACGATTGATGCGGTGATGGATCAGGTTGTTCCATTAAGCGATATCAAGAATCACAAAATGACTTTCAAAACAGGAGAAACATTAGAAGAAGCAGCAATTGCTGAAGAATTTGTTGCTAGAGGCTATGAAAAAACACCATTTGTTGAGGCACCTGGAGAGTTTGCGGTTCGTGGAGGTATTATCGATATTTTTCCTTATACTCAGGAAAGTCCATATCGAATTGAACTTTGGGGAGATGAAATTGATTCTATCCGTAGCTTTGATAAAGAAAGTCAGAGATCGATCGAAGAAGTAGAGACGCTTACGATCTATCCGGCATCCGAGATCATTTTGAATCAGCCAAGAATCGATCATGGTCTTCGCCAGATGGAAGAAGATTACGAAAAATTAATTCAGAAATTCAAGAAAGAGAAAAAGACAGATCAGCAGTTACGTTTAAAAAAAGAAATGAATCGTGTCCGCGAGGAGTTAAGAGAACTTCATATGCTGATTGGAGTCGAAGGATATCTTCCTTATTTTTATGACAATACAGAATGTATCTTGGATTATTTTCCAAAAGAAAGTCTGATCTATTTTGATGAACCAAAACATATCAGAGAAAGAGCAGATGCATTTTATCTTGAATATTCAGAAAGTATGAAAAGTCGACTGGAAGGTGGATATCTGCTTCCAAAACAGGCACATACCGTGACAGATTATGAAAGTATTTTATATCAGATTGAGAAACATCCGATCATCAGTTACTCTGTTATTTCCACAGAGATCAATGATTTTGTTGTATCAAAAACTTTATTTATGGAGACAAAATCGATACAGTCCTACAACAATAGTTTTGAAGAACTGGTCAAAGATCTTACAAAATATCAGGAAAAAGGTTATAAGATTGTTGTTGCATCTCCATCTGTTACAAGAGCCAAACGTTTAAGTGATGATCTGAGAGAAAATGGATTGGTTGTTACCTATGATAAAGAACTGACACATGAAGTAGAAGCAGGACAGATTGTTGTGACAGCAGGAAAGCTTCTTACAGGAATTGAGTATCCAGCAGTCAAATGGGTGTTGATTTCTGAAGGAGATATTTTTAAAGGAAGAAAAGAAAAACAGCGTAGAAAAAATGAAAAGAAAAAGCTGGGACAAAAATTTCACAGTTTTAGCGGATATCAATATCGGGGATTATGTTGTTCATGAAAAACACGGAGTCGGTATTTATCGTGGAATCGAAAAGATCACAACGGATGGGGTTGAAAAAGATTATATCAGTATTGAATATCAGGGTGGAGATAATTTATTTATTCTTGCATCAGCCTTAGATCAGATCGCAAAATATGCAAGCGCGAATGCCAGAAAGCCAAAGCTTCATAAATTAGGCGGTAATGAATGGAAGAAGACAAAGACCCGTGTTAAAGGACAGGTTAAAGATATTGCGGAAGAACTTGTACAACTATATGCTATAAGACAGGCAAAAGAAGGATATGTCTATGATAAGGACTCTGTATGGCAGAAAGAATTTGAAGAATTATTCCCATACGATGAGACACAAGATCAGTTAAATGCAATTGATGATACGAAACGTGATATGGAAAGCAAAAAGATCATGGACCGTCTGATCTGTGGAGATGTTGGTTATGGAAAGACAGAAGTAGCGATTCGTGCAGCATTTAAAGCAGTAGATAATGGAAAACAAGTGGCCTACCTTGTGCCGACAACCATTCTTGCGCAACAGCATTACAATACATTTGCCCAGAGATTTCATAATTATCCGATCACAGTTCGTATGATGTCAAGATTTTGTACTCCAAAAGAACAGAGAGAGACGATCGAAGGTTTGAAAAATGGGACTGTAGATGTTGTGATCGGAACACATCGCCTGCTTTCAAAAGACATGCAGTATAAGAATCTTGGGCTTCTCGTTATTGACGAAGAACAGCGGTTTGGGAGTTACTCATAAAGAGAAGATCAAGACAATGAAAAAACGATGTCGATGTTCTTTCCTTATCAGCAACACCGATTCCAAGAACACTGCATATGAGTCTGATCGGAATCCGTGATATGAGTGTATTAGAAGAACCGCCACATGATCGAAGAGCAATACAGACTTATGTAATGGAATATAATGAAGAACTGGTGAAAGAAGCAGTTTATCGCGAAATGACTCGTGGTGGACAGGTATATTACGTGTATAATCGTGTTAATAACATTGCAGAAGTTACCGCAGAACTTCAGAAATTGCTGCCAGATGCTAAAGTTGCATTTGCTCATGGACAGATGAAGGAGAAGGAACTTGAAGAGATCATGATGGGATTTATGAATCATGAGATCGATGTTTTAGTTTCTACAACGATCATCGAGACAGGACTTGATATTCCAAATGTTAATACAATGATCATTCACGATGCAAACCAGCTTGGATTATCTCAGTTATACCAGTTAAGGGGACGTGTCGGAAGATCTAACCGAAATGCATTTGCATTTTTAATGTATAAGAAGAACACATTGCTAAAAGAAACAGCAGAAAAACGTCTTCAGGCAATTCGAGAATTTACAGATCTGGGTTCTGGATACAAGATTGCAATGAGAGATCTTGAAATCCGTGGGGCAGGAAATCTTCTCGGACAGGCACAGTCTGGCCATATGGAAGCTGTTGGATATGATCTTTATTGCAAAATGTTAAATGAAGCAGTCCTTAAATTAAAAGGAGAACTTCATGAAGAGGAGGAATTTGATACGACCCTCGATCTTGACATCAGTGCATTTATACCAGCAACTTATGTATACAATGAATATCAGAAACTGGAATTATACAAACGAATTTCTTCAATTGAATCAAAAGATGAGATGGAAGATATGACAGACGAGTTGATCGATCGTTTTGGGGAAATGCCAAAGGCAGTCTATAATCTTTTATATGTTGCATATTTAAAAGCATTAGCTCATCATGCCTACATGACAGATGTGAAACAAAAAGGAGAAAAAATCTCATTTGAAATGAAGCCAGATGCAGCAGTAGATGTAGAAAAAATACCAGAAGTATTAGAAGAGTACAAACACGAATTATCCTTTCAGGCAGGAAAGAATCCAACATTTGTATTAGATCTTTCAAAAACAAAGAAAGTAAAACAGTTGGAAAAGATTGAACATTGTGTGAACTCTCTCAATTCATTGATAATCCGATAGTTTTATGCTATAATATCGCAAGATATAAACTGAATATAATTCAAATGTGAAGGAGAAAATGAAATGAAGAAATTAGCAAAGAAGTTGCTATGTTTAACTGCAGTTCTTGCGTTAACTCTTTCTTTATTTACAGGATGTAAGAGTAAGAATGAGAAGACATTATTTGAATATGCAGGACAGAAAGTAACATTCCAGGAAGCTCATGTATATGCAAGAATCATGCAGTATCAGGCAGAAGCACAGTACGGAGCATACTTTGGAGACAGCATGTGGTCTATGCAGGTCGGAACAGACAGCAAAGGTAAGAAGATCACAATGCAGAAGTCAGTAAAAGACAGCGTTATCAGTCAGTTAAAACAGATCAAAGTTTTAGTAGCACATGCAGATGACTATAATGTCAAATTAACAAAAGCTGAGAAGAAACAGATCAAAGAAAGCGTAAATGCCTTCGCAAAAGACGAAACAGGTAAGAAAGTCATGAAGAAGACAGAAGCTGATAAAGATACGATCCAGAAACTTTACGAAGAAAGCACAATTGCAAGTAAAGTGATGCAGGCGATCACCAAGAAAGCAAATGTAACAGTATCTGATGATGAAGCTAAAACTGTCAAAGTCTACAAACTTGTTTTCACAACAAAGACAACAGACAGCAAGACAGGAAAAGAAAAAGATATGACAGCGGCTGAGAAGAAAGATCAGTTAAAGAAAGCAAAATCAGCATTAAAGATGATCAAGAAAGGCCAGAGTGTAAGTTCTGTAGCTAAGAAATTCAGCGTAAACTCTGACAATGAAGAGTCCTATACAAAAGGGAAATCAGCATTAGGAGATAAATTCGAAACAGCGGCATCTAAACTCAAGAAGAATCAGGTAAGTGGAATTGTAGAATTAGACGATGCATACGTGATCATCAAGATGTTAAATCCAAATGACAAAACAGCAGCTGCAACAAATAAATCCACATTACTGCAGGAAAAACAGCAGGCAGCATATGAGAAAATTTACAAGAAGTGGACAAAATCAGCTGACAAAGACTGGGATGATACAAAATCTGTAGATCAGGATCTGTGGAAAGAAGTTAAATTTAAATATAAAGCTACTACAGCATCTACAGCAGCAACATCTGAGTCAACTACAACAGCAACATCTTCAAGCAAAACAACTAAGAGCAAATAATCTTAGAGATTGATCGTTTTGACGTTGATTGTTAATAAGACAAGTAAAATCGGGGAATTCAAAGATGGAATTCCTCGATTTTTAGTTTAAATTTAAAACAAACGCAAAGTATATTGTATGCATAAATTTGACAAAAACTGGGCAAAATGTTATAATAGTAAAATCATTATACAGAATTTCCAGAATATTCTGTATATAAAAGAGGTGAATTTATGACACAATTAGATCTTAACAGAGTACGGCAGTCAATTAAGAATCAGATTGGCAGCAAAATCAAGATTAGTGCAAACAGAGGACGACATAAATTTGTGACAGCAGAGGGCGTGATCAAACAGACATATCCGAATATCTTTTTGGTAGAACTAGAGAATACGGAAGGTAATGACCAGAATAAAACAGTAAGTTTTAGTTATCAGGATGTGATTACAAGAGATGTCCGCATGATGCTTTTAGAAAACTAACGGGTGATGCATAGAATCCTTCTTGTCTGAATATATTTGTATATACAGACAGGGAGGAATTTTTTTATGGATTTTGAGAAAAAAGGATTTTATGGGATTGTGGCGAAAGCGAAAAAACAGATGCAGATCACGATCGATCAGGACTGTAATGTTGCAGATACAAAACCAGATATAGAAAAGATGATTCAGACAAGAGGGATGGTAAAGATACAGGAAACGGAAATGATGATCGATCGTGTCAGGATGAAAGGTGAATTCTTATTCCAGGGCCTGTATGGAACAAATGATACGGCAACATTTTTAGAATCTTTAGAATATTCACTGCCGTTTGAAGAGTATGTACATATTGATGGGGTACTTCCTTCAGATTATGTCAAAGTACAATATACGATCGATGATATCAACACGGTATTGATTAATTCAAGAAAGATCAGTATCCGTGTGCTGTTAACATTCTCATTTCAGATCACAGAAGAAATTAAAAGAAGAAGGAATTACAGCGATTCATGATGAAAATGTATCTGTTTTGAAAAAAAGATATTCAGGTTACGGATCTTATCGTAAATAAAAAAGATTTGGCGAGATTAAAAGAAGAGTTGATTCTCCCTGCAAATAAAGCCAATGTTTATCAGGTATTGTGGACACAGGTAGATATAGAGAATCTACAGGCAAAAATTGCAGAGCATATGATTGAGATTCAAGGATCAATGCAGGTATTTATATTGTATCTTGGGGAAGATGCACAAATGCCAGTTCAGTATGCCAGATGGGAAATCCCTGTGGATACACAGTTAGAATGCTATGAATGTGTGCCAGGAATGATCGGTAGAATAGGGATGTCACTGGGTGGGCAGCAGCTGGAGGTAAGACCAGATGAAGACGGAGAGGAGCGGATCATTTCTCTGGAAGTAACGATCGATTGTGATATCAAAATCTATGAAGACCACAAAATCAGTTATGTGGATGATGGATGCAGCATGGAGAAAACACTGATTCCAGAATATCATATGTTTGATTTTGAGACTCTGATCGGGAAAAATCAGGCGGTGATGAAATCAGGTAAACGTTTTCGGATGGAACAGGAACCAGGGAAGCTTCTGCAAGTGCTATCTGTAAAAGGCAGTATAACGGTAGATGATGTAGAAATTACAGAACAGGGGTTGTCAGTAGAAGGTGTGTGGATGGCGGACGTTTTATATCTTTCTACGGAGGATGCAACACCTGTT
>ENA-OQDC01001685-OQDC01001685.1-human-gut-metagenome-genome-assembly--contig:-NODE-1685-length-10432-cov-2.785541_pt1 | contig 10432 bp, 9 predicted proteins | sample MGYA00242770_ERZ504601 | MGnify/ENA primary metagenome ERZ504601 (study PRJEB26092, sample SAMD00036305) | human gut metagenome | host: Homo sapiens | study: EMG produced TPA metagenomics assembly of...
ATCATGCAGGCCGTACAGTCGCGCCAAGGCTGGGGCGTCATCGCATGGGAAAACAACGTCGAAGGCTATGTGGTCCCGAATCTCGACGCGCTGATCGACGCCCCCAACGCGGCCGGCTTCGCCCGGATCAGTGTGGACGTGGCCTTCAACGCCTTCACCGTGCGCGGCCACAGCATCTACGACTGCACCGGCAACCCCGTCAGCGCCCACCCGCACGGTCTGGCCCAATGCACCCGGTTCATCGCCGAACACCATTTGCAGCCCGAACCCGCATCCTCCAACGCCGCCGCCTGCCGCGACCTGAAGCCCGGCCGCGTGGCGCTCGGCCCCAGCATCTGCGGCGAACTCTACGATCTCGACACCCTCGCCGAACATGTGCAGGATTTCGATGGCGCGCACACCGAATTCCTTGTCATCGCCCCGCGTGATGTGGTCCAGGAACTCACGCCCGCGCCCACAGCAATGACGCCGGCGACTTCGAAACCATCATCACCTTCATCCCGCTGGTCACCGGCCCCGGCGTACTCGCCGACCTGCTGGACGTCCTGCGCGATGCGGGACTGAACATGACCAGCTTCATCTCGCGCCCGATCAAAGGCCACGACGGAACCTACAGCTTCATCGCCACCCTTGACGCCGCCCCCTGGGAGCCGAGATTCCGCACCGCACTGGAAGAGATCGCCGGACACGGCGACTGGGCAAAAACCCTGGCCGTCTACCCACGCCGCGAACGCCCGAACCCGCCGGTCGACGCCTGGATGCTGCCCGAGGGCGGCGTCCACATCACCAATCGCGCGCCGGAAGGCTGGCAGTACACCGAGGAAGCAAGGAAGGAACTGCTGTGGTAGATACAGTCGGAATCGTCGGACTCGGATTGATCGGCGGCTCGCTCGCACGCCGCCTGACCGAGCGCGGCGTGCGCGTCGTCGCGTGGAACCATCGCCCGCACCCCTACGCCCAGGCCGAAGCCGATGGCATTTTCTGCAAGAGCACGCTCTCCGAACTCATGGATGCCGAGCCGGATGTGGTCGTGCTGTGCAATCCGCTCAAGGCGATGCCCGCAATCCTCGCCGCCCTGGCCCCGCTCATGGGCGACCATCCGAACACCACGCTCACCGACGTGGGCTCGGTCAAGGGCATGGTCCGCGATCAGGTCAAGGCTGCCGGGCTGGGGAAGTGCTACGTCGGCGCCCATCCGATGGCCGGCAACGAACTGTCCGGCTGGCAGGCCGCCGACCCGCATCTGTACGACGGTGCCCTATGGGCCATCACCGTGGACGAGTCCACGGACTACCGCCGCTTCCTCGACGTCGCCGCGATGATCACCAAGGACGTCGGCAACCGCGTCATCGTCGTGGACGACGAAACGCATGACAAGGCCGCGGCGATGATCTCCCACATGCCGCATGTGGTGTCCACCGCGCTGATCAACGAACTGGTCGCCAACCCGGACCGCAACATCGCCGCCGCGCTGGCCGCCGGCTGCTGGAGGGACATGACCCGCGTGTCCCTGACCGACCCGGACCGCACGCGCGCGATGGTCGAGGAAGACTCGCTGAACGTCGAAGCGCTGCTGCGCCGCATGGCGGCACGTCTGACCGATATGGCCGACCAACTGCACGCTGGTGCCGCCGGCGAGCAGGATGTGATGGGATTCTTCGCCGAAGGCGACCCCTTCCGCCGGTACAAGGCCGCCGTGACGCGAGCCGGCATCACCGCTGCACAAGCTGGTACGGCCACCGCGCAGCAAGCCGGCACAACTGCCGCCGGATTCCCGGAACGCGAGCTCGCCGTCCCCGAAGCCGGCTGGCAGCAGACCTTGCTGTTCTCCGCACGCCGGGGAGAAGCCATCACCGGTTTCATCCATCCGCGTCAGGCCATCGTCCAACTGCGCCCCGCCATGTAACTGCGCCCCGCCATGTAGCCCGTGTGCAGGTTCCCCTCGCCGCCCGTCACGAAGAAGGCTACGCGAGGGGATGAAGTTCCCGCTTGTTTTCGTGAGAAGACCGTGTGGCTCCGCTGTTCGAAAGACCCAAAGGAGTAAGGTAGTCTGTACCGTTTTTCGGGAAACGCATCGAAGTTGATGCGGTGGATGGTTAAGGGGATGATGACGTATGACGTTACCAAGGCAGATTCCGGCCGGTGCCCGCGTGGTGGTGCGCATCACCGACGGCATTGACCCGGTCGACCACCGTATGAAGTTCCGCGACTATGTGGGGCATGTGGTTTCCTGGGATGGATACACGTTGGAGATGGTGCGTGACGCCGCCGCCAATGGTTCGCGCCCGGCCCAGAACGTGACCATCCATCAGGAACAGATTGCCACATTGAAACCCGTGCCGGAGCGGCGTAACACGCCACCCCGGCCGTAACCCAAGGCCATAAAGAATTCGGAGGAGAACGAGAGTGTCATCTACGCAGTTCGACGGCGATATCGACTCCTTCGTCTCCTATCTGAAGTCCAACCGCGGCCTGTCAGCGAATACGCTCAAAGCGTATCGCGCGGATCTCGCGGCATGCCTGCACCTGTTCGAGCTGCGCGGCGTGACCGATCTGAACGAGATCACGCTGGATGATCTGCGCAGCTGGATGGCGGTGGAATCGCGCGATCACGCCCGCAGCAGCATGGCCCGCAAAACCGTGGCCGTGCGCGGGTTCTTCGCGTGGGCCTATGAGCATGGGCTGACCACCACCGACCCGGCCGCCACACTGATGACTCCCTCGATTCCCAGCACGCTGCCCGCGGTGCTCACCGAATCCCAGGCCGAGCAATTATTGGATGTCGCTGAACATGCCGTTGCAACAAACCAGTACAAGGACGATGGGGGAGCGGCAGCCGCGCCCGGCAGCGGCAAGGCAGCTGGCAAGACAGCTGATAAGTCGGCCGATACCGTAAACCGCAACGAGGCACCCGCCCGTGCAGACAAGCGCGACAACGCCCGAGTCACCGCCGAATCGCAGCGCAACGCCGCGATTCTCGAACTGCTGTATGCCACCGGCATCCGTGTCGCCGAACTGGTGTCGATGGATATCGCCGACATCGACTTCTCCAATCGCACCATCAAAGTCACCGGCAAAGGCAACAAGCAACGCGTGGTGCCGTTCGGACTACCCGCCCAGCGTGCGCTGGAGACTTGGCTGGAACAGGGGCGGCCGGTACTGGCCCGTACGGCAACGGATGCAGTCAAGTCCCGTGCTGCCAACGCCCTGTTCCTCGGCGCACGAGGCGGCCGTATCGACCAACGCATAGCCCGTGACATCGTGCACAGAGCGGCCCGAGAGGCCGGAGTGCCGGATATCAGTCCCCACGCCTTGCGGCATTCCGCGGCCACGCACATGCTGGATGGCGGCGCCGATTTGAGGGAGGTGCAGGAGATGCTCGGGCATTCCTCCTTGAAAACTACACAACGCTATACGCACGTCTCCATCGAGCAGCTCAAGAACCGTTACGGACAGGCCTTTCCGCGGGCATGACCACTATGTGGACATTGGTTAACAAACTCAGCAAAGACTGAACCTAGCCGGCAAGAACCCCTGAATTTTACATGGGTGTAACAAAAAAATACACTGCTTGTCTCCCAAGTGCGCAAAAATGACAGGTAACAGCAACGGGGTTGGGTGTCCGAAGCGGCGGGAAGCGTAAGTGTCCCGACGATGAGGAAATCCGACCCCGTTCGCATGAGGCGAGGCTGAGACGTCCTGCAACCTAATGAATAGGAGAAAACATATGAAGAAGAAAGCTCTTGCTTTCGCTGCCATGGCTTGCTCCGTGGCCATGCTGCTGAGCGCCTGCGGCGGCTCCAACAGCAACGCTGCCTCCGGTGACACCGCTGGCTCCAACATCATCACTGCGTACAACTCCGAACCGCAGAACCCGCTGATCCCGGGCAACACCAACGAAACCGGCGGCGGCAAGCCGGTCGACCTGCTGTTCTCCCGTCTGGTCTCCTTCGACAAGGACGGCAAGGCTTCCAACGAAGTGGCCGAGTCCATCACCCCGAACGATGACGCCACCCAGTACACCATCAAGATCAAGTCTGGCTGGAAGTTCACCGACGGCACTCCGGTGACCGCTGAGTCCTTCACCAAGGCCTGGTCCTACGTGGCCAACGCCAAGAACGCCCAGAAGTGCTCCTCCTTCTTCTCCGCCATCGCCGGCTATGACGATCTGCAGAAGGATGGCCTCAAGGGTGACGAGCAGCTCTCCGGCCTCAAGGTCGTGGACGACACCACCTTCACCGTCGACCTGAACCAGTCCGACTCCGTGTTCCCGATTAAGGTCGGCTACTCGGCCTTCGCCCCGCTGCCCGAGTCCTTCTACAAGGACCCGAAGGCCTTCGGCGAGGCTCCTGTGGGCAACGGCCCGTACAAGTTCTCCAAGTGGGACCACAACAAGGAAATCGCCCTCGTCAAGAACCCTGACTATAAGGGTAACGAGCAGCCCAAGAACGACGGCGTGACCTTCAAGGTCTACACCGACGACTCCGCCGCTTACCGTGACATTCAGGCCGGCAACCTCGACGTGATGGAATCCGTCCCGGCTGCCTTCACCAAGACCTTCAAGACCGACAAGAAGGTCCAGGCTTACTCCGAGGCCGGCTCCGTCATCCAGACCTTCACCATCCCGTCCTCCCTTGACCACTTCAAGAACGACGAGGAAGGCCAGCTGCGTCGTCAGGCCATCTCCATGGCCATCAACCGTGACCAGCTCATCGACAAGGTGCTCAACGGCAACGCCACCGCCGCCACCGAGTTCACCTCCCCGAAGACCCCGGGCTACTCCGACTCCCTCAAGGGTGCCGACAACCTGAAGTTCAACGCCTCCAAGGCCAAGGAACTGTGGGCCAAGGCTGACGCCATCTCCAAGTACGACGGCCAGCTCACCTTCTCCTACAACGCCGATGGTGGTGCCAAGCCGCTCTACGATGCTATCGTGAACCAGCTCAAGAACAACTTGGGCATCGACGCGGCCACCAACCCGATCCCGACCTTCCAGGAATTCCGTGACGCGGTCACCAACCGTCAGATGAAGGGCGCCTTCCGTACCGGCTGGCAGCCTGACTACCCGTTCGCCGAGAACTACCTGTGGCAGCTGTACTCCACCGCTGCTGCTGATGGCAACGGCTCCAACGATGGTGACTACAAGAACCCGGCCTTCGATGACCTGTGCAAGCAGGCTGCTGCCGCTTCCAGCACTGATGACGCCAACAAGCTGTACCAGCAGGCTGAGGAAATCCTCCTCAACGACCTTCCGGCCATCCCGCTGTACTACTCCAACGCCTCCGGTGTGGCTTCCCTCAACGTGAAGTCCGGCTACGCCTTCGATTGGCAGAACCTCCCGACCTACACCGAGATGTCCAAGAAGTGAGTCTGACTCACTGAACGGATACCGTTAGGTAGTTCGGAAATAAAGGGCGAGGATCGCAAGATCCCCGCCCTTTTTGTTGTGTGAGGGGGTGCTTGCTCACGCCATCGGGAACCAAGTTAAAGTATCCACTATCCGACCGCAACCATGGACATATCCACCAACATTGCCCAATCTCAAACCTTGCGTTAACGCAAATTTACATATCACAGTCCGGGCATGCGGTAAACTGTCGGAGTATTTATCGACCGGCGGGGGCGTACTATACCCTTTCTGGCCGGTCTAGGAAATAAGGAGCAACCGTATGGGTAAGTATCTTCTGCGACGCATTCTGCAGATGATTCCCGTGGTTCTCGGTACGACTCTTCTGGTATATGCCCTTGTATTCGCCCTGCCGGGCGACCCTGTCAAGGCCATGTTCGGAGACAAGCCCGTCAATGAGGCCGTCGCAGCCCAGATCCGCGCAGAATACCATCTCGACCAGCCGTTCATCGTTCAGTACTTTATCTACCTGAAGAATGCACTGACCCTGAACTTCGGCGATACCTTCGCCGGCCAGCCCGTTCTCGACGAAATCACCCGCGCCTTCCCGGTCACCATCAGGCTCGGCTTGATGGCGTTCGTGTTCGAGGCGATTTTCGGTGTCGTCTTCGGCATTATCTCGGGCCTCAAGAAGGGCAAGTGGTACGACACCGTCATCCTGATCGTCTCTCTGCTGCTTATTTCCGTGCCGACCTTCGTCACCGGCTTCGTCATGCAATATGTCTTTGGTATTCAGTGGGCGATATTGCCGGTGACGGCAGGCGCCGACCCCGGCTTCCTTGATCTGCTCATGCCGGCCATGGTGCTCGGTTCGGTGTCGATGGCCTATATCATCCGACTGACCCGCTCCGAAATCTCCTCCAACATCGCCGAGGATTACGTGCGCACCGCACGCGCCAAGGGCATGTCGAACGGTCAGGTCATGCTGCGCCACGTGTTACGTAACTCCCTGATTCCAGTCGTCACTTACCTCGGCCAGGACATCGGCGCCCTGATGGGTGGTGCCATGATCACCGAGCAGATCTTCAACATCCACGGCATCGGCTTCCTCACCTACCAGTCCATTCTGAAGGGCGAGGCAAACCTGGTGGTGTCCATCGTCACGTTGCTCATGCTGATTTTCGTAGTGTGCAACCTCGTTGTCGACATGCTGTACGCGGCCCTCGATCCGCGTATCCGTTACGCGTGATAGGGAGGAGTGAGTCACATGGCAAACGAAACCACTGAAAACGAGCTCAACGAGACCGGCGAGCCAGGAACCGAATACTTCATGGAAACCCTGCCCGGTCAGGACCGTTACGTAGCTCCTCTCGACGAGACCCCGTTGCAGGACGTCGATTCCGTCGACGAATCCGCACCGGCCACCAGCATGTGGGCCGACGCATGGCGAACCCTGCGCCGCAATCCGCTGTTCATCATCTCCGGGCTGCTGATCCTCTTCATCATCGTGGTGGCCATCGCCCCCGGTCTGTTCACCAAGCAGGATCCGAACGCCTGCGATCTGGGCAACTCCTTGAGCCCCGCCTCCGCCGGACACCCCTTCGGCTACGACCTGCAGGGCTGCGACGTGTACACCCGCGTGGTCTACGGCACCCGTACCTCACTGTCCGTCGGCGTGCTCTCCACGCTACTAGTCGTGATTGTCGGTACCCTGATCGGTGCCGTCGCCGGCTTCTTCGGCGGTTGGGTCGACGCGGTGCTGAGCCGTATCACCGACATCTTCTTCGCCCTGCCTATGCTGCTCGGCGCCATCGTGGTGCTCCAGATGTTCAAGACCTCCAAGTCCATCTGGAAGATCGTGCTGGTGTTGACGCTCTTCGGCTGGGTCGGCGTATGCCGTATCGCCCGAAGCGCCGTGCTGGAATCGAAGAACCTCGAATTCAACACCGCCTCCACGGCCCTCGGCTCCACGCCTGCCAGGAATCTGTTCCGCCATATCCTGCCGAACTCCTTGGCCCCGATCATCGTCATCGCCACCACTTCGCTGGCCTCCTACATCGTGGCCGAAGCAACCCTAAGCTTCCTTGGCGTCGGTCTGCCGACCACCACGGTGAGCTGGGGTGGCGATATCTCCAGCGCACAGACCAACCTGCAGACCGATCCGATGGTGCTGTTCTACCCGTCCGCCGCGCTGGCCATCACCGTGCTGGCATTCATCATGATGGGCGACGCCGTCAAGGACGCGCTCGATCCGAAGAGCCGTACGGCCTGAGTGAGGGGAGTGGAGAATCATTATGACTGACAACACCAACGCCAAGATGCTGGCTATGCAGAAAGAGCATGGTCCGCTGCTCGAGGTCAAGGATCTGGCCATCGACTTCACCACTGACACCGGCAAGCCGGTGCATGCGGTGCGCGACGCCAACTTCACCGTCTACCCCGGCCAGTGGGTGGCCATCGTGGGCGAATCCGGCTCCGGCAAATCCACCTCCGCCATGGCTGTGCTGGGCCTGCTGCCCGGCACCGGTCACGTGGTCAACGGCTCCATCAAGCTTGACGGCGAGGAAATCGCCGGCGCCAAGCAGAGCGAGTTCGACAAGCTGCGCGGCACCAGGATGGGCCTCGTGCCGCAGGACCCGATGAGCAACCTCAACCCGGTGTGGCGCATCGGCACCCAGGTCAAGGAAGCACTGAAGGCCAACAACATGGACGTGGACCATGAGAAGCGCTCCGCCCTCGCCAAGGCCCTGGCCGGCGACGAGGTCGAAGTCAAGGGCAACGACGACGAGACCTTCCTCGGTGCCAAGGAACTGCCCGAGCTCATGACCGAGGCCAAGAAGGCTTTGACCGAAGCCGGCGTGTCCGGCGAGGCCTTCGACAAGGCCGTCGCCCGCTTCACCAACGAATGGGTTCCGGGCTCCGAAACCCGTTGGCGCGTGGCCGACGACCTCATCAAGGCCGGCGTGGCCGACGATCAGGCCTGGTACCTCGCCAAGAAGTACGTCATCGGCTCCACAATGGATGACCGTATCGCGGGTCTGCTGTCCGAGGCCGGTCTGCCCGACGCCGCTACCCGTGCCCGTCAGTTCCCGCACGAGTTCTCCGGTGGTATGCGCCAGCGTGCGCTCATCGCCATCGGTCTGGCCTGCCGCCCTGACCTGCTGATCGCCGACGAGCCGACCTCCGCCCTCGACGTGACCGTGCAGAAGCGCATCCTCGACCACCTGCACATGCTCACCGACTCGTTGGGCACCGCCGTGCTGTTCATCACCCACGATCTGGGCCTTGCTGCCGCAGCGCGCCCGAGCACATTGTGCGTGAAGTGGTACGAAGGGTCAGGTCGTCGAATCCGGACCGTCCCTGGAAGTGCTCCAGCACCCGCAGCACCCGTACACCAAGCGACTCGTGGCCGCCGCCCCGTCGCTGGCCTCCCAGCGCATCATCTCCGCCAAGGAGCGCGGTGAGAACGCGGACGCCCTGCTCGATCACCACATCGCCGGCGAAAGCACGCTTGAGAAGAGCGAGCACATCATCACCGTCGACCACTTGACCAAGGAATTCAAGCTGCCCCGCAAGAAGGAGATGTTCAAGGCCGTCGACGACGTGTCCTTCTCCGTCAAGCGCGGCACCACCCTGGCCATCGTGGGCGAATCCGGCTCCGGCAAGTCCACCGTGGCGAACATGGTTCTTCACCTCCTGAAGCCCACTTCCGGCAAGGTGTTCTACGAAGGCCGCGACACCTCCACGTTCAAGGCCAAGGATCTGCTCGGTTTCCGCCGCCACGTTCAGCCGGTGTTCCAGAACCCGTACGGATCGCTCGACCCCATGTACTCCATCTACCGGTCCATCGAGGAGCCGCTGCGCATCCACAAGATCGGCGATTCCAAGTGGCGAGCCAACCGTGTCAAGGAACTGCTGGACATGGTCGAGATGCCGGCTTCCGTGATGGGCCGTTACCCGAACGAGCTTTCCGGCGGCCAGCGTCAGCGTATCGCCATCGCACGAGCCATGGCTCTGGATCCGGACGTCATCGTGTGCGATGAGGCCGTGTCCGCCCTCGATGTGCTGGTGCAGGATCAGGTGCTGCGCCTGCTCAACGACCTGCAGGCGGAAAAGGGACTGAGCTACCTGTTCATCACCCACGATCTGGCCGTAGTCCGCCAGATCGCCGACGAGGTTGTGGTGATGCAGCACGGCAAGCTGGTGGAGCATGCCACCACCGACGAGGTCTTCGACCACCCGCAGAAGCAGTACACCCGAGACCTGCTCGACGCCATCCCCGGCGGCAAGCTCCAACTCGGTCTGGACTGATAGGACATTCTAAATTAGCTCCCTCTTATGAGGGAGCTAATTTTTTATACCTCAATGTAATCGTGAGTGCGGTACTGGTAGAGAGGCCAAAATAGTATGGCTGCATGACCATCACCATCACCACATCGAACGTCAACGGCATTCGCGCGGCAAAGCGCAAGGGCATCGAGGACTGGGCCGGCAAACATGCTCCGGATGTCTGGTGTATGCAGGAAGTGCGCGCCCCGCAAGAGGATGTCGATTCGATTTTCGGCGAATTCGGTTTCGAGTATGCCACCGCCGGCAAGATCGCCTCACCCTCTGACCTGCATTCGCTGAACGAGGTCTGCCGTGTCAAGGGTCGTGCCGGAGTCGGGCTCCTCACCGATCTTGAGGTGACCGATAAGCGCTATGGACTTCCGAGCTTGGGCGAGGATGTGGATTCCGGCCGTTGGATTGAGACCGATGTCAAGACGCCACAGGGATACACGATCACCGTGGCCTGCGTGTACGTGCACGCCGGCAACACCGATGATTCGACCAAGATGGAACAGAAGTACCGTTTTCTGGACACGATGCTCACTCGCATGGGCGAGTTGCGCGACGAGGCCGCGCACGGCGGCAAGCAGGCGGTATTGTGCGGCGATTTCAACATCGCGCACACGCCGCTCGACATCAAGAACGCCAAGGCCAACGAAAAGCACGCCGGCTTCCTGCCCGAGGAGCGCGCCTACGTGGACAAGTGGCTGGATGAATATGAGTTTGTGGATGTGATGCGTTCGCTCGCCGGTGATA
>ENA-OQDC01001687-OQDC01001687.1-human-gut-metagenome-genome-assembly--contig:-NODE-1687-length-10431-cov-1.603552_pt1 | contig 10431 bp, 15 predicted proteins | sample MGYA00242770_ERZ504601 | MGnify/ENA primary metagenome ERZ504601 (study PRJEB26092, sample SAMD00036305) | human gut metagenome | host: Homo sapiens | study: EMG produced TPA metagenomics assembly of...
CTGATTCCCGTTTCCTGTTTTTTACTTCCTTTAACCAGTATTTCCCCGGAAGCAGCCCCGAAAATATTATCCTGCCATCTTGATTCGTCTGACTTTTCCAGGATTTTCTGTCGACTTTCATCGTACAGACCAAATATCACATTCTCCAACGGCTTTTCATCTGCTGTGGATTTCATAATCTGTATACTGCTTTATGCAATTCATTTGTCACCCTAAAAATCAGGATTACTGTATTTCAATCCGTCTTCTCCCAAAAAATCGATGCACTTTCACCGTCATCTGCCAGATTGATGATAACTGATTCCCCAGGGTAATTGTTCAGCCGTCTTCCGTCAGCATCATCGACATACCCCTGCAGCAAATAACCTTCTGCTGCCTTTGTTTCTCGAATTGCAATTGTTCCAAGAGGCAGTACCGCCTTCCCCGTCCTATCCCTGAAAAGTTCATCACTCTTTTCTGCAATCAGATATGTATCCTCTAATTCCGCCTTATACAAAGTGTTCTGGCCATCAAATGTTTTTTTTGCACAGCAACAACCCAGGTCTTTAATGGTACCTTATCGGAAATGTTTTCCTTTGTTACCCCTGCTTCTCCGTAATAATCAATGGTAAATTCCGCTCCTGTTAATGGAATTGTATCAGATACCGATGCACCGTCCGATGCTGATTTTTCAATTCGAAACTGTCCCCAGCTGGTGATTGGCTCATCTGTCAATGTTATCACGGTTGTCTCACCTTCATTTATCACTACTTCATGAACAGCATCATCTGTTCTATACCCGGAAGGCTTCTTTCTCTCTTTGACATAGTATGTTCCCGTAGCAAGTGATGTCAGTGTATTGGACCATCCACTTTCACCCGTGATCAGATCACCCTACACTATTGGTACAGTTTCTATCTGTATAAACCCCATATTCTGCATTTAACAGTGTATAACAGGGATTCCCACCTGTAAGCGCCTCATCAGATGACTTCTTAAGCAGCTGCAGATGACCACTATTTAACGTATTGGTGAACGTAAACTTCCAATGACGCGTCCCAGCTGTACTCTCTGTTGTCTCCGTTGTATACCCCGCTGCCTCTCGCTCTGTAAACATATAATAAATATGTCCACCTGCGGAATCTTTCTGTGGAAGATCTGAAACTGTAAACTGCCATTCATTTTCCGCATTTAATATGACCGTTTTTACAAGCACAGCTTTATCCCCTTTACTTTGGCCACGATACAAATCTACCATCAGTTCTGATGGTCTTTTCCCATAAATATTATCACTGTCATTCCATACTTTTTCAGCCGTCATCGTTACAGACTGCGCTGTTATCTTCAGATAGGTATTCAAATCTGCCGTTTCCGGCTCTTTGTAAGTTCCAATTTGCTGATAACCGCTTATTGTCTGGTCTGACCACACAGTCACAGCTTTCTCCGCTTTGAAGGATTTCTTTGACAACTTTATCACACCCGCAGATGTGATTGGTACTGATGAATATAAATTAAGTGTATTTCCCGTCTTTTGGGCTGTTACACCATTCGGCACTTCACTGACATCATACATGGACAAAACGTTATTCGTATCCGTCAGTTTGAGAACATATTGGTTTGTTTGAAAGTCATACCCCATATTCCTGACCTGCGCACTGTTCTCACTCCGATAAGTAAAAGACGGCACTGTACCAAATGTCTGCATTTTACTATATATCGTTTTAAAATAGTCATAGGAACTTCCGACAGGGCTCTGATCCGATTTATCACAGATTTTCTTTGCTGCATTGATTGCCTTTGTATTCAATTGAAAAGCATATGTATTCGCATCATACGTATACCAGCCTCTTTCTATCATCCATATCATCACCTGCGTTGCTGTATATTTTCCTTTATCGCTATCCCCCGGAACAGATTTTTTTATCCGGATTCCAACCAGAAAAACGAAAACCATAATATAAAGCCAGACCTGTCAGTCTCATTTTTATTCGAATCTGTCAAATATGACGCTGTATCCGCATATTCATGGCCACCCTTCAAATCAGCATTATGATGGACACAGTAAGCCGTTTTCCAGGTATTTCCCACCTTCAGCATAATACATCCGACATGATCCAGGTCACGTCCATCCTCAAGAATATTTCCAAAACCTGCTCCCTGATGAATCGCCCAATATGTATAATCAATTTTACCTTTTGTCACCGCACGGGCACTGTATTCATTCACTTCCGAGAAAATTTCTCCATCATACACATAGGAATCTTCAATCCCTGTTTCTGTTTCCACATCGCTTTTCCGTAAATGCTTCACCGGCTATGCCTTCAGATTCTTCCTGGATCTGACTTTCCCTGCTCTCACTTTCCTGAATCATCCCCTTTCTGTCTCTGTATCTTCTGTATCCATCCGTTCTCCTTCGATTCCATCTGACGCCCAAACAACCATGGAAAAAACAAAAATGAGAAAAACCAAAAAAGTCAATATTCCTGTTCTTTTCTTTCTTCGCAATCTATGTCTGCCTCCTTTTCCTCCACATATCTTTTATTTTCATGGCTGCCATTATCAAAAACAAAATAATTGCACATAACCATCTAAAATATTTTTCTTTCTGAATATCTTTTGATGATAACGAATAAATCTGTCCGTCCGAAGCAACAATATGGTCTTTATAAGCATAAGATACTTCCTTCTTACTGTCATCCTTCTCTGCGTCCTTAACTCTGCTGCAATAAACTAGATATCTATATTTTCCATTCGAACCATACGGATGACAGGTCAACAATGTCACCATATCCTTTCCGGGCCGAATTTTTACTGCATCTACATCATTTGGCGTTACAATATCGATTTTCTCCACTTCATAGACTAATTCTTCCCATGAATTTTTAATATATATCCGATCACCCGCAGATAGGTATTCTATATCTTTAAAAAATGTCTTACTTCTGTTATATCCTCTGTGTCCGGCAATCACACAATTTGTATCCTCTCCGCCAACTGGAAGCGATGTATCTTTCATCACGGCCACGCCCTCCGACATATGCTCTGCTGTTGCACCCGCATAAATCGGAAAATCCTGATTCATAGCAGGTATCTCGAGAACCCCGATCATTTCATTTTCAAAGTTCTCCATTGCCCCATCCTCTCCTAAATTGTCGAGTCCTTTCTGCTGCTCACGATAAATTGTCTGATTGTAGGTAACCATTTTTTGATACAGCACATCTTTCCTCCTGATGTTGTTTTTGCGTTTCTTCCGATTTTTCATAGGTCTGAATCACAATCTGCATCTTCACTTTCTGAGCGGTCTGCATAAGCTCAGGTGATATAAATAGAAATGCTCCTGATATCATCAGGCAAATGCCTGCAATTTTAAAATATCCTGTGAAAAAAGCAGAATAATACCTATAATCAAAAGACCTCCTATCAAAGCTGCGTATTGATATCGTTTCTGCTATTGTGAATCTCTGCTGTGTTCGGTCTTCTCACCCGGAGCCTCAACATCTGCAAAACCTTCTTCCATTCTCCTCCCATGTACCAGAAGTCTATGCGTATTAATTCCATATGGTGTACACGTTACCAACGTTGCTCTATCCTCACCTTTTATGATTTGCAGGCCATCTGTATCATCCGGAAGGACCGTTTCAACATCAAACACCTGATATTTTAAACACGCTCCCAGCACATAAATGCAGAATACATCCCCCTCTTCAATTTCATTTAAATCACTGAGCAGCCTGGCCTGATCAAGCCCTGTGTGCCCGGTTAAAACTGTATGCGTGTCTTGACCGCCTACTGGAAGCGACGTGCCTTCCAGATGTCCGACCCCTTTACTCAAGACCTGTGATGACGTTCCATGGTATATCGGCAATACAACATTGATTTTTGGAATTTCGATATAAGCCATCACATCCGAGCCGCCTGTATTCAGTAATTGATCATACAGCAGATCATTGGCTTCACCCTTTTTCATCTGAAACGGATCTGTCAATTTTTCCTGGCTGCCGGCCAAATACTCATTATAGTGCTGTGCCTGCTCAAGCATCTCCTGATGTTGACTTTCTTCCAACGCCATTGAGGCACGCTCATAGGTCGAAATAACAGAAGCTGTTCTATTCTGAAAAATATATTCACTGCAATAAGGATAAAGCATACATAATAGACCTGCCGCAATACACAAATACGGTACCCATTCAAATCGTTTTCTGTTCTTTCGTCCCATAACGCATCTCTAAGCCCGCTGTCTCTTCTTTCTTGTCAGTACAAATCCCAATCCGATTGCAATTGCCCCGATAATGGTTGCCGCATATAAACCTGTACCGCCTGTCTGCGGCAATAAAAACGTTTTACTGTTCAGGATGTTCAGATTCACACGTGCATTAACGGATCCATCTGCATCACTCATTGCTGCATCAATACCATCTACAGAGGCTGATGCACTGATCTTATCCCCCTCATACATATCTGTTTTGCCAATTGTCCGACCATTGGCATTTTCCAGCCGCTGAACACCTTTGCTTTCAGAAACATTGACACCCTCTGCATCCACAATTCCGCCGTTATAGATTTTATTGATCGCCTGCCCTGCATCCGTCGCAGCCTCAAGACCTGTTGTCCCGGCCACTGACGGAATAATGGTCTCTGTTGTACTATTGATTGTGATCATAATGCCTTCTTTAAGAATACTGTAACCGTTATCAGTTGAACACTCCGTCAACTGGTAGTTATCACCTTCAATGCCATTGATCAGCAGTTTTCCGGATTCTGCCGGTCTGAAAATTGTTGCCTGCTCCTTCATATTGGTTTTGCCTGTCACATAATATGTGCCGCCCGCAGCTTCTTCAGCCACAACATAGACCTGATTGTCCTTATTAAAAAGTGTAAAAGCCGCCTTTGCCGCATTTCCTTTGCCATCTGAGAAAGTCTTATTTAAAATTTAAACCAAAGGCATAAACCACACATCGATCTTCCAATGTATTAAAGTATTTCTCGGATGTACGCTTCCAGGTCAGTACAGCATCATTCTCATTCCCATCATCTCCCAGTACGGTTGTATGGTCAGAATTGACTTTTGCTGTATAATAGACCACCATATAATAATCAGAAAAGCCCTGTTCCGGATGATTCATCTTCTCCAGGCCTTTATCCGTCATAGAAATAGTCAGCACCGTCTGTCCGCGTTTTTCCATCTTTCAATGCACTCTGCGTAAATTCATCGGCTGTCCAAATCGCCTCTGCCTTTTCTGTTTTGTTGTTTTTCGCATCTTCCTCGTGGCTGTATAAAGCTATTTTGACATCCTTATTGTAGGTAAGCCCCTTTGACAATGTATCTTTAAATGTATACGTTTTCAGCCATGTTGCCTGACTTGTAATATGCGGTATTTTTGACACAAGCAGATAATCCAGAACATCCCCTTCTGATACGGTTTCTGTTGAATCATAGCCACCGTCCCCACCGCAGTCAGGTCTTTGTCTAACCAGCTTATCCAATGTAGGATTGCCTGTCTGATTTTTCGGATAGCATACTGCATCATAAAGCCATTTTTCTCCGCCTTTTTCATCATTCCAATCACCGCCTTCATTGGTAAATGGCAATGATACCAGCCAAGGATTACAGGTTGCCGTCACCTGTTCAGGCACTTTTGTTTCCACGATCAAATACAATCCCGTCTGCAGTTTATCCGCATAGGTGTATCCAAACTGGTCTGTTAAGGTCATTTTCTCTGACTTCTCAGATGTGCTTAAATAATTTTCAAGTGCACTCTTCGTTTTAATATTCTCATTTCAAGTCCATTTTTAATGCATCATTCAATTGCTGACTCGTATAATGCCATACGCCTGTATGCAGACATTGCGAAGAAACATTTTCATCCGCCATAGAAACAGCATCTGCCTCTTTTAAACCCAGTATACGACGCAGTTCTTCCGGTATCTCATAGACCAGTTTCACAGCGGCTCCTCCATTATAACTATACGTCTCTATATCCCCGCATCGCAAATATGAAAATTCCACACCCTCAACTGCATACGGTGACATTATCTCCTGTAGTGCCGGATCCGCCTCACCGGTTGCCTGATGACTGCCTTCCGTATATACCCCCGCCGCTTCTGCTGATGTCATATCATATTTATAAATACGTAATAGACCCTTTTTTCGTAATATCAATAACGTCTGATGCTTCCAGTGCATCTTCTGCTGCCCCTGATTCTTTTTCCTGAGCATATGCAGATGCTGTACAAGACAGCATCAACGCTGCTGCGATCAACGATGTCCCTGCCTTTTTTTAATAAATGTCTTTTTCTCATGATAATCCCCCTCTGCCTTTCAGTCTTCGCCTCAATCAGCAAAACATATAGCGAACACCTGCAAATTCAATAATATCTTCAGCCATCAACCTTCTTTTCTCATTTTCTTCAGTTCTTCTCCATTGATTCGTGTTCCATTTGTCGAATTCAGATCCATTAAATAAATGCCTTTCTCTGATTTTTTCAATCCTTGCATGCTTCCTGCTTATTCCTCTGACAGGAATCACATATACATCTTCCGCCTGCAGACTGCCAACCATACAGGGGAATCTGTCCAACACTAAATCCGGCGCAGTCTTTTTATCAAGGCTAAGCAGTCTTATCTGATTTTCCGAACGCGATAACAGCATTGTTTTATTCTCATCTGTATTCCAAAGATCATCTCCCGTTTCATCCGTAAAAGCATACACACCGCCGCCCTCAAACAAGTCATGATGATCCGGATCTTTTTTCTCCACGTTCACTTCTTTCGGCCCTGTTCGCCTACTCAATAGACGGTATAATACACTGATTCCTGCCCCGAGTATAAAAACTGCCGTCACCCACTCTGCGGATACTGTCATTCCGGCCGTCTGCAGCAGCTTCCCCGTCCAGCCACAAACATAAGACACAACAGCTGCGCCAACCGCAATACCCGACAGAATTTTCCATGCTATTGCTTTCTTCCCCTGTATAAGCTTCTTGCTTGCCGGTTCTTTACTGTCGGCATCGACTTCTTCTCTCTGCTGCCCCTTATCACTTGCTTCTTCAACAAAGGTTTTATTGGTTTCCATATCCAATTCTCCTTGGACATTTTCCCTCTTTTCTTCTCTCAGAAGTTCCTTAAGCCGTCCCGGCAAAAAGTTCTCCTGTTGAACGCTTTTATATAATTCGTAAGCCAGTAAAACACCTTCTCTGTCCTCATGATATGTATTTTCCAACAGCCATGCTGTCAATTCTTTTAACTGTTTCGAAAAATCTTCTTTTCTTCCCGGAATATAGGCCGCTCTCAGATTCTCTTCCGGCATTTCAAGATACATGCATTCCGGCTGCAATAATAAGCCGTCCGGCATCAGAAGATATTCCTCAACGGCCTGATCCAATCCAGCTATAAAACGGATAACACTTTTAATCATTGACCGATCAGCCTGCTTTCTTTCAATATAGCTTCGTAATTCCATCCGTCCGCTGATATCGTAGCAGTAATTTTTTTCTATCATTCAATCTCTGTACCTGAAAGGGAAGAAGCACTTGTGCACTCTGATTGCTCATCATCTTTTCTTCATCTTCGGTTTTTCCCCCCATTCCTCACTGCTGATCACCATATATGTATGAAAAAGCATCCCCCGCTATAAGCTATTTCCATGCACTCACCTTCTCATTTTACTGTTCTCTTTTTAATGCCGCCAACACCCTGTCTCTTGTATAATCTACCCTTATCGCATCCGCTTCCTGTATGGTCTTCAGCACACCTCCTGTCCAGCTTTGTATGCCGGGTACAGGGATCTTCAATTCTCCCTGAAGAACCAAATGCGCACGGGACTGATGATTCACCCAGTCCGCCGCCTGCTGCAATATGCTCTTTCCGGATCCATCCATCAAAACCGACATCATAAACACCGGCATATCTTCCTCTGTCTCACGATGCCATAATTCTGCCTCTGTCCGCCGATACCCCTCATTTTGCATTACAATATAATCATGCATAAAGAAAAAGCTATAGCATAGACCTGCAAGAATAAAAATCACCATCGGCATAAGCAATGATGCCTCAACTGTCATACTCCCCTCAACCTTCCTCATAAGGACCTTCCTTTCATCGCCCGAAAAAACGAAAAAAACAGTACAGCCATAAACAAAAAAGGAATGAAAGGGAAAGCTCTGTTTTTTTCCGCTTTTTCTTACAACCATCAACCAGAGTCCATAACCGGCGCTTAGAAAACACGCCTGAGAAAACAGAAGCAATATCTCATACCAGCCGATCAGCATCCCCATTGCTGCTACAACAATGCCGTCCCCTTCTCCGATTTTTCCATTTGTCCATCGACTCATCATAACCATCATCATTCCGGGAATCCATCCTGTTAAAATTGAAAAAAAGTGTTATTTTTCCCCCTGCAATACCAATTCCCATCAGTATCAAAGCGCAAATAAGCACCGGTCCTATATAAAATCTGCTTTTTCTTATATCCGCTATCAATGGATATAGCAGCAATATCATTGCACGCACTAAGCATCTCCACCTCCACTCACTCCACATCGTGAACATGGCCGAAGGCCGCTTTGCTCTGCCTCCTTCTGGCTCATGCCATCCATTGTTCGTTTCAACCCGCTGCAATGGCGATCCGTATGCCAGGCGGTTCCCATATCGGTAATAAAAACTGTCTGGTTTTTATCACTTACATGTCCGCATCTCTCACATTGCACATAACGCGCTCCGTATTGATTTCTTAAATGCTGAACCGATGACATCGAACAGGCATGAATGGACAAAGCAAGATACGTACATGATAAATCTCTATGATAAACAGAACCATTTTCAGCCACATAAACCTGTCCTGATTGTCCATATTCACCTGCACCGCTGTACATTTCCGCAGATTCCCCTGTCCACGGCCGTATATAAACGGTTTCCACAGTCCAAATTGTTCGTGACGGCAGCAAACATCCGGGCATTCTTATACCAAATCGGATGGACAGCTTCATCAGACGCCCTTGTTCAGACGATTCTGCCCTCGGAATAAGACCTGCATATCCGCCTGCTATATCATCGCTGTCTATACCGCTCCCGCCTATTTCCGAATAAAACAGCTGATATAAGGTTCCCTGATCCACCACCTTTTTCAGATCGACTGTACGCAGCTATTTTTCTTCCTGTCATACATAGATAATGATTCACCTGACTGCAGACATGTCACATCGCATGAAACAAACCTGATAATAAAAGCATGGCACTTAGAAATATCGGCAGGACCAGCGCCGCCTCCACAGTCAGACTGCCCGCAAAGGAGGCGAAGGAGACTGCTCTTTTTTTACTGTTATCTGTTTCTCCGATTGCCTTTTTATTTTTTAAATATTTCTTCCACTGAACACCTTTTTTTAAAATTGGGGTTGGGATCGCGCATTTGACTGCATTATATATTTTTTTAAAGTGTCCCGTGTATGAGAAAATAAGTGTGTGTGACTTGTAAAAAAAGAGCATTCTTCTTCGCCTCCTTTCCGTAAAATCAATAAGCATATTCTGTATGAAAACGATACTGTATCTTCTGCGGATATTTCCAAAAAAAGTGGCGTCACATCAATTTTTCCCGAAAAGCATGGCCTTTACGGCACAATTTTTCAATTGAAAGTTTTCATAACCTTTCATCAGCCACACATTGTTCTCTATCAGCTGTGTCATTTCTGATGATTTTTTTTCTCTGTCGGTGTCAGCATTAAAAACAACATCAGATATTGATGATAATCCCATCCTTTTGTACCTGATTTGAAATATTCAGAGGCTTTTCCGCCGCCTGCGGCAGCATGCAGCAGCTGTTCAACGGACATATTCCATGTATTTCTGTCCTTCATTAAAGGGACTTTGCCGCCCTCTGCCAGCTGTTGGAGGAGGGCCGGAGAATCAAGGAGGAGGTGGACGGGACATGACCACCGTCACGGTAAGGGCTTCCCGGCCCTACGAGGTTACCATCGGGCGGGGGCTGCTGGACGCTGTGGGCCGGCAGGCCGCCGGACAGTGGAAGGGCCGGTCCGCCGCTGTCGTCTCTGATTCTACGGTGGCGCCCCTCTACCTGGATCGGGTGAAGGACAGCCTGGAGCAGACGGGCTTTCAGGTCCATCCCTTTGTCTTTCCCGCGGGGAGGACCAGAAAAACGGGGGAACCTATCTCAAACTGCTGGAGTTTTTGGCGGCACGGCGCCTCACCCGGGCCGACGGCCTGATTGCCCTGGGGGGCGGCGTGGTGGGGGACCTGGCCGGGTTTGCCGCCGCCACCTTTCTGCGGGGGATTGGATTTCTTCAGCTGCCCACCACCCTCTTGGCGGCGGTGGACTCCTCTGTGGGGGGAAAGACCGCCATTGATCTGACCAACGGCAAGAACTTAGCGGGGGCGTTTTTACCAGCCCCAGGCAGTGCTGTGTGACCTGGATACCTTGGACACCCTCCCGGCAGAAGTTT
>ENA-OQDC01001692-OQDC01001692.1-human-gut-metagenome-genome-assembly--contig:-NODE-1692-length-10398-cov-2.679194_pt1 | contig 10398 bp, 14 predicted proteins | sample MGYA00242770_ERZ504601 | MGnify/ENA primary metagenome ERZ504601 (study PRJEB26092, sample SAMD00036305) | human gut metagenome | host: Homo sapiens | study: EMG produced TPA metagenomics assembly of...
TTTTTTATTGTGCGTTTGTTCTCACAAGCTCTTTTTTCAGCTTTCGTTCACTGATAAAGTTCATTACTCTCTGGTTGTTGTAAGTAAAGATCATAATAACCAGAAGGAAGATTCCAGATGCTGTATCCTGCAGCGAAGCTGAAAGTCCCATGCTGAGAAGTCCTGTCGTCAGCATATTTAAAATAAAGTTTCCGATAAAGATTCCGATTACCAGATTACAATACTGTTCAAGTGCCAGTCCAACATAAATTCCAAGCATGCAGTTGAAAATAATATTCGTACTTGACATGTACATCGGCGTATCAATTGATCCCTGTATAGAAATCTTCAAAAGTGCCGCAACTCCAAGGAATAATGATGAAACTACATAGCAGAGGAATGCTGTTTTCTTGGTATTGACACCTGAATTTTTTGCAATTCTCTGTGAACTTGCACATGCTCTTACATTATATCCAAACTTTGTATAGTTGAAAATGATGTAGAACAGTACAAACATGATCGCAAAAATTAATCAAACAATACGGAAATCTTCCAAGTGTTGTAATTTCTCCGTTAATAGCTGTTACCCATGAAATACTTGCCAGGTTGGATAATGTCTCATATACCATGCAAACACCAAGTGCTGTAACAATTGCCGGAACTCTCAGTAACATATACATAACACCTGAGATTGTTCCAAGTACAATGCCCGCTCCAACCACAATCAATGCAAATGGTATCAATCCGATTCCGTAAAGATATACCATTTTGCTCCGAACATTGCCGAGAGCATTACAACCGCACCTGCACTAAGATCCATTCTGTTACACAACATGTTCGAACACATTGCGAATGAAATTAGCGTAGGGGCCAGCGTTTGCTTCAGGTTCATAATAAGACTCGCCGGTTTTCCAAATGCTCCGCCGGAGCATATGAAAAACAGAAGATATACAAATACCGGGAGCATAACGACTTTGCATACATTTTTAACTGTATCTGATTTCGTTTTCATACGCCTTCCCTTTCCATATCCGTTAAAGTAGTAATTTATTTTCCATGTCTTGCAATTGTATCTTCAATACTGTAGTTCTTGCCCCATTTCAAGCAGCTCATCAGAAGATGCATTTTTATTTTTTCGATTTAATCATGCTGATCAACTTCATCTGTTGTCCATGCATATACACCATCATTATGAAGGTATGTCATGTAATCAGAGAATTCCTGACCAGATTTACATACAATAAAGTTAACCGGTACTTCTACTTTGTCAAGAGCATTTCCTTCCAGTGCATTGTAGATAAGTACGAACGGGAATACTGCATCAGCATACTGTCCACCGATTGCACATACTGTTTCACCATTGTCAAGGCTTCCCTGACAGTTTTCTGAAAGGTCACAGAATGCGATCTTAACCTGACCTTCACGTCCTGCTGATTTGATTGGTTCTGAGCAGTATTCAATACCAAGAAGTGTAATTGCAATACCATCGATAGAATCATCCGCTGCAAGGAAATCTTCTACTGCTTTTGTGAATTCAAGGCCTCTGTATTCACCAGCTTTTTTAACTTCCGGATGATCTTCAAATGCTTTCATCATACCTTCCCATCTTCTGTCATGGCAGGTAATTCCAGGTTCATAGCCAATTGCTGCAATGTTCTTGCATCCTGAATCAATAAGGCTTGTTACGATTTCATATCCTGCATCGTAATCTGCTTCATAAGATCCACCAACAAAGTAATCACTCTTGTAAACCTGATCTTTGATGCTTTCATCAATCTGTGACCAGCCTACACCAAGATAAACTTCATTTTCTTCACAAATTTTTAATCCCTGAAGGACTGCTGTTCCTGAGAAGTTTGTTGTGATAATACCATCAACACCCTGTGCACAGAGGTTCTCAATTGCAGAAAGATATGTTTCATCTGCAAAGTTTTCAATAATGTAATAGTTAAATTTTTACACCATATGCTTTTCCAAGATAATCTGTGTATGCTTTGTATTTTGCGCAAAAGGAAATCTGTTGTTGTATGGATAACTACACCAATTGTGTATTTACCATCTGGATCTCCACAAATTTCATCCTGACCTGATTTGTCTCCCCAGACTTCCTCTGTCTTTGCATCTTTTGTCTCTTTTGAACTGCTGTCTGATTTCTTGCTTCCTGAAGAACCACCACAACCGATTACAGAGAATACCATCATAACTGCTAATAAAACAGCTACTGCTCGTTTAATTCTTTTCATTTCTTTTCCTCCTCTTTTTCTCCTTGTTTCATCTATTACTCCAGTACGCCATCTTTGTTCTTTACATATGTAAGGAATACTAACAGTAACAGTACCAGTCCCTGAATTCCTTCAACCACACGTTCGTTAACACCCAGGATAATCAATCCATTTCTCAAAAGGATAACAGAAAAGCTTCCGACCACAGCTCCGATCATTTTTACTTTAGAACCTCCGGACAATGGCACACCTCCAAGTACCAATGCTGTGACAACGTTCATTTCCATTCCCTGACCAGTTGAAGTACTTACACTTCCGGCTCTTGCCATAAGGATAAATCCTGCAATACCTACCGTGATACCACTGATAATGTAAGCGATCATTCTGGTTCTATTAACGTTTACGCCTGCCTGCTTTGCAGCGGCTGGATTTCCTCCAATTGCTTTATTATCTTTTCCAATTGCTGTTTTTTCAAATAAAATATAGCAGATAATAAAGACTCCTAACAGCATTCCCAGCTTAAATTTCTGATTATCAAATTCAAAGAGTTCAACCGGAATACTATATTTCTGTGATGCACATACCGTATTTAAGATTCCACGACACATATACATGATGCATAGTGATGTGATAAATGGCGAAACCTGCAAATATACGGAAACAACTCCGTTCAATACGAACCATACCAGTGCTGCAAGAATGTTTGTAATAAATACTACTCCTGCAGGTACTCCTGTGTTCGCAACTAAAATCGCAACTAAAACGCTGAAACCGATAACACCACCGTATGACAAATCCATTCCGCCATGTGAGTATACGAAAATTGCACCAAATGCCATAATCGCAATATATACGGTCTGATTCAGAATACTATTGATATTACCTTTTGTCAGCAGTTTCCCTTCTCCTCCGACCTGAAATATGATAATCATTAAAATGATTCCAAGGAAAGGAATTATTTTCTGAAGAATTTCTTTTGCCTTAGCTTTCTCTTTCACTTTTATCCCTCCTAAACCATCTTCTTGATTAATACAGATTCATTTAACTCTTCTGACCTGGTAAATGAATCCTGTATCTGACCATCTTTCATAATCAGAATACGGTCACTCATTCCAATCAGTTCCGGAAGTTCTTCTGAAATCATCAAAATAGATTTTCCTTCTTTTTTCAGGCGGTACATCAGCTGATACATAAATGCCTTTACACCAATATCAATTCCTCGTGTCGGGCAGTCCAGGATATAAATTTCTGACTCATTACCAAGCCATTTTCCAAATACAACTTTCTGTTTATTACCACCACTTAAATCACCTACGTTTTGTCCAATCTCTCTGCATTTAATGCTCATATCTTTTACCTGTTTATCGGTAAATTTCTTTTCAGCACCTTTGGTAATTACACCACCTTTTGCGATCATTGACAAGGATGGTAAAACGGTATTTTCCATGATACTTGCTGATAAGATCAGTGCTTCCTGGTCTCGGTTCTTGGATACATATCCAATCTTGTTCTTGATTGCCTGTTTTTCTGATGTAATCTTTTTTCCATTTCCAAGTTTTACTTCACCATACAACGGTTTAACATTTCCAAACAACGCTTTTCCAAGTTCATGCATTCCGCAATCTGTTAACCCACCTATTCCAAGGATTTCTCCTTTATGAAGTTCCAGTGAGACACCTTTAAGGCTATCTCCTACATACAGTTTTTCTGCTGAAAGCACAACCTCTTTCCCATAGCTTCCATCGTAATCACTTCGATAATAATCTCCGGTAAGTTTACGTCCTACCATCAACTCTTTTATCTTTTCCTCTTCAAACTCAGATTTTTCAAGTTCAGCAACAAACACACCGTCTCGCAAAACAATCAGCTTGCTACAAACCTCCATCAGTTCTTCCAGGTCATGGGAAATAAACAGTACTGTCTTATTTTCCTTCTTCATGTTCTTAATAACCTGGTAAATGATATCCCTTCCTCGTTGAGACAAGGCAGTTGTTGTTTCATCAACGATGAAAATCCTTGGATTCGTATACAGTGCTCTTACAACTTCAATCAGTTTTCTTTCTTCCAGACTGTATTTTATGATCGGATCTTCCGGATGAATATTGTCAATTCCGATTTTTTCAAGTGCCTTTCTTGCTTCCTGATACATCTTTTTTCTGTCAACAACACCATGTTTTGTAAACAACTGCTCTTTTCCGATAAAAAGATTATCTGCTACTTTAATTCCCGGAAGTGTTCCCATTTCCTGGGCAATCATACTGATTCCATGATTCTGTGCATCCAGTGTGTCTGCTGGTTTATATGGTTTTCCGTCCAGAGTAAGCTCTCCTTCAGATTGCGGATAAACTCCGGAAATAATAGAGGAAAGAGTTGACTTTCCGGAACCATTTTCTCCGATCAGACCAATAACTTCTCCTTCATCAATGGTTACAGAAACGTCTTTCAATGCCTGAGTAAGTCCAAAGTTTTTTGAAATATGTTTTGCTTCCAAAATCACGCTCATTTCGTTGCCACCTTCCCTCTTTCCTTCTTCTTTTATTATCCTAAAACAATTACATTCCATGACATTTTTGGTAATACTACAGAATTTGCAGCTGTTACCTCTTTCTCTTCCATTTCAACTGCATCCGGATGTTCAATTGTGTTCATTACAGAATAGTCATTTCCGGCAAGTACCAGATGTTTCTTTACTTTCTTATCTCCATATCCCTGTAAATCAACTTCAAATTCAACGTCCTCTTCCTGATCGCAGTTCAGAACGAAGATTCTTACTTCATCATTTTCCTCATTATAGATAACTGCTGGTTCAACAACATTTAATTCACCTAAATCGCACTGATATTTCGGTGCATCCACAATGGCTTTCTTAACAGTTCCATGTCCATATTTGCTGAGCATATGGAACGGATGATAAATCGCCTGTTTGAAAATTCCGCCTCCCGGAATTGTTGTAATCGGAGCAATCACATTGATAAGCTGTGCCAGGCATGCAATTTCAACTGTATCTGCATTGTTCAACAATGAAATTCCAAGTCCTCCAACAACAACTGCGTCCAGCAGACTGTATTTTTCCTGCAGAATCGGTGGTGCGATTTCCCATTTTCCAGCTGATGTCATCTCGAACGTTGTAAGTCCCATTAAATCATCCAGAGAATCCAGTTTGATGTCCTGGAAATTCCACACATTCCATTCATCCAGACAAATCTTTAAATCTTTATCAAAATGATTTTTAGCCTTTACATACTCAATAACTTTTGCGCTGTTTTTGATATGAGAATCCAGCTGTTTATAGGAAGCAAGATAATTTGTTGTTCCCTGTCCTGAGTTCATTGTATAGTTATGAGTTGATAAATAATCAACCTGATTATAAAGATCTGTCAGCATTGTTCTGTCCCATTCCATATAGGTTGGTAACATTTCATAACTGCTTCCGCAGGCAACCAGTTTAATAGAAGGATCAACCCATCTCATGATCTTTGCTGCTTCAAGTGCTTTCTTTGTATAATCTTCTGCTGACAAATGTCCTGCCTGCCAGCTTCCTTCCATCTCATTCCCAAGGCACCAATATTTGATATTATATGGTTCTGGATGTCCGTTCTGGGCTCTCAAATCACTCCAATAGGTTCCACCCGGATGATTGCAATATTCAACCAGATCGCCGGCATCTTTAATACTTCCTGTTCCAAGGTTGACTGCGATCATTGGTTCAATACCAACTTTTTCTGCCCACTGGCAAAATTCATCAATACCGAACTGGTTTGTTTCAATACTTGACCATGCATAATCCATACGTTTTGGTCTTTTTTCTTTTGGTCCAATTCCATCATGCCAGTCATAGCATGATACAAAGTTTCCACCTGGATAACGAATTACCGGAACGCCTAATTCTTTTACTAATTCCATGACATCTTTACGATATCCGTCTTCATCTGCATTTGGATGCCCCGGCTCGTAGATTCCTGTATAAATGCTTCGTCCCAGATGTTCTGTAAAAGACGAGTACATTTTGTCATCAATTTTTCCAATGTCGTAATGGATGTCACTAAAGCATTTTGCTTTTTTCATTTCTCGTTCCTCCCTTAAACTTTCATATTCTCCTGTCGTTCATTTCAAACGATTCTTTGTTATGTGAATATTTTAGAATGGCGCCTGTTTTTTCACTATATTCATTTTTTATGTGAATGTATAAAATTTTTTGGTTTTATAAATTTCTTCCAAAAAAATGTGTAATTTTTTTAAGTTTGTTAAGTATTCTGCATAATTTCAAACAAAAGTCACAGTCTTTCACATTAAAAAAGTCCCATATGGCAACCCTTTCCGTCACCATACAGGACTTCTCCTTCTTTTCCTTTTATTCAACATTCTTCGTCGCAACAATATCCACGCCCGTGTCCGCCACATTTTCAAGGATCACATCCCCAAATATGAACCGGAGCCGGAACTTCAATTCCTTTGAGCGCCTTCACACATTCAAAGATCTTGCCCTTCGGGATATCTTCTTTCGTCTTCACCGATACCATGTCGATGCTTCCGCCGGACACCCGCACGGTCGAAGTTACGATTCTCGTCGGATTCGTCACTTCTTTTCTTGCGTATACATCACCGCGCTTTGCAGGTATTTCCGGTTACACCCACTACTTCTTTCCCATTCATTACAACTGTAAGAGGGCAGCCCATCGGACAGCCGATACATGTCAATTTTCTCTCTTCCATCGTCTACGCCTCCTCAATCTTTACTGTGATGGTCTGCAGATCCGGATATTTCAGAAGCTGTCTCTTTTGTCAGCTTAATCTCTTCCATCTCACCTGGTGCAACAACCGGACGTTTTCTGTGGATCACTCTCTCATCATCAAAATATGCACTGATATAACAGTTCTTGTAGACACCGCCCACACGGAAACGCACAGTCAGATTTTCATCCATCCGGTCTACGTTAATTGTTCCGGGCACAGTATAGCGGACACCTTCAATCGGATTCATCCGAATCTCTTTTCCGCCCTGTCTGCGCGCTTCTCCCTGTTTTACATATTCCGCAGCATTTCTTCCTGCAGTTCCGGCTTCTTCCGATACAAAATCAACCAGGTCATGCACATGCAGGACATTTCCGCAGGCAAATACGCCTTCGATGTTTGTTTCCAGGCTCTCATTTACCTTTGGTCCTGATGTGACAGGGTTCATATCCACGCCCATACCTCTTGAAATTTCATTTTCCGGAATCAAACCTACGGAAAGGAGGAGGGTATCACAGCTGTATTCTTCTTCGGTTCCCGGAATCGGTTTTCCGTGACTGTCCACCTGTGCCAGTGTAATGCCTTCCAGACGCTCTTTTCCTTTGATATCGACAACCGTATGGCTCAGCTTCAGCGGAATGTCATAATCATCCAGACACTGTACAATATTTCTCTTCAGTCCTCCGGAATACGGCATCAGCTCTGCAACAACCTTAACCTTTGCGCCTTCAAATGTCATTCGTCTCGCCATGATCAGTCCGATGTCGCCGGAACCAAGGATCACGACCTCCCGCCCCGGCATATAGCCTTCGATATTGACCAGTCTCTGTGCCGTACCTGCTGAGAAAATACCCGCCGGACGATAGCCCGGAATATTAAGTGCGCCTCTGGAACGTTCACGGCATCCCATTGCCAGGACAACTGCCTTCGCCTGAATCTCGAAAAGACCTTCCTCCCGGTTCATTGCGGTGACAACCTTCTGTGGGCTGATATCCATAACCATTGTATTCAGCTTGTATTCAATATTCAGTTCTTTCGCCTGATCAATAAAACGTCCTGCATATTCCGGTCCGGTCAGTTCTTCCTTAAATGTATGGAGTCCGAATCCGTTGTGGATACACTGATTCAGGATTCCGCCAAGTTCTTTGTCTCTTTCCAGGATCAGGACACTGTCCACTCCGCTTTTCTTCGCCGAAATTGCAGCCGCAAGTCCTGCCGGTCCTCCTCCAATGATAACAATATCATAAGCTCTCATGATGCAATGCCTCCCTCTTATAACGAATCCTTATTAGTACCTGTGACAATTTTAGAATCTCCACCGGATTTTGTGATCTCGAACATACTCACATGGCGTTCTCTCGCCAGGATTTCCATCGTTCTCGGTGAACAGAATCCAGCCTGACATCGTCCCATTCCGGCTCTTGTTCTGCGTTTTACCCCATCCAGAGATTTGGCGCCGAGCGGTCTGTTGATCGCATCCATGATCTCACCCTCTGTAACCATTTCACAACGGCAAATAATATTTCCATATTCCGGTTTCTCTTTGATCAGTTCCATTCTTTCTTCCTTGCTGAGTGTATTCGGATCCAGAACACCCTTTCTTGTTGCGATAAAATCTTCTTTTTCTTCCAGATTCATTTTCTCTTTCAGGATCTGTGCCACCATTTCTCCGATTGCCGGTGCACTGGTAAGTCCCGGTGATTCAATGCCTGCACAGTCGATAAATCCTTTTGCATCCTCCACTTCCCCGATCAGGAACTCATGTCCGTCCTCATGTGCACGAAGTCCGGCAAATGAAGTAATCACCTGACGGAGCGGAATATTTTTCACATTCATCTCTGCCCTTTCGATCACCTGCTCCAGACCTTCTCTTGTTGTATTGGTTCCTTCTTTATCTTCGATATCGATCGCCGTTGGTCCAAGGATCAGATTACCATGAACCGTCGGTGCAACCAGAATACCTTTTCCATATTTTCCCGGAAGTGCAAAAATCGTCTTGCTCACATGACTTCCCGCACTCTTATCAAGCAGGCAGTAATCCCCTCTTCTAGGGGTAATATGGATCTTCTTCTCACTTACCATATTATGAAACTTGTCTGCATAGACTCCGGCTGCATTTACCACGTACCTTGTCTGGAAAACTCCGTTATTTGTATGGATTTCCCATCCCTCATCTATTGGTTTAAGATCCGTAACTTCCGTATCCAAATTTGAACTCCACACCATTTACATTTGCATTCTCAGCCATTGCAATGTTCAGATTAAACGGACATACAATTCCGGCTGTCGGTGCATAAAGTGCGGCATACGCCTGATCGGAAATATTCGGTTCCATTTCTTTCAATTCCTTACAGTTAAGAATTCTTAACTCCTTAACACCATTTGCAACACCTCGGTCATACAGTGCCTGAAGATTCGGCATATCCTCCTCATGCAGACATACAACCAGAGAGCCATTTTTCTTAAATGGGAAATCCAGATCCTTTGAAAGCTGTTCCATCATCTGATTTCCCCTGACATTCAGTTTTGCCATCAGCGATCCTTCTGCCGCATCATAACCGGCATGGACAATTGCACTGTTTGCCTTGGAAGTACCACAGCATACATCCTCTTCTTTCTCGATTACACATGCCTTCACTTTATAACGTGACAGCTCTCTTGCTGTTGCCGTACCGGATACTCCAGCTCCGATAATTATTACATCATACATTCCCAGATCACTCCTTAATAACTGTTTTTTCTTCCTGAACTTCCTGATTATGAAAAAGAGCCTGCCAAGTAAACGCATTTCCTTTATGCGGTTATCCTGTCAGGCTCTCTCATCTCATGCCATTACCATTTTCAATTCTGAACTTTTACCACGGAATTGCCCCATACAGTAATACTGCTGCGATTGCTCCGATGATTGGTCCGATGATCGGTACAACCAGACCGTATCCGAAGTTTGAATCACCTTTTCCTTTAATTGGAAGTACTGCGTGTGCAAGTCTTGGTCCAAGATCTCTTGCCGGGTTGATCGCATAACCGGTCAGTCCGCCAAGTGACATACCTACTGATACGATAATTCCGAATACAAATAATTTGTCAACGCCTGTGGAAAGTCCTGTCACGTTTCCAATTCCCTTGATCGCAAATACAAGGATAAATGTTCCAACTGCCTCACTGAAAATATTCAGTCCTGTGTTTGCAATCGAAGGTCCTGTACAGAATACACCAAGCTTTGTTCCCGGATCTTCTGTGGCGTCAAACTGTCCTTTGAAAGTAATAAACGATACAGCCGCCTACGAATGCTCCTGCGATCTGGGCGATGATATATCCAGGAACCATCGACCATGCAAAAGCTTCCGTCCACTGCAAGCGCGATTGTAAGTGCCGGATTAAAGGAAGCTCCTGAAGCCTCTCCAGAAAATAAATGCCGGAAGCAGAACTGCAAGACCCCAGGCAATGTAATCTGAACCGCACCGGC
>ENA-OQDC01001693-OQDC01001693.1-human-gut-metagenome-genome-assembly--contig:-NODE-1693-length-10397-cov-2.756086_pt1 | contig 10397 bp, 17 predicted proteins | sample MGYA00242770_ERZ504601 | MGnify/ENA primary metagenome ERZ504601 (study PRJEB26092, sample SAMD00036305) | human gut metagenome | host: Homo sapiens | study: EMG produced TPA metagenomics assembly of...
TCGCGCCGAGCATGCCGGCAGCTATATGACGAGGGGGGCTGCGGCGCCGTCTTACCACTCAGGCACGTGTCACATAAAGGAAGGAAACGGAGTCAAACAAATGGGGTGTCGGGAAAGCGTGAGACCCGACCCATGAAATAGAATCGATCAAATACGAGGAAGACGACGCCGCAGCCCCTTCGCCAGCCAAGGACAAAGGAGTAGGGCCATGGCGGCGGCATAGCCTGATATGACCGCCGCGAAATAAAGAAATGTCGCAAGCAGGGACATGTCCTAGCCCTTGGACGCGGGGAGATGCTCGATGATGTAATCACGCTGTCGGCAACCGAGACCCTTGACTCGGCGATTCGGGGAGATGCCGGCTTGAGCCATGAGCTGGGTGGCCTTCATCTTGCCGATACCGGGGACGGCGATCAGCAGGCGAACCACGGGAATACGCCAGTATCTGGGATCAGCGGAAGCCTGCTCGAAGGTGACGGAACCCTGGCGAACCAAGTCAAGCAAGGCTTTGCGTTCCTTTCGGACGGCTGTAGCCTTCTCAAGGTTCGCGCGGCGCTGTTCATCGGTCAGAACGGGCAGCTTGTTTGCAGAATCGGACATAGGGTCACTCGCTTTCGAATAAATCTTGGTATTGCTCGGGCGTCAACTCGCAGATGAACGCCTTGATTTCGGCGCGGTTCTTGCGAGAGACGGTGATAAAGGCATAACGGGGAGTCTCAGGGTCATCGGGATTGGAGACGGTCGCTACCGCGAGCAGCTGACCTGCGTGCCGCAGGGTCTTGGCGAGCGTCTTCATCCCCTTCGGAATGAGAACGTCTTTGGGCTCCAAGACCCGCTCGACCTGCCAATCCTGATGCGAGGTTCCGGTAATATCCTCAATCTCGTCCATTTAAATCCCTTCCCTATCGAGTTCATCGAGTGCTTGGATGACGATATCGGTCGCTATCGCCCAAAGATCGCGCATGCGGATGTGGTGGGTGACGACTGCGACCTTCATGCGGTCTACCGCCTTGGAATCAATCTTGAAGGAGACCTGCGTCTGGCGTGGGAAATCCCCCGCCGCATACTCCTTGGAGTAGGCCGCCTTGATTGCAGCCGCCATCCCCTTCACGCATTCATCGCCAAAGGGATAGGGGCCTGTCGATTTGGCAGTTTCCGCAGAGCGTACGGACGGACTCCCCGAACGCCGGCTCAGCATGGCACGCTTCGCGTCGGCCGTGAGGTCCATGCGGTTCTTCGATGGCGCGCCCATGGCTATTCGCCGCCCAGATATTCGTCCACAAACTTGCGGAACTCGGCCACGGCGGCATCGTTGGGGCGGAAGCCGAACAGCGGCTCCTTGTTGTTCGCCGCGTCCTCAATCGCCTTGTGCTTCATCGGACGCGCCGCGTAGAGCTTCGTATGGCCAAGCTCGGCGATCGCGGGAAGCTGCTCGTCGGCGGCTCGGGATGCAACCTCGTCCTTGCTGTACTTGTTGAGCAGGATGCCGTCGATATTGAGGTCGGGGTTGAACGCATAGTCGGCTTTGATGGACTCGACGAGATCGTAGACGTTGCCGAAACCGTTAATCGAGAACATCGACGGCTCGGTTACGATAACCACGTCATCTGCCGCGACGAGGGCGTTCAGGGTCGAGAGACCGAGGGACGGGGGGCAATCGATAACGATGTAGTCGTAGACGTCCATCGCAGGTTCCAAGGCTCGCTTCAGGCGAAACTCGCGGCCGAGACCTTGAGAGAGGACCGAATCGAGGTCCTTCATCGCGATATCGCCGGCGATAATGTCGCACCCGTCCATGAACTGGACGCAATCAGAGAGGGATGTCTTGGGCTTCTCGAGCAGATTGAAGACCGTGGGGACGGCAGGAGCGGTCTCGGCCTTCATCCAAGTCGTGATGTTCGCCTGGGCATCCATATCGATCAGAAGAACATTGAGCCCGCGCTCGGCCATGCCCTCGCAGAGGGCCTTGCTCGCGGTGGTCTTCCCGACCCCGCCCTTATTGTTGATTACTGCAATCGTCCTTGCGACCTGCGCCACGCCATCGGCACCCATCATCGGACTCCCTTCGGATTCGTGCGACCCCGAACGGAATTGCGAACATAGATAGCCCAGGTGACGGGCGGCGTGCCGTCCGTCACCTTGCGACATTTATAGATGTCGCGTAGTCATCTTCCTGTCCGTCATCCAGCGCTTGGGGTACGCTTTTGACTTAACTATATGATATCAGCCTATCGGCATAATGCAAGCATTATCTGAGAATTATCGGCGCGTCGTTAGTATTTGCGTGGGGTGGGTCACATCGCAAAGAAAAGCCCCCGCAACCGTTGTGGTCGCGGGGGACAAATGATGCGGGTACTATAAGCGATACGGGTGCGTCCGTGAAGTTAGAAGAATATGAGCCAGACCGTGCCCAGGAGCAGGGAAATATATCCTGCGGTCGTCACAAGGAGGTCTAAGAAGGCAAGGACGGTTACCGTGTTGATCTGTGCCGTACCGCGGGGAGCCAAGCTCGTAGCGAAACCAAACAAGGGGTAAATCGCGCAGGCCAGGCAGATGGACTCAAGCCCTACCGTCAACAGGGGGTTCACCGCCACCAGCTGCTTTTGGTGCAGCACTCCCATCAGGACGGAAACGATGACCAATGCCAGCCAAATCAGAAAGACACCCGCTTTGATGCCCTTGATGTCCACTATCCATGACAGGGGTGTCATGCAGCCAAGGATGTCGAGCAACAAGGCCGAGGCGATTAGATGGATGACCATCAGTCCGTCATGCCCTCGGCGGGGTCAGCATCGGTGTTGGGATTCGAGATCAGACCATTCAGCAGGGACGGCAGGTCGATCCCCGTGCTGTCCTTCAGGCCAGATGCGACCTGGTCGACAATCGAGGTGGTCTCCTTTACGAGCTTCTGGGCGTTGCCAGATCCGTACATCTTGATGGAATCAACGGCGGTGAGGGGCTTCGCGACCTGCTCGGCCACCTTGGGCATGATGTCGATGTAACGGTTGGCGAGCAGATAGGGGTTCTCCATGCCGTTGTAGGCCTGGGCTTGGGCCTTCACGCCGGCAGCGATGCCCTCTCCCCTACTCTTCTCGGACGCGCCGTCAGCCTCGCCCTTGCAGACGCGTGGCTTCTGCCTCAGCGGTAGCCTTCGCCTTGATGCCCTCCGCGTCCTTCTGGGCGGAATACAGCTCGGCGTCGGATTGGTTCTGGCGCTCGATGCGGGCGGCCTCGGCCTGCTTCGTGCGCTTGTAGAGGTCGGCTTCGGCCTCCTGCTCTGCGGCGTAGCGGTCGGCCTCGGCCTGCTTCTTCACGGTCGCGTTCAGCTCGCGCTCCCTCACGTCCGCCTGGCGCTCGGCGAGCTCGACCTTCTTGGTCTCCGCGGCGATCTCGGCCTCCTGCTGGGCGATGTAGAGCTCGCGCTGCTTCTCGGCCGTCACGGTGGCCTTCACCATATCGGCCTCGGCCTTCGCCTTGTCGGCCTGCTTCTTGAGGTCGGCCTGCTTCAAATCGAGCTGGTTCTGGCGAATGGCGACCTCCTCGGCCGCCTTGATCTGCGCCAGCTCGGCTTCCTTCTTGATCTCGGCCGCCTGATCGGCGCCCATGGAGCGGATGATGCCCTGGGAATCGGAGAAGTCCTGGACATTGAAGGTACGGAGCTCCAAGCCGAGGTTGGCGAGGTCGTCCTTGGAGCCGTCGAAGACCTTGGCATTGAAGCTCTCGCGGTCGCGCATGAGCTCTTTGAGATCCATCTGGCCGATGACCTCGCGCATCTTGCCCAGCATGACCTCGGTGACCTGGCGGGTCATCTCCTCCTTGTCCATGTTCAGGTAGTTTTTGGAAGCGGTCTCGATCAGCTCGGGGGTCTGGCCGATCTGGAAGTTGGCGACCGCGCAGGCGTGGATGAGGATCGCATCCTGAGTGGGGATTTCGTTCTCGGTGGTCAGCTGCACCTGTACGGCACCGAGGGAGAGGGTGTCGACGCGCTGAAGGAGCGGGATAACGAAGGTGCCCTTACCGGAGACGCTGCGCATCTGCCCGAATCCAGATACGATCATCAGTTTGTCCGGTGGGCATTTGCGCCAGCAGCTCTCGAACACCATCGCCACGACAAGGATGCCGATGATGATGGGGAGCAGGTTGAAAATTACAGATTCGAAGAACATGCAGCTTCCTTTCTTCAAGGGCGGCTCTGACAGGGCCGCCCGGTGATAAACAGTTGCTTGTGAGGGGAATTACGCCAAGAGTTCAATCAGACGTGCGAGCATCACGACAAGCGCGGCAATGCAGGAGAGAGCGCCGAGTGCGAGCGAGAAGGTCCATACACCGTGCAGGATCTCGACCTGCTCGGAGCGGCTCAGGCTATTGAACCCGCCGCCGTATCTCATCCAGATATCCCGAAGTTTCTCGATAACGTGCATCTATCGCTCCTGTGAAACTAGAAGGTGTTCGGGGCTCAGAATGCTTCACGATTATTCGCCGGCCGCGCTCATGTTCGTGAGCAACTGGTGGGTCCAAACACTGCCAGTAGGCATTGTTCTGGCGTTCAGCCGCCTGGGATTTGGCAGATCTGCCTGCGCGTTGTCGGCTTGCTCTTGAGCCTCATCGGTTTGACGGAATCGGAATCGGTCGGCACGATCGGGAAATCGGCTCCGACCTTGGCGGCGTTGTAATCGACAATGGGAGACTTCATGGTCTGCCTCGTATCTCCCGTTTCGGACGGTCACGTAGTAGCTTTTGGCTGAACCCGATGAGTCGATGTATTTGCCCTGGATGCTCCCCGCCTGCGTGCGCTCGAGCTGGAACGAATTGTATTCGCTGTCGCCAAAGTCCCAAATCGCAAAGAGGAGTAAACCCACTCCTATTAGAATCGTGAAATAAATAATGCCTTCGATTGCCGTCTGCACGCGGACAGAGCATTTAAAATCCATTAACCCTTGCCCCCCTTAGAACGGGATATCGTCATCGAAGTCATCGACGACGGGAGGCATCGGGGCTTGCGGGGCAGGTGCCTGCGCGGGCTGAGCTGCGGACTGTCGAGTTGCCAAGAACTCGATGTTAGCGACAATCAAATCGAGTTTGGAATGTCGCTGGCCGTCCTTATCCCATGTCGAGTAACGGAGCTCGCCTGCGATTGCGACTTTCTGTCCCTTCGCGAGATAGCGCGACAGGGCTTCGGCACGTTTGCCGAAGATGGTGCAGTCGATGAAGTTGCCCCTTTCGTCCCACTCGCCGGTCTGCCTGTTTCTAACCGAGGTGTTGAACGCCAGGGTGAATGACAGGAGTTGCGTGCCGCCTGCGGTCGTACGCAACTCGGGAGGTCGCGTCAGGCGGCCGGTCAGGGAAACGTTGTTGATATCGGACATGTCGGTTCCTCTCTCGAAACGCTAATCGATAAGGTCTGCGATGAAGTTCGCACGCTTCGCGCGGCCCGCATGGCTTTGCGGGCGGCTGTGGGATGCCTCGATTCGGCGCACTGCAGTGGAAATCTGGTCGGATATACAGGTACCGCTCGAGATATCGGCATAGCGGACGCTCACGACGAGGCCGCGCTTGTGGCCGCTCACTCGGCGTCCGATGAAAAATGCAGGGTACGCTTGGGTAATCTGCATGCGCACGGTCTCCATGCCGCGTGCTTTGAACGGTGACGGCATAGCGACATCCACGACCTCGCCTACCAGCGACTGAACCGCCTCATGGACGAACGTACCGTCATCGTGCGGCTCGTCCTCGAAGTAGAACATTCGGCTTCCTATAGGTTTTTCGCTTCGCAAAAGGGCGGAGGCGGATTTAAATCCGCCTCCTGCAAACAGAGTGTTCATATCGTCATCCTATCTGTCCGGCAGGTCGTTTGGGGTGCGGCCTGACAGCTAGGATACTAGCATAGTTAACGGTGCGCCGTTATATGTTTACTGTGTTATCGGTGGACGGTATGCAATTGCGGACATTTAGGGCCGTTTTCGGACATTTTTGGGCTGTTTTAGCACATTGTCCGGGAATGTCCGTAAATGTTCGAAGTGGGTGCAATGGGTGCGGATGGGGATGAGAAGGAGGACGAGGATAATAAAAAAATAATAAGGAGAAGAAAAAGAAGGATATAGTCGAAGAAAGGTTCACGGAATCGCGCAGGTGAAAATGATAATAACAAGGAGCCATACTTCGGAAGTGCCCTTAATGGCACTTCCGGGCGCTATGCGAGATGCGGGAAACGTGACGTTCGTTACCGACGGCCTTCGCTTTTAGGGACGTTTTATGCCTTGCGGTGGAGACGGACAAGACGGCGATGAAGCTCGCGATAGATGACGCAACAACCTCCGGCGGCAGCTTCCCCGAACCCACGGATGTACAAAGCGACTTGAGGTGCCTGCGGTAGCGGATTAGGGTGACCCGCACGAGACGGCGGTATGGGCTGCCATCTGGGCATGAAAATCGAATCTTGAGAAACGTCAACTCCCTATTCAGGCGGGAGGAGAAGCAGGCCTTGGCGTTCGGCTGAAGCCCAATAGATTCAAGGCTCGCTAGGAAGAGACGGCGAATAGACGGCAGGTCTTCTCTTGAGCAGAAAATATAGCCATCATCCATATAGCGGCCAGCCCCGCCCTCCCCGAGAAGCTCATGGAAGGCATGGTCCAACCTATTCAGATAGGCAATCGCCGCAAGCTGGTTCACCTGGTTGCCCAATGTCAGGAAATCCGATTCGCGGCTATAGAGAGCGGCGATATCGAGGAGGCGTGACATGGAGTCCGATTCAGTCCGTCCGCGAAAGGGCTTCAGGATAATTTCAGAAAGGACGGCATGCGCCCGGGCCGAGGGGATACTTCCGAAATAATTCTTGACGTCGTATTGGAAAACCCGAGCGTCCGAGCCAAATCTCGCCCGTGCAGCAAGCATGTCCCGCTCGAAGCGTCTGCGTGCGAAGGAGGTACCCTTGCCCTTTAGGCTCGCTGAGTTTGAGTAGACAAGGCTTCGCGACAACATAGGGACGATAAAGCCATCGCATAGGCAACGCTGGATGACGCGGTCTTTGTAGCGCGGTGCCCACGATGTGCCTAATCTTGCCACGCTCGCAAAGGGTGAAGCGGACTGGGGGTTGGCGGCGATACTTACCCGATAGCAGGCTCTCGCGCAGGCGGATACAGTTGACGGCGCGGAACCTATCGAACTTCATCGCAGCCGATTTCCATAAGGTACCCTTCGCGCATACACGAGCCGCCCTATATAGGCTTTTTGAAAGAGAAAACGTCTTCAGGCGTCTTCGGTACCGCCTCGAGCGATCGGCGGCTCAGATCTCGACGGCGCTTCTCTCGGCGTTCACGCCGCCTTGCCCGTTGGGAGCGGTTCAAGGAGCTCCCTCCTTCCGTAAATTGACAATAAGCCCTGGCTGCACCCTGATTCAAGGTGCCGACTCCGATGTGCCTGAAAACCGCCAGAGCGATCCAGATGCCGTCTCTTTCGAGAAGCAAGTCCGCCCATCTTGCATCACCGAGGCCTGTATTCGCAGCGCCGAATGGGGCGCCGACCGGTGGGTATCCCCTTTTCTCCTTTACCATTCCGCTTTCGCGAGGTGCGCTACTCAGACCAGATGGAGAAAATCGGGGAAGACGTAGTTGGTGTTCGTCGCGTTATTGTTGTTCCAGTCGCCGCTGTTATTGACATAGCGGAAGTTCGTGGAGTTGCTCGGATTCACGGAACGAGTCCAGTGATTGTTGCTCGACGAAGCTAAAACGGATGCCCACCATCTGGGATTCACGAAAATGAACCTCAGATGGAGAACAGCCTACTCGGGAGAAACCGGACTTGCATCCGATTTGGAATCAAATGATTTCAGACGCATACGCTCTGCCTTTATGGCTCCCTTTGTCACCTTCATGGCGGTAGAAACGGTGCCTGCAAGCGATTCGAGCCGACTAATCTTCACGAAGGGCTTGGAAACTCCCATCTCGGCTCCCCCAGCGTCTTGCTCGGTATAGATAACTTGGGGCATATCGTCCAGCCAGGCATCGATGAACATACCGATGAGACAAAGCCGCCCGTAGGCATCATTCAGAAGGACAAGCCTCTGTGCGCTTTCCTCAACCGTCATAACGTAGATTCCATCAGCCTCGGCCGCTGCCTGCATCAGGTCGTAACCAGCGCGGCAGATGTACTGCGTCTCGGTGAAGGCGCGGGATTTCGGGAGTTTCTTGGCTATCGATATGAGTTCACGCCAGACAATCCGCGCCTGTCGGAGATATTCAGTCGAGACCGATTCGGTTTGTCTACTTTTGGGAACCATGGAGCCTCCAACTGGGAAGGAACCCCTCCGGCGAATGCCGGAGGGGTTCAGGGGCGTAGATTAGAAGGAGAAAGCGGGGAAGACGTAGTCGGTGTACGCCGCGTAATTGCCGTCCCAGTCGCCGCTGTAAAGGACATCGCGGAAGTGCGTGGAGTTGCTCGGACTCACGGAACGAGTCCAGTGATAGTCGCTCGACGAAGCTCCGGAGTAGTTCGACGTTGTCACGCCATTGGACTTGTAGTACTCGTACTGGGTGCCGTCGGACTGCATATCGCCCCAGACCTCGGTCGCCGAGAGCAGGAAGACCTTGTCGGTCGTGGCGGTGGGAGTACCGGCCTTGCCGCCACCCTGGTTATCGGTCATCTTCGTGACGGCCTTCACCTTGGACTGAAGTTCGCTAGGCAGGAGCGACCAGAGGTCACCGGTGTTGAGACGGCCTCGGAGTTCCGACTTCTCCCAACCGCCGGCGTTGGTATTCGTAGCGTTCATTTTCTGGTAACCCAGTGCAGAATTAGTCGCCTCGAACGTCAGGCCCGCCTTGCCGGAACCATCGGCGAGATCGTCATGGTTGATACCGACGATGCGGTATTCGAGCGTCTTGCCATTGGTCAGTTTGGCGTAGAACTTGGTACCGGCCTCCATGGCGGCCATGGCCTTGGCGTAGACAGCGGAGGACGTGCCGTTCTTGGCGATATCGGTGGCTGCGGCCTTCTGCTCCTCGAGCGTCCAGTCCTTCGCGTCCTTGTTCACGACGGTCTTCATCGCCTCTTGGTAGGCCTTCTCCTCGGCGCTCATGAAATTGCCGCCATCGGTGCCGGAATCGACCGTGTTCGTAACCTGGTTGAACTGGTTGCGGATGGCGCCGGCTACACCCGGGCCTGCAAACACGATTACCAGGCCGATGAGGGCGATGATCAGGACGTACTCGATGATCGATTGGCCTCGGAGACGGGCACTTCTAGGAGATACCCCTTCCCAAGGCGAAATTGCCGCTGCATGCATATGCGGCTCCCTTCGTTCAGGGTTGGTAGATACGAGCCAAGGGTAGGAGCCGCGTTGGGTTTTGTGGCGGTCTTGCCGCTGCGGCAATTTGGGGGGGATGATGACTAAAGAAGTCAGGCAGGGATATTGGAATCTCTCTAGTTGATTGGGGTCATGATATTGAACGGCTGCGAGGGCTGGGTGGTTTTGAGCGTTTTGATTGAGGTAGATGACTATAGGAATCAGTCAATGAGGGGAAATCTTGGGAATCATTCGGGTCGAATGGGACGTGCGGCCTTGTAGGCATGTATCCCCTACCCCATGGAAACTCAACCTATGGAGGTCGAGCGTCGCCGCGATACTGGAAGCCATGGGCTCATCAGGTAGTGTGGCGTGGAGGAATTGGCTAGCAGACATGACCATGTAGGAGCGAGGCGGCTCCGCCCAAGTGGGTTTGGCTATCGGCGCATCTGGTCACTTGGATACGGTCTCGGACGACGTCGCGGTAGTCGGGAGGGGTCACAGCTGCTTTCGGGCGGTCGGAAGATGTGGTTTCGATCTCAATTGAATCGACGTTCATGGGGACGGTACCGGCAGCCACTTCGAGGCATCCCTGAGCGTGCTTCGGGCCGAACGACAATTGCCAAGGCTTGACGGCCCTCGATACCGCCAAGACGGGTGCGTGACCATCTGGCTCTGCCGCTCCGTACCAAATGACGTCGAGGGGAATCTTCATAAGAACATGTGGATTGAAGAGCATTTGCGGAACAATGCGGCATCGCCGATTGGCATCTCAGGGCGTCCCATCAATCCCATGAAGCGCTTCCAGAAGGTGTCCATCACCTCGAGTTTATAAGAGCCGATGTTGTTTCCGGTTGCGTTAAACAGACGTGCCTCGCTATCTGCCATGAAGGTATCCTTTCAAACCGAAGTCTTGATGGTTTGAAGATAGAGGTCATGGGTCTAGCGAGGCTGATTTGCCGCTGCGGCAATTGTATAGGGTGTGGCAGGCGCTCTGAGAGCTGTTTTATGACCCCATTGTTCTTCAGACCGCATTACCTGTGACACGAAAATCAAACCGTTCGTGCGGTTGTCAAAAGAAAACCCCCGCGCGGAATTGCGCGGGGTTTGTGCAAGATGT
>ENA-OQDC01001696-OQDC01001696.1-human-gut-metagenome-genome-assembly--contig:-NODE-1696-length-10374-cov-2.482678_pt1 | contig 10374 bp, 12 predicted proteins | sample MGYA00242770_ERZ504601 | MGnify/ENA primary metagenome ERZ504601 (study PRJEB26092, sample SAMD00036305) | human gut metagenome | host: Homo sapiens | study: EMG produced TPA metagenomics assembly of...
TAATACAGTAGAAGAATCTGGAACGGTATCAAAATGGAACCGTAGGAATCGGTCCGATCACAAAATTGATACAACCGAATATAAAGTGAAGATCGCAGCGGAAGTCAAGGACTTTGTTGCAAAGGAACGGATGGATTCAAGGCATCGAAGAGAATGGAAACATTTCCCAGTATGCGGTTGCAGCGGCGAAGGAAGCGTGTGCGGATGCGGGATTTGAAATTGAAAAAGAGGATCCGTACCGTTGTGGCGTGATCATCGGTTCAGGAATTGGAAGTCTGCAGCAGATCGAGAAACAGTACACGACAATCCTGGAAAAGGGACCGGGAAGGGTAGCACCACTGATGGTTCCGATGATGATTCCAATATGGCAGCCGGAAATGTATCGATCCAGCTTGGGCTTAAAGGAAAGTGCACAAATGTCGTTACAGCATGTGCAACGGGAACCAATTGTATCGGGGATGCGCTTCGTGCCATTCAGTACGGAGATGCGGACGTAATGTTTGCAGGTGGTACGGAAAGCTGTATCTGTCCGACGGGGATTGCCGGATTTACCGCACTTACCGCACTTACTACCAGAGAAGATCCACTGCGTGCATCAATTCCATTTGATAAAGACAGAAGTGGGTTTGTTCTTGGAGAAGGAGCCGGTGTGGTGGTTCTGGAAGAGCTGGAGCATGCGAGAACAAGAGGCGCAAAGATTTACGCAGAGCTTGCAGGTTACGGGGCAACCGGAGATGCTTACCATATCACTTCCCCGGCAGAAGACGGAAGCGGTGCGGCAAAGGCGATGGAGCTTGCGATGGAAGAGGGCAGCGTGACACCGGAAGAAGTACAGTACATTAATGCACACGGAACCAGCACGCACCATAATGATCTGTTTGAAACCTATGCGATCAAGAAAGCATTCGGCGATGCGGCAAAGGATGTGGTTGTGAATTCAACGAAATCCATGATCGGTCATCTTCTTGGTGCGGCAGGTGCGGTTGAGTGTATCGTTACTGTAAAATCTATTCAGGATGGATTTATCCATCAGACCGTTGGAACCAGGGAATGTGATGATGAATGTGATCTGAACTATGCAGTTGGCGCACCGGTCGAAAAAGAGATCAAATGTGCGCTCACCAATTCCCTTGGATTTGGCGGGCACAATGCAACCCTTCTTTTGAAGAAGTATGAAGGATAGAGGTAGAAGGATGGAATTAGAAAATCTGGTAAAACTGATTCAGACCGTTTCAGATTCGGACCTGACAGGAATTTCAGTATGAAGAAAACGGTGTGAAATTGAAAATACAGAAAGAAAAAGAACAGATGGTTGTCAGTACAGGGGCAGCACAGCTGACGACAGTACAAAACGTGCCAGGAGCGCAGAGTAATGCGGTATCGGCACTGAAGTCGGAGGATGGACCGGAAAAGGAAAAGAAGCAGAAGGGCAGCTGATCAAATGCCCCTCTGGTTGGAACCATTTTATGCAGCACCGTCGGAAGAGGCAGCACCATTTGTGGCAGTTGGCGATCATGTGTCAAAAGGACAGACGGTTGCCATCGTAGAGGCGATGAAGCTGATGAATGATATTGAGTGTGAATTTTGACGGTGTGGTATCGGAAGTACTCGTGAAAAATGGAGAAACTGTGGAATACGGACAGCCATTATTCCGAATCGCATAGCTGGATGGAGGGCGAAAAGCATGAAACATTTGGGAATCAAGGAAATTCAGAAAATCATTCCGCACAGACATCCGTTTTTGCTGGTAGATTGATATCGAAGATTACGAGCCGGGGGAATATGCAGTTGGCTATAAATGTGTGACTTACAGAGAGGACTTTTTTGCCGGACATTTTCCACAGGAGCCGGTGATGCCGGGAGTGCTGATCGTAGAAGCACTGGGCGCAGGTCGGTGCAGTAGCGGTTCTGATGCAGGAAGAAAATAAAGGAAAGCTCGGTTATTTTGGTGGGATTAAGAACTGCAAGTTCCGCAGAAAAGTTGTTCCGGGTGACAAGTTAAAACTGGAAGCAAGAATTATTCGTCAGAAGGGACCACTGGTAATCGGAGAAGCTGTTGCATCAGTGGATGGAGAAGTTGCAGTAAAGGCAGAGTTGTCTCTGATGATCGGGAAGGCGGAAACAGATGATTAAGAAAGTATTGATCGCAAACCGTGGAGAGATCGCAGTTCGGATCATCCGTGCCTGCCGGGAAATGGGGATCGAGACGGTTGCAGTTTATTCAGAAGCAGATAAAGAAGCATTGCATACACAGCTTGCAGATGAAGCAATCTGTATCGGACCTGCACCATCTTCGGAAAGCTATCTGAATATGGAGCAGATCATCAGCGCGACCATCGTGTCGGGAGCAGATGCGATCCATCCGGGATTTGGTTTCCTTTCTGAAAATACGAAATTTGCAGAGCTTTGTGAGAAGTGCAACATCATTTTTATTGGACCGGATTCGAAAGTGATCAGCAGGCTTGGAAATAAATCCGAGGCGAGAAATACCATGGCAAATGCCGGGGTTCCGATCATTCCGGGAAGCCGGGAAGCGATTTATGATGCAGCAAAAGGAAAAGAAGTTGCAAGAGAGATCGGCTATCCGGTGATCGTAAAGGCGGCTCTCGGCGGAGGCGGAAAAGGAATGCGTGTGGCGGAAAATGAAGCCGGATTTGACATGGCATTCCGTACTGCACAGAAAGAGACCAAGGCAGCTTTTGGAGATGACGCTATGTACATCGAGCATTTTGTGCAGCATCCGAAGCACATTGAATTTCAGATCATGGCGGATAAGTATGGAAATGTGGTGCATTTAGGAGAACGGGACTGTTCGGTGCAGAGAAATCATCAGAAGATGATTGAAGAATCCCCATGTGCCGTGATTTCGGATGAGCTTCGCCGGAGAATGGGCGAAGCAGCGGTAAAAGCGGCAAAGGCAGCGCATTACGAAAATGCAGGAACCATTGAATTTCTGCTGGAAAAGAGTGGAAAATTTTATTTTATGGAAATGAATACCAGAATCCAGGTGGAGCATCCGGTCACAGAATGGGTGACAGGGATCGATCTGATCAAGGAACAGATCCGGATCGCAGACGGTCAACGGCTTTCCTTTACGCAGGAAGATGTAAAACTGACCGGTCATGCCATTGAGTGCAGGATCAATGCGGAAAATCCGGAAAAGAATTTCCGTCCGTGTCCGGGAACGATCACCGATATGTACCTTCCGGGAGGAAAGGGTGTGCGGATTGATTCAGCAATTTACAGTGGATACACTGTACCGCCATATTATGATAATATGCTGGCAAAGCTGATCGTATTTGCAAAGAACCGTACTGAAGCGATCCGGAAGATGCAGAGTGCACTTGGTGAAGTAATTATAGAAGGCATTGATACCAATGTGGATTATCAATATGATATTTTGCATGATCCAAAGTATCAGGCAGGAGATTTTGATATTGAATTTATTGCCGAAAAAGAAGCAAAGAATCGGCAAGGTTAGCTCTACAAAAGCGGAGGTAAAGCAATTTGAAACTGTCAAATATGTTTAAAAAAACAAGCAGAAGAGGGTATATATCTCTTGGCGAAGGAAAGCCTGCCCATATGGCACCGGAAGTTCCGGAGGGACTTCTGAAAAAATGTAACGTTTGCAAATCTGCCATTCTGACAGAAGATGTGAAGAATGGATATTATATTTGTCCAAAATGTCAGAATTATTTCCGTGTGCATGCGATGCACCGGATTGAAATGGTAGCAGATGCGGGCACCTTTGAAGAGTGGGACAAGGGACTGACTTCAGGAAATCCGCTGCATTATAAAGGCTATGAAGAAAAGGTAGAAGCACTGCAGGAAAAGACCGGGCTTGATGAGGCGGTTGTAACCGGAAAAGCAAGGATCGCGGGAAATGAAGTAGTTCTTGCAGTCTGTGACGGGCGGTTTATGATGGCGAGCATGGGAAAGGTGGTCGGCGAAAAGATTACCCGTGCAGTAGAAAAGGCAACCAGTGAGAGGATTCCGATTATTATATTTGCCTGTTCAGGAGGCGCCAGAATGCAGGAGGGGATCCACTCTCTGATGCAGATGGCAAAGACTTCAGCGGCACTGAAAAGACACCATGATGCAGGCTGTTTATATGTAAGTGTGCTGACCGATCCGACAACCGGCGGGGTAACGGCAAGTTTTGCCATGCTTGGAGATATCATTCTTGCCGAGCCGGGGGCGCGATCGGTTTTGCGGGTCCGCGTGTGATTGAACAGACCATAGGGCAGAAGCTTCCGAAAGGATTCCAGAGGGCAGAATTTCTTCAGGAGCACGGATTTGTGGATCGGATTGTGGAGCGTCCGCGTCTTAGGGAGACACTGGCGGAAATTGTAGCAATGCATAAGCAGGGTACATACGATTTGCCAGAAGTAGAAGAAAAGGAAACACAGGCGGTACAGAGGAATCTGACACCATGGGAACGGGTGCAGTTATCCAGAGACAAGGCTCGTCCGGTCGGTGCGGAGTACATTGAAGAATTATTTACAGATTTTATGGAATTTCATGGAGACCGTTATTACCAGGATGATAAGGCGATCATTGGCGGGATTGCAAGATTTCACGGAATGCCGGTGACGGTGATCGCGCAGGCAAAGGGTCGCACGACAAAAGAAAATATCGAGCGTAACTTTGGAATGCCGTCACCGGACGGATACCGCAAAGCCCTTCGTCTGATGAAACAGGCAGAGAAATTTAACCGTCCGGTCATCTGTTTTGTAGATACGCCGGGAGCGTTCTGCGGGCTGGAAGCAGAAGAGAGAGGACAGGGTGAGGCAATCGCAAGAAATTTATTTGAGATGTCAAATCTTCAGGTTCCGATCCTGTCAGTTGTGATCGGAGAAGGTGGAAGCGGGGGAGCCCTTGCGATGGCAACTTCAGATGAAGTGTGGCTTCTTGAAAATTCGATTTACTCCATTCTTTCGCCGGAAGGATTTGCAAGTATCCTGTGGAAGGACAGCAGCCGCGCAAAAGAGGCGGCAGGTGTGATGAAGCTGACAGCAGATCGTCTCCTGAAAGCCGGTATCGTAGAACGGGTGATTCCGGAGCCGGAAAACTTCAATCTGGAAACATTTACAGAAGTGACAGATCCGATGGATGATTATATCAGTATTTTTTTGAAAAAATATGGTGCAATGACAAAGGAAGAACTTACCGAAAAGCGGTATGACAGATTCCGCAGGATGTAGTAGAAAGAGGAGAAGAAAAATGAAAGGATTACCGGAACTTGTGATTGGTGATTTGAAAGTAAAAAGACCGGTCATTCAAGGGGGAATGGGAGTCGGTGTGAGCCTTGGGCAGCTTGCCGGAGCGGTTGCAAAAGAAGGTGGAGTCGGGATCATCTCAACCGCACAGATCGGATTTCGTGAACCGGATTTTGAAACGAATACAAGGGCGGCAAATATCCGTGCAATTGGATCGGAATTTCAAAGAGCAAGAGAGACGGCTCCGGATGGCGTGATCGGATTTAATATCATGGTTGCACTGAAAGATTATGACGAGCATGTGAAAGCAGCAGTGGACGCCGGAGCAGATCTGATCGTATCCGGGGCAGGGCTTCCAATCGAGCTGCCGGGACTTGTGGAGGGCAGCAGTACCAAGATCGCTCCGATCGTATCGACTGAAAAATCGGCGAAAGTTATCTTAAAAATACTGGGATGAAAAAATTTTCCAGAACCGCAGACCTGGTTGTGATCGAGGGTCCCAAAGCCGGAGGACATCTGGGGTTTGACCGGGAGCAGCTGGAAACTTATACACAGGAAAGCTATGATAATGAAATCGAGAGGATCATGGCAGTGGTCAGAAAGTACGCCCAAAAATATCAGGTGCATATCCCGGTGGCAGTAGCCGGAGGAATTTCGGATAAAGATGCGGCAGAGCATGCCTTTTCATTAGGAGCAGATGCAGTCCAGGCGGCAACAAGATTTGTCACGACATGGGAGTGCGATGCGGATCTCAGTTACAAGCAGAGTTATCTGAATGCGAAGAAAGAGGATGTCATTCTGGTGAAAAGTCCGGTTGGAATGCCGGGAAGGGCAATTAAGAATCCATTTATCAGTCATGTAATGGCAGGAGAGAGGGTGAAGCCTAAGAGATGTCTTGGGTGTCTGAAAAACTGTAACCCGGCGGAAGTGCCATACTGTATCACGGAAGCGCTGATCAAAGCGGCAAAAGGTGAGATTGGAGAGGCACTTCTGTTCTGCGGAGCGGATGTGTGGAAAGCAGAAAAAATAGAAACTGTGAAAGAAGTGATTGATTCTTTGTTAGGTGACTGTGTATAATTGAACTAGAAAAAGACACAGCAAGGAGAAGAAGGGGAATTGGACGCATACGAAAGCATCAATAAGATATTGGTACATCTTTTTAATGATATATGGGAATTAGAAGAAAAGGCAGTGATCACAGAAGAATTCAAGGATCTGACGAATAACGATATGCATATTATTGAAGCAATCGGACTTGGGACCGGGAATAATATGTCCACGATCGCGAAGAAGCTCGGAATCACGGTCGGATCACTGACAACTTCGATGAACAGTCTGGTCAATAAAAAGTATGCAGTCCGCCACCGGAGCGAAGAAGACCGGAGGATCGTCAATATCCAGCTGACGGAAAAAGGGGAGAAGGCATATCATCATCATGCGAATTTTCATAAGAAGATGGTAGAAGCTGTTGTTGAGACGCTGGATGAAGAAGAGATCCCGGTTCTGACAAAGGCACTGGACAATCTGTATCAGTTTTTTAAGACGTATAACGGTTAAAATGAAAAATCCTCTGTCACTCTTTCATTAGAAAGGGCAGGCAGAGGATTTTTGGATTCTCCGGCTATACATGGATCCGGTCTAATACTTCTCCGATCGGCTCATGGATCGTCAGAGTTGCGCCTACATCACGGGCAGTTGCATCCTTGTTGATGAGTACCAGATATTTGCCGTGGAAATAATCGATAAATCCGGCAGCAGGGTAGACCACAAGAGAAGTACCGCCGATGATCAGCATATCTGCTTCTGAGATGGCGCGGATACTTTTCTGGATAATCTGATTATCCAGTCCTTCTTCGTAGAGAACTACATCCGGGCGGATAGTTCCGCCGCAGTCGCAGGTTGGGATTCCTTTTGATTCTTTTACAAAACGTGCACTGTACTGCTTTTTCGCAACGCATGCAGTAATTGCGGTGGATACTTCCATGAAGCCCAGTACATTTTTGGCTTCCGGCAGCCTGGTGGAGTCCGTCGATATTCTGTGTGATAACGGCGGTCAGCTTTCCGGCGGCTTCCAGCTCGGCAAGCTTCAGATGTGCTTTATTTGGTTTCGCATCAAGGAACATCATTTTCTCTTTATAAAAATCATAAAATTCTTCCGTATGCTGCATGAAAAAGCTGTGGCTTACAATCTGTTCCGGTGAGTAGCGGTACTTTTGTTTGTAGAGTCCGTCTGCACTCCTGAAGTCCGGAATATTACTCTCGGTAGAGACGCCGGCACCGCCGAAAAAGACGATTCGGTTGCTCTCGTTAATCATGTCCTGTAACTGTCTGATCTTGTCCATAATTTGATAACCTCTTTTCCTGGAAAATCAAAACCTGTCTTTTTAATCACAGTATACCAATGAAACGAAAAAGAGAATAAAATAAAAAAATTTCCTTGTCCCAAAAACATGCACCGAGTATACTATAAAGTATTGGATTGTGAAAATTGGGGAAATCTGCAGACAAAATACATATGTCAAGGAGAGCGTAATATGAAAATGTCAAATATGAGGAATCTGTGTCTGATTTTATTGGGGAATACAGTATATGCACTTGCAATTGTAATGTTTATCCTGCCGAATGATATCATTACCGGAGGGACCACGGGGCTTGGAATTGCCGTGAATCATTATTTTGGATTACAGATCCATACATTTGTACTGATCTTCAACACACTGATGTTTCTTCTGGGGGCCGCAGTGCTTGGTATTGAAATTTGCACTTACTACACTGGTCAGTACGTTTTATTATCCGATCATTCTGGGAATACTGGAGAATGTTCCGGTATTACAGAACGTCACAGACGATAAGATGCTTTCAACGATCTGTGGAGGTCTGATGATCGGACTTGGAATCGGAGTTGTTATAAGATGCGGAGCATCAACAGGAGGTATGGATATCCCGCCGCTGGTACTGAATAAGAAATTCGGACTTCCGGTATCTGTTATGCTCTATGTATTTGATTTTGCGATTCTGATCTTCCAGATGGTATTTACCAATAAAGAAGAGATCATCTATGGTATTCTTCTAGTATTGATTTACACGGTGATGCTAGATAAAGTGCTTCTGATGGGATCGACCAGAACACAGGTCAAGATCATTTCCGGAGAGTATGAGAAGCTGAACCATCTGATCCAGGAGAAGCTTGACCGAGGAACTACACTGGTCTACACGCAGACCGGTTATTTGAGAAAGGATCAGCCGATGATCCTTACCGTTGTGTCTAACCGTGAACTGATGCGGCTGAACCAGATTGTGCAGGAGGCAGATCCGCAGGCATTTATGATCATTGGCAATGTAAATGAGGTCAGAGGACGGGGATTTTCAACACAGAAAGTATATAAAAACGAAGTGGGCATGAATGAATAAACAAGAGCTTGAGAATGAGGAAGTAAGACAGGAAGAGAAAAAAACAAAGAAGAAAAAAGTTCGGAAAAAGAAGACCATGTTTGGACATATCCGCAGTATCATCAGTATTCTTCTGGTTGTGGGAATCATCGGAGGAAGCTACTGGTATTATGCATTCCAGTACAGAGCCGAGGTGGAGCCGGAGACAAACCGGAAGGTGACGAATACGGATTCCGTTTACACGATGGAGCAGTATCTGAAAACGCTGAAGCGCAACCAGACTGTTTATAAGTACGCGTGCGATGAAGCCGAAGTGGACAATGACTACGGGACTTATGTTGTGCCTGGACTGAAGTCAACAAGGACGCTGAAAGTAAAAGGGGACGGAGAAGCAGAAGTCTGCACATCCATGACACCACAGGGACTTGCATTTACAGAGGATTATATTCTGGTCAGTGCTTATTGTAAGACAAAGGCACATGATTCGGTGATCTATGTGATCGACAAAGAAAGCAGACGGTTTGTGAAAGAGATTGTGCTGAACACCAAAGCCCATGTGGGCGGAATGGCATACGATACGATGAACCAGATCCTGTGGGTGACAGGACAGGGTTCCACCTGGGCGCAGGCAAATGCGATCACACTGTCTCATCTGGAAAATTATTCCTTTGATGACGGATATCATCCGATTGAATTCGATATGTCTTACAACCTTTATAAGATCAAGCGGGCGTCATTTATGACGTATCATGACGGCGCATTGTTTGTCGGATTCTTTACACAGGATAATGCCAGTGTCATTGAAAAATATCTGATCAATGCAGACGGCACCTTGTATGAAAAAGAAGACATGAACCTGAAACGGACGGTCGGCGTGACGGAGCCGGTTGCCTATGCGGTCAGTATGCAGGTAATTTCCGGTAAGGTGCAGGGAATGGCATTTTACAACAATAAGATCCTGCTTACCAGATCCTGGGGGATCTTGCCATCGGAGGTACAGATCTTCAACTATTCCAGATATGGAATCTTGTCAACCTCCGAAGCTTATAAGACGATCAAGTTTCCGGAGAGGCTGGAACAGATCTATCAGGACGGTGGCAGCATTTATGCACTTTTCGAGTCGGGGGCTTATGCCTACCGGATGTCATCCATTAACCGAATTGACCGTGTTGTGAAGCTGAAAGGAAGCAAACTGGTAAAATAAAGACTGAAATCCATGAAATCTGCTTGAATCGGAAGTAGATTTATGGTAAAATACATGAGTGGTTTAGCCATCAGGAGGTGTGATTAGTAATGGAAATTTTAAAAACAGTACTTTTAATTTTATTTGCAATAGATTGTATCGCATTGACAGTAATCGTATTGATGCAGGAAGGTAAGTCAGCAGGTCTTGGAACAATCGCAGGTATGGCAGATTCTTATTGGGGACAGAACAAGGACGTTCTATGGAAGGCGCACTTGTAAGTCTACCAAGTTTTAGCAATTCTGTTTATTGTACTTGCAGCAGTCCTGAACCCTGAAAGTTTTTCGCATAACGAATGATTGAAAGAAGATGAGGAACACTCTATAGTATCTATAGGGTGTTCCTTTTTTTGGACAGGAGAAGAGATGGACGAATTATTTGAAAAAGAAAGAAAATTTATTTATGAATTTATCTGTGACGAATTTTATTGTGCCGATGAAGCTGAAAGAGTTGTCGATGCTGCTTCAGGTCCCGAAAGATCAGAAAGGGGAACTCAAAGCTGTCATGGACAGCCTGGAAAAA
>ENA-OQDC01001697-OQDC01001697.1-human-gut-metagenome-genome-assembly--contig:-NODE-1697-length-10373-cov-11.328616_pt1 | contig 10373 bp, 11 predicted proteins | sample MGYA00242770_ERZ504601 | MGnify/ENA primary metagenome ERZ504601 (study PRJEB26092, sample SAMD00036305) | human gut metagenome | host: Homo sapiens | study: EMG produced TPA metagenomics assembly of...
CGTTGTGGCCTATGAAAGCAGACTTTCAACTGTACGGCAGACAGAAGAAACCAACCGCCAGCTTATGACGAGCCTTTCCCATGACGTGCGAACGCCCCTTACTACTCTGCTTGGGTATCTTGACGCTACACACAAAGGACTGGTCACAGGAAAAGACCGGGATGATTATATTGAAACCGCCCGTCGGAAAGCCCATGATCTGAAAGAATACATTGATGTACTCTTTGACTGGTTCAAGTTAAATTCCAACGAGTTTGCTTTGGAGATTCAGAGCGTTGAGGTCGCAGAGCTGACAAGAAATATTCTGATCGACTGGATACCGATTTTTGAGGATAAACAGGTTGATTATGACATTGATATTCCTGAACAGCCCGTCCGGGTAAGATTGGATATGGATAGCTATATGAGGATCATCAATAACCTTATTCAAAATGTAATCGCTCATAGCCATGCGGACAAAATTAAAATTTCCCTATCGAAGAAGGAAAACAGCATGGAGCTGTTGCTGGCGGATAATGGAGTGGGCATTGAAAAAGAAGATTTGAAACACATATTTGAACGGCTTTATAAGTGTGATAAAGGACGCTCTGAAAAAGGCAGCGGACTTGGTCTTTCTATTGTCCATCAGCTTGTAGAAAAGATGGGTGGAAGCATAACAGTTGAAAGTTTTCCGGGAAAGGGAACTGAATTTGCGTTGCGTTTTCCTTTGGATATTTAAGCGGGTTCCCGTCCTTACGGCGGGAACTCTTGTCATTTTAGCCGAATTTCAAATTGCAAGGTTAATGCAAGGTTGCGGCAAGGTTAATGCAAGGTTGGCGTGATAGAATACCTTACAGAACAGGAGGTTTTGAATATGGATTCAAATTATATTATTGAAACAAAAAATCTGACAAAGCAATACGGCTCACAAAAGAGTGTGGCTGACTTAAATATCCATGTGAAGCGTGGGAGAATTTATGGTCTGTTGGGTAGAAACGGAGCCGGAAAAACCACAACTATGAAAATGCTGTTGGGTTTAACGAAGCCTACTTCCGGTGAGGTCAAAATCTGGGGAAAGTCTTTGCAAGGAAATGAAAAGAAGTTGCTGCCCCGCATTGGCAGTTTGATTGAGTCCCCTGGTTTTTATCCCAATCTGACCGGTACGGAGAACCTGCGTATCTTTGCTACCCTGCGTGGAGTACCAAACAATCATGCCATCAAAGACGCTCTGGATTTAGTCGGGCTACCTTACAAGGATAAAAAGCTGTTTTCGCAATACTCTCTTGGCATGAAGCAGCGGTTGGCGATTGCCCTTGCAGTCATGCACGATCCGGAGCTTTTGATTTTGGATGAGCCGATCAACGGCCTCGATCCCATCGGTATTGCAGAAGTGCGATCCTTTATCCGTGAGCTTTGCGACACAAGAGGAAAAACCATTTTAATCTCCAGTCACATTCTTTCGGAGATTTCCTTGCTGGCTGACGATATTGGAATTATTGACCACGGTGCATTGCTGGAAGAAGAAAGTCTTGCTGAGCTGGAGCAAAAAAGCAGTAAACATATCCGGTTCACGCTCTCTGATACTGCACAGGCGGCAAGAATTTTGGAACGCAATTTCCATGAAACCAATTTTTCCATACAAGACGACCACAATCTGCGTCTACACAATATGGAGCTACCCGTGGGGAAAATTGTAACTGTTTTTGTAGAAAACGGATTGGAGGTATCAGAAGCACATACCTGTGAAGAAAGTCTTGAAGATTACTTCAAGCGTGTGACAGGGGGCGAAGGAATTGCTTAAACTAATCAAATGCGAATTTTTGAAATTGAAACGGAAGAAATTTATTCCGCTGATTATTCTGGCTGCGTTCCTGTTTCCAATCCCGCTGACTTATCTGATGACAACGCCCTCTATGATGGAGCGATATACGGATCGGGCAGATGCTTTCGATGGACTATTTAACATGGTGTTGGGATATGGTATCCAGTTTTTACTGCCCTGCATTATCGGAGTGATTGCCGCTATTCTGTTTTTTATGGAACGCGACAACGATACATTCAAAAATCTGCGTACAATTCCCGTAACCAGCACACAAATGGTACTTGCAAAGATTATTGTCCTTTTTATCTTTGGAATTGTTTTTTGCGTGGCTTCTACCATTGCAACAATTCTTTGCGGAATTGGAACATTAGAAGTTTATGGAATTGGTTATAAGCTGTTTTTGGCGGTTGAAACGGGGATCTTCATTACGGCAGGAACACTCCCGTTGATTGTCCTTGTTGTCTTTTTCAGTAAGACCTATGTTTTTTCCATTTTGCTGTGTGTCTTTTACAGCGTTCTGAACATGAGTGCTACGGCATTATTTGACACACTGCCTAAAACTATGTTATGGCTTCTGCCCACGCCACTGACTACATTTTGGAGTGCAGGAGATATGGCGGCTCATGGAATAAAAATGGACTTGGAGCAAATGACAGGACTAATTCCTTCAACATTTCAAGTTGTATTCATTCTTGGGATCATGGCATTCGTTTCGTTCTTACTGATTGACAGATTATATAAGCAGAGGGGGGAATAAACATGGTTCGCATTGTAAAAACAGAATTTTATAAATTGAAAAGGTATCATATCCTTTGGGCGGGCGTTGCACTCATGCTCCTATCCGTCCTGCTGACCTTGTTTACCTCTATGGCGAATGATGGTTCCGTTTGGGATTTCGCCTATCTTACAGAACAGGTCATCAAAAACAATATGTCCATGATTTTTCCGATGTGTATCAGCCTAATTGCTGGATATATGATTTCTCGTGAGCAGACGGATGACACACTGAAAAATATTCTGACTGTGCCGATCTCTTTTAAGAAACTATTGACCGGAAAATTGATTGTGTGCGGCGTATTGTCTATTATTTTCGGGCTGATATGCAGTCTGTTTACAATCATAGCAGAAATGATTGTGGGATTTCCCGGCTTTGAGATTTCCTTAGCTCTAAAAGCAGCTTTGCAGATTACTGCGGTTAATTTCTTTTTATATCTTGCGGTTCTGCCGATTATCGCTCTTACTTGTCGGAGGGCAGGTAGCTTTTTAGTCGGTGTAATCATTGCTTTTGTCTATGGATATGGAGGGATGTTTGCCGCAGGAAATATGACATTGGCAAACCTTTATCCGATTACCGCAAGTCTTGGAATGGTAGGCTACCGTAGCTATGATACCGCAGTCAACTGGAATATCGGAACCTGTTCTTGCAGTCTTGTGCTTGCTGTCGTTATTTCTGCCATCTTGATTTTGTGCATGAAAGAGCGAGAAGCAACTCAAACAAAGAAAAAGGCCAAAAAGGTAGTACCAAAGAAAGGCTGGTGATGATTTTATGAAGAAAATAGTTTTAGCATTAACATTCGTCCTTGTGGGAAGTTTTATGCTTGCTGGCTGTTCAAAAGATGAAATTCTCAATCATTACAATAACATTGTTCAGTCTGCGGGTTCCATAGAACTGACAGGGAAAGCGTCACTGCAAGGGGAAAAAGAAAAAGGAATTGATGATTATACAGGGACTTATACGGCTGATTATGCGAACTTTTCAGGTACAGAGTATTTGTTCGGAGGAACTTCCATAAAGAGAGAAGCCGGTAAAGAGCTGTCCATTGATTGCACCTTGGAGATTACGGAAGGTACTGCAAAAGTATTTTGGATTTCTGGATCTGATGAAGCAGTAACTTTGATTGAAACAACCGGAACTTATAGTGACACAATTACACTTCCTGATGGTGGAAATTATATCGGCATTGAATGTGAGAATTTCACTGGAAACATTGAATTAGATATTGAATAATACTCTGCCGGACGACGGCAAAAGAAAAAAAGCCGTCGTAGAGCAGACAATTTGACACGCCCATTTGAAACGGCGGCTTTGATTTCAGAGCCGCCGTTTCTTTGCGTTTACACAAACCAATGACGACTTGCAGGGACACGGTAGCCGATTGGAGGTTATTTCGCCGTGTCCTTTTCTCTTTTTCGCAGTATCCATGATCTGCACCAGTTAAAAAAAGCGTAACTCCCCCTCCGGGACAGTCTGGTTATGAATGTGAAATCAGACGATACATAAATGAATGTGTAATTTCATGCGTCCGTGTGGCTTCATGCCGCCCGGGCGCTTTTGTGTTCTTATGGGGCTGCTTCGGGTCATGTTGGCCCGAAGTCATTCCCCGGTGCCGCTCCCCGCCGCCTTCGTTTCGGTCACTCGTCAACCAACAACCGAAACGGAGGTCAATATGGCTATTATCAATTTGCGGGACTATTACCCATTCTATACATCGGATTGCTTCATGGAAGTATCGGAAGAAGTTGCAGAAATGTTCAAAGAGTTTGATCGTAAAGAGGCTGCCTACCGGCTGCGTACATACCGCCACAAAGCCTACTATTCCCTTGATCGGGATGACGGGCTGGAGCATGAAGCTGTCTTTGTTGCCTTATCTCCCCATGAACTGTATGAGCGGAAAGTGACCATGCAGGAGCTTCACGCAGCGATTTCCAGTCTGCCGGACAAACAGGCAAAACGGATTTATGCTCATTTCATTCTCGGCATGACCAAACAGGACATTGCCCGGGCAGAGGGCGTCCATGAAAAAGTGGTTCGTGTCGCAATCGAGCGAGGTCTGCGGCGCTTAGAAAAAATTTTGAAAAATTCTTTGTAAGGCGTACCGATTTAGGCCGGAAAATGAAATGGCTTATGAGAGGCAAAACACTTCGGGTCACAATGGCCCGAGGTTCAGACAAGCCTCATGCAGATTGAAAATTGAATAAAAAGACACCCGGATACGAAGGGGAACGCGCTGTGTGACAGACCCGCCATGACCTCGGATTTCAAAGAATACAGTCTTTGTAAAACTGAGCGAGCGAACAGGTCCATGCCATAGGTGGGGCAAGGCTGGCTCCACCGGAACAGGCGCAGAACCCGGATACTTGCGTTTAGTCACAGTCCGAGCGTTGAAGCGGCCTTGCAAGCCGTGAGCCGTCGCAGGCAATGAGAACGCCTTGCCATCAGAATGGGGAGAGTTGAAATACTATGGGGCATGAAGCCTATGTCCGTCCGATGTGTCTGAAATGAAGTGAAAACCTATGGGGAGCCCCCGGCAATGCTGTCTGATGATAGGCCAACCGATCCGGCGTGGCTCCCCATCTTTTCAAAAAAGGAGCACTTTATGGGAAATGCGTTTGGAATGATCCCCGGCTTGGAACCGGACGAATGGAGCAATGACGCCTGCCGTGGTTATGTCATTATGGCAATGGAGGACTGCGGATTTTCAAAGAAGGATATACGGCGTGTTGTGGGGCAGCTTTATGAAGTATTCGACCTCAACAGCGTGGAGGACGCCAAAGAAAAGTACCTTTCCAGTCCTTACTGATCTCGGGCCACATTGACCCGAAGTGGAGAAAGCTCAAAGGGCGGCACCTGCTGGGTGCCGTCTTTTGACATTTCCCCACGGGACAAGTGGGAAAGGCTGGCATATACACGCACTTTCGCAAAGGAGGTTTTCAATGACGCAAGCTGTCACTTATGAACGAGAAACAAAGTCTGTCGCATTTCAAGGGAAGATCATTGTGCTGGAAAGCCTCACGCCGGTACTTCCCCCGAAGGAGAAAGAACAGCGCAAAAAAGAAATTGAGCGTTGTCTTTACGAGGTGTTCAGCAAATATAGGGACAGATTTCCCTAATCATTCGCAACATTGTTGTCCGGGGCTGCTGATGGTATAATATAGTTGTAAGGTTGGTAGCTCCATTCCAACAAGGAAAGGAGCCCAATATGGAATTTATCAGAGAAGATTGTATTTACGCAAGACAGTCAGTAGACCGCAAGGACAGTATCAGCATTGAAAGTCAGATCGACTTTTGCAAGTATGAATTGAAAGGCGGGAGCTGCCGGGTATTCAAGGACAAAGGCTATTCCGGTAAAAATACGGATAGGCCGGAGTTTCAAAAGCTGCTGGGCGAGATCCGCAAGGGAAAGGTCCGGCGGGTCATCGTGTACAAGCTGGACCGTATAAGCCGCTCTATTCTGGACTTTGCAACGATGATGGAGCTGTTTCAAGAGTACGATGTGGAGTTTGTATCCTCCACGGAAAAGTTTGATACTTCGACCCCGATGGGCCGGGCCATGCTGAATATCTGCATTGTATTCGCCCAGCTTGAACGTGAGACAATTCAGAAGCGTGTCACAGACGCCTACTATTCCCGGTGCCTGAAAGGCTTTCACATGAGCGGACAGGCACCATACGGTTATCAGTTAGAGCCTACTGTGGTAGAGGGTATCCGCACAAAGAAAATGGTTGCCGACCCCGTAGCCGCCGACCATGTTCGGCTGATGTTTGAAATGTACGCTGAACCGGAAACCTCCTTCGGAGATATTACCCGATACTTCGAGGAACATGACATAAAAATTTATGGCAAATCCATGTTCCGTACATTTCTTTCCCAGCTTTTAAGAAACCCCGTTTACGCACAGGCCGATTTGGAACTGTACGAATTTTTCAAGAGCCAGGGCGCAGCGATTGTCAATGACGCTTCCGACTTTGTCGGAACAAACGGCTGCTATCTCTATCAGGGGCGGGATGTGAAGGAGGACAAGGACAGGTGCTTAAAAGACCAGATACTTGTTATCGCTCCCCACGAAGCACTCATTTCCTCTGACACATGGCTGAAATGCCGGAAAAAACTTATGGCAAATACCACCTTCCAGCAGGGACGGAAACCGAAAAATACTTGGCTGGCCGGAAAAATCAAATGCGGGCATTGTGGGTATGCGCTGAAAGCCACCCATGTACCAAACAGCACCGGATATTTCCGCTGTACCAAACGGACGGAAAACAAAGGCTGTCCGGGCTGCGGGAAAATCCGCAAAGAAGAATTTGAGCAATTCATTTTCTCGGCCATGCAGGAAAAGTTCAAAGACTTTCAGATACTCCACGGCAGAGAGGAAAAAGTCAATCCGAAACTGACCGCCTATCAAGTGGAGCTGGCACAGGTGGAGGCAGAAATTGAAAAGCTGCTGGATACGCTAACCGGAGCCAATGCGACCTTGCTTGCCTACGCTAACAAAAAAATTGAAGAACTGGACACCCGACGCCAGACCATTTCAAAGGCAATCGCTGAATTGAGCGTTGAAACCATATCTCCCCAGCAGATAAAGAAGTTATCCTATTATCTCGACAACTGGGACAGCATAGATTTTGACGACAAAAGAAAAGCCGCCGATGGTTTGATCTCTACGATCAAGGCCACCAGCGACCGTGTTCAGATAGAGTGGAAAATCTGACATTTCCGCTCTATCGCCCCTCATTTCTATTTTATCTTGTTTGTACCCCTTGTACACCGATGTTTGGCTTGATGTATGAACAAGATTCACCAAATTTTCCTTATGGAGACAACGATACACCTAAAAATGAAGAGACATCGTTTAATGTCACAGACTTTGGCAGGAAGTTTGTCGAAATAGTAGGCTGAAATATTTTGAGGAGATATAAATCAAGATGTATAATGAATCGCATTTAGATAGAGCTAATAGAAACTGGTTTGCGCATGATAACTCAATCAACTCACTTAAAAAAATAAAAGTATCAAGTGGTCATATTCGGGGAGTGTATCCTTCGGAAATAAATTTCACATATCCAATTACAGCAATTGTGGGCGAAAATGGGTCAGGAAAGTCGACATATTTATCGCTTGTTGCGTGTGCGTTTCATAATAGCGGAGATTTTTGCCCGAGTAATCGTGTTAGACCAGGTGTTCAAAATCCTAGGAAATACTATACTTATAGCGATTTTTTTACATTTACACCAGAAGAACGAGGAATCGCAGGAATTCAAATTCAAGCAGACTATCAAACTGCGAGTGGAATTAAAAGTGATATAAGAAAGAAAAAATCAAGTGGAAAATGGAACGATTATAATCGACGTCCAATTCGTTCAGTAACATATCTTGGAATTAATCGGATTGTTCCACCATCGGAAAGTAGTCCTCATAAACACTATTGCCGACGCTTTACAGAAGAAGTGCAATTGACGGAAAATCAGATTCGGGAGTTAAAAGAATCAATGTCGAAGATTTTGGGAAGGGATTATTCTGGAATTGCATTGAAAAAATATGGTGCATATCGTCTTTTTTGGGCCCAAAGAAGTGGAGCGGACTATACGGGATTTAATATGGGAGCCGGAGAAAATGCCGTTTTGGAATTGCTTCTTGAAATTATTGCAGCGGGAAGAGGAGCATTGATAGTTGTTGATGAAATTGAACTTGGTCTTCATGCAAAGGCACAGGGTATGTTAATACGAGAATTAAAAAAATATTGCGAAGAATATCATTGTCAAATTGTTTGTTCAACCCACTCTAAAATGATTTTAGATGAACTCCCATTGGATGCAAGGTTCTTTATAAAAAGAAAAGATGATGTAACAGATGTTATTCCTAATATAACTTCTGAATTTGCGTTTGGAGAATTATCGGGAATTCATGGAGTGGAACTAAGTGTATTTACCGAAGATGAGATGGGAAAAGCTTTTTTGCAGAATTCACTTCCATTAGAAATTAGAAATCGCATTCACATTATTCCGATTGGATCTGACCAAGCGGTATTGAAACATTTAGCAGTACATTATCGAGAAAATGACTATAAATTTATAGCTTTTCTGGATGGAGACAAAAGAACGCAAAAGGAACAAGCAATAGAAAAAATAAAGAATCATTTGGAAACACGATTAAATCATGATGAAGATGAATTTGCTCGGATGATGAGTGAAAGACTCCAATACTTACCAGGGGAAACATGGCCAGAAAGATATTTAATACAAGAAACGTTAAATGCAGAAAATAAAAATGACTTGAGTGATGATTGGGGAACACAAGAAGTTGATATTCCGCAAATACTTGAACAAGCAAAACTGGCTGCGAAGCATTCGGAATTTTACATATTGGCGGAATGCACATCCTTGGATGAAGATAGGGTGAGAGCGGATATTATAAGGTTCTATAAAAAGAATCACGCCGAGGAAATTACACAAATGCGTTGTAAAATTGAAAGACTATTAAATTGATGAGGTGATCCTATGAGCCGCGAATACTCCGAAAATGTCCTTGTTCAGGACAGCGCAGGCAACCTGCTGCAAAATGTTCTGGGCTGGGAGGTGGTACTGGCTTACAACTCCGAAAAGCTGGGGTCAGACGGGACGTTGGGCCGCACCAGCTATGGGGAAGTGTTGCTGACCCGGTATTTTCGGCAGGCGCTTTTGCGCTTGAATCCGTGGCTCACCCCGAACCAGCTGGACGAGGTGCAGAAGAAATTCACGGCGCACGTTTCCACCGCATCCCTGATGCAGATCAATGAGGAAAAGTATTTTCTACTGCGGGATGGCATCCCGGTGACGGTCAAGCGGCCGGATGGCCGCACCGAAATCCGAAGCGCGGCGGTGATTGACTTCAAAAACCCGGGAAACAATCATTTCCTCGCCGTAAAAGAAATGAAGATCCACTCGCAGTTGTACCGCCGTAGAACGGACATTGTGGGCTTTGTCAATGGCATCCCGCTGCTGTTTATCGAGCTGAAAAAGCCCACCGTGGATGTGCAGAACGCCTACATAGACAACTATCGGGATTACCTCGATACCATTCCGCAGTTGTTCTATTACAATGCCTTTCTCATGCTGTCCAATGGATTGGAAGCCAAGGTGGGCACGCTTGGCAGCAAGTACGAGTTTTTCCACGAGTGGAAGCGTCTGAAGGAAAGCGATGCAGGCAGCGTGGAACTGGAAACCATGCTGCGGGGCATCTGCGAGAAAAAGACCTTCCTCGATCTGCTGGAAAACTTCATCCTTTACGACCATTCCGGTGGGCGCACCACCAAGATTCTGGGCCCCGCAACCACCAGTATCTCGGCGTCAACGAGGCCGTCAGTGCTTACGAGAACCGCAAGCTGAAAGACGGCAGGCTGGGTGTGTTCTGGCACACGCAGGGGTCTGGCAAGAGTTATTCGATGGTCTTTCTGGCGCAGAAGATCCGGCGCAAGTTTGCAGGCTCGCCCACCATTGTGGTTCTGACCGACCGTGACGAGCTGAACCGGCAGATCAGCGATACCTTTGAAAACTGCGGTCTGCTAGGCAAAACCAAGGCTTCGCAGTTCATTGCATCCAGCGGTACAGACCTTGTAAAAAAAGCTGCAGGGGCAACCCCCAGCTTTGTGTTTACCCCTGATCCAGAAGTTCAACCTGCCCAAGGAACCGCCCATCTACCCGGATCACGACATTCTGATTTTGTCGGATGAAGCCCACCGTAGCCAGTACGGCATTTTTGCAGACAACATGATGCACCTGCTGCCCACGGCATCCCGCATCGGCTTTACCGGTACGC
>ENA-OQDC01001698-OQDC01001698.1-human-gut-metagenome-genome-assembly--contig:-NODE-1698-length-10362-cov-3.796873_pt1 | contig 10362 bp, 12 predicted proteins | sample MGYA00242770_ERZ504601 | MGnify/ENA primary metagenome ERZ504601 (study PRJEB26092, sample SAMD00036305) | human gut metagenome | host: Homo sapiens | study: EMG produced TPA metagenomics assembly of...
AAGGCTCAGGGCAGTGAATATCCGATGGCAATCCTTCCAATGCTTCCATGTTTCCGGTGGATGCTTCGCAGAAACATTTTCTATACAGCAGTAACAAGAGCCAGAGAAAGGTTTATAATTGTGGGAATATCGTAGTAAACTGTATCATCCTTGGACGTGCAGAATCCTTTGCAGCAAAGAATGGACCGATCAACTCCTTCTTTGACGGACTTGGAATGGGACTTGGATTTACAATTGCCCTGACAATTTTAGGAGCATTCCGTGAATTATTAGGAGCAGGACAGATCTTTGGAATGCAGGTAATGCCATCTGCATATGAACCAATCACAATCTTTATTCTGGCACCTGGAGCATTCTTTGTACTTGCATGCTTAGTAGCAATCCAGAATAAAGTTAAGAGCAAAAAACCTCAGAAACCAGGACAGCCACAGACAAGTGGATGTGGAGACTGTGCTCACTGTGGAAACAGTGCTTGTGGTTCCAGAAGCTTTTTTGACACAACTGTAGATGACAAATAAGGAGGATCAGAATGAAAAGTTTATTGTTAATTGCCATCGGCTCAGCCCTGGTAAATAACGTTGTATTAAGCCAGTTCCTTGGTTTATGTCCTTTCCTTGGAGTTTCTAAGAAAGTTGAGACAGCAGCCGGAATGGGTGCAGCCGTTCTCTTCGTTATTACCATCGCATCAGCAGTTACAAATTTAATTTATACATTTTTATTAGTACCAACAGATTTAACATACTTAAATACGATCGTATTTATCCTGGTAATCGCAGCATTAGTACAGTTCGTAGAAATGGTATTAAAGAAATCTATGCCAGCATTATATGAATCTCTGGGAGTATTCCTTCCACTGATCACAACAAACTGTGCAGTTCTTGGTACAGCATTAACAAACGTACAGAACGACTATAGTTTCATCGCCAGCATAGTCAATGGTATTGGTATCTCTGTAGGATTCTTAATTGCTATCGTGATCCTTGCTGGTATCCGTGAAAAGATGGAATACAACAACATCCCAGAATCTTTCAAAGGAATGCCTATCACACTGTTAACAGCAGGATTAATGGCGATCGCATTCTTCGGATTCTCAGGACTTATTTAGGAGGTAAAGAAGATGAATATATCAGCAATTTTACTTGCCATGGTTGTTGTCGGAGGAACCGGTCTGCTTATCGCAATCTTACTGGGAATTGCCTCAGAGAAATTTAAAGTTCCTGTAGACGAGAAGGAAGTGGCTATCCGTGCAGAACTTCCAGGAAATAACTGTGGTGGTTGTGGATACGCAGGTTGTGATGGACTTGCAAAAGCAATCGCAAATGGAGAAGCACCAGTCAATGGCTGTCCAGTTGGTGGAGCAGCAGCCGCTCAAAAGATCAGTGCGATCATGGGTGTTGAAGCCGGAGAATTCGTAAAGAAAGTCGCATTCGTTAAATGTGCCGGAACTTGCGAAAAAGCATCTGACAAATACCAGTATTCTGGAGTTCAGAGCTGTATCGAAGCTATGAACGTACCAGGTGCAGGACCAAAAGGATGCGAATTTGGATGTATGGGATTTGGAAGCTGTGCAGCAGTATGTCCAGAAAATGCGATCTCTATCGTGAACGGAATCGCTCACATCGATGAAGAAGCATGTGTAGGATGTGGAAAATGTGCAGAAACATGTCCAAAATCCTTAATCGACCTTGTACCAGAAAATAAGAAAACAAGAGTACAGTGCAGCTCTAAAGAATTCGGTAAACAGGTAATGTCTGTATGTAAAGCAGGATGTATCGGATGTAAAGCATGTGAAAAAGTATGTAAACTTGGAGCAATTAAGGTTGAAAACAACATTGCACAGATCGATTATGAAAAATGTGTAGGTTGTGGATTATGTGCAGGTAAATGTCCAAAAGGAATCATTACAGGAAAGAAATTAGTTCCTAAGAAACCAGCACCTAAAAAACCAGTAGAAAAGAAAGAAGCTTAATCTTTCTTCATAATGATAATAATAAAGAAGCAGAAGATTCTAGAGATTGGATCTTCTGCTTTTTTCTGCGTCTATTTATCGAAAAAAAAGAATACTATTATAATAGGAAGAAAAAGGATTCCTGACATGAAATTTCTCGAACTTCGGCAAAAAGATGTGATCAATTGTAATACAGGAGAATGTTTAGGCCTTGTCCTAGACCTCGAATTTGAAATCCATACGGGTAAGATCTGTTATCTGATCGTTCCCAAAACAACGAAGATGCTCATATGCGTTGGCAAGAATAAAGTTTACAAAATCCCCTACAAATGCATTGTAAGGATTGGCAGAGATACGATTCTAGTCGATATCAACGAAAAAGAATGCCTGAAATAAAAGAAAAGCTTTCTTTTCTACAGAAAAAAATGATATACTTCAAGCAGTAAAAACACGGAGGTACAAGAAGATGAGATGCCCATATTGTGGAAGCGAGAATTCCAGAGTCGTAGATTCCAGACCGGCAGAAGACAACAATGCGATCCGTAGAAGAAGACAATGCGATGAATGCGGAAAGCGTTTTACAACTTATGAGAAGATAGAGACAGAACCATTAAGCGTTATCAAGAAAGATAAGACAAGACAGCTTTATGATCGAAGCAAAATAAGAAATGGAATCGTACAATCCTGTCACAAACTTCCAGTCTCCATGGGACAGATCGAAGCAGCGATCGATGAGATCGAGACAAAGATCTACAACATGGGAACAAGAGAAGTGGAGTCATCCGTGATCGGAGAGATGGTCATGGACAAATTAAAAGACTTAAATGAAGTTGCATATGTAAGATTCGCAGCCATCTATCGCGAATTTAAAGATGTGAACACCTTTATGAGTGAATTAAAGAAATTATTGAAATAAGTACGATTGTTTTGAATATACAGTATTGTAAAAATATTACTTTTGTGATAGACTAACCATATCATTTTGAAACCAGCTTCTTTTTTGAGAAGAGAAGGAGTTGAGTACTATTTATCAGGAAGTAATCACAGGAATCGTCAGTGGAGTGAGCGGAAGACTCATCCACGTCGAAGTAGAGATCAGAAACGGCCTGCCATATTTCACCATGGTAGGCTATCTTTCTAAAGAATCTATGGAAGCAAAAGAGCGCGTTGCATCAGCATTACGCTCCATCGGCCATCCCCTGCCATCCATGAAGATCACAGTCAACTTATCCCCAGCCAATATAAGAAAGAATGGAACTGCGTTCGATTTCCCAATCGCCGTGGCTTTTTTAGGGTGTCTGAATTTAATCGATGCAAGCAAATTAGAGGATATCTGCATTATGGGAGAATTAGGGTTAAATGGCAAGATCAGAGGGGTTGGAAACTGTCTTCCAATTGTTTTAGAAGCAAGAAAAAAAGGAATCCATAAGTTTTTGCGGCAAGGGAAGATGCCAATTCCCTAAGAGGAATGGAAGATATCGAAGTCATATTTATGGATAGCTTACAAGATGTTTTGGACTATTTTCATGGAACGTATCAACAAAGATGCTGCATAGATACAACACAATATCAGAAAGAAGAAACAGAAGAAGATTTTAGCGATATCATAGGTCAGAAACATTTAAAAAGAGCGATAGAAATTGCTGTCACTGGAAGACATCATTTACTGATCATTGGATCTCCGGGATCAGGAAAAACAATGGCAGCCAGAAGAATTCCGACAATCCTTCCACCATTATCAAAAGAAGAGAAAATGGAAGTTCAGGCGATCTACGATGCGACAGGAATCCAAAGATATTTAGAAGACAATACTCGTCCATTTCGCCAGCCACATCCAATGATCCCCAAGGCAGCGTTTCTTGGAGGAGGCAAGACACCGACCGCAGGAGAGATCACATTAGCACATCATGGGATCTTATTTCTGGATGAATTTATGGAATTTAAAACCGAATGTATCGAAGCACTCAGACAGCCACTGGAAGATGGAACGATCGATATCACCAGAAATGGGATCTATCATCAGTTTCCAGCCGATTTTCAACTGATCGCAACGATGAATCCATGTCCTTGCGGTTATGGACTGGAAGACGGGATCTGTCGATGTACCTATCATGAAAAGAAACGTTATCTAAAGAAATTATCAGGGCCGATCCTAGACCAGATTTGACATGGTTTTATGTATCAGTAAAAAAGATCACAACTTACAAAAAGCGAAACAAAAAGAAATGGTAGAAACGTCCAGTCAGATCAAAAAAACGGATCAAAACAAACCATACCAAAGAGAAAAAAATTTACTAAAAAAATGATTCCTAGCAATGACTAATACAGTCAAATTAAGCCAACATACAAGTTAAACAAGATCATTCATTTATCGAAAGAATGCAAAGAGATTTTAGACATTGCCTACCAATCCGGCAAGATCACAAGACGAGGAATGGATAAGATTTTAAAAGTAGCGTTAACAATCATGCTGATGGAAAATGAATCCCGAGAATCAAACCGATTTCACTTTAATGGAAGCTATGACATTTTCGAAAACACAGATTTTATCAGAGAGGTGCTGGAATATGGAAGATAAATTATACTGGTAACTGGCTGTGTGGCAAAGTCATGTTGCCGATCAAGAAACAAAAAGAACTGATGGATATCTTCATTCATCCAAAAGAACTCTATAAGATCAACCCAGAAATTCTAAAGGAACGCATGACAGATCTTGAATACGGTCGTTTCATCAACTCAAGAGATGAAGCAATGATTCAGAAAGACTATGAAGCTTTGCATCGTGAAAATATCCGTTTTATCATTCAAAAAGAAGCTGCATATCCGAATCGTTTAAGAAAAATTTATGATGCTCCTTATGGCATCTTTCAAAAAGGCCAGCCGTATGAAGAAAAAGAACTGTCAATTGCGATCGTAGGGTCAAGATTTCCGACAACTTACGGCTTTGAAATCTCGAAAAAATTCGCAAAAGAGTTGGCAGAGCAAGGTGTACAGATCATCAGTGGCCTCGCAAGAGGCGTAGATGGGGCGGTTCACCGAGAGATAATCAACAAAAATGGACAAGCTGTTGGAGTTTTAGGATGTGGGATCGATCTCATTTACCCAAAAGAGAATTTTCAGTTATTTTATGACATGTATGCGAATCAGACAGTTATTTCCGAGTACCCGCCAGGCAGTGAACCACTTAAATGGCATTTTCCAGAAAGGAATCGGATCATCAGTGGATTAAGTGATGGAATCCTTGTGACAGAAGCCAGAGAGCGAAGCGGATCACTGATCACAGCGGATTGTGGGCTTGATCAGAATAAAGAAGTATTTGCAGTTCCCGGAATGATTACCAATAAATATTCCAAAGGTTGCCACGGACTCATCAAACAAGGCGCAAAATTGGTTGAAAATGTCGACGATATTTTGACAGAATTTTCAGAATTCACAGGAATTTCACGAAAATTTCCAAAGCTTCATACAAAATCTCTTGCAAAGGCAGAAAAAAGGGTGTATGATATGTTGAGCTTGAAACCGAAACATATTGATGAAATCTTAAGTGCATCCGGTTTTTCTTATGAAGAAGTGATCAAAGCATTATTTCAATTAGAAGCGAAAGGATATATCAAACAGACTCATCAAAATTTATATATCAAAAAAATGTAAATAAGGGGTAATACTATATGCCAAAATATCTAGTTATCGTCGAATCACCGGCGAAAGCAAAAACAATTAAAAAATTTCTGGGCAGAAATTATGAAGTGATCGCGTCCAACGGGCATGTTCGCGATCTGCCAAAGAGTACCTTAGGAATTGATATCGAGAATGACTTTGAACCAAAGTACATTACGATCCGCGGGAAGGGTGAAGTATTAGCAGCTCTTCGTAAAGCAGTAAAGAAAGCAGACAAAGTATACCTCGCGACTGACCCGGACCGTGAAGGAGAAGCCATCTCATGGCATTTATATTACGCATTAAAATTGGAAAATAAGAACTACAGCCGTATCACATTCAATGAGATCACAAAAACAGCGGTCAAAGATTCCATCAAACATGCAAGAGATATCGACATGAACTTAGTCGATGCACAGCAGGCAAGACGTGTCCTAGACCGAATCGTAGGATATCAGATCAGCCCAATTCTTTGGGCAAAGATCAAACGAGGATTAAGTGCTGGACGAGTTCAGTCTGTAGCACTGCGACTCATCTGTGATCGAGAAGAAGAGATCAATTTATTTATTCCACAGGAATACTGGTCGCTCGAAGCCTTATTAGATGTCAAAGGAAGCAAAAAGCCTTTAGAAGCGAAACTTGTTGGAACCAAAGATCAGAAAATGGAGATCCACAGTGAAGAAGAGATGAATGAGATCTTATCCTATTTAAAGGGAAAAGAATTCACAGTAGAAGGGGTAAAAGTTACCGAACGATTAAAGAAAAGCCCACTTCCATTTACAACAAGTACGCTGCAGCAGGATGCATCCAGCAAGTTAAATTTTGCACCACAGAAAACCATGCGTATCGCACAGCAGTTATACGAAGGTGTGAACATCAAAGGACAGGGAACGGTCGGTCTGATCACATACTTACGTACAGACTCCACACGTATCTCTGTGGAAGCTGACGCAGCAGCCAAAGAATATATCAAAGAAGCTTATGGAGCTGAGTTTGTCGGAGAAGGAACTGTCGCAAAGAAAGACGACAAGAAAGTACAGGATGCTCATGAAGCCATCCGCCCAACCTACATGACAAATTCACCAGCAAGCATCAAAGACGAGCTGTCAAGAGATCAGTTCCGTTTATACCAGCTGATCTGGAACCGTTTCATGGCAAGCCGTATGGCACCAGCCAAATACGAAAATACATCTGTAAAGATCGCAGCCGGAGATTACCGTTTTAACGCATCTGCAAGCAAGATCGCTTTCGATGGATTCTTATCCGTATATAACATTAACAATGAAAAATCCGAAGGAAACTTAATGTTAAAATCCATCGATGAGAATACAAAACTTACATTAAATGAACTAGAACCAAAACAGCATTTTACACAACCACCAGCACATTACACAGAAGCATCTCTGGTTAAGACATTAGAGGAATTTGGAATCGGACGACCAAGTACTTATGCGCCAACGATCTCAACGATTACAGCAAGACGTTATGTTGTCAAAGAAAAGAAGAACTTATATGTCACAGAGCTTGGAGAAGCAGTCAACAACATGATGAAGAAAGCATTTGCAAGTATCGTTGATGTGAACTTCACAGCGATGATGGAAGGACTTCTTGATATGGTAGAAGAAGGAAAAGTCCATTGGAAATCCGTCATTGAAAACTTCTATCCAGACTTTGAGATCGCCGTTCAAAATGCTGAGAAAGAATTAGAGAAAGTCAAGATCGAAGACGAAGTAACAGACGTTGTCTGTGATGAATGTGGAAGAAACATGGTTGTCAAATACGGACCATACGGAAAATTCCTTGCATGCCCGGGATTCCCAGAATGCAGAAATACGAAACCACATTTCGAAAAAGTCGGAATTCCATGTCCAATGTGTGGCGGAGAAGTCGTCTTAAAGAAAACGAAAAAAGGAAGAAAATATTACGGATGCGAAAACAATCCGGAATGCGAATTTATGTCATGGCAGAAACCATCCACAGTCAAATGTGAGAAATGCGGAAGCTATATGATCGAAAAAGGAAAGAAGCTTGTATGTTCCAATAAAGAATGTGGATTCGTATGCAGCATGCCAGAAGAAGCAAAAGAGAAAGAAACTTCCGGGGAGTCAGTTTCAGAATAAGGAGATAAAATATAGATGAGTAGTATACAGTTACTAGATAAAACAAGAAAGATCAACAAATTACTTCATAACAATAATTCACAGAAAGTTGTATTTAACGACATCTGTAAAGTCTTAACAGAAGTTATGAATTCCAATGTCCTTGTGATCAGCAAAAAAGGAAAGATCCTAGGAAAAAATGAAGCAGACCACATCGAAGTCCTTCATCAGCTGATCTCAGGAAATGTCAAAGATTATGTTGATTTTTCATTAAATGAAAGACTATTAACGATCCTTTCCACAAATGAAAACGTCAGCCTTTCCACTTTAGGATTTGAGTCAGATATTGACGATTATTATGCGATCATCGCACCAATCGATATCGCAGGGGAAAGATTCGGAACATTATTTATGTACCGCCAGAGGGAAAATTATTCCATTGATGATATTATTTTAGCAGAGTATGGAACAACCGTTGTCGGACTTGAAATGTTAAGATCCGTAAGTGAAGAAGTGGAACAGGAGCGAAGAAAGAAAGGAATCGTAGATTCCGCGATCAGTACTTTATCCTTCACAGAACACAAAGCAGTGCTTCATATTTTAGAAGAATTAGAAGGAAATGAAGGAGTCTTAGTCGCAAGCAAGATTGCAGACAGATTCGGGATCACGAGATCCGTTGTCGTAAACGCATTAAGAAAACTAGAGAGTGCCGGAGTTGTCGAGACAAGATCTTCCGGTATGAAAGGAACCTATATTAAGGTAGTGAATGACTTTATATTTGACGAGATCACAAAGCTTGATTAATTCTTTTATAATTAATGAAAAAGTTCTTGCAAAGAAGGACAAGGTCTGATATACTGTCATAGGTAAAAATAAACACGCTATTGGAATTCTGATAAGTGCCCAAGAGGTTTGTCAGAACGATGAAAATAGCGGAAGCAAAAACTAAAGGAGATTTAAAATGAGCGTTATTTCAATGAAACAGTTACTTGAAGCAGGTGTACATTTCGGACATCAGACAAGAAGATGGAACCCTAAAATGGCACCATACATCTACACAGAGCGTAATGGTATCCATATCATCGACTTACAGAAATCTGTAGGAATGGTTGACGATGCTTACAATGCAGTAAAAGAATGTGTAGCACAGGGTGGAAAGATTCTGTTCGTAGGAACAAAGAAACAGGCTCAGGATTCTATTCAGGCTGAAGCAGAACGTTGTGGAATGTTCTACGTAAACCAGAGATGGTTAGGTGGAATGATGACTAACTTCAAAACAATCGAATCTAGAATCGCTAGACTGAAAAAGATCAAAGAGATGGAAGAAGACGGAACATTTGACGTACTTCCAAAGAAAGAAGTTATCGAACTTAACAAAGAAAAAGACAAATTACAGAAGAACTTAGGTGGAATCGAAGAAATGGGTGGACTTCCAGACATGATCTTCGTTGTAGACCCTAAGAAAGAAAGCATCTGTGTACAGGAAGCACATACTTTAGGAATTCCTCTTGTTGGAATCGCAGATACAAACAGCGATCCTGAAGAATTAGATTATATCATCCCAGGAAACGATGATGCGATCCGTGCAGTAAAACTGATCACATCTGCTATGGCTGATGCAGTTATCGAAGCAAACCAGGGAATCGATGCAGACTCTGAAGAAGTTGCAGAAGACGCTGAATAATTTATTCACATTTTCATTTTAGGAGGAAAAAGAATCATGGCTATCACAGCAGCAATGGTAAAAGAATTAAGAGAAATGACCGGTGCCGGAATGATGGATTGTAAGAAAGCTCTTACAAACACAGACGGAGACATGGACGCAGCAGTTGAATTTTTAAGAGAAAACGGTCTTGCAAAAGCAGCAAAGAAAGCTGGACGTATCGCAGCTGAAGGACTTGTTGCAGTAGCAGTATCTGAAGATGCAAAAGAAGCAGCAATTGTTGAAGTTAACTCTGAAACAGACTTCGTAGCTAAGAATGATACATTCAGAACATATGTAGCAGAAGTAGCTGATCAGGCTCTTACAACAAAAGCAGCTGATATCGAAGGATTCTTAGCAGAAGAATCTAAAGCAGAAGCTGGAAAAACTGTAAAAGAAGCATTAGATGGTAAGATCGCCGTTATCGGAGAAAACTTAAACATCCGTAGATTCGCTAAAGTATCTGCAGCAGACGGATTTGTTGCATCTTACATCCACGCTGGTGGAAAAATCGGTGTATTAGTAGAAGTTGCTACAGACGTAGTTAACGACGAGATCAAAGAGATGGCTAAAAACGTAGCAATGCAGGTTGCAGCTATTTCTCCAAAATACACAAGCAGAGATGAAGTTTCTAAAGATTACATCGAGCATGAAACAGAAATCTTAAAAGTTCAGGCTATGAACGAAAACCCAGACAAACCAGAAAACATCATCGAAAAGATGATCGTTGGACGTCTGAACAAAGAATTAAAAGAAGTATGTCTGTTAGATCAGGCTTATGTTAAAGCTGAAGACGGAAAACAGGCAGTTGGAAAATACGTAGAACAGGTTGCTAAAGCAAACGGAGCTAATGTTACAATCAAAGGATTCGTTCGTTTTGAAACTGGTGAAGGTATTGAAAGAAAGAGAGACTTTGCGGCTGAGGTTGCTGCTCAGTTGAAATAATTGATTGATTC
>ENA-OQDC01001701-OQDC01001701.1-human-gut-metagenome-genome-assembly--contig:-NODE-1701-length-10345-cov-4.818458_pt1:5000-10345 | contig 10345 bp, 6 predicted proteins | sample MGYA00242770_ERZ504601 | MGnify/ENA primary metagenome ERZ504601 (study PRJEB26092, sample SAMD00036305) | human gut metagenome | host: Homo sapiens | study: EMG produced TPA metagenomics...
CAGCGAGGTTAAGGAACTGGAGTTCCGGAGCCGCAGCGAGAGCGAGTCTGAAAAGGGCGTATGAAGTTGCAGGTATTAGACCCGAAACCGGGTGACCTATCCATGAGCAGGCTGAAGCGGTGGTAAGACACCGTGGAGGGCCGCACCCACGTCTGTTGAAAAAGCCGGGGATGACTTGTGGATAGCGGAGAAATTCCAATCGAACTCGGAGATAGCTGGTTCTCCCCGAAATAGCTTTAGGGCTAGCGTTATTTTAGATTACCGGAGGTAAAGCACTGAATGGTCTAGGGGCCGCGAGGTTACCAAAGCCTATCAAACTCTGAATGCCGGATAATTGATGAATAGCAGTCAGACTGTGTGAGATAAGTCTCATAGTCAAAAGGGAAACAGCCCAGATCTACAGCTAAGGTCCCAAATGAACACTAAGTGGAAAATGATGTGAAACTGCGAAGACAACCAGGATGTTGGCTTAGAAGCAGCCACTCATTCAAAGAGTGCGTAATAGCTCACTGGTCGAGTGGTTTTGCGCAGAAAATGTAACGGGGCTAAGTGTTCAACCGAAGCTTAGGCATTGCAGTAATGCATTGGGTAGGGGAGCGTCGTATGCGGGGCGAAGTCAGAGCGGAAGCACTGGTGGACTGCATACGAGTGAGAATGCCGGAATAAGTAGCGAGAATTATGTGAGAATCATAATGGCCGAAAATCTAAGGTTTCTTGGGGAAGGTTCGTCCGCCCAAGGTTAGTCGGGAGCTAAGCTCAGGCCGAAAGGCGTAGGCGATGCACATACGGTAGAAATTCCGTAACCACCGAACATTTAAGCTAGAGGGACGCTTTCTTTAAGGTTATCCCGGGCGATGGTTGCCCCGGGCGTAAGGGACCGAAATATAGTAGGGAAGTAACTGGCGAGAGAGACGAGAAAAGCTCTAGTGTATACTAAGGTGCCCGTACCGCAAACCGACACAGGTAGATGGGATGAGTATTCTAAGGCCAACGGGAGAAGGGTTGTTAAGGAACTCGGCAAATTGACCCCGTAACTTCGGGATAAGGGGCGCCTGCGAGAGCAGGCCGCAGTGAAAAGGCCCAAGCGACTGTTTAGCAAAAACACAGCTCTCTGCTAAATCGAAAGATGACGTATAGGGGGTGACGCCTGCCCGGTGCTGGAAGGTTAAGGGGAGTGCTTAGCGCAAGCGAAGGTGCGAACTTAAGCCCCAGTAAACGGCGGCCGTAACTATAACGGTCCTAAGGTAGCGAAATTCCTTGTCAGGTAAGTTCTGACCCGCACGAATGGCGTAACGATTTGGGCACTGTCTCAACAGCCCGCCCGGCGAAATTGTAGTACCGGTGAAGATGCCGGTTACCCGCAACTAGACGGAAAGACCCCATGGAGCTTCACTGTAGCTTGATATTGGATCTCGGTATTCCATGTACAGGATAGGTGGGAGGCTAGGAAGTAAGCGCGCCAGCGTTTATGGAGCCAACCTTGGGATACCACTCTTGGGATATTGGGATTCTAACCTGCGACCATGAATCTGGTCGGGGGACACTGTCAGGTGGGCAGTTTGACTGGGGCGGTCGCCTCCCAAAGAGTAACGGAGGCGCTCAAAGGTTCGTTCAGCACGGATGGAAATCGTGCACTGAGTGTAAACGCATAAACGAGCCTAACTGCGAGAATGACGGTTCGAGCAGTAACGAAAGTTGGAGTTAGTGATCCGGCGGTATGTGAATGGAAATGCCGTCGCTCAACGGATAAAAGCTACCCTGGGGATAACAGGCTGATCTCCCCCAAGAGTCCACATCGACGGGGAGGTTTGGCACCTCGATGTCGGCTCATCGCATCCTGGGGCTGAATTCGGTCCCAAGGGTTTGGCTGTTCGCCAATTAAAGCGGTACGCGAGCTGGGTTCAGAACGTCGTGAGACAGTTCGGTCCCTATCTGTTGCGGGCGTAGGAATATTGAGAGGAGCTGTCCTTAGTACGAGAGGACCGGGATGGACGTACCGCTGGTGCACCAGTTGTTCTGCCAAGGGCATAGCTGGGTAGCTAAGTACGGACGAGATAAACGCTGAAGGCATCTAAGCGTGAAACTCCCCTCGAGATAAGTGTTCCCATCCTTCGGGAGTAAGGCCCCTTGTAGACTACAAGGTTGATAGGTCAGGAGTGGAAGTGCAGTAATGTATGGAGCGGACTGATACTAATAGGCCGAGGGCTTGACCTTAAATGTTAGGTAACCTCGAAAGATAGCTTGCGAGTAGGATTGTTCAGTTTTGAGGGTGTAAAGAAATAAATTACACTTTCAGATTGTGAATGAGAAAGTAAAGCACACGAAGTGTGCAGGTAAAGTTTTCTTTGCATGCTTTCTTGTACACAAGAAAGTATGCACCATTAGCTCAGTTGGTAGAGCAACTGACTCTTAATCAGTGGGTCCACGGTTCGAGCCCGTGATGGTGTACCAGATTCGGTGCGCTGTGGGTTCGAGAGAGTCCACAGCGAAACCGAGATACCGGAAGTCTAACTGTTATGGCCCGTTGGTCAAGCGGCTAAGACGGCGGCCTCTCACGCCGCAAACGGGAGTTCGATTCTCCCACGGGTCACCAAATTTCTTCAAGAAAGATGTTGACAGCAGGCTGATGGTATGGTATAATAACAAAGCTGCACAGGAATGTGCAACGAAATAGTAGGTGTTAATGGTGACGAGGGTACACCTGTTCCCATTCCGAACACAGTAGTTAAGCTCGTTTACGGTGACAATACTTGGCTGGCGACGGCCCGGGAAGATAACTCAACGCCTACATCTAAAGCAGCAGCGAAAGTTGCTGCTTTTTCTTTTTATTCTAAAAAAACAATGAGTTTTTGCTTGTGAGGAAGAAAAAGCGAAAGCATCAATTGGAGTACGAGAGAAGCCTTCTGATATAATGAGAAAGCGACGCCAGCCGTTTGCGGTTGGCGTCGCTTTTATGCGCCTTTAGGCGCTGCTGTACCTTAGTTGGGTTGTTATGCATGTCTGAGGAGGGGTTAAGTAAATAAGGAAGCTATGGGCGCGGTACGCTGCGCTGAACGCGTCTATCGCCGTTCTGAGAAGGAGCCGCTTCCGAACGACTTTGGAACGCGTGGGGCGTTCCTGCTTGCCGGCGAGACTGTTGTCCCGCCGGCAGTCGCAAACAGGGGGATTTATGTCAGTCTGGAGAATACCATAACAGCAATTCCCAGTACGACGAGAATAACACCGGTCGCACGGTTAAGCGTTTTTCGGTGCCGCCTTATTGGCAAAAACCGCTGCGATACGAGCCCAGACAAGCGTGAAAACCACGCAAAGCACCCACACAAGCGGATCCGGCATGCCGCCGATGGCGAAGTGCGAGACTGCACCGGTCAGCGCGGTGAACGTCATGATAAATACGCTGGTGCCGACTGCGGTTTTCAGTTCGTAACCGAGCACGGAGGTCAAAATCAACAGCATCATCATGCCACCGCCGGCACCGACAAAACCGCAGATAAACCCGATCAGCACACCGCAGACGATGGACTGCACGGCACGCTTGTGCGCAGATACGCCCATCATTGCCTCTTTAGTGGTCATAACCGGACGGACGATGAATTTTACGCCGAGCAGGAAGGTCATAAACACGGAAAAGCTGCCCATTGTCCGAGAGGGCAGCAGGCTGGCGATGTAACTGCCGACCACGGTGAACGTAAGCACGCAGACCATCATCAGAAGGCCGTTTTTTCACATCGAGATTTTTGTTTTTGCCGTAGGTGTAGGCGGACACAGCGCTCGCCAGTACGTCGGACGACAGGGCAATGCCGACCGCCATGTACGGGTCCATGTGCAGGAAGGTGATGAGCATGGGACTGATGACGGCGGCAGCACTCATGCCCGCAAAGCCGGTGCCGAGTCCGGCACCCATGCCTGCGAAAAACGTAACAATAACCGTGAAAAGCAGGGTCATATCAGTGTACCTCCTGCAGAATTTCGTCTAAATTGTGATTGATAACTGCGGCCGCATCGGCAAACGCCTGCCGCTGTCTTTCGCTCATGCCGGAGAGCAGCCGCGCGGCAAACTGTGCCTGCAGCGCGCGTCCCTTGTCGATGATCGGCTGCGCCTGCTTGGTGCACAGCAGACGGGTCTTTCGGCGGTCACCGGGCACGGGTTCACGGTGCAGATAGCCTTCCTCGACCAGTCGGTTGACGTTGACCGACACAAGATTCGCCTTGATCTTGCGCAGTTCTACAATGTCGCTTGCCGTGTCGCATTCCGGATTGTTAGCGAGGAACAGCAGGATGTCAAACGCAGTCTGCGGCAGATTCAGCTCGCGGCACAGCGAGTGACACAGCGCACTGTATGCCAGATCGGTCTTGTGCGCAAATTCCATGTATGGATTCATGAAAACACCTCTTCAAAAATAGATAGTCTAAATTTGAAGTAATTATAACATGGGACAGCGAATGTGTCAATCGTATATCAGTAGAAACAAAAAGAGATAAAAAATACCCTTATTCCGAAGAATAAGGGTATTTCTATTCACTGTATTACGCCAGTGGGCAACAATTACTTGTTGTCAACCTCTGCCATGTGCTCGATGAGCATCAGCAGCTTGTTGGAGTAGCCCCACTCGATTTGAAAAGATAAAACAGTTTCAAATATCACCATTTTATAATGTCTTTATCTATTAATACATAGAAAAAGTTTCAAAATATGAAAATACGTGATGGACTACGGATATTCAGCTATATAAAATTAGAACAGAATTTTTACCTCTTTTAAGGCATAACTGGGTTATTTGTCCTGCTCGCTATCGGCGTTCGATAGTAGCAGGATTATTTGAACTGGGATTAGTTTATCATAGTTGTAAGGGTTCGTCAAGTATCGTCGCAACAGGTATCCTTAAAACCAAACTGTACTTCATTTAGCTTTCGGAATGTTATTTGGGATAAGTCGATTTCATACTTACGATAAGCAGCAATGGTGCTTTTATCAATGTAGGATAATCTGTAGCCTTGGTCGCAGCAGCCGAAAAGCACAAAATCTAAATTGGGTGAGTTTTCAAAAACATCTAAGAACTGCTTTGTAAAAGGCAGCCGAATAAGTGAACCTTTAAGGTCTTTGGAATATCCAAAGGGCGGATACTCGTTTTCGATGAAGAAACCTACAGAAATTTGCTTGAAAGTTTTATGTTCATCTTCGGAAATGTGTTTAATATAGTCTGGAATTTTGGCATAATGCTCGTTAAAATGCTTTTGAAAATTGATGATGTAATTTTCAGCCGTTTCTACGTACTCAATCTTCTGCTGGAGCATACCGCATTTCGGTTCAGACATATAGAAGTCGTTCAATTCGGTAGTCAGCT
>ENA-OQDC01001702-OQDC01001702.1-human-gut-metagenome-genome-assembly--contig:-NODE-1702-length-10345-cov-3.331180_pt1 | contig 10345 bp, 11 predicted proteins | sample MGYA00242770_ERZ504601 | MGnify/ENA primary metagenome ERZ504601 (study PRJEB26092, sample SAMD00036305) | human gut metagenome | host: Homo sapiens | study: EMG produced TPA metagenomics assembly of...
AAAAGCCGGAGATACCACACCGGCATTATCTGACACACTCCGCATTGATCCGAAGATTGCAACAGAGGTAGAGAAAACAGTAAAGGACAAAACCATCACTTATACTTACAAGTACAATGGTTACACCTTCCACATTGACGCAGAGGTGGATGCAGTTCAGACACACAACGCAAAGGACGCAATCAAGAGTGCCTGGGGCGTGGACGTGAATGTATCAGACGACGAAACAACAATGAGCTTACAGTAGGGAGGTACAGAGTATGGAAAAAGGAAAAATTTGTGCCTCGCCATGACAGTGATAATGGCAGCAGGGGTACACACAACTGCATTTGCAAAGGATTATCAGGGAGCCGACGGATGGCAGGTTCATTTCACCGGCGACAAGATGGAAAGCAATTTTGAAACAAGACTGTTTCCGATGAGCTGGCAACGATCCAGCCGGGTGACAGCATCGAATTGAAGGTTCAGCTGAAAAACTCCGATAAAGGCGAGACCGATTGGTACATGACCAATGAGATCATCCAGACACTGGAGGAAGCACAGGAATCCGCTGAAGGCGGTGCTTACGAATACAAGCTGACTTATGTTGGAAGTGACAATACCGAAAAGGTACTCTATAACAGTGATACCGTCGGAGGTGAAGGTTCTTCTAAGACCGGTGAAGGTCTGAAGGAGCTTGGAAACTCTACCGAGAAATATTTCTACCTCGGTCGTCTTGCTTCCAATGGTACCGGAACCGTACACCTTACCATCGGTATCGAAGGTGAGACACAGGGCAATGGTTATCAGAACACGCTCGCAAAGCTTCGTATGAACTTTGCAGTGGAAAAGGTAAAAGTAAGCAATACCATTACCAAGACGAAAATCGTCAAGACTACCAACACCGTTAAGACCGGTGATACCGCAAGAGTTCTTCTCTTCTGTGTGCTTGCACTCATCAGTGGACTGATCCTTCTGGGCATACGGGAATCTACACATATAACAAGAACACAAAGAAACGCAGCGGAAAAGGGAGAGTAAAGCGATGAAAAAGGAATGGGAAAAAAATTACTGGTTTCTCTTCTGACTGTATCAATGACGATCGGTGCATCCACGATGAGCGTTATGGCTGCTGACGGGTATACCTATAAGGTAACTTTATCTGCAGGTAATAAAGGAACGATAAACGGCCAGGCTAAGGAGGAGCGGGATTCTCTTGTCGCCGGTTCTACTGTTACATTTTAATCTGAAGGACGTTCAGGTAACCGATGACAAATACTATGTCAAAGGAATCCGTCTCAGCGGACGTGACAATGAAGAAGCTCTTGCTTCTCCTGTATTAGACAATGTAACCGGCGATGCCGACTATGTAGTAGCCTATGGAATCAAAAAGGACATGGTTGCCTACACCGTAAACTATCAGGATGCTTCCGGTAAGGCGCTTGCAGAAAGCCAGACCTTCTACGGAAATGTCGGTGACAAACCAATCGTCGCTTATCAGTATATCGAGAATTATATTCCAGATGCTCTTGCACTTACCAAGACTTTGAGTAATAATGTATCTGAGAATGTATTTACGTTTACCTACAAACCGGGTGCTACAGACCGTGTTGTTACAACAACAACCACCATCACAACGACTGTTCCTGGTACAGCAACTCCTGGCACAGGTACCGGTAATGCCGGTACAACAGGTGGCACGACAGGCGGCACAACCGGTGGAACTGCCGGAACTACCGGTGGAACTACAACCGGAACTACCAGTGGCACTACAACCGGAACTACCGGTGGCACAACAGACGGAACCACAACCGGTACAACCGATGGTACAACGACAGATAACAATTCTCAGGATACGACAGCTAAAGATAAAGATACTGCAACATCTGAGGATGAACAGACACCAAAGTCTCTGGTAGATCTGGATGATGAAGACACTCCAAAAGGAAATATCGATGCGAAAGACAAGACGAGCAAGACTCCGATCGCAGCAGGGATCGGCATTATCGTTGTTGCGGTAGCAGCTCTCGCAGGACTGATCGTATTCTTGAAAAAACGTGCAAAATAAAAAAGCGCGGCACTAAAGGAGAAGTCTTTTTTGAAGAGAACGAAGAAAAAGAAAAGCCCGGTGGTTGCATTTTGCAGTGCACTGGGCACTGTTTTACTGACAGTACTGATTCTTGCCTGTATTCCGCTGACGCTTCCGAAAGCTTTTGGTTTTCAGATGTACACCGTGATCAGTGGGAGCATGGAACCGGCGATCCCGACGGGAAGCCTGGTCTATGTCCGGTATGAAGAACCAGACACGATCGTCAAGGATGATGTCATTGCTTTTTACAGCAACAATGCAGACGGCTCGATCATCACCCACCGTGTAGTATCCAACAGCCCGGCGATGGGACAGTTTATCACCAAAGGGATGCCAATGAGGAAAAAGATATGAATCCGATCCCTTACAACAACTACATCGGAAAAGTAAAGCTTTCTGTTCCGGTTGTCGGCGGTATCGCACAGGCTGCAACCGGCACTGCCGGAAAGATTGCCGCTGCATCTATCATCGGTCTTGCTGTGATTCTTGAAATCGTTGCTGCCATGCTTGACAGACGCGATGACGAAGACGAATAAGAGAAAACGTTTTTCATTTTAGCTTGCTAAAGTGTGAAACATTTGCTAAAATAATATCAGATTGTATTGTCAGAAGAAGATGGGGGAATTTCACAATTCTCCCATTTGTCATATATTGAAAAAGAATGGAGAGGTGAATGGATTGTTATCCAACCAGATTTTACAGAGAACAATCAATGAAATAGGGGATATCATCGAGTGTAACTGTTCCATCTGGAACACAGACGGAGTGATGCTTGCAGCTGTAGGTAATGAGAAGCCTGCAGTAAAAAAAGCTGTCTGCTCATTTTTAAAAGAGCTGGAGGTTACCGGCGTATCGGAGGAGCACCTGGATGAATGCTATGGTCTGTTTCCGGTTTATGATGATGATGAACTGACTTATATTTTCGTGATCGAGCACAATAATGAGATCGATGTGCATACCAGCGGACGCTTAAGTGTCTGTCAGCTTGAGAGCCTTTTAAGATCCGGAAGCGAACGTCTTGACCGTAACCGTTTTATCCAGAACCTGCTCCTGGATAACCTGCTTCTCGTAGATATCTACAATCAGGCGAAAAAGCTTGGTATTACAGTTGAGCAGCGCAGAGTCGTCTATCTGATCGAACCGAAGAATCCGGATGACACGATCGTCCTGGATATGATCCGTGGGATTTATTCCTCGGGAACCGGTGATTTTGTTACTGCCGTAGATGAGGGACATATTATTCTGATCAAGTCCCTTGACAGTACGGATGATTATGATACGATCCGTTCGACTGCCGATATGCTGGTGAATGCGATCAACACCGAAGCTATGGTCAATGTCCGGCTTTCCTTCGGAACCATCATTCCCGAACTCAAAGAGGTCTCACAGTCTTACAAAGAAGCTGGCATGGCTCTGGATGTGGGACGTATCTTCTATCCGGAACGCAATATTTTATCCTACCGCGAACTCGGTATCGGACGGCTGATCCACCAGCTTCCCGTTTCCTTATGCGAGATGTTCCTGGAAGAAGTATTTGCCGGAAATACCGTTGATCAGTTTGACGAAGAAACCTTATCCACAGTTGATAAATTTTTTGAAAACAGCCTGAATATTTCGGAGACAGCGAGACAGCTTTTCGTCCACCGGAATACGCTCGTCTACCGGCTGGAGAAGATCCAGAAGCAGACCGGGCTGGATGTCAGAGTCTTTGAGGACGCCCTGACATTTAAGATCGCTCTGATGGTCGCAGACCACATGAAATTTATAGAAAACAGAAAATAGGAGGACATGATATGGTGAAATTATACGAAGGCGGTGCCTATCTTTTACACGGTACTGAGGTAATTGCAGATGCACCCGATGCACTTGCTGCCGTAAAAAGCAAGACAGGGATTGAGACAACAAAAGAAGCTACTGCAAAAGAGACAATGGCTTATGGGATCTTAAGTGCGCATAATACTTCCGGTAATATGCAGCAGCTTCAGATCAAATTTGACAAGCTGACTTCGCACGACATTACCTTTGTCGGAATCATCCAGACTGCAAGAGCATCCGGACTGGAGAAATTCCCGATCCCTTATGTTCTGACCAACTGCCATAACTCTCTGTGTGCAGTCGGCGGTACGATCAATGAAGATGACCACATGTTTGGACTGACCTGTGCGAAGAAGTACGGCGGTGTCTATGTTCCGCCTCATCAGGCCGTTATCCACCAGTTTGCCCGTGAAATGCTCGCAGGCGGCGGCAAGATGATCCTTGGTTCTGACAGCCACACCCGTTATGGTGCACTCGGTACCATGGCAATGGGAGAGGGCGGACCGGAACTTGTAAAACAGCTTCTGAACAAGACTTATGATATCAAGATGCCGGGCGTTGTCGGAATCTATCTGGACGGCGAACCGGTGAAAGGTGTCGGACCGCAGGACGTTGCCCTTGCGATCATCGGCGCAACTTTCGGCAATGGCTATGTCAATAACAAGGTCATGGAATTTGTCGGACCTGGCGTTGGCAAATTAAGTGCAGACTTCCGTATCGGAATCGATGTTATGACAACAGAGACAACCTGCCTCTCTTCTATCTGGAGAACCGATGACAAGATCAAAGAGTTCTACGATATCCACGGAAGAAGTGATGACTTCAGGGAACTGGAGCCTGGCGCAGTCGCTTACTATGACGGTCTTGTATACGTCAATTTGAGCGAGATCAAGCCTATGATCGCCATGCCGTTCCATCCGTCCAATGTCTACACCATCGAGGATGTCAATGCCAACCTTGCAGATGTTCTCCACGATGTAGAGCAGCGCGCGCTGGTAAGCCTGGACGGTGCTGTGGATTACTCTCTTCAGGACAAGATCGTAAATGGTAAGCTTTATGTCGATCAGGGTATCATCGCAGGCTGTGCCGGCGGCGGTTTTGAAAATATCTGTGCTGCCGCAGACATCATCCGTGGCAAATACATCGGATCAGATGAATTTACCTTCAGTGTTTACCCGGCAAGTACACCGATCTACATGGAGCTTGTGAAAAATGGTGCGGTTGCTGACCTGATGGAAGCCGGTACGATCGTGAAGACTGCCTTCTGCGGACCGTGCTTCGGTGCAGGGGACACTCCGGCAAACAATGCATTTTCCATCCGTCACTCTACCCGTAACTTCCCGAACCGTGAAGGAAGCAAGCTGCAGAGTGGACAGATCGCATCTGTTGCCCTTATGGATGCACGTTCCATTGCCGCAACTGCTGCGAACAAAGGTTTCCTTACTCCGGCAACAGATTTTGATATTGAATACAAGAACCCGACCTACCACTTTGATTCCAGGATTTACGCCAACCGTGTATTTGACAGCCACGGCGTTGCTGATCCTTCGGTTGAGATCAAATTCGGACCGAACATCAAAGACTGGCCGGCAATGAGCGCTCTTCCTGAGAATCTGATCCTGAAGGTCGTATCTGAGATCCACGATCCGGTTACAACGACAGACGAACTGATCCCGTCCGGCGAGACTTCTTCTTATCGTTCCAACCCGCTTGGACTTGCTGAATTTGCACTTTCCCGAAAGGATCCTGCCTATGTAGGACGCGCGAAAGAAGTCCAGAAAGCCCAGAAAGCGATTGAAGCAGGTACTTGTCCACTGGATGTACTGGATGAATTAAAACCGGTGATGGCAGCAATCCAGAAGTCTTATCCGGAAGTCGGCAAAGGAAATATCGGTGTCGGAAGTACCATTTTCGCGGTCAAACCTGGTGATGGTTCTGCCCGTGAGCAGGCTGCTTCCTGCCAGAAGGTTCTCGGCGGCTGGGCGAATATCGCGAATGAGTACGCAACCAAACGTTACCGCTCGAACCTGATCAACTGGGGCATGCTTCCGTTTATTACCGAAGAGGAACACACAAAGCTTTCTTTCAGGAACGGTGACTATCTCTTCGTGCCGGATATCCGCAAAGCAGTAGAAGATAAAGCTTCCACGATCAAGGCTTATGTCGTAGGCGATGATCTGAAGGAGATTGATCTGAAGCTCGGTGATCTGACGGATGCAGAACGTGAGATCATCCTCAAAGGATGTCTGATCAATTATTACAGAGGTTAATTTTTCTCAGACAATGATATGATTTAAAAGGGACGGAAATTTTTCTGTCCCTTTTTGCAACACTTCCGACTTTTTTATACTCTTATATACAAAGAACCTGTTATGAGAGGAGGGACTTTATGATCGATGCAATTGCATTTAAAGAATTATATAAGACGGTTTATCAGGATCTGTATCGTTTTGCGCTCTGCATGATGCATCATCCGCAGGATGCAGAAGACGCCGTCAGTGAAGCCGTTCTTTCCGCCTATGAGAACATACATAAATTACGCAAAGAAGAAGCATTCCGTTCCTGGATCTTTCAGATTCTGGCAAATGTGTGCCGCCGGAAGTTAAAGAGCCGTGAACGGACCGAGACCGAGCTGAAAGAAGATCATGCTTCTGCCACATACTGTGACGGACTCCGCACAGATGTCGAGCGTGCTTTTCTTATTCTCGATGAAGACGATCAGCTGATCATCGGCTTATCCGTCTATGGCGGTTACAACAGTAAAGAGATTGGAAAAATGCTAAGGCTGAACCCGAATACAGTCCGCTCCCGCAGAAAGCGTGCCCTCGAAAAGATGAGCTGGCTTCTGAAAGAGTAGGATAAAAGAGTAATAGGAGGTGTTTCATATGACAGATCACGAAAAAGAAATACTGGATAAAATAAAACAATCTACGGAAAAAACTCCTGTTCCGGAAAGCCTTGCACCGGATCAGATTATGAAAATGCTGGAAGAGCATAACAGCACTCAGGCTTCCGGACATATACCGAAAAAGCATGGATTTTCCCGCGGCCACCGGATGCGCGGAGGACTTATTGCTGCCGCACTGGTACTGGTTGTCGGCATTGGCGCCCACATCCGCCAGCAGAATCTTTCTTCAGACTCAGCCACTTTTTCCACAAAAAGCAGTTCTTCAATCGGTACATCCTCCGGTAAGCTTGCTTCTTCCGATACTTTAGAGACGGCAACCGATTATGATGAAGTCTACACATACCTGCAATCTTATCAGGATGAGTTGGATTCTTCATCTGTTACCGGTTCAACCGACAGCGGAATTGTCATGTATTCAAATGAAACAGCCGACAGTGGTGCACGCACCGATAGTTCCAGTTCCTCTTCGGATTCGGCAACAGCCTCTGCACGTGCTGTGGATACTTCATTTTCCGATACCAACGTCCGCACAGAGGGTGTCGGTGAAGCAGACATTGTAAAAACGGATGGAAGTTATCTTTATACACTGAAAGCAAACTCACAGGAAATTTCCATTGTAGATATCCGGTCTGATCAGATGAAGGTTGTTTCCGGTATTTCGCTGAATGAGAATTTTCAGGCATCCGAATTTTACCTGAGTGACCAGAAGCTTTTTGTCCTTGGCAACATGCAGAACACACAGGTTGATTCTGACAGTAAAACCTTGTACCGCGGCAGCTGTACCCGTATCCAGACTTATGATCTGGCAGATATCAATAATCCAAAATTCCATCGGAACCGTGGATCAGAGTGGTTACTACCGCACTTCACGTTTTAAAGACGGATATCTGTATGTATTCAGCGACTATTATATTTACGATACGATCACCAAAAAAGATTATCCTTCCTATGTTCCGCTTGTTGGTGACAATCTTCTGAAGCAGTCGGATATCTATCTCCCGACGAACCATGCAGCAGACCAGTACCTTGTTGTCAGCTCCGTTTCCGCTTCCAGTCCGGATAAGGCAGCAGACCAGAAAGCAGTCATGTCTGAGAATGGCGAAGTCTATGTGAGTGAGAACAACATTTATATTTACGAGTATGCGAACAGCAGTATCCTCGCAGATAATCTTGCGGCAAAGAATCAGACGATCCTCCGCAAGCTGTCTTACAATAAAGGAAAACTTTCCGGCTCTGCCCAGGGCAAAGTAAAAGGATATCTGAACGATTCCTTCAGCATTGATGAGTATGACAATACGTTGCGGCTGGTGACAACGGTTACGCATAATGTCGGAAGCTCTTCACAGTCCAATTCAGTCTATGTGCTGGATGCAGATTTGAAAACAATCGGTAAGATCTGAGGAATCTTGCCAAAAAATGAACAGGTCTATTCCGCAAGATTTTTGGGCGATACCGGTTACTTTGTAACTTATGAACAGACAGATCCTTATTCTCCGTAGACTTTTCCGATCCGGAGAATCCGAAGATCCTTGGCAAGCTGAAAATTCCCGGCTTTTCGGAATACCTGCATTTTTACAGTGATAACCTGCTTCTTGGAATCGGTATGGATACCGATGAAAATGGCATTACAAACGGGGTAAAGGTCTCTATGTTTGATATCAGTGATCCTTCGGATGTGAAGGAAGTCAGCAAGTACACACTGGATCAGTACTATTACTCGGATGTCTTTTCTGACTACCGTGCAGCACTGGTTGATACGGAAAAGAATCTGATCGGCTTTCCGCTTTCCGGATCTGCCAACCAGTATGTGATCCTTTCTTACGATAAAGATCAGGGCTTCCAGGTACAAATGCAGGAGGAAGTCAACGGTAATTCTTATCTTGGAACCCGCGGTGTGTATGCAAATGAAAAGTTCTATGTGATCAATGGAAATGCAATTGAAGCATACCGGATGGGAGACTATGTGAAGATAGATGATCTGCTGCTATAGTGCAGCTTTGCAGAAGGAGCTGCCGCTCCGCATACTTTGTACACCATTCCACATCACCTTATACACCAAAATCGTATATACAAAAACAGGTGCCCACTGGGATATATCACTAAGATATACTTACGTGGACACCTGTTTTATATTTTCATTTACCTGTTATTCCACACCGTTAAAGCAGTAGGTACATACCTGGCATGCATCAATCCCGATTGATTTGATCAGATCATCCAGTCTGTGATAACGAAGTGAAGTGAAATTCTGTCTCTTGCGGATTTCCTCCAGCATTGCTGCATACCGGTCACTGTTCGGATCCGCATATTCACCCAGTACATTGACATCATTGTCGCCTTCCCACTCACGGATGATCCTTCTTGTGATCAGATCCAGGTCTGATTTGGAACGGGAGAAGTTCAAATATTTGCATCCGTACAAAAGCGGTGGACATGCCGGGCGGACATGCACTTCTTTTGCGCCACTCTGATACAGGAACTCTGTCGTCTCACGGAGCTGTGTGCCACGCACGATAGAATCATCGATCAGCAGCAGGCTCCTGTCTTCGATCAGACTATGTACCGGGATCAGTTTCATTCTGGCGATCAGATTACGCTGACTCTGTGTTGTCGGCATGAAAGATCTTGGCCAGGTCGGAGTATATTTGATAAATGGTCTTGCATACGGAATACCTGATTCATTTGCATAGCCTATCGCATGAGCGATACCCGAATCCGGAACTCCTGCAACAATATCCACGTCGATCGAATGGTCATCTCTCTGTGCTAAAAGCTTTCCACAGTTGTAACGCATTTCTTCTACACCAACCCCTTCATAAGAAGAAGTAGGATATCCATAGTATACCCACAGGAACGAACAGATTCTCATCTTTTCACATGCAGGACTTACAGTCTCCACAGATTCCGGTGTCACGTAGACGATTTCCCCAGGTCCCAGCTCTTTGTAATCTGTGTATCCAAGGTTGATATATGCAAAGCTTTCAAAGGAAACGCAGTATGCATTCTCTTTCTTTCCGATCACAACCGGTGTACGTCCGAGAAGGTCTCTGGCTGCATAAATTCCATTCTCTGTCAGAAGCAGAAGCGTCATCGAGCCTTCAACTACTGACTGCACATAACGGATTCCCTCAACAAACGAATCCTTTTTACAGATCAATGCCGCAACCAGCTCTGTAGAATTGATCTGTCCATTGGTCATAGACTGAAAATGTGTATGTCCATTTTCATAAAGATTCCGGATCAGCTGATCCGCATTATTGATCTTACCTACTGTCGTAATTCCAAAGCACCCCAGATGCGACTGGATCAGAATTGGCTGTGGATCATAATCTGAAATACATCCAATTCCAATATTTCCCTTCATTGTATCAACATCTTTTTCAAATTTTGTACGGAACGGCGAATTTTCAATATTATGAATCGCTCTCTTCCAGCCATCACTTCCGTAAGTAGCCATACCTCCGCGGCGGGTTCCAAGATGCGAATGATAATCTGTTCCATAAAAAAGATCCAGATTACATGCTTCTTTTGATGCAACGCCAAAAAATCCTCCC
>ENA-OQDC01001703-OQDC01001703.1-human-gut-metagenome-genome-assembly--contig:-NODE-1703-length-10345-cov-2.135349_pt1 | contig 10345 bp, 9 predicted proteins | sample MGYA00242770_ERZ504601 | MGnify/ENA primary metagenome ERZ504601 (study PRJEB26092, sample SAMD00036305) | human gut metagenome | host: Homo sapiens | study: EMG produced TPA metagenomics assembly of...
GCACGCTCGTGCCTATGGCAATCTCCGGTGTGGCACCCCATCCGAAGAGATGGCTTCCTGTGCATATGACGGATGAGAAGAACGCCGAGCAGAAGAAAGTGAGGCGCACGTCGGCTTTCGCTCCGAGCATTATCTGCTTTAGACGGTAGCCCGCGAGCGTTGCTACGAACACCGTGAGCATTGCCGCCGCGTCGCCTCCGAAGAGACGGCAGAAGGCAGCGTTGGCGAGCGACGCGAGCAGAAGGACGAGCCATTGGTTCTCTGGCGGAGTGCGGCTTATCTTCTCAAGCTCCGCGCAAGCCTTGTCGAAGTCAGCCCTTCCGTCGGCAACGTCCCAGCTGAGCTTTGAGAGCCGCGTGTTGATGTTGAAGCTTATGCCACACCTGTGTATCCTTTTATGTTGCTGTAAGACTCGGTGTGCTCCTTGTCCCACACCGAGAGATGGATGTGTGCCGGCATCACAGCCATGTCAGACTCCATCCCGAACGCCTCCGACATGCGCCGGATGTTCTTCTCTATGCGTGCGCATGTGGCTCCGCAACCATCAGCCATGCCGCATAGTCGGAAAGAAACATGCACACTTCCTTTGTCGATGGCAGGCTTTCCGGGAAGTGCCGAGGTGTTACATACAGTCTTGCTCATCTGCCAGATATTCGTCACCGGGACAATAGAAAAGTTCTGTATCCTTGCTTATCTCAAAGAAGTGAGGGTCGCCCTCCTTGTTGCCGCATTCCTTGCGGAAGTTCTCTATAACCCTGAAAACAAATGTAAGAGCCAGCGCTCCTACGATGATGATCCATGTGAAATGTAGATATTCATAATCGTTCTGTTATTTTTACCGGTGCAAAGGTATCGCCATGAACGGGGGTACGGAATGTTTTGCTGACGGAAAAAACGATAGTCGCTATAGAGAAACGCAATGTTGGTGACTCCGCAATATTTTGCAGGTATAACGATAATATGATAAGAGCATAAGAAAAAACGTGGAACAATTGTGCCGTTTTCTGCAAATTTAAGTCTATGTTTCTCTTTTCATGGTAACAAAAGGCTGTGTCCTGTATTGTGCAAATAAGGATTGCGCATGTTTGTAATAAGAAAAAGTGAATGCCGCTAAAGGCAAAAATGAAGGGCTGGAAGCAGAATCCAGCCCTTCAAGGAGTGTTTTTTCAGAATCTTGTGTGGTCTTGTCGCGTCACAGAGTGATTTTGAGCGACATGTTCTCACCTGTGTTTCCAGCCACGCTCGCTATGTATACGCCCTTGGGAAGACTGCCGAGCGACACGTGCGACTTGTTTCTGACGCTCATTATCTCCTGCCCTGTGGAGGAATGGAGGGCGACGGATTTCAAGGTGCTTCCGTCGTGGGCGCGGAGCGTGCGCGTGGTGTTGTCGAACACTACACGGAAGTCTGCCGCGCCAGTCTTGTCTATGCCCGTCGAGAAGAAAGTGTTGTCGCGTATGCTGCGTATTTCCTCTGCGGAGAGCAGACCCTTGAAGAAGTAGAGCTCGTCAATCTTTCCGTGCCAGTAGTCTTTGTTGTTCTTATGTCCTCCAATGCGGAAACCGCCCTGGCAAGCCTCGAAAGCGTTGGTGGCCTACAGTCGAGGATGCGCTCACCGTCTATGTAGTAAGTCACGTTGCGGTCGACGGGATTGCACACTACACCCACGTGCTGCCAGACACCCGTCTGAACGATCCGTCGGATGCGGGATTGTGTCTGTTGCCGAGGAAATTGTTGAAAAACATTCTGGTGTCACCGCCGGACTGAGGCGTCTCCAGGCGTGTGTAGAGCAATATGCGTCCTGTTCCGTTGTGGTCTTTCTGCGCGAGCAGAATCTCGTCGCGGAAAAAATTGCCGTTCTCCGCAGTGCCGGACACAATCGCCGGCAGAGTGAAATCAGGAGCATCACTCCCCTCTTGCAGACGAGCGTATACAGGAGCTTGGGCGGAATCATGAACAGTAGCAGTCATGCGTCCCATGATAGGCGTCCGAGCCCGCGACATCTATCACAGACTTTCGATGACCACTGATTGCGTCAATAATTCGGCACGTTATATTCGACAGTAATATGCCATCAAAGCGTCGGCAGCGGGCTCTGAAAGACTCGACTAATCGGGCAACTGCGGGTCGGCAAAACGGCGATTCTGCAGAACCGGCATTATCTGGCGTGCGGAAGCAAGGCATTCGCGACTAAGCCCAGTAGCAATAAGCTCGGCTCCCTCATCGCCCGCTTCGGCAACTACCTCTCCCATCGGGTCGATGATGCGACAGCATCCGATGTTCCGCGAACTCACCTCACTGCAAGCCAACACATAGCAAGTGTTTTCCAATGCGCGAGCCGCAGTCAGCAGCTTCCAATGCTGCTCTTTCAACGGGCCGCGCACCCAAGCGGCGCTTACAACAATCGCATCTGCCCCGCGCACGGCCAGTGAGCGAGCGGTTTCCGGGAAACGAACGTCATAACAGGTCATGACGCCGATTTTCCAACCGTCAATATCGACGATAGGCGGCAACGCATCTCCTGGGAGAACCACGTCGGATTCGCGGGCCGCGAACGCATCGTAAAGATGCAGCTTGCGATATTCAGCGATAATTTCACCATCGCGAATCACAAGGAACGTGTTGGAAACTCGGGAATCTGCATCCCGTTCTGTTACTTGCTCCGGCGCAACATGCACGGTACCCATCAGCACAATATGCCGCTGCGCGCTGATACGTCGCAAGCCGTCTACAAACGGCCCGTCCAGTGGTTGCGCGTGCGCGGCAGCATATGAATCGTCATCGCCGCGCCGCGCAATCAAACCTTCCGGCAATGCCAGCAACTTCGCGCCGCCCGCCGCCGCATCACGCGCGAATCCGTCGATGATCTCCAGATTCCGTTCCGGCTCCTCCGCCACCGTAAATTGCGCAATCGCAACTGGTAAGGACTTCGCACTCGTCACGCCAGCCCCAATGTCTTGAAGGCGTTGGCTAGACCGTTGTCGCGGATGTCGGTGGTAATGATGTTGCAGAAGGCCTGGATGCCGTGGATGGCGTTGCCCATGGCCACGGATGTGCCGGCGGCTTTGAGCATGGCGGTGTCGTTATCGGAGTCGCCGATGGCGATGGTGTCGGCGATGGCATAGCCAAGCAAGGAAGCCACGTCGCGCACGGCGGTGCCTTTGTCGATGCCGTTGATGAGCAGTTCGCCGTTATTCGGCGAGATCTTGTCGTATGAGCCGTGCACGAGTTCGAACCAGGGGGCAAGATCATGCTGAGTGTCCTCGAAGGAAGTATCCGGCTCGGGCCCGGTGAAATACGATCCCTTGCTCACATGAATCGTGTGACCCAGCGTAGATCCAGCCGGAACCTCTACCTCGTCCAGCAAATGCCAGAATCGCGCGAATTCGCCACGATTCCAGGTCTTGCCTTTCGATTCCAGATGTTGACGGTAGCCTTCCGAGATGTACATGCCATCCGCACCTTGCCATTGGTAGCTCTCGATATGATGCTTGGCAAAATACGCCATCGCCGCATCGACCGCTTCAGGAGGGACGAGATGCTGGAACAGCAGCCTGTCTCCGATATTCGCCTGAGCGCCCGCCACGGAAACCACGCCATCGAAACCGAGGTCGAGGATGCTGCGCTCGATTTTCGGCACGGAACGCCCGGTGCAGATGAAGAGCTTGTGGCCGTTGGCCTGGGCTTGTTTGCAAGCGATTTTGGCAGATTCGGGTACGACGTGGTTTTCGTCGGCTAGGGTGCCGTCGATATCGATGAATACGAGTTTGCTATTGGTTGTCATGGTTGCCTTCGTAACTGGTTGCCCCAGTCCAGCTTACGCTGACAGCCCCTCTCCAGAGGGGGCGAAGAAAATCCCGCCTAAAACCTACAAGCATCACACGGCGTAGGCGGCCCAGCGGCCGTGGGTGTGCTGGACTTCGATGGGCATACCGAACAATTCCGACAAGCGTTCGTCGGTCAGGCCATTCTCCAACGAACCGGTGTAGACGATGGTGCCAGCACCGGGATTACCCATTGAATCCACGCCCGCTTCGGTGGCGTCCTCAGCGGGAATCGGCTTGCGTCCCATAATGGCGATGTGGTCGAAACCGGCCGGAATCTCCTCCAAGCGATGGGTGACCAGCACCACGGCACGCTCGGAGTTCTCTTCGCCGATTCGGCTCAATGTGCGCATCACCTGCTCGCGGCCGCCCAGGTCAAGGCCGGTGGTCGGTTCATCCATGATGAGCAGCTCGGGATCTCCCATCAGCGCACGGGCGATCAATACGCGGGTGCGTTCGCCTTCGGACAGTCGCCACATCTCCTTGCCTTCCAGATAGGAGACGCGAAAATCACGCAGCAGCTGGCGGGCGCGGGCGTATTCCTCTTGCGTGTAGGTGTCGCGCCAGCGCCCGGTCACGGCGGACAGGCCGGTGACCACGGCGTCCAGCGGGTCCTCGAACTCAGGGAACTGCCGGCCCAGGTCGGCAGAGGCGAGACCGATGCGGGTGCGCAGTTTGAATACGTCGTATTTGCCGAGTTGATGGCCGAGGATGAATACGCGGCCTTCCGAGGGGAACGTGCGGGTGGCCAGCATGCCGACCGCGGTGGATTTGCCGATGCCGTTCGGACCGAACAGCACCCAACGCTCCCCCGCGTTGATGGTGAGGTTCACGTCGGTGATAATGACACGACGGTTACGCCGGAATTCGACGTTGTCGAGTTGGAGGACGGTGTTTGTCATGAGTGAAATGCTAACTATGATTCGCGATCTGAGGACTCCCCTCAGTCACCTACGGTGACAGCTCCCCTCAAAGAAGGGGAGCCAAGAGACAATATTCTGGCTCCCCTCCCTGAGGGGAGCTGGCCGGCGCAGCCGGACTGAGGGGGGCACTCGTTGCAGCGCTACTTACTTCTTCTGCTCGTCGAGCACGGACTGGTAGACTTCCACGGTCTTGTCGGCGATGGTCTCCCAGCTGAACACGTCGCGGGCGCGTTCGTAGCCGGCCTGTCCCATCTTCTTGGCGAGTTCGGGGTCAGCCATGATCTTGTCGATAGCGGCGGCCATATCGTGTACAAACTTGTCCGGATCGGTGGGAGTGCCGGTGCCGTCGTGCAGCTGGTCAATCGGGACCAGATAGCCGGTTTCGCCGTCGACCACGACTTCCGGAATACCGCCGGTGGCGGATGCGACGACCGGCAGACCGCAGGCCATGGCCTCAAGGTTCACGATGCCGAGCGGCTCATAAATGCTCGGGCAAATGAAGGCATCACAGCCGTGTTCCAAAGCATTCAGCTCAGGCTTCGGCAGCATTTCTTCAATCCAGACGATGTTGCCGCGCTCCTCATCCAGCTTGGCGAACGCGGTCTTGACCTCTTCGGCGATTTCCGGGGTGTCGGGCGCTCCCGCGCACAGCACCACCTGAATGTCCTTGGAAATCAGATGTAGGGCCTTGAGCAGGTATGGCAGACCCTTCTGACGGGTGATGCGGCCCACAAACAGCAGGGTGGGCTTCGAACGGTCGATGTTGTAACGATCGAACACCTTCCAGCCCGGGTCGTCAGGGGCCGGGGCTGGCGAAGTCGGCCATGGTGATGCCGTTGTACACCACGACGACCTTGTCCGGGTCGAGGTTCGGGTAAGCAGTCAGAATATCCTTGCGCATGCCACCGGACACGGCGATCACACGATCGGCGTGCTCGTAAGCATCCTTCTCAGCCCAGGAGCTCAGATTGTAGCCGCCGCCGAGCTGCTCACGCTTCCACGGGCGGAACGGCTCCAGAGAGTGCGCGGTAATAACCAATGGAGTGCCGTGCAGCATCTTGGCCATGTAGCCCGCCAAGCAGGCATACCAGGTGTGCGCGTGGATGATGTCGGCGTCCACATCATTGGCGATCTGCAAATCAACGCCGAAGGTCTTCAATGCGGGGTTGGCATCAGCCAGCTCAGAAGGCGTGTCATAGCCGACGACCTTCAAGCTGCCCTTAGCATCGGCAGCATTCGGGATAGCAGGAATGTCCGCCTCGGTACGCTTGCCATCAAACGCACGCACGGTCACGTCAATGCGCTCGGCCAAAACCTTGGACAGCTCCTCGGCGTGTACGCCGGCACCGCCATACACGTGCGGCGGGTATTCGCGGGTTAGAATATCAACTTTCATCGGACTGCCTCTCCTTCGTGCGTCAGAAAGAAACTCAAGCACTTCTTACTTTAGGGCACCGCATACAAGAAAACGCACAACTTCCGTCGTGCGTTTTGCTTTTCAAGCCGGATTCACCAGGCAAAAGATCAGACGGCCGTGCCGTTCTGATCCAAATTCGGATTGTGCTTGGAATCGCCAGCCGTAAAGAACAGGCTCAGCACACCCACAATGAACACCGCGGAAACGGTGATGATCAGCCACATCGGATGGCTTGGCAGCCACATAACCACGAAGAACGCGATAATCGCGATGGCGATCAGCGTCCAGCTGCCCACGCGGAACCACTGACGCAGCGAATGCGGTGCCTTGAACATCTTCGGATTCGTGTAGTTCGGGTTAGTGGTCAGCAGGGTTTCGGTGTCCGCGATCGTACCGCCGCTGGGCTTCCATTCGGTGCCGTCGGTGCCGTCCTGCAGACGCTGGGACTTCTGCTGCAGCTGGTATTCGTCAATCATTCCCGAGCGACCGCGGCCTTGGGTCTGGTCGTACTGCGACGGCACTCCCCTGCGGCCTGCTTTGGCTTGGGCACGGCGTTCTGCACGATTCGGCATTTCACTACTCCTGTTTCGACGGTGACACTGTTGGCTATATTACTCGCTTATCGGCGGCAATTTGCCACCAGTCCATCGGAACCCACTGTGTGTCATTGTATTTTCAGTCAGTGATGCGGGCAGTCGGTGATGCGATAGGTTTGCGTATGGAAGTCGCAAGTGACCGCAGTGCCGTCCGCGAATACCGAACGCTGCACCAGCGGATCATCATCCACGAACTCGTGACGAACCAGTTCCTGCATGCCGACCCGCTCATGGAATGCAGCGACCGTATGGCAGCGTTCGATGTCGTTTTCCGTGCGAGCGCGCTGTTCGTCGTCCATGTCGCCGTCAACGCCGATGTATGCGGCATCGCGAATCAGGTATGGAGCTCCGCCGTTGAGCAAGGCGTACAGCATGTAATCGTCGCCGTCCACCACACGCTCCATCATCCACGGCTCGATAACGCAATCATGGTAGACGAGGTTATACAGCGGCACCGGCACACCTTGGCGCGGCTCGTTGGGTGAGCGCATCTGGAAGTCGTATGGCGCGTAATGGCAGAATATCAGGCTTGGCACTGCCCAGTCCGATACCTCTTCGGACGAGGAGAGGATGCCGTGCGAGAGCAGATATTCGAAGCATTCGGCGCGGCGGTCAAAGCATTCGCGGCGGGTCATGCGGTGTTCGGGGTTCGAGCATTCGTCGCCTTCGTTGCAGGTGAAGACATCCAAGTATGCACAGTCGAGTTTGATGCCGTGTGCGGCGATTTCGGCGAAATTGCGGCGCACGTAGTCCGGTGCGAGCTCGGCGCACAGGTAGGTCTGGCGGCCGCCCGCCCAGCGTGCGTGTTCGGGCATCGTACCGTCTGCCAGCCGAATCGCATTGTTGGCATCAAAGGTTTGCGCGGTGAAGTAGTAATCGCGGTACTGGTCATGCGTGCCGAAAATATCGCCTTGCTCATGGCAGGCGTCGACCAGCGACTTCATGCCTTCCCAGCCGCCTGCCTCCTGACAGGCCGGCAGATAGTCGGGGTGTGCGTTGTCGTATCCGGGCTGTGCCCAACCATCCAAGTGCATGTACAGTCGGCCTGCACCCATGCTGTGCAATGTTCGCATTTGCTTTTCGCGCTGTGCGAAGGTGACCAGTGACTCGTTTTTCTCGGGGTGGTCCTTATCGTAGTAGTACGAGTCGGGCTGTACTTTGGTTTTGATGCCGATGTGCACCCATGAACGACCAATCAGGTCACGCACGGAGGGATTGCGCGCCGCCTTTTCGACGAGCGTACGCAAGCGACCTCGTTCATTGACGTACGAACGATAGGCCTTGCACACCGCCGTGTGATCGGCGTGGTCGAGGAACTGGTAGCGTACCACGCGGCGATAATTCATTGTGCCGAGGCTTGGCTCAAACCAAGTATTGATATGGGTGTACGGGCCATTGCTGGGATGGTCGATGCCGTAACCGGCATTCCATGGAGTTTCGCAGATGGCGATATACCCGTGTCCGTCTGCGCGGAGCTGCGCGAACCACGGCATGTAACCGCCAGCCGTTTCGAAGCGGCCGTCGAAGGCGATATCTTTGGTGCTCACGGCGGTAGGCCATGTGTTGGGGATCATCACACCTTGCTCATGGGTGATGAGTGTCGTGTCATGGTCGTCGGCGCAATCGAAGTCCATGGCTGCGGGCCACGTCACATTGGTGATGTTCAGGCCTTGCTCATTGAGCGGAATCCATTCGAAGAGCACATCGCCTGAGGCACGCTCCACCCATACATAGGTTTCAAAGGAGTATGCGCTGTGCCCAAAGCCGGTGAAGATGCTGCGAATGCCGGTTCCCGTGCCGGTTTCACGCTGCTCATGGGTGATGGAAGTGGCATCCGCGAACGCGAAGGTGCCTTGCGCGCATTGCAGGGTCGGCTTGAAATCAGCGCAGGTATTCCATTCGGCACCGTCGCGCGTAAAAGCGAACTGCATTGTTCGTTCATCGAATCGCACGGTAGTGCCGGATACGGTGAATTCCATAGTTAATGTGCTCCTGTATGTTCTCGATTGCTCCCGCTTACGGGAGCTCGCTCTATAACAAGATTAGGGGTGGTCTGCTGTTTGAGACCACCCCCAGTCGGTCTTGCCGACAGCCCCCGCCAGCGGGGGCTAGCGCTGTCTGTTTATTACTTACTACTTCTTGGTCAGTGCGGTGAACACTGGGCCGCCACCGTAATCGAATTCAACGCCGGAGACCGCGGAGGTGCTGGCTGCGGTGGCATTCTGGTTCCACAACGGGATAGCCGGAAGGTCCTGCAGCAGAATCTCCTCACCTTGCTGATAATACTTGTCGGCTTCCTCGTGGACGGGGCGGAAAGAGCCTTGTCCATCATGGCATCGAACTCGGGGTTCTTGTAGTTTCCGCTGTTGCCGCCCTTGCCGTCGGCCGAACTGGAATCGTACAGCTGTACCAGATAGTTGTCCGCGGATGGATAATCAGGGCCCCAACCACTGCGGTATGCGGAGGTCATCTTGCCCGAATCCACATTGGACAGGAATTCGTCGGAAGTGGACATCGGGATGCTCTTGGCATCGATATCCAGCGTGTTCTTGATGTAGTTGCAGATTGCCTCAACCCAGTTCTTCGCAGTGCCATCAGCATTGTATGCAATGCCGAACTCACCGCTCCACGGGGAGATGGCGTTGGCCTTGGCCCACAGTTCCTTAGCCTTCTTCGGGTTGTACTTCAGCACTTCATTGCCCTTAAGGTTCTTGGAGTAGGCGCTGATTGGCGCTGCAATGAAGTCAACGGCCGGCGTGGACGTGTTGTTGAAGATCTTCTCGGCGATGGTTTTGCGGTCGATGGACATGGAAATGGCCTGACGACGCAGGTTGCCTTCCTCGTTCTGGCCGAAGTGTTCCAGCCATTCAGGAATGGTGAAGGTGAGGGTGTTGCCACCGGGCTGATTGTAAGCCTTGATTGACTTATCGGACTGGAAGGTCTTCAGTGCGGTGGATGGGATGGCGTGGGTGAAGTCCAGGTTGCCGCCGCGCAAATCAGCGTAGGCGGAGTCCGGAGATGTGTAAATCATGAAGTCAAGGCCATCGTTCTTGGCCACGCGATTGCCCTTGTAGTCAGGGTTCTTGACCATCTTGATGCTGCGGTTATGGCTCCAGGAAACAAACTTGTACGGGCCGTTGCCGACCGGCTTCTCGCCGAAGGCCTTCGGATCCTTGAACGCGGATTCCGGAAGCGGCATGTACGCGTGGCTGCCGGACTTGACCGGGAATGCGGAATCAGGCTGGCTGAGCTTCACATCGATGGTGTAATCGTCCACAACCTTCAGACCGGAGAGCGTTGCGCTCGGGTCAACATCCGACTTCTGCAAATCGTCATAACCCTGAATGGTGCTGAAGAAGCTGGCGCTACCCTGCTTGGTTGGCACTGTTGGCGGTGTAGTTCCAGGCATCAACGAATGAATGAGCGGTGACCGGCGTGCCGTCGGTGAACTTCCATCCCTTCTTAATCTCGATGACGTAATGCGTGGCATTGTCGCTGGAGGTGATGCTCTCAGCCACCTCGTTGTGAATGCCGCCCTTGGTATCATAAGTAACCAAGCCTGCAAACAGCTGATCGACGACCTTG